>Ga0187765_10000123_pt1 | contig 26476 bp, 26 predicted proteins | sample 0216_QUI02_MP05__3_FD_133018 | JGI IMG/M metagenome (GOLD analysis project Ga0187765, IMG submission 133018) | Tropical peat soil microbial communities from peatlands in Department of Meta, Colombia - 0216_QUI02_MP05_10_MG | ecosystem: Environmental > Terrestrial > Soil > Wetlands > Peat ...
CCCGACGAATTGCGCGCGGTGTCGCTCGAACGCGGCGTGGTGAAATACGCCGAAGGTTCGTGTCTGGTGAAGTTCGGCGACACGCACGTGCTGGTGACGGCGACGCTCGAGGACAAGCTGCCGCCGTGGCTGAAGGGCCAGGCGCGCGGCTGGATCACCGCCGAATACGGCATGCTGCCGCGCGCGACCTTGGAGCGGACGCGGCGCGAGGCCGCGGCCGGCAAGCAGAGCGGGCGCACGATCGAAATCCAGCGCCTGATCGGCCGCAGCCTGCGCTCGATCGTCGATCTTGAAGCGCTCGGGGAGCGGCAGATCACCATCGACTGCGACGTGATCCAGGCCGACGGCGGCACGCGTACCGCCGCGATCACCGGCGCGTGGGTCGCGCTGCACGATTGCATCAAATGGATGCGCAGTCGCGAGATGATCAAGGCCGATCCGGTGCGCGACCACGTGGCCGCGATCTCGTGCGGCATATTCGACAATGTGGCGGTGCTCGATCTCGACTACGCGGAGGATTCGGAAGCCGAAACCGACGCCAATTTCGTCATGACCGGCAACGGCAATATCGTCGAGGTGCAAGGCACGGCGGAAAAGACGCCGTTTTCCGAACAGCAATTCCTCGCGCTGATGGCGCTGGCGCGGCGCGGGATCGGAAAATTGGTCGATCTGCAGAAAATGGCGGTGACGTGAGCGCGCAACCAGCAACGCATGGGGTCAAGGCTCAGCATCGCCAAATTACCGGGCGGCTCGTGATCGCCACGCATAATCCAGGCAAGCTTGCCGAAATGCGCGAACTGCTGGCGGCTTACGGCGTTGAAGCCGTGGCGGCGGGCGAGCTCGGGATTGCGGAGCCGGAGGAAACCGGCGCGACGTTCGGGGCCAATGCGCGTATCAAGGCGCAGGCGACGGCGCGGGCAAGCGGCCAGGCGGCGTTTGCCGATGATTCAGGACTTGCGGTGGATACTCTGGGTGGCGAGCCCGGCATCTATTCGGCGCGTTGGGCCGGGCCGGCCAAGGATTTTGCGGTGGCGATGGAAAAGGTCGAAGCGAAACTGCGCGAGGCCGGCGCGAGATCGCCGCAACAGCGGCGTGCGCATTTCGTGTCGGCGCTGTGCGTGGCGTGGCCGGACGGCCATGTGGAGGAATTCGAGGCGCGGGTCGACGGCACGTTGGTGTGGCCGCCGCGCGGCACTAAGGGCTTCGGATACGATCCGATCTTTCTACCCGACGGACACACGCGCACGTTCGGCGAAATGGACAACCTTGAGAAACACGGCCTGCCGCCGCGCGGACGGGGGCTTTCGCACCGGGCACGCGCCTTCCTGAAACTGGCGGAGGCCTGCCTTGGCAAACGATGACGCCCTGGCCTTTGGCGTGTACGTGCACTGGCCGTTCTGCCTTTCGAAGTGCCCCTATTGCGACTTCAACAGTCATGTGCGCCATTCGCCCGTGGACGAGGCGCGCTTCCTGCGCGCATTCGTGACAGAAATCGCGAGCACGGCCGAACGCATCGGGCCGCGCACGGTGTCGACGATCTTCCTCGGCGGCGGCACGCCTTCGCTCATGAAGGCGGAGACCGTCGGCGGAATCCTCGACGCGATCGCCAAGCATTGGGACGTCGCGCGCGATGCCGAGGTGACGCTCGAAGCCAATCCGTCGAGTGTGGAAGCAGCGCGGTTCCGCGGCTATCGCGCGGCCGGCGTCAACCGGGTTTCGCTCGGCGTGCAGTCGCTCGACGATGGCGCGCTGAAAGCGCTCGGGCGGCTGCATTCGGCGCGCGAGGCGCTCGATGCGGTCGCGGTCGCGCGCGGAATTTTCGACCGCATCTCGTTCGATCTCATCTATGCGCGCCCGGAGCAGACGCCGGCGAGCTGGAGGTCGGAGCTTCAGCGCGCGCTCGAACACGCCGGCGAGCATCTTTCGCTCTATCAATTGACGATCGAGCCGGACACGCCGTTCGCGACGCTGCAGGCAACCGGCAAGCTGAAAATTCCGGACGAAGACGCGGCGCGCGAACTTTACGACGTGACGCAGGAGCTTTGCGCACAGGCGGGCCTGCCGGCCTACGAGATTTCCAACCACGCGCGGCCGGGTGCCGAGTGCCGGCACAATCTGATCTACTGGCGCGCGCAGGAATATGCCGGGATCGGGCCGGGCGCGCATGGCCGGCTCGACATCGCGGGCGAACGCCACGCCACCGCCACCGAGCGGCGGCCGGAGGCCTGGGTGATGCGGGTGGAGGAAGATGGCCACGGCGTCGTCAGCGATGAAGTCCTGATACGGCAGGAACGCGCGGACGAATATTTGCTGATGGGGTTGCGGCTGAAGGAAGGGATCGATCTCGCCCGTTACGAGGCGATCGCCGGCAAGCCGCTCGATCCGGCGCAAATCGCCAATCTGTGCGAGCTTGGCTTTGTCGAGCGCGACCGCGAAGGACACCTGCGGGTCACGCAGGCCGGATTTCCGGTGCTCGATGCGGTGGTCGCGGATCTGGCGGCGTGAAGTCAATCCAGGTCCGTTCTCCGGCGCTCCGGTAACAAGCCTCGGCGAATTCCAAATCGCGAATGCCGGCATTGAAATCGGCCCTGATGGCGGTGCCGGTCACGAGATGACGAAGGAAATCCTCCCAGCCGACGCGATAAGGATTCTTGTACGGACTCTCGGCGGCGACCTCCGTCCAATGCTTGCGATAGTCGATGCCGAGGTCGGTGGCGACGCTGAAGTGCGCGGTGCGCGGCATCTGCGCGTTGGTCTGAGTCCAGCAACGGTGCAGCCCCGCAACCGCCGATCCGCTGGAGCCATCAATCTGGAAGGTGAGCAGATCGTCGCGGCGCAAGCGCGTGGCCCAGGAACTGGCGATGGTGCCGACGACACCGCTTTCAAGCTCGACCAGGGCGGAAACCGTGTCCTCGACGTCGACACGATAGCGCGCGCCGTGTTCGTCGATGCGCTCGGGCGTCGCTGTGGACAGCGCAACCGACACGCGGCGAATCCTGCCCAGCAATCCCTCGATCATGTAACGCCAATGCGGAAACATATCGAGCACGAGACCGCCGCCATCTTGGCGCCGATAATTCCAGCTCGGCCGCTGGCAGGGCTCCGTGGTGCCGTCAAAAACCCACCAGCCGAATTCAATGCGAAACCCGACGATGCGGCCGAAAAAATCGCTCGCCGCAAGACGCGAGAGCTTCACGAGGCCGGGTAGATAGAGCTTGTCCTCGACCGCGCCATGCTTGAGCCCGCGCCGTTCGAGCTCTCGCAGCAATCCGCGCGCGGCGGCGACCGACGCGGCCACCGGCTTCTCGGAGTAGATATGCTTGCCGGCCGCAATCGCTTTTTCCAGCACGGATTGCCGCTGATGGGTGGCGGAGGCGTCGAAAAATACGCCGAAGCCTGCGTCCGCCAAAGCCCGATCGAGATCGACAGTCCATTCGGCGCGGTGAGTTTCGGCCAAAGCCGCGAGCCGTTCGGCGTCGCGCCCGGCCAGCATGAGACGCGGGACGATGCTGTCGCCGCCGATTGCGAGCCCGCCCTCATCACGGACCGGCACGAGCGCATTGGCGATATGTTGGGTGGAGCAGATGCGGCCGGTGGCGCCGTGCAGAATGATGCCGATCGTGGTCGTGGCCATGGATGGTATAGTAGGTTTGCTCGTATCCGTGTCCACCCGAGAAAACGCGTGCCGCGCCACATCGTCTGCCTGACCTTCGATTTCGACACACAGTCGGGGTTCATCGCGCGCGGCCTGACCACGCCGACGCAGCTGTCGCGCGGTGAATTTGGCGCTGTTGGTGCTCGGCGCATCCTTGGAATGCTGAAATCGCACGGCATTCGCGCCACCTGGTTCATTCCCGGTTTCACAATCGAGAGCTGGCCGCGCGAATGCGAGGCGGTCTTAGCCGACGGCCACGAGATCGCGCATCACTCCTGGGCGCACGTTCCGCCGGCCGCGCAAACACGCGAGCAGGAGGAAGCCGATCTCGTGCGCGCCAACGACGCGATCGCCCGGCTCACCGGCCGCAAGGCGCGCGGCTACCGCTCGCCATCGTGGGACTTGAGCAAATACACGCTAGATCTGCTGGTTGCGCACGGCTTCAGCTACGACTCGAGCCTGATGGGCGGCGACTACGTGCCCTATCGGCCACGGCGCGGCGATATCGCGGAACTGGGCAAGCCGTACCAGTTCGGCAAGGAGATCGAGCTCGTTGAAATGCCGATCTCCTGGTCGCTCGACGACTTCCCGCATTTCGAATTCATGCGGACGGAACAGAGCGTACTGCCCGGCCTGCAATCGGCGCGCACGGTGATGCAGAACTGGCTCGATGAATTTCTCTACATGAAAAAGTCCGTCGAATGGGGCGTGCTCACCTACACCATGCACCCTTACGTCATCGGCCGCGGTTACCGCATGCTGGCGCTGGAAGACCTGGTGGCCAGGCTCGTGAAAGAGGGGGCGGTGTTCGCGACCATGGAAGAAGCCGCAGCCGAAGCGAGGCGGCGCTTGTTTCGGTGAGGCGCGTCCTCAAACGCTCCGCGCAGGCCGCATGATAGCGAGCGCGAGCACCTGCGCGCGCGGCACCATCGTCTCTATTTCCATAAATTCCTCGGGCGAATGGGCGCGCCCGCCGACCGGCCCTACGCCGCAGATGGTCGGAGCGCCGGTGGCGGCGGCAAAGCCCGAATCGGCGCAACCGCCGGTGAAGACAGCGGACACTTCGTGGCCAAGCTCACGTGTGCAGGCGGCATAGTGCTGATAGAGTTGCTTGCCGGCATCGGTTTCGACCAGCGGCAGAAACTCGCCGGAAATTTCGAGCTTGGTGTTGGTACCGGGCACGTAGGACTTCGCCATGATGGCCGCGACCTTCGCCATCATGGCATCGCGATCGGCGGGCGTTATGAAACGCAGGTCGACCTCGCCGTAGGCCGAGGGCGCAACCGTATTGACGGTCTGCCCGCCCGAGACGATGCCGACATTGAGCGTGATGCCCTTGGGGATGTCGGTCAGCGCATGGAGCGCGAGCGTCTTGTGCGCGAGTTCGCCGATCGCGCTGATGCCCTGCTCGATGTTGGCGCCGGAATGCGCCGCCCGGCCGGTGATATGGAACCGCATGAACACGCCGCCCTTGCGGCCGGTGACGACCGCGCCTCCGGGACGGCCGGGCTCGGCGTTGAACACGACGCGCGCCGCGCGGGCATATTTCTCGATGACTGCCCGCGAAAAGGGAGAGCCGATCTCCTCGTCGCCCGTGAACAAGGCGGTGACGGCCGGAGCGCCGGCGGATTGCTTCATCGCCGCGAGCACAAAGCAATTCATCACCAGGCCCGCCTTCATGTCGGCGACACCCGGTCCATAGGCCCGCGGCCCCTCGACACGAAACGGCCGCCGCGCAGCCTCGCCTGTGGGGAAAACGGTGTCGCGATGGCCCATCAGCAGCACCGCGCGGTTTGAGCCGTCGCCCACCGTCGCACTGATGGCATCGCCGAAACGCTCGTCCGGCGTCACATCGGGCGTAATTCCAGACCGTGAGAGAAAATCGCCGATGTGCGCACCAACCGCATCCACGCCCGGCTTGTCGTAACTGTTGCTGTCGGTATTCACCAAGGTTTCGAGCAGTGCGAGCATCGCGCCGCGTTGCTGCGCGAGCCAATCGAGCACCGAGCGTTCCCCGTTCATGACCGTCATGGCGCATCCCCGCGCGTTCCTGGCGCTCCGAGCATAGCAGCAGTTTTCGTGAATCTCGCCGGCCGCGACTAGCGCGGGGCGGGGAAGGCCTTCGGGGCCGGGCTGATGATCTCGCCGCCCGCCGAGGTGACGCGCAGGACCGCAAGCCCGCGCTCGTTGGTGCCGTCGGAACGGAAGCGGAAAATTCCATCGACGCCGGCAAAGCCCGCGCTGTTGGTCAGCACTTCGGGCGAGAACCGCTGGGCACCTTGCGTCTTCGCCAGTGCGATCACCAGCGTGACGGCATCGTATGACAGCGTCGCCGCACGGGCCGGGTCCTGATTATAGCGGGCGCGGTAGCGGCCGGCGAAAGCGCGGAATCCGGTGGAGTCGGGCGCGGCGTACCATCCGCCCTGCAACGCAGGATCGGAGAAGATGCGCGGATCGTCCCACAGACCGGTGCCAAGCAGTTGCAGCCGTTTGACGTTCACCCCGCTGCGGGTGAGCGCCTGCACCACGGCGGGGACGCCCTCGCTGCCGTCGGGAATGAACAGCGCGTCGACGCGGCTCGCGGCCTGCGCGACCGGGCCGACTGCCCCCTGAATCTTCGTGACGTCGAGCGGATAGCGCGCGAGCGCGACGATGCGGCCGCCCTTGCGCGGCACGATCTGTTTGAAGGCCGCTTCGACGACGGTGCCATAGGCATTGTCCGGCAGCAGCGCGGCAAACGAACGTTTGCCGTTGACCACCGCCTGGGTGACGATGCGCTCGACGTCGGATTCCGGCAAGAAACTCAGCAGATAAACCCCGCTCGCGGCGACGTCGATGTTGGTGGAAAACGCGATCACCGGAATATTCTTGCTGCGCGCAACCTGCGCAACGCCGCTCACCGAATGACCGAACAACGGCCCGAGGATGATCTCGGCGCCTTCGTCGACCGCCTGCTGGGCGGCGGCTTGCGAGCCTTGCTGGGTGCCGGCGTCGTCCTTGACGAGCAGCTTGATGTTCTGGCCGTCGCGCTCGGCGAGCGCGAGCTCGGCGGCGTTCTTCATCGATTGCGCGGCGATGCCGGCATTGCCGCTGGCCGACAACGGCAGGATCAATGCGACCTTGATCTGGCCGGTGCCGATTTCGCTCGACTGCGTGTTGCCGGGCGGCTGGCCTTCGCCGGGCGGCTTCTCGCTGAACAGGCCCTCGGTTCCGGAACAGGCCGCGAGCAGCGCCAAGGCTCCCGCCGCCAGCGCGTCAAGCCAGAGGCGGCGTGAATTGTTGATCGGCAAATTCGGCTGGAGCCCGCGGACCATGCCCTCTCCTTGGCGGCGACCTGGTGGTCGACGCCAGTCCATGCAGACAATCAGGCATATTGTCGGCGAATGGTTAACCAAATGGAAAGGATAATGAATTGACCAACGCGGATGACGCGCGCCGGCCACGTCGCTAAAGTGCCGGAATGCGGGAAAATCACGAGATCGCGCACCGCAGCCGGCCGGAACGCGATAAGAGCGTGCGGCGATTTGCCATTGCCGGAAACGAGGTCGAAGCGCCGCCGCTCGCGAGCGGGCTGTACCTCGTTGCCACCCCGATCGGGAACCTGCGCGACATTACGCTCCGTGCGCTCGAGGTCCTGGCCAGCGCCGACGTCATCGCCTGCGAGGATACCCGCGTCACCCGCAAGCTGCTCGATCACTATGCGATCGCAACACCGCTCACGCCTTATCATGACCACAATGCGGCGGCGGCACGGCCGAAGCTCTTGGCGCGGCTGGCCGCAGGAGAAAGCGTCGCGCTGGTGTCCGACGCCGGCACGCCGCTCATCTCCGATCCGGGATTCAAGCTCGTACGCGCCGCGCGCGAGGCTGGCCACGTGGTGACAGCCGTGCCCGGGGCGTCGGCCGCGCTGGCGGCGCTGATCGTTGCCGGCTTGCCGAGCGATCGATTTTTCTTCGAAGGATTTTTACCCGCGAAGGAAGGCCAGCGGCGTGCGCGGATCGCGGAGCTTGCACGGATTCCCGCGACGCTCGTGCTGTTCGAGAGCGGACCGCGGCTTGCGCGCACGTTTGCCGATCTCGCCGCCGGACTGGGCGCACGCGAGGCGGCGATCTGCCGCGAGCTGACGAAAATTCACGAAGAAGTGCGGCATGGCGAGCTCGCGCGGCTCGCCCTCGACTATGCGAACGGCGCCGAGACGCGCGGCGAGATCGTCATCGTCATCGCCCCGCCGCCCGCGGAAGCCGGGGCGATCGACGCCGATACGATCGATGCGCTGCTGCGGCGCGCGCTCGATCGCGCGTCGGTCAAGGATGCGGTCGGCGAAATCGCCGCCGCGACCGGGCGGCCGCGGCGCGAAATCTATCAGCGCGCGCTCGCGCTCAAGCCGTAGACCGACGATGACGCAACGCATCGATCATCCCGGTCCACGACGGACGGTGCCGCGCGCCGAGCGGCAGATCGCCTTCCGGCTTGGGCTTTCGGCGGAAAGCCGGGCAGCAACGTTTCTCATGGCCAAGGGCTATCGCATCGTGGCGCGGCGCTGGAAAAGCTCGGTCGGCGAAGTCGACATCGTGGCGCGGCGAAAACAGGTGCTGGTGTTCGTCGAGGTCAAGGCCCGCGAGCGGCTCGACGACGCGGCCGAATGCCTGACGCCGCGCCAACAGCGGCGGATAGCGGCGGCGGCGGCGGCCTGGCTTTCCGAGCATCCCGAGGATGCGGGCAGCGATATCCGCTTCGACGCGGTGCTGGTTGCGCCGAGGCGCCTGCCGCGTCATATCCAGGCAGCGTTCGATGCCGGAGCTTGAAGCATAAGATGTTAATCGCTCGATTTGGCTGTTTCCTCTTGCCGGCAGACCTGCCAATAGACCACGTGACATGACGCTTTCCGTCGCGGTGCAAATGGACCCGATCGAGCGGATCAACATCCGCGGCGATTCGACGTTCGCGCTGCTGCTGGAAGCGCAGGCGCGCAAGCACACGCTCAGCTACTACACGCCCGACCGGCTGGCGCTCGAAGGCGCGCGGCTCGCCGCCACCGTGCAGGTGCTTACGGTTCGCGACAAAGAGGGCGACCATTTCACGCTCGGCGACCGCAAGCGCGTCGAGCTTTCGACGTTCGACGTGGTGCTGATGCGGCAGGATCCGCCGTTCGATCTTGCCTATATCACCGCAACCCATCTGCTCGAACGCATTCATCCGAAGACGCTCGTGATCAACGACCCGGCGCAGGTGCGCAACGCGCCGGAAAAGATGTTCGTGATGGAATTTCCCGAGCTGATGCCGCCGACGCTGATCACGCGCGATCTCGCGGAGATCAAGGCGTTTCGCAAACAGCATGGCGACATCGTGATGAAGCCGCTCTACGGCAAAGGCGGCGAAGCGGTATTTCATGTCGGCACGACGGATCTCAATTTCGGCTCGCTCTATGACCTGTTTGCGGCGACCTTTCGTGAGGCCTGGGTGGTGCAGAAATTCCTGCCGGCGGTGAAAGACGGCGACAAGCGCATCATTTTGGTCGACGGCGAGTTCGCCGGTGCGGTGAACCGCGTGCCGGCGCCGGACGATCTGCGCTCCAACATGGTGCGCGGCGGGGTGCCCAAGGCCACCGAACTCACCGCGCGCGAGCAGAAAATCTGCAAGACGATCGGCCCGGCGCTGCGCGAGCGCGGGCTGTTGTTCGTCGGCATCGACGTGATCGACGGCTATCTGACCGAGATCAACGTCACCTCGCCCACGGGAATTCGCGCAATCAAGAACGTGGGCGGGCCCGACGTGGCGGCGATGATCTGGGACAGGATCGAGGCGAAGCGGCATTGATCGACTGCCTACGGCTGGCGGCGTTCGAGCGCGGCACGGTCCCATTGGGCGAGATCGGCGGCAGCCGCGTAGGTCTCCTGCAAAAAGCCGAGCAATAGTCCGTCAGGATCGGAGGCCGCGCGCACGGCATCGTAGGGCAGAATGAATTGCCTGACATTCTTGTCGTAGAACCCGCCGGGCGTTTTCACAGCAGAGTCGCCGTAACCCGCCGGCTCGGGATAAGCATAGACGTAATAGGCCGCGCGACCGTAGCCGCCGTTGCCCGGCCAGAAGCCGCACGAACTGACTTCGTGCGAATAGGCTTCCGCCATCACCCAGGACGCCACGTTGGGCGTGACGCCGGTCGGCGGCGGCGCGGTGCGTCCGGAAAAACGCGTCACGGCAAGATCGAAGCTGCCCCAGAAGAAATGCACGGGGCTCGCTTTGCCGAGAAATCGCGTGCGAAAAATTTCGAACAGACGGTTCGACTGCTGCAGCGCGCGCAGGAAGCGATTGACATAAGCGGCATCGTACTGGGCGTTGGCGAAATCCTTTTCGAACGGCACTGCGCCTTCGATCTCGCACGGCATGGTCCAGATGTGAACGTCGATGCCGAGGCGGCGCAGTCGCTCCATCACGAGGCGATGAAAATCGGCGACCGCCATGGCTTTAAGCGCAATGGTCTCGCTCTTGCCGTCGCTGGTTTCGATCCGCAGCGCGTGATCGATGAAATCGAACTGAATGCGAAAAGAGTTCTGCCCGTAACAGATCGTAGGCGTGGTGAGCCCGCGCGGGGTTACGCGGAAGGTGACGTTCCACCAATGATTGACCAGCGGCGTCAGCGCGAGCTGCACTTTGCCTACGACCTGGGTCCAGCGGTGCAGGGTGTCGCAGGTCTCGCGCCAGGCGGAGAAGGGCAAATCCGGCCAATCGGGATTTTCTGTCATGCGGGCGAATGGTAGCACCCCGCCGCCCCTGCCAGTGCGGCCGAGGCACGATAGGCCACTGGCTCATCCGGTCCGATTTTGTCAGCTCGGTCATTGGCGTGAAGGCTGGATTATTCGGCCCTTTGTTCACTAATTGTTCTTGCGGGCGCCCGCCTTCTCCGCTACCCTGCCGTGTGGCGGGAGGGGCCATGGTCCAGCGTGTCACCACGGTTGCGTTCGAGGGGATCGAGGCGCGTGCGGTCGACGTGCAGGTGCAGGTCGCGCCCGGGCTGCCGGCCTTCAACATCGTCGGCCTGCCCGACAAAGCGGTCTCGGAAGCCAAGGAACGCGTGCGCGCCGCGCTGGTGGCTTCCGGGCTCGCGCTGCCGGCGCGGCGCATCACCGTCAACCTGGCGCCGGCCGACTTGCCGAAGGAAGGCAGCCATTACGATCTGCCGATCGCGCTCGGCCTGATGGCTGCGATCGGCGCGGTGCCGCACGACGCGCTTTCGGGGTTCACCGTATTGGGCGAGCTCGGGCTCGACGGCTCGATCGCGGCGGTCGCGGGCGTGCTGCGCGCGCGGCCGGGCGAGGTGTCGCTCGCGCACAACGGCGTGCTGTTTCTCGACGAATTGCCGGAGTTCGAGCCGCGCGTGCTCGATGCGCTGCGCCAACCGCTGGAGACGGCGGAAGTGGTGATCGCGCGCGCCAATCACCGCGTCACCTACCCTGCCCGCTTCATGCTGGTGGCGGCGATGAATCCCTGCCGTTGCGGGCGCGCGAACGATCCGGGCTTTGCCTGCCGGCGCGGACCGAACGCGCGCTGTTCGGCGGACTATCAGACGCGGATTTCCGGACCATTGCTCGACCGCATCGATCTCACCATCGAAGTGCCGGCGGTGACGGCGTCCGATCTGATCCTGCCGCCGCCGACGGAAGGCAGCCGCGAGGTCGCCGCGCGCGTCGCGCGCGCCCGCGCGCTGGCCGAGGAACGCTATGCGGCGCTCGGCTTGGTCGGCGTGCGCACCAATGCGGCCGCACAAGGCCCTGTGCTGGAGGAGATCGCGCGACCGGAAGCGAACGGGCTCTCGCTGTTGCGCGATGCCGCCGACGCCATGCGGCTTTCGGCGCGCGGCTATCACCGTGTGCTGCGCGTTGCCCGCACGCTGGCCGATCTCGACGGCGCCGAGAAGGTCGGCCGCGTGCATGTGGCGGAAGCGCTCTCCTACCGTGCATTCGTCGACGAAATTCGCCGCGCGGCGTGACTTGCCGCGGTTCGATCAGCTTAAGATAATGCCGGACGTGTAAACGCCTTCGCGGTCAGCGCGACGGTGCGTCGGTCGGACCTGCGAGGTATCGCCATGGACATGAGCGTCAGCATTCCCAAGGCCCGCGAGCCGGATAAGCCCAAAGCCACTGACGCTCGGCCGGCGGCGCCGAATGCGAGCGATCTCGAAATCTGGCTGCAAAAAGTGGAGGCCATGGGCGAGCTCAAGCGCATCACCGCGGAGGTCGACCCCGATCTCGAGGCCGCGACCATCACCTACCTGGTCGGCCAGGAGAAAAGTCCGGCGCTGCTGTTCGAGAACATCAAGGGCCATCCCGGCCACAAGGCGCTCTACAACATGATCGGCTGCAACCTCTCGCGCTTCTGCCTGATGATCGGCGAGAAGCCGGTCGATCATCCGTTGCAGGCGGTGCAGGCGCTGCAGAAGAAACTCGGCCGCAAAATGCCGCCGAAGGAAGTCCCGCTCGCCTCCGCGATCTGCAACCAGAACATCGTCAACGGCGAAGCGATCGACATCCGGACATTCCCGGCGCAGCGCATGTGGCCGCTCGACGGCGGCATGTATCTCGGCACCGGCGACGCGGTGATCACCAAGGATCCCGAGAGCGGGCGCGTCAACGTCGGCTGCTATCGGATGATGATCAAGGGGCCGCGCGAGATCGGCATCTACACGTCGCCCGGCAAGGACGCCGGACTCGATCGCGAGAAATGGCACAGACAGGGCAAGCCGATGCCGGTCGCGGCGGCCTACGGAATCGATCCACTGCTGTTTCTGGTGGCGGCAACGACGCTGCCGAAGACCGAAAACGAATACGAATATTATTCCGGCATCAGCGGCGCGCCGATCGAAGTGTTTATGTCCGATCTCACCGGCCTGCCGCTGCCGGCGCGCGCGGAAATCATCATCGAAGGACACGTCTATCCGGACGAGACATTCGCCGAGGGGCCGTTCGGCGAGTTCACCGGCTATTACGGCCGGCCGAGCGGGGCCACGCCCTATATGCGGGTCGAGCGCGTGCGCTATCGCAACAACCCGACGCTGACCTGTGCGCTGATGGCGGACGGCGCCGCCAACGAATGCGGCCTGTTCTGGGCGGCGCTGCGGTCCGCCGGCATCTGGGCCGATCTGCAGAAGCTCGGCGTGCCGGGCATCCAGGGCGTCTGGTCGATCCCGGAAGCCGCCGGCTGGGGCATGACGGTGGTCTCGATCAAGCAGATGTACGCCGGCCATGCCGCGCAGGTCATGGCGCTCGCCGCGCAATGCACCGCCGGCGCCTATTTCGGCAAATACGTGATCGTGGTCGACGACGACATCGATCCGTCGAACGTCGGCCAAGTCTTATGGGCGATGGCGACGCGCTCGCGGCCGGCGCAGTCGATCGACATCCTGCGCGAGACCTGGAGCACGTTCCTCGACCCCAGCCTGAACCCGCCGGAGATCCGGCCCTGGGGCTCGAAGGCGCTGATCAACGCCTGCATGGATTACAAATTCATCAAATCATTCTCGCCGCGCACCAAGCTCGACAAAGACACCTACGAGCAGGTGGTGGCGCGTTGGCAGGAGCTCGGGTTCGCCGGCACGCCGCCGGTCGTGTCGATATTCGAGGACAAGAGCAAGACAGCAAAAATCGACTGAGGCAAGCTACCGGATGCGCGCCGCTCACCGACAATTCTGGTTGGTGTAGGTCCAGGTGACGTTGGCGAGCACAACGCCCTGCTTGCAATAATGGTTGCGGTTGACCCTGATGCCGGTCACCGTGATGGCGCGGGTGCCGATTTCCGGCCGCTGCCGCGCATCGGTGATGTTGTAAGTCGTGTTATCGGCGCCGCGGATTATGATGCATTTCGGCGCAATGCCATTGATCGGACATCCGGTCACGGTTACGCGCTGCTGCGCGTTCGCGGTCGCGGCGCCCGCGATGACAAGCGCTGCGACAATGGTGGTTCTGCTTATCACTGGACGCCCTCCCTCAACGTGACTTGTTCGTGGCTAGCCGAAATTCGTGGCGAAGATATGCTTAAGCCGCGGTGAATGCCGGCATCAACGGCTCCCGCGCCAACGCCGATTTTTCAAATTCGACCATTTCTATTAGCCGGGCGTCAACCGTGCGCCTATGGGGTTGGCAATGAAAGGAGAATTGTAAGATTCGACGGCGAGAATCCACCTGACAATTCTGGCAAAAGCAGCGCGGTGCAGGGCGGCTCCGCAATCTGCCGAACAGGGGGACTGATGTCGACGCGGAGCCGTCAAGACAGCACTCGCTGGCTACGCAAATATTTTCTGCTCGGCGGACGCGCGCTCGTTGTTGCCTTGCGCTGGACTTTTCTCGCGCTCGGCGCGGTCACAGCGTCCGCCGTTCTGTTCGTGCATCTCTACGCGGTCGACGAAGAGATCTATGACCCGTCGCTGTTTGCGATCGGCGTCGGCGGATTATTCGCAGCATCATGCGGAGTGATGCTGCTGCTGATCGTGGCGTTGCGGCGCCGACGCGTCGAACTTGTGCACAGCCAGGAACGGTGCGAGCAGCTGGCCGATCAAAATTGGGAGCTGCAGGAAGCGGCAGAGCTTTCGAAAAGCCTGCTTGAGACGCAAGGCGACGTAATCGTTCGGCGCGACGCGGAAGGCTGCATCACCTACGTCAACGATGCGTATTGCGCGCTCGCCGGACTGCCGCGCGGCGCATTGCTCGGTAATCCGGGCAAGCTCGACGTGATCGAGCAAGGCGCGTCCACGTCGCTGCCGGACGGCACGCGTATTAACGATCAAAAGATCATGACCGAAGCCGGCCCGCGCTGGATCGCCTGGCGCGAGGCGATCGTGCGCGTGGAAGCCGACGACTGCACCGAGGTGCAGAGTGTGGGGCGCGATATCACCGACCGGGTCGAGGCCGAGCGCGCGCTCGCGGTCGCGCGCGACGCGGCGGAAGCGGCCAACCGCGCCAAGTCGCGCTTCCTCGCCATGGTCAGTCACGAAATCCGCACTCCGCTCAACGGCATTCTCGGCATGGCCGATCTTCTGCTCGATACGCAGCTCACCGCCGAGCAGACCGCGTATGTGCGCGCGGCGAAAACATCCGGTGACAATCTGCTTTCGCTGATTGCGGAAATTCTCGACTTCTCCAAGATCGAGGCGGGGAAGCTCGAAATGTCGGAACGTCCGTTCAACCTCATTACGCTCGTTGAAGAGGTGGTTGAATTGCTGGGGCCGCGCGCGCAGGCCAAGGGCCTCGAGATCGCCTCCGACGTGGATGAACGATTGCCGGGTTGGGTGGTCGGCGACGACGCACGGCTGCGGCAGGTGCTGCTCAATCTCGCCGGCAACGCGATAAAATTCACCGAGGTGGGCGGGGTCAGCGTCATCGTCGAAGCCGGAAGCGAGCCGGACCAGATGATATTCACCGTGCGGGACTCGGGCATCGGCATCCTGCCCGACCAGCAGGCGCGCATCTTCCTCGAATTCGAGCAAGCCGATTCCGGCTCGACCCGCAAGTTCGGCGGCACAGGGCTTGGGCTCGCGATCTCCAAACGGATCGTCGAACGCATGGGCGGAAGCATCGCGGTCGAGAGCGTGCCGGGCCAGGGCGCAACATTCCGCGTTGCCTTGCCGCTGCGGCGCGCCGAGAAGGACGAGACCGCATTCGTTGCGCCGAGGCTCGACCGAGCCAATGTCCTCATCATCGCGCCGGCCTCGGTAACGGCGTGCCTCGTGACGCGACGATTGACGCGTTGGGGAGCGAACGTCCTGATCGTACCGGACAATCTCGCCGCCAAGCTGATCGGCGAGCGACGCTGGGACACCGTGATCGTCGATCACGCGATCGGAGCCAACGCGTGCGCATCGTTCGTTGCCGCGGTCGGCAGCAAGATTGTCCGTCGCATCGTCCTGATTACGCCGAGCGAGCGGAACGGACTTGCGGCGCTGAAAGAGGCCGGGTTCACCGGCTATCTGGTCAAGCCGGCGCGGGCGTCTTCGCTCAAGACGCTACTGGTCGCCAGCAACACGTTCGAAGGGGCGGCGCTGGCCGAGACGGCCCCGATCGGCGCACAGGCCGATACGAGCGACACTGCTACGGGAAAAAAACTCAACGTGCTGGTCGCCGAGGATAACGAGATCAACGCGCTGCTGGCGCGTTCGCTGCTCAGCAAGCTCGGCCATCGGCCGACCACGGCCGCGAACGGCACGGCGGCGCTGGAAGCCTGGCAGGCCGCGCGCGCGGCGGGCACTCCGCATGATCTGGTACTGATGGATCTCCACATGCCCGGGATCGACGGGCTCGAAGCGGCACGGCGGATCCGCTCGGCGGAGGCGGATTCTTCGCGGCGCACACCCATCATCGCGCTCACCGCCAACGCCTTTGCCGAGGACCGCGAAGCATGCCTTGCGGCCGGCATGGACGGCTTCCTGGTCAAGCCGCTCGACCGGGAACAGCTCTTGTCGATACTGAACTCGTTGTCGAAATCGGCTAGGCTGGCCGCGTAATCACCGTTAGTACCCATTGTCATAATTCCGCAGCAAGCTCATGCTTTGCAGGTGCTTGGTACGCTGATACGAATCATCTGATAGTGCGTCGCTCGACCGGGGACAGCCACACTGGAGGACTGATTGGTGATGCTTAGCCGTACTCCGGCCACCTCGCCACGACGTCTATTGCGAGGATTCTGGCCGGCGCGAAAGTCAGTCGCGGGACTGCTGCGTGCGTATGGAGGGATCGCGGTCAATCGGGGACGTACGAGGCATCCCGGAACGCTGGGATGGCTCGGGCCGCTGGAAGTTCGGCTCGCACAAACGGCCGCCGAGGTGCGGCGCGCACAGAAATTGCGCTATCGGGTTTTCTACAAGGAAGGCCACGCGCTCGCCGACGCGAAAACCAAACTTGCGCGGCGCGACATCGACGCATTCGACCCGCTCTGTGATCACCTCCTGGTGCTCGACCATGCCGCAACGGTCAAACGGTTGCGCCAGAAGCCGGCGGTGGTCGGCACCTATCGGCTGCTGCCGCAGGATGTGGCGCGCCTGCACGGCGGCTTCTACAGCGAAAACGAATTCGACATCCGCGCATTGACGGCGCGACATCCGAAATCGAGATTCCTCGAGCTTGGCCGCTCCTGCGTGCTCGCGCCCTATCGCAACAAGCGCACGCTCGAACTGTTGTGGCACGGCATCGGCGGCTACGTGAAGCTGATGCAGCCGGATGTGCTGATCGGATGCGCCAGCCTCGAGGGCACCGATCCCAATGCGCTCAAGTTGCTGTTGTCATACCTGCATCACTTCGCGAGGGCGCCGGAAGTCTGGCGCGCGAAGGCGCTGCCGCACCGCTATGTCGAGATGAACCGGATGCCGAAAGAGGCAATCGATCCGAAAGCCGCGTTGCGCGCGATGCCGCCGCTGATCAAAGGCTACCTGCGGCTTGGCGCCTACATCGGCGAGGGCGCGGTGATCGATTATCAGTTCGGCACGACCGATGTGCTGATTATTCTGCCGATGCAAGCCGTCAAGCCGCGCTATCTCGCGCATTTCGTGCCGAACGGATCGAGCGAAGCCGCGTAGAATTTTCTGAGCGTGAGCTGATCCGAAAACCGGTTCCCGATTTCCGGGATCATGCTTTAAAGCCGCCGCATCGCGACTTCTTCCACCAGGTGGCTCTCGCCCTTTTTGAGGATGAGATCGGCGCGTTGGCGCGTGGGTAGAATGTTTTCGTGCAGATTGACGAGATTGATGCGCGACCAGATCGAAGTCGCGGTGGCGATCGCATCGGCGTCCGAGAGCCGCGAATAGCGATGGAAGTACGATTTCGGGTCGGCAAAGGCGGTGCCGCGCAGCGCCAGGAAGCGACTGACGTACCAGTTCTTGAGCACGTTCTCGTCGGCATCGAGATAGAGCGAGAAATCGAAGAAATCCGAGACGAAGGGTATCGCCTTGCCGTCCTTCGGCAGCCGGCCGGTCTGCAGCACGTTCAGGCCCTCGACTATGAGAATATCCGGCCGGTCGATCTCGATCGAGACGTTGGGCATCACGTCGTAGATCAGGTGCGAATAGACCGGCGCGCGCACCGGACGCCGGCCTGCCTTGATGTCGGAGAGAAAACGCAGCAGCGCCGGCAGGTCGTAGCTCTCGGGGAAGCCCTTCTTTTCCATGAGGTGCTCGCGTTCGAGCACGGCATTGGGGAACAAGAATCCGTCGGTGGTGATCAGATCGACCTTGGGCACGTTGGGCCAGCGCGCGAGCAGCGCCTGCAGCACGCGCGCGGTGGTGGATTTGCCGACCGCGACCGAGCCGGCGACGCCGATGACGTAGGGCATCTTGGCATCCTCGGTGCCGAGGAAGCGCTGCTGGGCATTGTGCAGGCGCTGGGTCGCGGCGACGTAGAGCGAGAGCAGGCGCGAGAGCGGCAGATAGATTTCCTCGACTTCCGCCATGTCGAGCCGATCATGCACCGAACGCAATTGCGCAACTTCGGCCTGCTTGAGCGTCATCGGCGTGCCTTCGCGCAAGGCCGCCCATTCCGCGCGGGAATAGATGCGGTAGGGCGAAAGTCCGTCGTCGATGCGCTGTTCCATTGGCCGTGCTCTTAAGCCGTTCAGCCGCCTTTACGCGCGGTCTTCTCGTCGAGGCCCGACTGGGTTACGCGCGCACCGAGCGCGGCTTCGACCTCGTCGAGCGTGACGCCGCGCGCCTGCAACACGACGAGCAAGTGATAGATCAGATCGGCGGTTTCGGCGATCAGCCGCTCGCGATCCTCGGCGATGGCGGCGATCGAGGTCTCGACAGCTTCTTCGCCGAGTTTCTTGGCGCAATGCGCCACGCCCTTGTCGAGCAGCTTGCGCGTGTAGGATTCCTCGGCATTGGCGTGCGAGCGGCTCCGCACGCGTTGCTCAAGGTCATAGATCGTGAACTTGGCCATGGTGCGCTCCCATATCATCTCTTCCGGCCGCCGGGGAGATAAACTTGCGGCTTAGCCCTTCGTTCCGGCCCTTGCTCAAGGATCGAGCCGCATGGGCAGGCCGGCGTGAGCCATGTAAAGCTTCGCCTCCCGCACGCTGTATTCGCCGAAATGGAAAATCGAGGCCGCCAGAACGGCAGTGGCATGGCCCTCGCGGATGCCTTCAACCAGGTGATCCAGCGTGCCGACGCCGCCGGACGCGATCACCGGTACCGACACGCTGTCGGCCACGGTGCGCGTGAGCGGGATGTCGAAGCCCTGCCGGGTGCCGTCGCGATCCATGGAGGTGAGCAGGATCTCGCCGGCACCAAGCGCCACCACCTCGCGGGCGTAATCGACCGCATCGATGCCGGTCGGATGGCGGCCGCCGTGGGTGAAGATCTCCCAACGGTCCCGCTCGCCGGGCTTGGAGACTTTCTTGGCGTCGATCGCGACCACGATGCACTGGTCGCCGAATTTTTCCGCGGCTTCCTGCACGAATTGACGCCGCGCAACCGCAGCGGTGTTGATCGAGACCTTGTCGGCGCCGGAGGCGAGCAGGTTGCGAATGTCGTCGATGGTGCGCACCCCGCCGCCGACGGTGAGCGGCATGAAACAGGCCTCCGCGGTGCGGCGGACGACGTCGAGGATGATGCCGCGGTTCTCGTGGCTTGCGGTGATGTCGAGGAAACAAAGCTCATCGGCGCCGGCCGCGTCGTAGGCGATGGCGGCTTCCACCGGATCGCCGGCGTCGCGCAGGTTGACGAAATTGATCCCCTTGACGACGCGGCCGTCCTTCACGTCGAGGCAGGGAATGACTCGGACCTTGAACATCCTGCAACCATCGTCTAATTCGACCCGGCCGTCACTGGCCATAGATCAGGTGCCGTGGTTGCTTCGATGCGGTTACGCTGATCCGATTCGAGATCGGAGAGAAACCGTAATCCTGTGACAGATTCAAGTGTAGATATCGGAACACGGTAATCTCTTAAATCTGAACGTGCGTCTGAACGATTGGGTATCATAAACGCCAGCGCCTCCGGCCCTCCGGTGGCAGTCCTTCTTGCAAGAATCCGGAAATAGTGCGTTGGGACGGCAACCTGCCGCTCTCCGATAACGATGATCTTGTCAGATCGAGTTTCTTTATCTGCGAAAACCGGACCTGAGATTGCGTAGATTGCAGACCCACTTGTAGCAAGATCACGCGAATACTTCTCGAGCTTTAGCCAAACCCCACGGTTCATTGCGGGTACTTGAGGTGCAACTGTCGATAAATAGAATGTTGTCAGAACGGCCGCTGGCCCAAGGGATGCCACATCCAAATGTGAAATGAAATTTCCGCGGTCATAACCGCTACCACGATAGTCCGCGTTGGTTGCTTGCAAGTCGTTCGAAATATTAGGGTCGGATGAAAAGGCAACGCTTGGCCGCTCATAGTTAGCATCGGGGGGCTGCTGAATGCGATGTGCAAGCCACGTTGGAACCCTGAGCCGCGGATCGTAGCCTAGAGAGTAGGCGGTCCGATGTAACCTCAGGGGAGCGGAAGGTAATCCCCAAGGACCATGAAGTTTTGCGTCGACTTCAGCAATTATTGGCGAAGAAATTGGATGATGATGGGATCGATCGATCGTCACCAACGCGACCGGAGCGCTGGGGGGGATTGAATCGGTCGCGGGTCTCCAAGCATCGCCCGGAATATCTTGGATTCTGATTTGTAAATAATCCGGAAGAGCTTGCACGCGATATTGAGGCAATCTGCCATATTGTGATTGCCCGTCACGTTCTGTGCGGATTGCCACGTTTAACCGGTCGTCCCTTTTGATTGGAAAAGCGACATTTCCGGTCGCGTCAGTCGGCTTAAAAGTTATATCGCTATCCTCACCAATTGCCTGCACAAATACGATAACATTGGCACTGCGGAGATTGGAAGGAAAGGATTTCTCGAAGACCGTGACGATCAATTGGCTTTTAGGCCACCACGAATAGATATGGACCGCACCGCCCAAACTGATGGTCGCAGACAACAGCGCGGCTGCGAGGCCTCTTGCCAACGTCGAGAAAACCGTTTGATAGATCCTTTTAAATAGGACGGGAACCCAATCTTTATCCTGTAAAAATACGCCGGACAGTAAACCGATGTACGAAACGACCGCAGTCCCTGATATTACCCACCACGCCCCGGAATACTGCGACGTATAAAGGGCGGCCTCGACAGCAATTAGTCCAAGAGCGGTTAAAGTTACAATTTGGGCAACGACAATCATTTTAGAAATCACGTTGTCTCGATCAATTGTCCGGCAATTTGAACGAATTGAAAAGGCCCTCGCGGCGTACGAATTGCCTATTTCCGCCGCGCGGCGCGGATGATCTTCAGCGCCTCGGCGGCATCGAGCCGTCCGTCATAGAGCGCGCGGCCGACGATGGCGCCTTCAAGTTTTTGCGCGCGCGGCTCGGTCAGCTGCTTCACGTCGTCGATCGAGGCAAGGCCGCCGGAGGCGATGACCGGGATCGAGATCGCATCGGCGAGCGCGATCGTGGCGTCGAGGTTGAGACCTTTCAGCATGCCGTCGCGCGAAACGTCGGTAAAGATGATGGCAGCCACGCCGGCGTCCTCGAAGCGTTTGGCGATTTCGAGCGCGCTGAGTTCGGCTGTCGCCGCCCAGCCCTCGACCGCGACCTTGCCGTCGCGGGCGTCGAGCCCGACCGCGACGCGCTTGGGAAATCTTCGCGCGGCTTCCTTCACCAGCGCAGGGTCGCGCACGGCGGCGGTGCCGATGATGACGCGGTTGACGCCCTTCTCCAGCCAACCTTCGACGGTCGCCATGTCGCGGATGCCGCCGCCGAGCTGCACGCACAGGCCGACGGTTTCCAAAATGCGCTCGACCGCCGCTCCGTTCATCGGTTTACCGGCAAACGCGCCGTCGAGATCGACCACGTGCAGATGACGAAAGCCATCGCTCTCGAAGGCGTGGGCCTGCGCCGCCGGATCGCGGTTGAACACGGTCGCGCGGGCGGGGTCGCCCTGCTGCAACCGCACGCACAGGCCGTCTTTCAGATCGATGGCGGGGAACAAAATCACGGGTGTCTTTCTACGCTGTCGGCCAGTGGCCCAGTCGGCGTTCGTCGTTCAAAGGCTCATGGCTTCCATTTGAGAAAATTCGCGATCAAGGCAAGGCCCAAGCGCTGGCTTTTCTCCGGGTGAAACTGCGTACCCACCGCACTGTCGTGACCGACCACCGCGGTGATCGAGCCGCCGTATTCGGCCTCGGCCACAAGGTCCGCACGATCGGCGACATTGAGGTTGTAGGAATGCACGAAATAGGCATGCAGGCCGTCTTTGCCAAGCGGGATGCCGGCGAGCAGCGGGTGGCGGATTTTCTCGATCAGCGTGTTCCAGCCCATGTGGGGGATTTTAAGATTCGGATCGGAGGGGACGATCTTGTCGACCTCGCCGCGAATCCAACCCAAGCCTTCGGTGACCTCGTATTCGCGGCCGCGCTCGGCCATGAGCTGCATGCCGACGCAGATGCCGAGGAAGGGCCGGCCCTTGCCGCGCACGGTTTCGTTCAGTGCCGCCACCATGCCGGGCAATGCGTCGAGACCGCGGCGGCAATCCGCGAAAGCGCCGACGCCCGGCAATACTACGCGATCGGCGCGGCGGATGGCCTCGGGATCGCGTGTCACGATAATCGGCTGGTCATGCCCGCTCTCGCGCGCCGCGCGCTCAAAAGCCTTGGCCGCCGAATGCAGATTGCCGGAGCCATAGTCGACGATCGCGACGCTCATTGCCGCGACTGGGGTTCGGGGAACAATCCGACAATGTCGGAAGGAGCGTGCGGCGCGCGCGTGGGCGCGGTCGGAGACGGAGGAGGTGACGGCGGCGACGACAGCGACGGCGGCTGGGGCGGGCGCGGCGTGTTGGTCCTCGCCATCTGCTCCACCCAGGCGTCGAAGAAACGCCGCTCGGCGATTTCGTAATTGTTGCCGGCCACGACGCTGAGCTGGTCCCAGCCGTTGCGGTTGAGAGTCCAGCGCCGGATCGTTCCCGCTTCAAGCCCGACCAGCAGATGGAACAGGAAGAAAACACCGATATACGCGAGCGCCGGCGACCGAAGCGACCAGAGTGCAAACTGCAGAACCACGACGGCCGCGACATAGAGCACCAGCGCGAGCCAAAGCCTTCTGGCCAGAAGCCAGAGCGGTCCGAAAACAAAAGCCCAGATATAAAAGCCATCGCGAACGAAGACGAAACGCTCCGGATTGGGCGAGGGTTCGTCTGCGCGCGGCGGCGGTTCATGCACCGTGTAGATCGTCATGCGCGTACTTTAACAACGAATCAGCCATATGGGACGATGGATTTATCCGCCCAGCATGCCCTTGGTGGAGGGCACTTCGCCGGCAGCGCGCGGATCGATCGCGAGGGCGGCCCGCAGCGCGCGGGCGAGAGCCTTGAAGCAGGATTCGGCGATGTGATGGTCGTTGGTGCCGTAGAGCGTCTCGACGTGCAGCGTTATGCCGGCGTTCATGGCAAAGGCCTGGAACCATTCCTGCACCAGCTCGGTGTCGAAGGCGCCGACCTTGTCGCGCACGAAGGTCGACTTGAAGGCGAGAAACGGCCGGCCCGACACGTCGATGGCGGCGCGGGTGAGCGCCTCGTCCATCGGCACGTGCACGTCGGCATAGCGGGTGATGCCTTTCATGTCGCCGAGCGCCTGCTTGACCGCCTGGCCGAGCGCGATGCCGACATCTTCCGTTGTGTGGTGATGATCGATGTGCAGGTCGCCCTTGGCGGCGACCGTGATGTCGATGCGCGAGTGGCGCGCGAGCAGGTCGAGCATGTGATCGAGGAAGCCGATACCGGTCGAAATCGACGAGCGGCCCTTGCCGTCGAGATCGATCGAGACCTCGATGTCGGTCTCCTTGGTGGTGCGCTTGACCGACGCACGCCGCGATTTCACAGGCGTTGGGCTTCGGCCTTTCGCTCCTGCAATGCGTTTCCGGGCACGCGCCATCGGAATTGCCTTTCAGCTTCAGTCAGTGCCGTTCTAACAGGGGATTTCCGGATTCGCTACGGCGTTTGCATTTATAGCGAGCGATCCTTAAATTTTTGCAGGCTTCCAAGAGGGGCAGATGCAAAACGCGCAAAACGAGGTCTGGCACGGCACGACGATCCTCACCGTCCGCAAGGGCGGGGTGGCGGTCATAGGCGGCGACGGCCAGGTGTCGATCGGGCAAACGATCATCAAATCGAATGCCAGCAAGGTGCGCCGGCTCGGCAAGGGCGACGTCATCGGCGGATTTGCCGGCGCCACGGCGGACGCGTTCACGCTGTTCGAGCGGCTCGAGGCCAAGCTCGAGCAGTATCCCGGGCAGCTCAAGCGCGCGGCGGTCGAGCTGGCCAAAGACTGGCGCACGGATCGTTATCTGCGCCGGCTCGAAGCCATGATGATCGTCGCCGACAAGGAAATTTCGCTCGTGCTCACCGGCACCGGCGACGTGCTCGATCCCGAAAACGGCGTCATGGGCATCGGCTCGGGCGGCAACTACGCGCTCGCGGCGGCGCGCGCGCTGCTCGACGGACCGCTCGACGCGGAGTCGATCGTGCGCAAGTCGCTCGACATCGCGGCCGACATCTGCGTCTACACCAACCGCAACATCACGATCGAGAAGCTTTGATGCTCGACGACGGGGATCTCGAGGCGGCGACCAGTGCCGGGATCGTGACGCAGCAACAGGCCGATGCGTTGCGCAAGTTCGCGGCGGAACGACAGGCGCAGAATGCAATCGAGCGCGCCGACGACGAACGATTCCGTTTCATGCGCAGCTTCAATGACGTCTTCTTCGCCGTCGGGATCGCGCTGTTCGGTCTGGGGCTCGGCTTCTTTGCAAGCATCATCGCCTTCGGTCATTTCTTGGCCGCCGCGATCACCTGGGCGCTTTCCGAGTTGGTCGTGCGGCGGCTGCGGCTCGTGCTGCCGGGCATTCTGCTCGCGTGTCTGTTCACGTATTTCGCCATGCGGATGGTCTTTTTCGACTGGCGACAGCCGTCGGGCACGCCGTTTGCGATCAGTGCGCTGGTCGGCTCGGGCGCGGCCGCGATCTTCTATGCGCGATTCCGGCTTCCGTTCGCCTTGCTGCTGATCGCTGCCGGTTTGATCGTGTTCATCGAAGTCGAGGCGTTTTCGGCCGGCATAATCAATACTGTCGTGGCCTCACTCATTTTGCTGCTGTGCGGGCTCGCCGTCTTTGGCTGCGCGATGATCTACGACGTGTCGGACCCGGAACGGGTCACGCGCCGGTCCGATTGCGCCTTCTGGCTGCATCTGCTGGCCGCGCCGCTGATCGTGCATTCGATCTTTCAACTTCTTGTCCCCGGCTCGACGTTCGGGCATCTGGCCGGCTCGCTGACGACGACCGGCGTGCTGATCGTATTTGCGGTGATCGTCGCGTTGACGATCGTGGCGCTGCTGGTCGACAGGCGAGCGCTGTTCGTGTCGGCGCTGTCCTACCTCGGCGTGGTGATCGGCTACACGATTTCGTTTGCCAGCGGGCAGTCGGCGGAATCGTCGCTCAAGGCGACATTCGCGACCTTGCTGATTCTCGGTGCGATGGTGCTGGCGCTGGGGGTAGCCTGGCAGCCGCTGCGGCGGGTGTTCATACGGCTTTTCCCTACATCGCTGACGAACCGTCTTCCGCGTGTGGCGCCAGCATGAGCGACGTACCCGACGTCGTTCGCAAACCGCTACGCAACTATGTGCTCGTCGGCTTGGCGCTCATTGGATTGCAGGCATTCATCCTCTACGCCATGGGACGCGTCCCGATTTGCACGTGCGGGACGATCAAGTTCTGGTACGACGTGGTGCAGAGCGCGGAGAATTCCCAGCAGATTTTCGATTGGTATTCGTTCTCGCACGTGCTGCACGGCTTTGGATTTTACTTTCTCGCGTGGCTGGTGCTGCCGCGTGCGCCGTGGGGCTTGCGACTCGTGCTTGCTGTCGCGGTGGAGGCAACATGGGAGGTGTTCGAAAATACCGATTTCATCATCAACCGCTATCGTTCCGAAACAATGTCAATGCACTACTATGGCGACAGCATCATCAACTCGGTTGGCGATACGGTGGCCATGGTTTTCGGCTTCCTGTTGGCGAGCCGGCTTCCCGTGCTCGCGATCATCGCCCTGACCGCGATCATCGAAATCGGGCTCGCCTGGTGGATTCGCGACAATCTCACGCTCAACATCGTCATGCTGCTCCACCCCGTCGAGGCGATTCGCGACTGGCAGGCCGGCGCGCCATTGCATTAGCGCGCGCATCCGCCAATATATCCAGCGCATGAATGACTTCTCCCCCCGCGAAATCGTCTCCGAGCTCGACCGGTTCATCATCGGCCAGAGCGACGCCAAGCGCGCGGTCGCGATCGCGCTGCGCAACCGCTGGCGGCGGCTGAAGCTCGACGACAAGTTGCGCGAGGAGGTGCTGCCGAAGAACATCCTGATGATCGGGCCGACCGGCGTCGGCAAGACCGAGATATCGCGCCGGCTGGCGCGGCTTGCGGGCGCGCCGTTCATCAAGGTGGAGGCGACCAAGTTCACGGAAGTCGGCTATGTGGGCCGCGATGTCGAGCAGATCGTGCGCGACCTGCTCGAAATCGCAATTGCGCAGATGCGCGAGCGAAAGCGCAAGGACGTGCAGGCGCGCGCCGAGCTTGCCGCCGAGGAGCGGGTGGTCGATGCGCTGGTGGGCGCGAATGCCAGCGCCAGCACCAAGGACACATTCCGCAAAAAGCTGCGCGCGGGCGAGCTCGACGACAAGGAGATCGAAATCGAAGTGCAGGCTTCGGGCGGAATGCCGATGTTCGAAATCCCCGGCATGCCGGGAGCGCAAATGGGCGC
>Ga0187765_10000124_pt1 | contig 26352 bp, 19 predicted proteins | sample 0216_QUI02_MP05__3_FD_133018 | JGI IMG/M metagenome (GOLD analysis project Ga0187765, IMG submission 133018) | Tropical peat soil microbial communities from peatlands in Department of Meta, Colombia - 0216_QUI02_MP05_10_MG | ecosystem: Environmental > Terrestrial > Soil > Wetlands > Peat ...
CCTCGTGCTCGCGCAGAACCGCAATGATCTGTTCTTCGGTGAACCTGATCCGCTTCATCGTCCGTCCCCTTTTTAAGGCCGGACTCTACCTCCGCGTGGAGGAAAAACTCAGTGGCAGGTCACGATCCATGCGCGAGTGCTAATTGCCAGACTGGCAGTGCTATCGCTCGCCAAGGATTCCGTCAAATCAGCAAGACGATGAGCTTCTATCGCAGCAAAAGCTGCGGCGAGAAAAGCCAACAGAAGAACGATGAAATTACACCAATCAAAGAAATCGTGTGGTTTGTTGTTGGTTGTTGTTTTGGAATCTTCGGTATTTCCTTGACTTTTATCTTCGCTCCCTATCAAGGAAATATTTATGGATTCATTGGCGTTTTTTTCATTTTGTGTGTCTTTTCCCAACGACATTTAACATCCCTTGATCGCCGTTCCGAAAATGTCTGCATTCATGCGGTTATTATATCTGAATTGAAAATTCCGCGACGTACAGCGGCATGTATTTGCGGCTGACCTTATGGAAACTGCCAACGATACCGCGATTGAAGATACTCCAGAAGCCCTCGATTGTGTTGGTGTAGACCGACGACGTGCTGTCCTGTGCTGTGATCGACAACACCACGCGGATAAGTGCGATCAAGGCCTTTATAGGCAAGTCCGGAATAATCGCCATCATGCACGCGGCGAATCGGCGAGCGCCTTTTTGATCGCGAGAAAATCGCGCCACGCGTGCCGTTTCGCAAGCGGAGAGCGCAACAGATAGGCCGGATGCAGCGTCGGCATGGCGCGAATATCGCGCGTGCCGGTGTTGAACGTGAACCAGCGCCCGCGCAGCTTCAAAATTCCCTCCTTGAGGTTGAGCAACGTCTGCGCCGACGGACCGCCCAGGCACACCAGCACGTCCGGATCGCACAATGCGATCTGCCGCAGCAGGAACGGCAGGCAGATCGCCGCCTCTTGCGGCGTCGGCGTGCGGTTTCCCGGCGGCCGCCAAGGCACGATGTTGGCGATGTAGACCTTGCTGCGGTCGAGCCCGATCGCCGCCAGCATGCGGTCGAGCAGCTGGCCCGAGCGGCCGACGAACGGCAGCCCCTGCTTGTCCTCTTCGTAGCCCGGCGCTTCGCCCACCAACATGATGCGCGCTTTCGGATTGCCGTCGGCGAAGACCAGTTGCGTGGCGGTTGCCTTCAGCGCGCAGCCTTCGAATCGGTCGAGAATCGCGCGCAGCTCGGCGAGCGTAGCGGCATTGCGCGCGGCCTCGCGCGCCGCCATCACCGCGGCGTCGGGTGCAAGCGGCGCGGCCGCATTGCGAGAGCTCCCTGCCGCGGTTTCCGACCTGCTCCCGCCCTTGTCGGGGAAGGCCGGGGAGGGCGGCAATGTCTTTGCCTCCGGCTCGACCGGCGTCAGATAATCATGTGCCGCTTCATCCAGCGCCATATCCACGCCCGCCTCTCCATAGAAGACGAGCAATTCGCGGGCGGCCTTGGCGTGATCCGGCATCATGCTGCTTTATACGACGATGCCGGCATCGTGTGAAACGGCGCGGCATACCGACATGACCGACGCCGACCGGGCCGCGATCGCCGAGCAGCTCACCCGAGTCCTGCATCCTGTTGAAACGTGCGGTTTTTGCGCCCGCGCGATAGACATCCGCCGCCTTTTCCACTGGTATGCGAGCCATGAGCACGCCCGAGCAGCCCGCCCGCGAGGCCATGGAATTCGACGTCGTCATCGTCGGCGCGGGACCTGCCGGCCTCGCGGCCGCCATCCGGCTCAAGCAGATGTCCACCGATATCAGCGTGGTCGTGGTCGAGAAGGGCTCGGAAGTCGGCGCGCACATTCTGTCCGGCGCGGTGATCGATCCGATCGCGCTCGACCGCCTGTTGCCCGAGTGGCGCAACGAGGATACGCCGGTCAAGACCGCGGTCACCAGCGACCGCTTCTACTGGCTCGGCGAATCCGGCGCGCTGCGGCTGCCGAACATCTTGCTGCCGCCGCTCATGAGCAACCACGGCAATTTCGTCGTCTCGCTCGGCAACGTCTGCCGCTGGCTCGCGCACAAAGCCGAAGCGCTCGGCGTCGAAATCTATCCCGGCTTTGCCGCCACGGAAGTTCTCTACGCCGGCGATGCGGTCGCCGGAATCGCCACCGGCGACATGGGCATCGCCAGGGATGGCAAGCACAAGGACAGCTTCACCTGCGGCATGGAGCTGCGCGCGAAATACACGCTGTTCGCCGAAGGCGCGCGCGGCAGCCTGTCGAAGACCTTGCTCGCGCGTTTCGCTCTCGACGCGACATGCGAGCCGCAGAAATTCGGCATCGGCCTGAAAGAGCTTTGGCAGGTCGCGCCGGAAAAGCACCGGCGCGGGCTCGTGCAGCACAGCTTCGGCTGGCCGCTCGACAATTCCACCGGCGGCGGATCGTTCCTCTATCACCTCGACGAAAACCTGGTGTCGGTCGGCTTCGTCGTCCATCTCAATTACAAGAATCCCTATCTGTCGCCGTTCGAGGAGTTCCAGCGCTTCAAGACCCATCCGCTGGTGCGCGCCACCTTCGAGGGCGGCAAGCGCATCGCCTATGGCGCCCGCGCGCTCACCGAAGGCGGCTACCAGTCCGTCCCGAAGCTCGCCTTTCCCGGCGGCGCCTTGATCGGCTGCGCGGCCGGCTTCATGAACGTGCCGCGCATCAAGGGCAGCCACAACGCGATGCTGTCCGGCATGCTCGCGGCCGAGCGCATCGCGGTCGCGCTGAAAGCGGGCCGTGCCCGCGATGAGCTTGCCGATTACGACACCGTCTGGCGCTCCTCCGATATCGGCCGCGATCTGTGGCGGGTGCGGAACGCCAAGCCTCTGTGGTCGAAACTCGGGACCGTGCTCGGCATCGCCGCCGGCGGCCTTGACATGTGGGCCAACACGTTCGGCATTCCGCTGTTCGCCACGCTGCGCCACGGCCAGCCGGACTCCGATACGCTGCTGCCCGCCAGGCAATTTGCGCCCATCGCCTATGCCAAGCCCGACGGCAAGCTCACCTTCGACCGCCTGTCCTCGGTCTTCGTCTCAAACACCAACCATGAGGAGGACCAGCCGCCGCACCTCAAGGTCGCCGACATGGGCCTGCAGAAATCCTCCGAGCACGACGTCTATGCCGGCCCATCCCAGCGCTATTGCCCGGCCGGCGTGTACGAATGGGTCGAGGAGGGCGGCGATCCGCGCTTCGTGATCAACGCGCAGAACTGCGTCCATTGCAAAACCTGCGACATCAAGGACCCGAACCGGAACATCACCTGGGTCCCGCCCGAAGGCGGCGGTGGACCGAATTATCAGAACATGTGAGACATTATTTTCGTTTGTTGTTGCCCATGTCCAAATTCACGAAATGAACTCGGGGAATGAACTCTTCGCCCTCGGAAAAATTTTTCTCATCGATTCGGTCATCGAACGTTCGTTTGCCGACGTCCTCGTCGCGCCACAACTAAAACATCATGCCAGCATTGATTCAATTTCTACTCTGCTGAAATGAGGCGCGACCACGGCCGGAAAATATGAAGAAAGTCACAGTCGCGGCATTGCGATTCAAAATTTGTCTGAAGTTGTAATGCATTTATGCAATCGCGCGCGTGCGATTACAGCGCGGTCTTGTATTTCCGGCTGCCACGATATTGGCCCGCAATGATCACAACAATCGCCAAATGTAATCCATTTTCGAACCAAATGGGCGAATACTCGCTAACACCATCTTAAATCCCCTCATATCGACTCTACGTAGCTTCGCTTACTTCCGCTTCGACGCTCTTGCTTTGCTTCATCTTGCCAGCGCGCGCGGCTGATGACGGCCGACGCGTGCCCCAAGGAGGACCGACTCGACCAGCTGAACGGCGATTGAAGATCAAACATAGGAGGGACTCACTATGCCGATCAACAAAAGCAAGGTCTTGCACAACATTTTCGGCGATCAGAACGACGGACCCGATTCTTCCAGCTTCAACGGGTTCCTCAACGCCATTCTGTCCCAACACAATTCGCAGCATAATCCGCCGCCATCGCACAATCCTCCGCCCGATCCGCCGCCGTCGCACGGCCACGGACCGACGCTGGAGTTCCGCAGCGTCGACGGCTCGGGCAACAACCTGAGCGATCCGTCGCTCAACCAGGCCGGCACCGATTTTGCCCGCGTCGGCGTCGCTCATTTCGACAATAACGACGGCGACACGATGATGAGCGGCCCCAATGCGCGCGAGGTCAGCAACATCGTCGTCGCGGGTCACGGCGACGACGTAAATCCGCAGGGTCTCTCCGGCATGATGTACGCCTGGGGCCAGTTCATCGATCACGATCTCGACTTGGAAAAAGGCGCCACGACCCAGGACATCAGCATAACGGTGCCGGCCGACGACCCTGCCTTGCCGCCCGGATCGACCATTCCTCTCGACCGCGTCGCCATCGATCCTGCGACCGGCAACGCCGCGCATCCGGCAACCGCTATCAACACGATCACGGGCTGGCTCGACGCCTCCATGGTCTACGGCTCCGACCAGGCCACGGCCGACAGCCTGCGCACGGCCGACGGTCATATGAAGACGTCGGTCGGCAACAACCTCCCGGTCGATCCCAACTCAGGATTGGTCATGGCGGGCGACGTGCGCGCGGCGGAAAATCCCGACCTCACCTCGCTGCAGACATTGTTCGTGCGCGAGCACAACTATCAGGTGGATCTGGCGCATCAGCAGCATCCGAACTGGACCGGCGACCAGCTCTATCAATACGCCAAGGCCGTGGTGACGGCCGAGATCGCGCACATCACCTACGACGAATTCCTGCCGCACCTGCTCGGCGCCAATGCGATCACGCCCTATCAGGGATACAATCCAAACGTTAATCCGACCATCACCGAGGAATTCGAGGGCGCCGCGTACCGCTTCGGCCACTCGATCGTCTCCGGCGCGATCGAAGGCATCAACAATCAAGGCGCCACGACATCGTCGCAGGATCTCGCGAATGCCTTCTTCGAGCCCGAAGCGACGTTTGCCGCCAACGGCGGTCCTGATGGGCTGCTGCGGCATCTGACAAACGATCCTTCCAACAAGCTCGACACCCACATCATCGACGACCTGCGCAATTTCCTTGCCGCGCCCCCCGACTTCATGGATCTGGCTGCGATCAACATCGAACGTGGCCGCGATCTCGGTCTCGGCACGCTCAATGATGCCCGGATCGCGCTCGGACTGCAGCCGTACGCGCACATCTCCGATATCACGACCAATCAGGACACGGTGAATGCGCTGAACATCGCCTACGGCGGCGACGTCAACAGCATCGACCTGTGGGTCGGAGGCCTCGCCGAGGATCCCGCTCCCGGCGCGATGATCGGTCCGACGTTCGGGACCATCATCGCCGAACAGTTCGAGCACCTGCGTGACGGTGACCGGTTGTTCTACGAGAACCAGGGTTTCGACGCCCAGACGCTGGCGACGATCAACAACACGACGCTCTCCGACATCATCGAGCGCAATACCGACACCAGCGTCATGCAGGACGATGCGTTCGTGTTTTACGACCGCCACGGCGGCACCCAGTCCGGCATGACCGCCGAAGATCCCAACGCTCCGCAGATCGTGGTCGGCTCGAAGGGCTTCGACACGCTCATCGGCGGGCCGCAGGGCGACATGCTGGTGGCCGCAAACGGCGGCACCCAGACCATGACCGGCGGGGCGGGCGGCGACCAGTTCATCGTCGATCACAACATGACCGTGAAGATCACCGACTTCCATCCCGGTCAGGACAAGATCGTGTTCGACGACGCTGGCAGCCTCGGCTTCAACCAGGTCCACATCAAGGCCGACCACAACAACACTGTCATTGAAGCCAATGGCAACCACATCACCTTGCTGAATGTTAATCCTCTTCAGCTGCACGCCACGGACTTCATCTACCATCACTAAAATCGCGCGCGTGGCCTCGATCGCAACGGAGGCCACGCGCATAAATTCAACAACGGGGAACGCCTGAATTGATGGGGAGGCCAGCGACCCTGCTGCTCACGGCAGCAGGGTCGCTGGTTTCATATCCGGCATATCGGGATGCTGCGAAGCAGGGAATCGGAACGCATTCCTTCGTCGTTCTTAACGCTTCGGCAAGGGGAGAAAATCGCGGATTCGACATAAGGGAAAGCGCAAAAACTAAGCATTAGAGATTCCGCAATACTGTCACCGTAGCGCCACATCAAGGCTTTCATTGTTAATTCAATACCGTCGGGCGCGCATGGCGCGATCCTTGCGGATAAAGCGTAAAAGGTTCATTGTGACATAGAGACTCGAAGGCGTGCCGCACCGCGCCCCAAGGAGACCCGCAAACCGTGATCTTACTGAAGCCCTGTCGACGTTTTGCCGGCGTCGTGATCAGCGCCGTGACTCTGCTGGCGCCGTGTGCGCTCGCGGCCCAAACGCCAGCCCCCGCGAAGAACCAGGTGCCGTCGTTGCGCGAGTTGGCGCGCATTTCGCCGACCGGAAATTATCTTGCGGCCCGCCACGCCGGCGCCCAGCGCGACGCGTCCGCGGCCGCGGCGTTCTTTCGCGCCGCATTGCGCAGCGATCCGCGCAACGGCGAGCTGCTCGAGCGCGCTTTCATCGCCACTCTGACCGAGGGCGATATCGACGAATCTTTTCGGCTGGCGGAGCGTCTCCTCCAGCTCGACCGTACCGATCGCATTGCGCGGCTGGTGCTCGGCATTCGGGCACTCAAGCAGAAGCAATATGCGGTCGCGCGCCAGAATTTCATGCAGTCGAACCGCGGTCCGCTCACCGATTTGACCGCGACGCTGCTCGCCGCCTGGGCAATGTACGGCGCCAACGACACAAAGGGCGCGGTCGATGTGATCGATCACCTATCCGGTCCCGATTGGTACCCGTTGTTCAAGGAACTGCACGCCGGCCTCATCCTCGACCTTTCCGGCTCCAAGAAGGAAGCCGGCAAGCGCTACGAGCACGCCTATCAGCTCAACTCATCGTCGTTGCGCCTGGTGGAAGCCTACAGCAGCTGGCTCTCGCGCACGGGCTCCAAGGACGAAGCCCTGAAGGTCCTTGCAACCTTCGACAAGGCGATTCCGGGTCATCCGCTGATCAAGCAGGAGATGGAGAAGGTTTCCGGTGGTGATGCCGCTCCCGCCAGTCCGAGCGAAACCGTTACGCTTCGCGCCGGCCAATCGGGCGAGCTCGTCAAGCGCTTGCAGACGACGCTCGGGATCAAGGCCGACGGCACGTTCGGGCCCGCGACCGAAACCGCTGTGAGGGCGTTCCAGCAAAAGAACGGCATCCGCGTGAACGGGATCGCCGGCCCGAATACTTTGGCCAAGCTAAATATCTCAAAACCCAGTGGAATTAAGGGCGAACCGCTGTCACCTCTGGTCACCAATCCGCAGGACGGCGCCGCCGAAGTGCTCTATGGGCTGGGTTCCGCGCTCGGCCGCCGCGGCGACGACGATCCTGGCCTCGTCTATTTGCAGCTGGCGCTCTACCTGTCGCCCAATCATGCGCTCTCGCTGATCTCGCTCGCCGACCTCTATGAGCAGATCAAGAAGCCGTTGCTGGCGATCAAGGCCTACGAGGCGGTGCCGCAGGATTCGCCGCTCCGGCGCAACGCCGAGATCCAGCTTGCCGCCGATCTCGACAGTATCGACCGCGCCGACGAAGCCAGGAAGCGTCTCGAAAAACTGATCGCCGAACGGCCGAATGACATCGAGGCAATCATGATGCTCGGCAACATCCTGCGCGGGCGCAAGGATTATGCCGAGTGCGCCAAAGTCTACAGCCGCGGCATCGCCACCATCACCACGCCCGTGCAGTCGCAATGGCCGATCTACTATTTCCGCGGCATCTGTTACGAGCGCGAGAAACAATGGGCGCAGGCCGAGGCCGACCTGAAAAAGGCGCTCGAGCTCTATCCCGACCAGCCGCACGTGCTCAACTACCTCGGCTATTCGTGGATCGACCAGGGTATCAACCTCGACGAAGGCATGAAGATGATCCGCCGCGCCGTCGAGCAGCGGCCCGAGGACGGCTACATCGTCGACTCGCTCGGCTGGGTCTATTACCGGCTCGGCGATTATCAGGAAGCGCTCAAGAATCTCGAACGTGCCGTCGAGCTCAAGCCCGACGACCCGACCATCAACGACCATCTCGGCGACGTCTATTGGAGGTTGGGCCGCACGCTCGAGGCGCAATTCCAATGGTCGCATGCCCGCGACCTCAAGCCCGAGGCCGACGAGCTTGATAAGATCAAGCAGAAACTGAAGACCGGCCTGGCCGATGAACCTTCCTCGGCAGCCGATGCCGCCAAGCAGCAGAAGAAGCCCGGCAACGGCGGCTAAATCCGCCGCCTTCGTGCCGCCGCGATCCCGCGCCGCCCGCGCGGACATTGCCCCCGCCAAGGTCAATCTGACGCTGCGCGTTTTCGGCCGCCGCCGCGACGGCTATCATGATATCGAGAGTCTGGTCGCATTCGCGGATGTAAGCGACCGTCTCACGTTCCAGCCGGACGGCCGGCTCTCCCTCAAAGTGCGCGGCCCGGCAGCCCACGCACTCGGTAAGCCCGCCTCCAATCTGGTGCTCAAAGCCGCGCGCACGCTCGCAGCCGAGATGAAAGGGCTCAAGCTCGGTCGCTTTACATTGACCAAGAATTTGCCGATCGCCGCCGGCATCGGCGGCGGCTCGTCGGATGCCGCCGCCGCGTTGCGCCTGCTCGCACGCGCGAACCGGCTGAAATTGGACGATCCCCGAATTCTCAAAGTCGCGCGCAAGCTCGGCGCCGATGTGCCGGTCTGCCTTGATCCGCGGCCGCGCCTGATGCGCGGCATCGGTGAAGAGCTGTCCGACGCCATTCGCATTCCGAAACTCGCCGTCGTGCTGGCCAATCCGGGAACGGCCGTCGCCACCAAGGATGTGTTCGCGCTCCATGACCGGCAGGAGCCGCGCCCCCGCGCGGCACCCGGACATCACGCCACGCTCATCCCGCAGTGGCGTTCGGCATTCATTGCCATGCTCGCCGCCGAAGCGAACGACCTCGAACCCACCGCGATCGCGCTTGCGCCCGCGATCGCGACGGTGCTCGATGCGTTGCGCGCCGCGTCCGGTTGCCATCTGGCGCGCATGTCGGGCTCGGGCGCGACCTGCTTCGGGCTGTTCGCGACGCCGCGCGCCGCGCAAGCCGCCGCACGCCAGATCGCGGCCGCGCATCCGCGTTGGTGGGTGCGGGCGAGCGTGTTGCGCTAACGGGCCGGTATGCGCGCTAGCGGTTCGCCCCATCGCCCACCAGAGCGAATGGAGCCCAAAACATCGGATGAGCGTAGGCGAACGATGCGCTTCCGTTATCCTCGACGCGTTCGCCCTTGCCGATCATGTCGAGCATGGCCTCGCGCAGCGCCGAAGCGCGGCCGAGTTGCGGGGCTGCGGCTTGTCGCCGGAATAGATCGGTGGTCAGTGCCCGTGCGGACGTCGTCTCCACCGGCCAATGCGTGACCAAGAGAGCCCGCGCTCCGGCGTAGAAGAATGCGCGTCCAAGTCCCGATACCGCTTCCGCGCCGCCGCCCTCGCCGGCTGCCGTGTTGCAAGCCGACAGCACCACCCAGTCGGCGTCGAGTTTGAGGCCCAATATCTTCTCCACCGTCAGCAATCCATCCCCGTCAACTCCCGCGACATCGGGCGCCGACAATGCCAATGCCGGCTGGCTGAGGCCATCCACTTCTCCCGGTACCAGCCCGTGAGTGGCGAACATGACGACACGGCGGTCATCGAGCCGCATCGAGCGAACGGTTTTTTCATTGGCATTCTCGCCGAGAAAGACATCCGCAACCGGATCGGCGCCGAGCGTGCGCGCGATCTGGCGGACTTCTTCGGCGGTGTCGGGCAAACGCGGCAATTGGGAGAACTCGGCACTCGGCATGGCGGCGGTCTTCGGCGCCGCGCGCACTTCGATCGACGAAGCGGCCGCGGCGACCTGCACCGGCGGCTGTTGGCCTTTTGCCTGTTCGGCCTGGGCGAGGTTGAACCATGGATCGGCGAAGCCGATAAACGGTTTGCGATTTTGCGAGCCGGCGGCAATGGAGCGCAGACTGACAAACGATGCCATGGACGGAACCTGTGTAACGGTCACGTCGCGGATGAGAAAAGGCACATCGCGGTAACTCGCGAACCGCAGCTTGTCCGCCGTCTCCTCGGGTTGCGCGATGGCGCTGGTCACCAGCAGTGAAAACGGCAGCCGCGCAAGCGCCCCATCCGGCACGACGATGAGATTCCCCGCCCCCTTCCAACCACCGCCGACCGGTTCCATCACGGCGGCGTAAAGCTTGTGCGATGCCGCGACGTCAAACGGAGGAATCTCGCTGACCAAAAGCGCATCCGAATTCACCGCGCCATAGAGATGACCAACCAGGGCTACGATCTCGGACTCCGGCAGCGTCATGGCTGCAAAAGCGACCTCGCCTTGCTTGGTCATGGCCCAGACGTGACCGCGGCCGCCGCTGAAATAGGTCACGATCAATGCTTCGCCGTCATCAAGCTTGGCGCGGGCTTCGGCAATACCGGCGGGTTTTGGATTGATCAGTTGGTCATATTGCGGGAACCGCCGCTCGATCTCCTTGCGCAGCGTCTTGCGCGCCTCGCGCAGTTGCTCGAGATCTTTCCGCAACGATTGGATCACCTTCGGATCCTGCTGATCGGCCGATGCACTGAGCGTGTTCTTGAGCAGGTCGGTTACGGCGGTGATCCGCTGATCGGAATCCTGGGCTTGGCGGATCAGTTCGATCAGGGCCGCATCGTGACTTGCCGTGCGCGCGCTTGAGGCGGCGATTGCGCTCTGCACCGACTTGGCATGCGCGACGTCGGCCATGCGGAAGGCTTCGTCGGTGGCGTCGATCTTCAGCTGTTTTTCGAGTTCGGTACCGCGGACTCGTATCAGCAGATTGAAATAGGAGTCGATGATGAGCTGGCGGCGATTGCCCTCGTCGATCGCGCCTTCCTCCTTGGCCGAGGCATCCGATGCGGCGAGCAAAACCGCAACCGCATCGTGCAAGGTCCGGAACGCTTCCTCGCTGCGTCCCGCGGCCGCGAGCGCGGCGCCGAGGAAGCCCTGGACTTCCGCGATCGCGTATTCGTTGTTGCCGCCTTGGGCCGTGCGATTCTTTATGACGTTTTCGAAGATCGGAATTGCAATGGTTGCCTGTCCGGCACGAACCAACGCGATTGCGAGATCGAGATTGCCGTCAGTGTAACGCTTGCGTGCGATTTCGTCGTTGGCGACGGCGGCTTTGAGCTTGTCGTAGGTCGCCATCGCCGCGTCCCAGTGGCCCTGCGACGCCTCCCCGACCGCGATGCGTTGCAAGGCATCGGCATGCACCGCCGGATCGACGCCGGCGAGCACATAAATTTCCAGCGCAGCCTCCGCGAGGCGCTGGGCATCGCGGTAGCGCCCTTCAGCCTGCAGAATATCGGCAAGGATCAGCACCGTATTGGCGGTCGAAGGTCCTTCATTGCCGGCGAGGCGGAGGTTATCGAGCAAGGCACGGCGGGTTTCGACCTCCGACTCGATCAGCTTGTTTTGGCGCAAGAGCGTCTGTGCCAGCAGCAGCCGGAGCCGCGCGATGCCGGCTTCCACCGAGCTCACGGGTGGCGGATGGGCAACCCAGCGCGGCAGGTCCTTGATCGAGGCTTCCCGCAACCGGATGGCGTTGCGGAAGTTTGTTTCGGCTTCGCCCAAATGCCCTGTTGCCAGGGCGACTTCGCCGAGACCCTGTTCGACGGCGCTGCTCATCGAGTTGAAATGCGGCCAAGCCCAAGCCGGTTGCTGCCGATAGGCATTATAGATTTGTTGCGCCCTCTGAACGGCGCGCTTGGCGGCCTCGACGTCGCCTGCACGCAATTTGACCGCCACGGATCGAATGTCGCCCTGCAAGACCGGCCCGAGATAGACCGTGAGGAGTGCGGGTCGGACTTCTTCGTAGATCGCGGTTGCGGTTTTAAAATTGCCGGAATCCAATTCTGCCGAGACCAATTCCGACATGATCCTCACGGCCTGCTGGGATTCATCGGATACGCGTTCCCTTAATCGCGATCGCGCTTCCTCGGGCGACGTCGGCATGAATTGCAGCAGCGTCTTTCCGGGTGGAAGCTGCCCCCTGCCGCCTTGCGCCTGGTTCTTGGCGATGATGTAGGCCTGGAATGCAGGCGATCCATTCGGATTGCTGGGCGTCGGAAAATCGAAAACCGATACCGAGCCCCGCTTCATCGCGTAGGGTTTTGCGATCTCATAAGCGGCGCGGAAATCGGCGAGGCGTTGCCGATTGCGACCGAGTTCGCGCGCCGCACGGCCACGCTCGGCAAGAAAGACTGCTTTGGCAAATCCGCTCAAGTTCGATGGCGTCGAAGCATCCGCGGTTTTCTTCAGGGCTTCGATTTTTGCAGGATCCGGCTTGTGCTGATTGAGCACATTCGTGATGTCATCGATCGTGTGTGGTGGCGTGGCGTAGGATGGCGTCTTGTCGGCGGTGGTCAGTTTGCGTGCTTCCTCGACCGTCATGGCGCGCGCACCTTCGCGCGGCCATAACTGCGCGCAAACGGACATGCCAAGACTCAAAAATAGTGCGGGAATGAGCAGGTATCGCTTGGGTATGCCAACTCGCATGGCGGTCTGCTTGGATGTTCTACGCGAGGGATCGAATTGACCTGCGCCGGATAGTATCACTCGATCAGTATCGCTCAATATACGACGCCCGACATCTATTATTCTGCTCCAAAATGCCCCTTTGGTGATTGTCACAGCCGGCGCCGCTCTGCCCAGCTCGGACTTGTCGGGCCCTAATACGTCCTTGCGGTGCAGAACTCGACGGCTTCTTCCAGCGCCTGCTTCATCGGCGAGGTCGGAAACAGCGCCAGCGCGTCCTTCGCGATGGCGCCGTAATGCTGCGCGCGCTTGATCGTGTCCTCGATCGCCCGGTGCTTGGTCATCAGCCCGATCGCGGTATCGAGGTCGCTGTCCGCGACCTCGCCCTGCTCGAGCGTGCGAATCCAGAACGCGCGCTCGCTTTCCGTTCCGCGCCGGAACGACAGCACCACCGGCAGGGTGATCTTGCCCTCGCGGAAATCGTCGCCCACGTTCTTGCCGAGCTTGGCGGCCTTGCCGCCGTAATCGAGCGCATCGTCCACCAGCTGGAAGGCGACGCCGAGGTTCATGCCGAACGACCGGCAGGCCGCCTGTTCGGCCTTCGGTCGTGCGGTGAGCACCGGTCCGACTTCGCAGGCCGCCGCGAACAGCTCGGCGGTCTTGGCGCGGATGACCGCCAGATATTCATCCTCGGTGGTCGCGGTATTCTTGGCGGCGGCAAGCTGCATCACCTCGCCCTCCGCGATGACTGCCGCGGCCGACGAGAGGATTTCGAGCGCGCCGAGCGACCCGACCTCCACCATCATCTTGAACGCCTGTCCGAGCAGGAAATCGCCGACCAGCACGCTCGCCTCGTTGCCCCACAGCATGCGCGCCGCGAGCCGGCCGCGCCGCATCTCGCTTTCGTCCACCACGTCGTCATGCAGCAGCGTGGCGGTATGCATGAATTCGACCGCGGCGGCGAGCTTCACGTGCCCTTCGCCGGCATAGCCGGTGAGCGCCGCCATGGCGACGGTCAGCATCGGGCGCAGGCGTTTGCCGCCGGAGGAGATCAGGTGGTTCGCCACCTCCGGGATCATCGTCACCTGCGAGCCCGTCCGCATCAGGATGGCGCGATTGACCCGTTCCATGTCGGGCCCGACCAGTTCCACCAAACGCTCGATGGTTGCGGGCGTTTGGCTAAAGGGAATGACAACGGCCAAGTGACGATCTCCGTGCATGGGCAAATAAGACGAGCGAAGATAGAAACGCTATGATAAGCGGGCAAGTGCGCCGTTGCCCCTGTGTGTGAACCGACCCGAAATCGCACACAGTCATGCACCGGCAGGAGATGCCTTGATGCTGCGGATTCCGGCAAAATCCAAGGGCGGGCCCAAGGCCAGGAACGAGGCCAAGGTGAAGAACGGGGCCAAAGCCAAGCACGAAACCAGGAACGAAACCAGGCACGAAACCTATGCGCCGAGTCTGCACCAGGTCGCGATCCTGATCCCTTGCTATAACGAGGAAACCGCCATCGGCAAGGTCGTCGCCGATTTCAAGGCCGCGGTGCCGGGCGCCGTCGTCTATGTCTACGACAACAATTCGACCGACCGCACGGTCGAGATCGCCACCAGTGCCGGTGCCCTGGTGCGGCGCGAGCCGCGGCAAGGCAAAGGTAACGTGGTGCGACGCATGTTCGCCGACGTCGAGGCCGACATCTATATCCTGGTCGACGGCGATGCGACCTACGACGCCAAGAGCGCCGGCGCGATGATCGCGCGCCTGATCGCGGACCGGCTCGACATGGTCGTGGCCGCGCGCGTCGACCGCGAGGATGAGGCCTATCGCTCGGGTCATCGCCTGGGCAACCGGCTGCTGACCGGGTTCGTCGCCAACGTCTTTGGCGCGACCTTCAGCGACATGCTTTCCGGCTACCGGGTTTTCTCCCGTCGATTCGTGAAGTCCTTTCCGGTCTTGACCGGCGGTTTCGAGATCGAGACCGAGTTGACCATCCATGCACTCGAACTCGACCTCCCGGTCGCCGAGGTGAACACGCCCTATTACGCCCGACCCTCTGGTTCGATCTCCAAGCTCAACACCTGGCGCGACGGTTTCCGCATTCTCTGGACCATCTTCAAGCTCTATCGCTCCGAGCGCCCGCTGCCGTTCTTCAGTTCGCTCGGCTTTGCGCTCGCGGTCATCTCGATCGGGCTCGCCATTCCGATTTTCGTCACCTTCATGCGCGAGGGAATCGTGCCGCGCTTGCCCACCGCCGTGCTGGCAACCGGTCTGATGCTGCTGGCCTTTCTTTCGCTCGCGTCCGGCCTGGTGCTCGATACGGTGACGCGCGGTCGGCGCGAGCTGAAATTGCTCGCCTATCTTGCGCAGCGCGCGCCGGCGGAGGATCCGCGGCAGAATTGAGGGTCTGACGTTGTGCGTGAGATCGTTCGCACCAACAATCCGGTTCTGGTTTCCGCGATCGATGCCTTGCTCAACGGCGCCGACATCCCGCATGTCGTGCTCGACCAGCATATGAGCGTGCTCGAAGGCTCGCTCGGCATATTGCCGCGGCGCATTCTGGTCGACGACGAGCGTCACGACGAAGCGCGCCGGGTGCTCGAAGATGCCGGCCTCGCCCATGAGCTGCGGCCGCTGCCGCCCGGTCAGTCCGCCGACACGACCGACGATGCCGTTCTCGGCGGCCGGCTGCGCCTGCGCCAGCAGCGGCGCGGCCATCGCATCGGCCATGATGCGATCCTGCTTGCCGCCGCGACCGGCGCGCGCAGTGGCGATCATCTGGTAGACCTCGGCTCGGGTGTCGGCGCGGCCGGCCTCGCGCTCGCGATCCGCGTTCCCGCCACGACCATAACGCTGGTCGAGATCGACCCGGCGCTCGCCGCGCTCGCCGCCGAGAACATCGCGCGCAATGGCCTTGAGGCGCGCGCCCGCGTGGTGGAACTCGATGTCGCCGCGCCGAGCGACGCATTCGCCGCGGCCCGGCTGGGGCCCGGTTCGGCCGACCGCGTGATGATGAACCCGCCGTTCAATGATCCGGCGCAGCAAAACGCCTCGCCTGACCCGCAGCGGCGAATCGCTCATACCGCTCCGCGTTCGGCGCTGTCCGATTGGATCAATGCGGCGTCGTGGCTGCTGCATTCGGCCGGCACCATGACCATGATCTGGCGCGCCGACGGCCTTGCCGACGTGCTGGCCTCAATTACGCCCGCATTCGGTGGCATTGCGATCCTGCCGGTGCACGGCCGTGCCGGCCAGCCCGCGATTCGCGTGATCGTGTGCGCGACGAAGGGAAGCCGCGCACCGCTTTCGCTGCTTCCAGCGCTGATGCTTAACGACGCGAACGGCCGTCCGACTACGGAAGCCGACCGTGTGCTGCGCGACGCTGCGCCACTGCCGTTGGCAGAAATGCAGAGCTAGCGGCGATTAACAAGAATGAATGTCGCCAAGAATGAACGTCGCCAAGAACGAATGCTGCATTGCAACTTAACCAACAAAGTCCTGCCGTCGAACGAAGGCTCGCGGAGTGTGCTACGATTTCGACGGCGCCCACGGAATGATGACGGGGACTAACGAATACATTCCTCGATATTGAGCAGCTTCAAAATGCCACGGGTGGAGTGCGTGTACGCTCTCTTCATCGTGGTGGACGGAGACGGTTGTCTTAGACCTATTATTCATATCAGCGCGTCGGTGGGGTGAGTTATCGGATGGCAATGCGAAGGATGGGGGCAGGTTGGTTGATTGCCGGCGCGTTCGTCATCCTGGCATTGCCGTGCTTTGCGCAGACCGAACAATTAACACCGACCGATCCCGCCGCGAAATCCGGACAGGCGGCCGAACCGGTTGCAAACCCCGCACAGACCGTCACTGTCGAAGCCGGCGCGAAGCCGGACCATGCCGTTCCCGCCGAAGCTGAAACGAAGCCCGAATCGACGGCTCCGGCCGCAGCGCCGAAAGCGAAGCTCGAATCTACCGCTGCATCGGAACCCGCCGCCAAGACCGAATCGGTCGCTCCCTCCGAACCGACCGCAAAGGCCGAAGAACCGGTCAAATCCGAGCCGACCGCCAAAATCGAGACCTCGACCGCGACCGACGTGCCCACGGATGCCATGCCGATGGTCGAGGCGTTCGTCACCAGGCTCGACAAGTCCACCCGCGCCATCCACGAGAATTCCAAGAAAGACCCGGCGCTCATCCGCGAAGGCTGTCGCAATCTCGTCAACGAAATTCTCGATCTCGATACCATGACGAAAGCCGTCAATGTCGAGATCTGGGACAAGATGACGCCCGCGCAGCGCGAGACCATCCGCGCCGCCTTCGAGCACCGGATGGTGGGGAATTGCGTGCATCAATTTGTCGGCTACGAGGGCGAATTGTTGAAGCTCGCCGGCGTCCGCGCGGCGCAGGGGGGAAACTTGCTCGCCACCGTGCGCGTCGGCACCCGCGATGATGGCCGGATGGTCACCTGGCGGCTGCAGCATTCGGGCGCCGATCACTGGCGCGCGGTCGATGTCATTACCGAAGGCCGCAGCGCGGTCACGGATGCGCGCAACGAGTTCGCCGCGGTGTTGGAAAGCGTCAACGGCGATATCGAAGCCTTGATCGCCTTCATGCAGAAATAGTCGGCGTCGTTCGATGGACACCAAGGCGCATTGATGACCGAACGGCACCCCCTGATCCGGCTGCAGTCCGTCGAGCGTCAGTATGACGACGGCACCATTGTGGCCTTGAAGAACATCAACCTCGTCATCGCCACCGGCGAATGCCTCGCGGTCGTCGGTCCGAGCGGCAGCGGCAAGAGCAGCCTCCTGAACATGCTGAGCGGGATCGACGTGCCGACCGCCGGCCAGATTTTCTGGAACGACCTGCCCGTGCGCTCGCGCAAGGAATGGGCGAAGCTGCGCGGCAGTGACATCGGCATCGTGTTCCAGGAATTCAATCTGCTGCCGACGTTGACCGCCATCGAGAATGTCGAAATGGCGCTCATCGGCCACGGCATTTCGGCGGTCTCCCGCCGTTCGCGCGCGATCAAGGCGATCGAGCGCGTCGGGCTGTTGAGCCGGCTCGATCACTTGCCCAATGCCATGTCCGGCGGCGAGCGCCAGCGCGTCGCGATCGCGCGCAGCATCGTCAATTCGCCGAAGCTGATACTGGCCGACGAGCCCACCGGCAATCTCGACAGCGCCAGCGCCAGCATGATCATCGACCTGCTGCTCGGGCTGCAGGAGGATTCCGATATGACGCTCGTGATCATCACCCACGATGAAGACATCGCCGCCCGCTGCAGCCGCTGCATCAGGATCAAGGATGGCGAGATCATCGAGGACCGCCTGCGGGCACCCCGTCGCCGGCCGACCAAGCGGGAAACCAGCAAGTGAATCTTGTCGGCTACGCCATTCGCAATCTTCATCGCCGCTCGATCCGCACCTCGCTGTCGATCTTCAGCATCGGCCTCGCCGTCGGCAGTGCGCTCGCGCTGATCGCGATCTCGCGCAGCATCGAGGATTCGACGCGCCAGGGCATGGAGGAATCCGGCGATGACGTTGTCGTCACGCAGCGCGGCGCCTCCGACCTTTTCGGCGGCTTCGTGCCGCAGCAGACCGCCGATGAGGTGGCGAAAATACCCGGCGTGGCCCGCGTTTCGGGCGAGCTCGTGATGTTTGCCCCGAGCGACCGCGGCCGCACCGTGCTTGCGGCCGGCTGGCCGGAAGGCAGTTATCTTTGGAAAGGGGTACCGCTGCGCGAAGGGCGCGTTCCCAATACCGGCGAGCGCCACGTCGCGATCATCGGCGACAACGTCGCCGAAGCGCTCGCCAAGGCGGTCGGCGACACCATCGAGCTGCACGGCGACAAATTCCGCATCATAGGAATCACCAGATACAACAGCGTCATCAACCGCGGCACCGCGATCGTGCCGCTCACCGACCTTCAGGATGTGACCTATCGCAACCGGCAGGTTTCGCTGATCCACGTCAATTACAGCCGGAAGCTTTCTTCCGCCGATGTCGCGCGCGTCAAGAGCGCGATCGAGTCGATCGGCCGCGTGACCGTATCGACCGCGAGCGAAGTGCTGGAGAACGACCGCAACTTCGCGATCCTCAAGGCGGTGTCGCTGGCCGTTTCGATCATCGCGCTCGCCATGGGCGCGCTCAACGTTCTCAACGCCCTGCTGATGGCGACGCAGGAGCGCACGCACGAGATCGGCATCGTGGCCGCGATCGGCTGGACCGATGGGCAAATCATGTCGTCGATCGTGATCGAAGGCATGCTGATGTGCGCGATCGGATCCCTGTTGGGACTTCTGCTGAGCTTTTTCGCGTCGTTTCTGTTCCCGATGATCCCGACCATCGGCAGCTATCTGGCATTCCGGCCGAGCCTGGGGCTTATTCTGCCCATTGTCGGATCGGCCTTCGTGCTGTGCGCGATCGGTTCGCTCTATCCGGCCTGGCGCGCCGTTCGGGTGCCGCCGGCGCTCGCGCTCAGGCACGTCTAGCCGGCCGCGGGACGATGGCTAATCGGTCGCGTCGATTTCGGACGGGTCGGGGGCCGGCAGCACCGAGACCGCAACGAAGACGGCAAACAGCAGGAGCAGAAAAATAGTCTTCATGGATGTGCTGCCAAAACGTGCAGGGCCACCTAGCTAGCGCTTGCCGCGCTTGTCCTCCATCGAGAAATTCCCGTATCGTTAACAATCGCTAATTTGCAAACGCCCGGCCGCCCGCCCACCTTGTCGCCATGACCGACACCACCGGCATCGAACGCATCCGCACGTCGCTTCTCTCGCTGTTGCCCAAGCGCTTCCGCTCCGACATGCCGGTCGTGCCGGTGGTGCGCATGTCGGGCGCCATTGGTTTTTCCACCCCGCTCAAGCCCGGCTTGACGCTCGCCTCGCTGGCGCGCGTGCTCGAGCGTGCCTTCACCATGCGCAACGCCCGCGCCGTGGCGCTCGCAATCAATTCGCCGGGCGGCTCGGCGGCGCAGTCGCATCTGATTTTCCTGCGCATTCGCGCGCTGGCCGAGGAGCACAAGCTTCCGGTCATCGCCTTCATCGAGGATGTCGGCGCCTCCGGCGGCTACATGATCGCCTGCGCGGCCGACGAGATCATCTGCGACCCCTCATCCATCGTCGGCTCGATCGGCGTGGTCGCCGCCTCGTTCGGGTTCGAAAATCTGATCGGCAAGATCGGCGTCGAGCGGCGCGTTCATACGTCCGGCGAGAAAAAGGTGATGCTCGACCCGTTTCTGCCGGAGAAATCCGAGGACGTCGAGCGGTTGAAGGCCATTCAAAAGGAGATCCACGACCGCTTCATCGCCCTCGTCCGGGAACGCCGCGGGAGCAAGCTCGACGGCCGCGAAACCGCCTTGTTTACCGGCGAATTCTGGACCGGCAGCAGGGCGCGCGAGCTCGGCCTGGTGGATGCCGTCGGCGAATTGCGCGGGGTCCTGCGCGAGCGCTACGGCGAGAAGGTCAGAACTCCGCTCATTGCCGAGCGCGGCTGGCTCAGCCGAAGAACCCCTGGGGTTGATGGTACGATGTTCGAGCAACTGACGAATCGATCCGGCTTCGCCGAGGACATCATCTCCGCGCTCGAGACGCGCGCGCTCTGGTCGAGGTACGGGTTGTAACGGAGAGAGCCATGGTGCCGTTTCCGCCGCTGCTGGCTTTTGCCCTGGGCGCGCTTGGTGCAGCCCTGGTGGTGAAGCATTTCACCAAGAACCGACGCCCCGATGCCGGTCTCGACAAGGCCGAGGAAGCGCCCGTGGCCGGATCGAGCCAGCCCGTGCGCAAGCTGCGGCGCGATCCCGACGGGATCTATCGCCCTTGAACGCGAACCGAGCGGGAAACCTGATCGGTCTGCTTAGCGCTGGGAAACCGTGTTGGAATTGCCCACCAGGGCTGCGAAAAAGAGAACCGTGAAAACCGCACCGAAAATTTCGAACGCCAACATCTGCCAAACCTTTGCGCCAGATTTACATCACTTGCGGCAGGCGAATGGGATACGCCGCCTGCGTAAAATTTATTCCGCGCTTCCTATCTGATGTATGAAGGAATATGTCCACGGTGCGGCAGGTCTGCGGCAGGGTTAGTGCCGCGTTAGCGGGCATGGTTAGCGGCCCGTTAGACGCCACGGTTAGCGCGGCGTAAATTCAGCGGCCGGAAACGACTCGGGCCGCGCCCGTGCCGGCCGCGCCAGGCTTCTTGACCCCCCTCCCACCCGCCGGTACGTCTCTGCATCTTTCGGATTCTTCGATGGCCACCGAACTTCCCGCCCATATGCGCCCGGAACGCTCGTTTCAGGGGCTGATCCTGGCGCTTGAGCGCTATTGGGCCGACTACGGCTGCGTCATCTTGCAGCCCTACGACATGGAAGTGGGCGCCGGCACCTTCCACCCGACGACGTTGCGCGCGCTCGGGCCGAAACCGTGGAACGTCGCCTTCGTGCAGCCCTCGCGCCGGCCCAAGGACGGCCGTTACGGCGAGAACCCGAACCGGCTGCAGCAATATTACCAGCTGCAGGTGATGCTCAAGCCGTCGCCGCCCGACATCCAGGAGCTTTATCTCAAATCGCTCTACGCGATCGGCATCGATCCGAAATTGCACGATCTGCGCTTCGTCGAGGACGATTGGGAATCGCCCACGCTCGGCGCCTGGGGGCTCGGCTGGGAGTGCTGGTGCGACGGCATGGAGGTCTCGCAGTTCACCTACTTCCAGCAGTTCGCCGGAATCGAATGCGCGCCGGTGGCGGGCGAATTGACCTACGGGCTCGAGCGCCTCGCCTGTTACCTGCAGAACGTCGAGCGCATCATGGACCTCAATTTCAACGGCCGCGAGGGCGCGGGAAAAGTGACCTATGGCGATGTGTTCCTGCAGGCCGAGCAGGAATATTCCCGCCACAATTTCGAATTTGCCGACACCGCCATGCTGTTCGAGCAGTTCAAGATGGCGGAAGCGGCCTGCCGGAAATATCTCGACGAGGGCTGGAGCGGGCAGGGCGACAAGCGCCGCCATCTCATGGCGCTGCCCGCCTACGACCAGTGCATCAAGGCGAGCCACGTGTTCAATCTGCTCGACGCGCGCGGCGTCATTTCGGTGACCGAGCGGCAGAGCTATATCTTGCGCGTGCGCGAGCTGGCCAAGGCCTGCGGCGAGGCCTGGCTCAAGACCGAAGCAGGAGGCGCAGCATGAACGAGTTGCCGGAATTCGGCGGCCGCAAATCGATCCAGGTCAAGGTCGAGGCCGGAAAGAGCTATTGGTGGTGCGCCTGCGGCCGTTCGAAGACGCAGCCGTTCTGCGACGGCTCGCACAAGGTCACGAGCTTCACGCCCATCGAGTACAAGGCCGAGAAGTCGGAAGACGTCTGGTTCTGCTCGTGCAAGCGCAGCGCCAAAAAACCCTTCTGCGACGGCAGCCACAAGAAATTTGCGATGGGGTAAGGTGCCGAAAGCCGGATAACGGAGATGACCGCGCGTGTCGCGGAAATTTCTTCTCCCCTCCACCGGCGAGCGCAGCGAGCGGTGGGGAGGGGTCGGGGGTGGGGGCGTAAGAGGTCGAAGTGCGGCGGTAACGGAGCGCTGAAAGTTCCCCTCCCCCTTGCGGGGAGGGGTGCAGGGGTGGGGGTCGTGAGATCTGGATTGTAGTGATGACAGCAAGAAGCGACTCCCGAATCTGGGCGAAGCGTGATCGATCGATCGCGTTGCCACCGCAAGCTGCTCACGCACGTTTAAAGCGTTCCGCACCAACCGAGGCGGAACGAAAGCTTTGGTGGCATTTGCGTTATCGCCTCGGGCTTACAGGGACGCATTTCCGTCGCCAGGTTCGGATCGGTCGCTACATCGCAGATTTCGCAAGTTATAAAACGAAACTGATCATCGAAGTCGATGGCAGCCAGCATGCTGCACGTGCAACTCAAGATTTGAACCGCACCGCGCTGTTCGAAGCGAATGGCTATCGCGTCCTGCGCTATTGGAACAATGATGTCTTGGCCAACATTGATGGCGTGCTTGAGGACATTCAGCGGGCTATAACGACGACCCCCACCCCCGACCCCTCCCCGCAAGGGGGAGGGGAGAAGTAAGCCCATGCCCGATCTGCTGCTCGAATTCTTCTCCGAGGAAATCCCCGCCCGCATGCAGGCGAAGGCGGCCGACGATCTGCGCAAAGCTGTCACCGACCGGCTGGCGGCGGCCGGGCTCGTGTACGAAGGCGCGCAAGCATTCGCCACGCCGCGCCGCCTGGCGCTGTCGGTGCACGGCGTGCCCGCGCGCCAGCCCGACGTGCGCGAAGAGAAGAAGGGCCCGCGCGTCGGCGCCCCCGAGAATGCGATCGCCGGATTTGTCAAAGCCGCCGGGCTGAAATCGATCGGCGAAGCCAAGGTGCAGCCCGACAAGAAGGGTGACTTTTACGTGGCGACGATCGAGAAGCCGGGCAGGGCGGCGATCCAGGTGATCGCGGACATCGTGCCTGAGGTGACGAAGACGTTTCCCTGGCCGAAATCCATGCGCTGGGGCGCGACCGAACTCAATTGGGTCCGCCCGTTGCATTCCATCATCGCGACCTTCGGACCGGAAACCGAAGAACCGGAGATCGTGAACTTTTCCATCGATGGCATTGCGGCCGGCAACACCACGCGGGGCCACCGCTTCATGGCGCCCGCGCCGATCACGGTGAAGCGTTTCGACGACTACGTGCACAAGCTGCAGCAGGCCAAGGTCGTGCTCGATCCGGCGCGCCGCGCCGAGATGATCCTGCACGACACCAAGAATCTCGCCTTCGCGCAAGGTTACGATCTGGTCACCGACGACGGGCTGCTGGCGGAAGTCGCCGGCCTCGTCGAATGGCCGGTGGTGCTGATGGGCGAGTTCGACCAGAGCTTCCTCGAAATCCCCGACGAGGTGATCCGCGCCACCATCCGCAACAACCAGAAATGCTTCGTGCTGCGCGACCCGCAGACCACGAAGCTCGTCAACAAGTTCATCCTGGTTTCGAACATCGAGGCCGCCGACGGCGGCAAGGCCATCATCTCAGGCTGCGAGCGCGTGATCCGCGCGCGGCTCGCCGACGCCAAATTCTTCTACGAGACCGACCTCAAGACGCGGCTCGAAGACCGCCTGCCGAAATTCCAGCACATCGTGTTTCACGAGAAGCTCGGCACGCAAGGAGAGCGCATCGAGCGCATCGTGCGGCTCGCCAAGGAGCTCGCGCCCATCGTCAAGGCCGATCCGAACAAGGCCGAGCGCGCCGCGCGCCTGTGCAAAGCCGATTTGTTGACCGAAGTCGTCGGCGAATTCCCCGAAGTGCAGGGCCTCATGGGCCGCTACTACGCCGAAGCGCAAGGCGAGGACGAGGCCGTCGCGCACGCCATCGAGGACCATTACAAGCCGAAGGGGCCCGACGACCTCGTGCCCGCCGATCCGGTCGCCGTCGCCGTCGCGCTCGCGGACAAGATCGACATCCTCACCGGCTTTTGGGCAATCGACGAGAAGCCGACGGGATCGAAAGATCCTTATGCGCTTCGGAGATCAACACTTGGCGTCATTCGAATTGTAATCGACAACGGACTTCGCCTGGCACTGAAAGAAGTTTTCAAATTCTCTCATCATTTGATTCTCAAAGGATTTAGAAACGAATTGCATGATGTCTTGAGCATAGAGCGACACGTAAAAATGCTTGATTCGAAGACAATCGATTTTCCATTTTTGAGAATTATTGAGCTGGACGAATACCCTATTGAAGGAGATTGGTGGAACATATCTGAGATTGGCGAAAAATTCGATCGGGAAAAAATATTAACTTCAGGTAAGGAACCAAGCGGATGGACTTTCAATCCGATTGTTTCGCTCATTGATGGATCGCATCCGGAAACGCTATTAAGCTTCTTCGCCGATCGACTGAAAGTCCAGCTGCGCGAGCGGGGCGCGCGGCATGATCTGGTCGACGCCGTGTTCGCGCTCGAAGGCCAGGACGACCTCCTGCTGATCGTCCGCCGCGTCGAGGCGCTGGGAAAATTCCTCGACACCGACGACGGCAAGAATCTGCTCGCCGGCTACAAGCGCGCCACCAACATCATCCGCATCGAGGAAAAAAAGGACAAGAAGGAATACACCGGCGCGCCCGAACCGAAGCTCTACGGCCAGGTCGAGGAGAAGGCGCTGGCCGCTGCCATCGACACCGCCAAGGCCGAAGCCTCCAAGGCCGTGGCAGCGGAGGATTTCGCCGCCGCCATGCGCGCCATGGCGAAGCTGCGCCCGCACGTGGATGCTTTCTTCGAATGGGTCACGGTCAATGTCGACGACAAGGGCTTGCGCGAAAACCGCCTGAAACTGCTCAACGAGATCAGACAAGCCACCCGCGCGGTGGCGGATTTTTCGAAGATCGAGGGTTGAAAATGCGTTTCCGTCTTGCCCGGCCTTGGGCCGGGCATCCACGTCTGACTTTTCTTCACAAGAAAGACGTGGATGGCCGGGACAAGCCCGGCCATGACGTGGAAAATGACGTGCCAATAACGATAAATCGGCAGAGGAAACCCCGGGGAAGGGCAGATCGAACTCGGATCGGAAAGTGAAAGACGCAATGCCCAACCGCACCCCGAAACCTGCCAGGAAACAACCGAAAGTCGTCAAGTCGCGGTCGACACGAGCGCACGCGAAACCCGACAAATGGGTCTTCACCTTCGGCGGCGGCCGCGCCGAGGGCAGCGCCAAGCGCCGCGATCTGCTCGGCGGCAAGGGCGCGGGCCTCGCCGAGATGGCGAACCTCGGCCTGCCGGTGCCGCCCGGCTTCACCATCACCACCGACGTCTGCACCTACTATTACGCCAACGGCAAGCGCTACCCCAAAGAGCTGGAGAAACAGGTTGCCGCCGGCCTCGGCCATATCGCGCGCATCACCGGCAAGAATTTCGGCGACCGCGCCGATCCGCTGCTGGTGTCCGTGCGTTCGGGCGCGCGCGCCTCCATGCCCGGCATGATGGACACGGTGCTCAACCTCGGCCTCAACGACGCGACCGTCGAGGCGCTGGCGAAAAAATCCGGCGACCGCCGCTTCGCCTACGATTCCTACCGCCGTTTCATCACCATGTATTCCAACGTCGTGCTCGGCATGGAGCATCATCACTTCGAGGACATGCTGGAGGATCACAAGAGCCGCTCGGGCTACACGCTCGACACCGAACTCGCCGCCGACGACTGGGCCGAGATGGTCGCCCGCTACAAGGAGCGCGTCGAGGAGGAGCTGGGCATCGGATTTCCGCAGGACCCGAACGCGCAATTATGGGGCGCGATCGGCGCCGTGTTCGGCTCCTGGATGAACCAGCGCGCCATCACCTATCGCCGCCTGCACGACATTCCGGAAAGCTGGGGCACCGCCGTCAACGTGCAGGCCATGGTGTTCGGTAACATGGGCGAGACGTCCGCCACCGGCGTGGCCTTCACCCGCAATCCGTCCACCGGCGAGAAGCGGCTCTACGGCGAGTTCCTCATCAACGCGCAGGGCGAGGACGTGGTCGCCGGCATCCGCACCCCGCAGGAGATCACCGAAGCCGCCCGCGTCGAGTCGCATTCCGACAGGCCCTCGCTGGAACGCGCCCTACCGGCGGCCTTCGCCGAGCTCACCCGCATCAATCAGGCGCTCGAGCGCCACTACCGCGACATGCAGGACCTCGAATTCACCATCGAGCAGGGCAAGCTCTGGATGCTGCAGACGCGCAGCGGC
>Ga0187765_10000126_pt1 | contig 26313 bp, 27 predicted proteins | sample 0216_QUI02_MP05__3_FD_133018 | JGI IMG/M metagenome (GOLD analysis project Ga0187765, IMG submission 133018) | Tropical peat soil microbial communities from peatlands in Department of Meta, Colombia - 0216_QUI02_MP05_10_MG | ecosystem: Environmental > Terrestrial > Soil > Wetlands > Peat ...
CGCTTCGACCCGCACCAGCACCTCGTCATTGCCGGGCGTCGGTTCGGGTTCCTCGCGGCACAACAAAACATTCGGCTCGGTATAGACCAGGGCTTTCATGGCTTCGCTTTGCTGAAATTGGGCGTCGTTGCGATCTTAGCAGAGCGGACTGCGAGCACGAAACGCGCGACCAAGGATTCGTCGATCCCAACCCCACCCCTGCTCTGCCGTCGCAAAATACAGCTCGTGCGGTTAAAGTAATCGACAACGAGACCGTGATGTCAGATCGACCTCATTCATCCTCGCCTAAAGTGACCGAAATGCTCGTTGTGCCGGTGGCAGGGCATGACGACATGTTACTCAATCTCTCCGGCGCGCATGCGCCGTTTTTCACCCGCAACATTGTCATGCTTCGCGACAGCGCCAATCACCTCGGCGTCGCCGAAGTGCCGGGCGGCGAACAAATAAGGCGTACCTTGGAGGATTCCAGACCGCTGGTCGTTGGCCGGCCGATCGGGGTCTACAACGACATTCTCAATCAGATGCGGCAGCGCTTCGGCGATCGCGATCGTGGCGGCCGCGGATTGCAGACCTTTGACCAACGCGTGACCATTCATGCCATCACTGCAATCGAGGCGGCGCTGCTCGATCTGTTCGGCCAATTTCTTGGTGTGCCGGTCGCCGCGCTGCTCGGCGAAGGCCAGCAGCGCAGCGCGGTCAAGATGCTCGGCTATCTGTTTTTCGTTGGCGACCGCAACAAGACCGATCTTGCTTATCGCGCCGAGCCGGACGCCAAGATCGAGTGGTTCCGGCTGCGTCACGAGGAGGCGCTGACGACGCAAGCAATCGTGCGTCTTGCCGAAGCGGCCTATGCGCATTACGGCTTCGAAGATTTCAAACTCAAAGGCGGCGTTCTGTCCGGCGAACAGGAAATCGAAACCGTCACGGCGCTGGCGCAGCGCTTTCCGCAAGCGCGGATCACGCTCGATCCGAACGGTGCCTGGTCGCTTGAGGAAGCGACCCGGCTGTGCAGCGGCAAGCGCGGCGTGCTCGCTTATGCTGAAGATCCTTGCGGCGCCGAGCGCGGCTATTCGGGCCGCGAAATCATGGCGGAATTCCGCCGCGCCACCGGCATGCCGACGGCGACCAACATGGTGGCGACCGACTGGCGGCAAATGGGACATGCCATCCTGCTGCAGTCGGTCGATATTCCGCTCGCCGACCCGCATTTCTGGACCATGCACGGCGCGGTACGGGTGGCGCAGATGTGCCGCGACTGGGGCCTGACCTGGGGATCGCATTCCAACAATCACTTCGACATATCGCTGGCGATGTTTACGCATGTCGCGGCGGCGGCGCCCGGCCGGATTACCGCAATTGACACCCACTGGATTTGGCAGGACGGCCAGCGCTTGACGAAGGAACCGCTTTCGATCCGCGGCGGCATGGTGACCGTGCCGGAACGGCCAGGACTCGGAATCGAGATCGATATTAAGCAAATCGAGCAGGCGCATGCGCTGTACAAATCGCACGGCCTTGGCGCGCGCGACGACGCGGTGGCGATGCAGTACCTTATTTCCGGCTGGACCTTCGACAGCAAAAAGCCTTGTCTCGTACGCTGATAGCGAACCAAATTCACTCATTTAGGGTCAGTCTGAATGGCATGTTCAAGCCACATTCATGCGACACGTATTTTGATGATCGCCTCGTTCGGGGCGACCAGAAGCACGGAGGATCAGGTTTATGCACCCTAAAATGTTTTCGGCCGCGGCGGCGACGCTTTTGCTCTCACTCGTCTCGGTCCATGACGCCAGTGCCGAGGGCGGATGTGGCCCCGGCTTTCACCGTGGGCCGTATGGAGGATGTCGGCCTAACGGACCGGTCGTAGTCGTACCTGCGGCGCCCGTGGTGGTGGCGCCCGCAGTTGTAGCACCGCCGGTCGTGTGCGGCGTCGGTTACCGTTGGCATCCGGGGTACAGGCGCTGCGTCGTCCTCTAGATCGGCGACGCCTAAGCTAAAAACGGCGAGCGAAAAACAACGCCCCGCCAAACAAATTGGCGGGGCGAATTTCGTTTAACGCAAGCGTCAGGCGACGAGCTTTAGTTCCTTGCTGGCCCGGAACGCAACCTTCCTGCCGGCCTTGATCTCGATCGGCTCGCCGGTCGCTGGGTTGCGCCCCATGCGCGCGGCCCGGTGTTTGACTTGCAGGATGCCGAGCCCGGCGATCCGGATGCGTTCGCCCTTTTTCAGATGCCTGGTAATCAAACCGATCAGATCGTGCAGGAGAACCTGTCCGGCGCGTTTGGACATGTCGTGGTCTTTGGCCAAGCTCGCCGCAAGATGTTTAAGCGTTACTGAGTGGCTGGATTTGACTGCCATGGTTTATCTCCAGAAGTTCTTGCCTCCAGAAGTGCGTACCTCCAAAAAGCGCGTCAACCGGCGCGTCAGTCGGACTTCAAACAACTTTATCTGATTCGCGGCGTTTGGTCGTTTATTTGTTAGGAGTTTTGAAACGAGCTGAGATCGTCCATGCCGCGTCATTTTGCTTGAAATATAGGCCTTTTTGGCGTCAGCCCTTTGTGGAAATCCGGTCTAGACCAGGCAGACTGGAGGCTGTGCACAATTGCGAGCGCAATCAGACGCCGAGATGTCGCCGCAACACCTCGGGATTGGCCTCTATTTCGCCGGCCGGGCCTTCGTACACGATATGACCGTTGTTGATGATGTAGGCGCGTTGCGCCAACGCAAGCGTGGCGGCGAGATTTTGCTCCACCGGCACTATGGTTTGCCCGGCGTCGACGAGCTTGCGGCAAACCTCCATAAGGTCACGTACGATCACCGGCGCCAGACCTTCGAACGGTTCGTCGAGCAGAATAAGCTTGCTTCTATGACAGCGCCGAATATCAGCCGATTCTCAAGCTACGCCTGAACAGCACGCGATCGGACCTGGTGCTTGCGCAGGGTTATTCATCTTAAGGCTCGCGCGACTGCGGAGCAGGAATTTAGGTTCATGAATTGAGGTACACGTCGTTCAGGTCCAGCGCCTTTAGGTCCATGTCGATGCCTCGACGACGATCGTCACGGCAACGATGAGGATCGTCATTGCCACCGCGACGCCGACCAGCCAGGGCTGGCTGCGCCTGATGCTAAAGCCGGTCAGCGCAGCAAGCAGCAATGCCGTGCCGATCAGCTCGGCGATGAGGCCAACACCTTGCAATGTCATCATGGCGCTGACCGCCGAGCGGAAACGGGATTGGTCCCTTCCCGCTCAGCGCCTGCGGCAGGCCGTTATCCTGCCTGTTTTGCGATCGGCACCGCCACAAACTTGGTGGCGTTTCCGGTTTTTAAGTGCATGAGCACGTCGTGCTTGCCTTGGCTTTTCGCGTCGTTGAGAGCGTTGCGGACATCACCGACATTGCCGACGGCTTTGCCACCGATGTCGAGAATGATGTTCCCGGTCTGAACACCGTGTTCAGCCGCCGGTCCGTTCGGATCGACATCGGTCACCACGACACCTTCGGTGCCGGAGCCAGCCGCTTCGTTTGCCGGCGCCAGGCTTAGGCCGAGATAGGGCGTGCCGCTGGTCGCCTGCGGGTTCTCCGATTCGGCGTTGGCGGCCTGTTTCTCGTGCGGCATTTGTCCGAGCGTCGCGGTCACGGTCGTGATGCCGCCGTCGCGCAACAGGTCGAACTTGACGGCCGTATCCGGGGGCATCGTACCGATCGTGCGGGCGAGCTCATGCGCATCTTTGACAGTCTTGCCGTTGATCGCCGTAATCACGTCGCCGGATTTGATGCCTGCTTTGGCGGCGGGGCTGTCGGCTTGGGGTTGATCAACCAGAGCGCCCTCGGCCTTCTTCATGCCGAGACTGTCAGCGATGTCAGCGGTCACCGGCTGAATCTCGACACCAAGCCAGCCGCGGGTCACGTAGCCTTTGTCCTTAAGCTGGGCCACGACCATTTTCGCCGTGGTGGCGGGCACGTCGAAACCGATACTGACCGAGCCGCCTGAGGGCGAGTAGATCGCGGTGTTGACGCCGATCACGTTGCCGTTCACGTCGAATGCCGGGCCACCGGAATTGCCCTTGTTGATCGGCGCGTCGATTTGGATGTAGTCGTCGTAGCCGTTGGAGCCGATGTCGCGACCGCTTGCCGAGACGATGCCGGCCGTCACGGTGCCGCCCAGGCCGAACGGATTACCGACCGCAACTACCCAGTCACCGATACGCGGCTCATGATCGGCGAAATTCACGTATGGAAAGTCATTCTTGCCGTCAACTTTGATTAACGCGATATCACTCTTGGGATCCGTGCCGATCACCTTTGCCGGATAGATTGTACCGTCGTCGACTGTGACCTGCACCGACTTGGCGCTGTCGACGACGTGATTGTTTGTGACGGCATAGCCGTCAGCCGAAATGAAAAATCCCGAGCCTACCCCGGTAATGGTCCGATGAGGCTGCGGCGTATCGTTCGGCAAGTTTTGACCGAACTGATGGAAGAACTTTTGCATCGGCGAATCCGGAGCGAAAGGCGTCGCGTTCTCGCCTTCGTTCTGATCCATGCTCGTCATTTTGGCCGATTGATCGACCTTCACCTGAACCGAGATTACGGCCGGCTTCACCTTGGCCACCAGATCCGCGAAGCTTGCCGGATGGTTGACAGTCGGGTCCGCAGCACGAGCCGAAGATACGGAGCCCGGCAGGGCCATCGGCAGATATCCGCCCGGTCCGCCCAAGAGTACGGCCGCGCCAAGCAGGGCTGTGGACGCCATGAGAACTATGCGATGCGGTGAAACAATCTTTTGTCGTTGGCGATCCTCTGCCATTGGCAAGCACTCCTTTTCCAAAACTTCCCGCGTAATACGGTCCTGCGCTTCAAATAGAGCCGACGCGTTACGGCAACCTGTCACCGAGATTAATTCGCGGAAACGTCTTGGTGACCTTTCGTCGCAACAAGGTCCCAGGGCAATGATTTACAATTTTTGAGAAATGCCCACGAAATAGCCGCGGCGCGCGCCGAATTGCGGCGCAAAGACGCCAATACCGGTGCCGTCACGAAGCTCGTAAATTTGGTCGAATAGATTGACCACGTCGAATCGGATCGTGGCTGGCTTGTAATCCGGTGACCATCGAAAATCCTGCGCCACGCCCGCGTTCACGACGGCATAGGGCGTGGTGTGCAACGAATTAGGCGCAAAATCGGGCAATTCGCCCGAGCGCAGACCGCTGCCATAGATCAGGCTGGTGGTGAACAGGGTATCGTGCCAACGATAGGAGACACCGGCCGAGCCGGTCATGCGCTGCATGTCGTCGGTGTAGTGATAATGGGTGAGCAGATAAGCGTATTCGTCCGCGTCAAAGAGATATTGATTCGATTCCGGACCTATCGCCCTTGAGATATTGTAGGCGAAGTTTGCGTAGGCATTGAAGTTGCCATTGGTGTATTTGAGCTTGAACTCGGCGCCTTCGCTATAGCCCCTGGCCCAATTGAATTGCGTCAGGACCACGGCCTGGCCGAATTGGCCGTCATCGATCATGTCGCGGGCCAGCTTATAGTACGCGTCGAGTCCCATCGTGAGGCCAGGCAGCACCGTCTGATCCACTCCAACGTCGAAGTAGTGGGAGCGCTCCGGCTTAACCGGATCGGCGATCGGGACCTCCGGCTGATTGGTCGTGTTGGCAAACAGAGCGATGTTGGATTGCGTCGCCTGCGCCTGATAAGGCGGCGTGAAATATCGCGCATAGCCGGCGTGAATTGTGGTGCCATCGAACGGCTTATAAATGAACGCAAGGCGTGGACTGAACTGATTGGCATCGACAAATTGATAGAGCTGGTCAAAGCGAATGCCAGCATTCACCGCGAGCTGGTTCGTTATTTGCCACTCATCCTGAACGTAACCCCCGATATTCCATCCGAGCAGCGAAGTCTTATCGGCAACGGTGAACGCCGGCCCTTGCACCATCCCGATATCGCCGGGCATAACGGTGGAAATGTTGCTGACGTTGGTTTGCTCTCCGGACACGGCGAAACCCGCCCGAACCGTGTTGCGGTTGTCGACGATATAGGATGTGTCGAACTGGGTGCCGGTCAGGGTGCTCTGACGAATGACATCCGATGCGACGTCGTTGAACACCATGTCTCCGAACTGATCGGGAATGAAATGAACTTCCGCATAGCGCGAGAATAAAGCCAGTTGCGCGTCGCCATCGGTCCCCTTCTTTTGCAGCGACGCGATCGTAAAGGCATAGGTGTCGCGCTCTTTTTCGTTCAGCGTCGTTGAATCGTAATTTGTTACCGGCGCCCCAAATGGAAAATCAAGCAAGGGGGTTTGATTGGGCTGGTTGGGAATTTGAAATGTGGCGTAAGACACGCCGGAGACCAGGCTAAACCGCGTTGAATCGTCGAGCATGGTCGACAGATAGCCGAGGAACTTGCCTTGCGCGGTCTGATCGTGGATGGCATTAAGTCCGGGCGTGGCGCTTTCAATTCCGAGATCGTTCCAATTCCCCTGCCCGGCGACGAAATATTCCGTTTTGCCGAAGCTGCCGCCGTAGTCGAAGCTGGGCATGATCGTCTGCCGGCTACCCCCATAGACGCCGATATCGCCGCCTGGCGTAGCAAAGGCTCGCGTTGTGATATTGAACACGCCCGCGGTCCGCAGGCCGTATTCGGCCGGCAACGTGCCGGTCAGAAACTGCATGTTGCCTATGAAGCTCGTGGCCAGATACGCGCCGAGCCCCGAAACGCCTTCGGGCAGGACGACACCGTTGATCCTGATTTGGGCGTTGGCGTACTCATTTCGGATGTGAAAATTCGGATTGGAAACAGCTGAGTCGTAAGACACACCCGGAATTTGCAGAATGAGCTTATCGATCGGCGTATTCTCACCCTGCGGCAGGTCGAGGATCGAGGCGCGTGTCATCGTGTAGGTGCTGGCGCCAAAGCTCGGCAACAAATTATTTCGAGCCTGATCCATGCTGTTCATGGTGGCGTCCAAGGCATGTTGTGCCGCCGTTACAGGATTCTCCGGCACAACCGGCGGCAATCGCGCCCTAACCGGGCGCGCTGCTGGCTTTTTCGGCGCGCTAATCACGATTGGAGGCAGATGCTTTTGACCGGTAGCTGAGACAGACGGGCTTTGCTGCTGATCAGTAGGGGTGGTGACAGCCGCGGGCTGCGGAGTCTGCTGCTGTGCCGGGGCCGATCGATCGTTCTGTTGTTCCTGCGCTTCAACGCTTGAATCAACTAGAACAATTCCGGAAATCGTCAACGCGCTCGCAAAACCAATCCAAGCCCGACGGCGCCGCTTGTTATCGAGCCTTGATGATCGCAGCATCGCGAATCAACCAAAAATAGAATATTTCCAAAAAGCGCTGAACCGGACCTATTTAATTCGTGTAAGCGTGACCCAATCTGACCACAAGGTCTTTTGGGCAACACTTGATGAAAAAGTTTTTACGTTTTGAATTTTTAAATTGGAAGAATTCAAATCTATAAGCGACCGATTCAAGTAACTCGGCCGATGGGACAGAAGCGGCCAGCATGATGGATATGATCGTCGGTGTTATGATCGTTGGTATGTCTGGGAGGGCGCTCTAGTTCACGCCGGTCGCTATGACACTTGCGCGGAGACAGTTTTTCCATTTGGTGGTGGGTGCCGCCGCGTTGCCCGCAGCTCCACGCACTGCAAGAGCGGAAAATTACCCGTCGAGGCCCGTGCGCATCATCGTCGGCTTTGCTGCGGGAAGCACGAGCGACATTCTCGCGCGCCTGATGGGGCAATGGCTATCCGTCCGGTTCGGCGGGCAATTCATTGTCGAGAATCGTCCCGGAGCCGGCGGCAATGTCGGTGCCGAAGCCGTGGTGAATTCGCCGGCGGACGGATACACGCTCCTTATGGTGCCGCCCGCGGTCGCGGCAAATCCCGCGCTCTACGCGCACCTCAGCTTTGACTTTCTTCGCGACACAATGCCGGTCGGCGGAGTAGTGCGCGTGCCGAATGTGGTCGAGGTCAATCCGTCTGTTCCGGTAAAAACGATCCCCGAACTGATAACGTATGCCAAGGGCAACACAGGAAAGCTCAGCTTTGCATCGGCTGGGATCGGGACCACAAGCCATTTGGCTGGAGAGTTGTTCAATACAATGACCGGTGCGAATCTTCAGCACGTGCCATATCGTGGCGATGGCCCTGCGATAGCCGATCTTATCGCCGGACAGGTTCAGGTTGGATTCGCGACCATGACTGCGTCGATCGGCTACATCCGCGCCGACCGGCTGCGGCCATTGGCGGTATGCACGATGCAGCGTTCTCAAGCGCTGCCCGACCTTCCCACTGTCGCAGAATCTGTTGCGGGCTTTGAGGCAAGCTCGTGGTTTGGTATTGCCGCCCCCAAGGGAACGCCTGCGGAAATTATCGAGCGCCTCAACCGGGAGATTAATGCAGGTCTGGCCGATCCCGGGATCACCGCACGGCTTGCTGACATGGGCGGCACGCCACTGTCGGGCTCGCCAGCCGACTACGGTAGGCTAATTGCCGACGAAACCGAGAAGTGGGGCAAGGTAATTCAGGCGGCCGGCATCAAGGCAGAATAGTTGCTGGACGCCGGTGACCTATCAAAACAGGTCTTTGTCCCCAAAAAACAAGATCGCACTGATCGGACTTGTTACCCGTTCCCAATAACAGCCAGGGGGCGGGGTGAGAGCGGTGCGGCCGGAGGCGAGCCGCGCCGCTCTCAATTTGTGTTTTTTGCCAATGCCGGACGGATCACACGGGCCGCGCGCGCGCACCGTCTTATTGCCCGTGAAAGCTGGCAGCATCTGGCGCGTGCAGATCATATGGCCGAACGGCGCCGTTCATTATTTCGGAATATTTTCTTCCGAGAGCGATGCAGCCCGTTGGATCAAGGATCACAGCTGGCTGACGGTGCATGCCAGCGCTCCCCCGCCTCCTGAGGATCGGGAAGGCGGTTAGCTAAATCCGGCTTTCCGGTCGGAACTGCCGACTGCGACGCAACGATTTGGCGTGGTACTGGCGCCTGGGTGTGCGCCCGGTCCAGCGCCTGAAGGCGTGGCTCAGTGCGCTGGTTTCGCGATAGCCGAGAAGCCAGGCAACCTCGGAAATCGGCAAATCCTTTTCCCGCAGGTAGCGCGTCGCCAAGTCAAAGCGGAGACGATCAAGAAGCTTGCGAAAGGTCAGGCCCTCGGATGCGAGGCGGCGCGCCAGCGTCCGCCGGCTGACGCCGAGTTCTCTGGCGATCTTCCCAATGCGCGCTTGTCCGTGCGGCAACAGGGGTATGATTGCGTTCTCAACTTTCAATTGCCAGGTCGCCGATTTCTTGTGCCGCTTTGTGAAGGCCTCCTCGCAATATCTGACCAGCAGTGCGTTGAGATAGGGATCAGCATTGATCGTGGGAGTTTGCGCGATTGACCCCGCATACAGGACCTCATCGGCACTGCAAGCGAACTCGACATCGCGGCCGAACAGTGCTTTGAATTCGGCTGGCAAATGGGAGCGGTGATGCATGAATTTGATCCGCAATGGCACCAGCGAGAGTCCGCTAAGCTTGCGGCACATGCGCAGTAAGATGGTAATGAAGAACTCGATCTGATGACGGTCGGGCTGGCGCGCGACCCCGACATAATCAAATGTGAGACAAACAGATTTGCCGGTATGATATCCGATGTGTACGCCTTCGTTGTGGATCGTGCTGTATCGCGCACCGCGTCGCAGGGCATCGCTAATAGAGTCCGAAGACGCCATTACATAATACAATAGGCCCAACTCGCGGAGATCCGCGTTCTGCGCGAGACGAATTCCGAGAAATTCATCATCGAGCTTCTCCGCGACTAGATTGAGGAATTTGATCTGGTCTTTTACGGCGATCCGCAGCTGGGTGTTCTTTGCCTGCTGCATCGTCAAATTGGCGGCCTTGAGAAGCGGCCGTACCGGAACATGCGCCCGCACCGCGAATTCATAGGCAGCCCGCGCTATGCCGCCGCTGGCGGTTGGAACGTCCTTTAACCGCATTTCCCCTGAGTGGCGCATGGGGGACACCTCGCGGGTTCCCGCTGGCATTTTAGAACAAAGATTTGGCCCAGGCGAACAGGGCCCGTGCTTCAGCCTTGAAATATATCATCTCGTTGCGCCGAAAGGATCACCCGCGCGCCGGAACAGGTTTCAATCGCGTTTGTAGAGGACCATGATCCCCGAAATCACGAATTACCTTCGACAGATTGCGCTTGCATGCACGAGTCTCGCCCGTACCTGCCCGCACCTGCCCACGTCACATCGGCTCGAAGAAATGGCCGTGGATCTGGCGACCAAGGCAAAGGAGATCGAGGAGCTTTACACGGGATGAGCACTTCGCGGGCACCGCAAAGCGAACGCGCACCTAAGTGGCAACAGTTTTTTCCGCGGGAATGCTGTCTTTATCTGTAGAAGCAACCTTCAGGATGAATTGGTCGGCTTTACCCTTCAAAGCCGATACCCCGCCAATTGGCGAAATGGCGGACGCCCGGCGATTCTTATCGGCGATTTTCAGTGATCCGGGCGAACTTCGGCGCGGCGGCTGGATGCAACGTGTGTTCGTTAATCACCTGCAGCGTCGGTATGAAGTCATAAGGTAGCAACAGCGTCATCGGCGACTGCATACCCATTCCGTGAGCAACTTCGGCAACGAAATCATTGCAATTGTACGCGAGAACACTCCAGGAATGGTGGGCAGCGCGGATCCGGGTGATGACCGATTGGAGCTTGCCGTACTCGGTGGCGGTAAGTGGCCGGCGGTAGCGGCTTGCGATCTCGTAGTGGAGAGTGGCCTGCTCCGGATTGGTCGCCGCCTCCATTGGCAAGAAATGTCCCAGCACCATGCTGGGCAAATCGCCGGTTGGATGGATGTCGGCGTAGCTTGCCGTCATCGGCCGACCGAGCAAGTCGAGGCGACCGTAGGCAATGTAGCTGTGACCGTATACACCGTCGACCGCAACGCGAAATTCGACGTAGTACGGATATTCTTTAGCCTGGCTAGCTTGCGTTTGCGCCGTGGCACTGATCGATGCGGCTTCCTGTGCCGCCGCCGCGGGCAAATACGCCGTCAATACCGCGACAACCAGAAATGCTTTAGGGAAAAAAGCTTGTTCTACATTCGCGGCCATAATCCCAGCACCCCCGATTGGCAGGACAGCCTTCCACATTATGAAAGGCTCCGACCGACGTGTCGCGTTAACAAATGGAAAGGATTGCCGTCTGTGTAATAGTGGGCTGACAGTGGCGCGCGATGAAGCGGTCCCGTTCTTTGCCTGCGGTAGGCGGGACGGTGCTCAGTGGAAACGGGATATAAACGGGTCAGTGGCGCGAGTTACGCTATGCCGCCCTGGTGATGGCGCCTGCCTGATTGTCGACAATCACGGGCGTGTCGAACCAGCCAAGCTCCGGGTCCGAGCCGTAGAGCTGTTTCACTCGCGCCTTCCATTCAGCGTTGTAGACGGCCTCGGCCGCAGCGCGAGTCTCCCACAAATAGACACCGCCAACGCGGCGACCATCCTCACTGCGCAAATAGTATTTACGAACGAGCCCTTTCAGGCCTTGGTATTTTGGCGCGGTCGATTCGAAGGCGCGCGCGGCCTCTTCCAGGCTAATAGGTTTCGGCAGCGAAAATTGTACGATGGCAGTGATCATAGGCGGCCTCCGTGACGGATATTTGAAGACATTGTAGACTGAATTTCTCGGCCCGATGCACACGGCATCGTGACATGGTCTGACAGCATAGGACCAGCGGCACACATCTTGGACGCTCGGACGGAAGTCATTCAATCGACGGCCTTCTTGTTACCTGCCGCGTTACCTGCCGCGGATGAGTAGTACCGGTTTGGTTGAAATCCGAACCAGGCCTTCGGCGACGCTGCCAATCATCAGACGCTGAAACCCCCGCCGCCCCTCGGTTCCGATCACGACGAGATTTGCAGGCCATTGTTTTGATTGCTCCTCAATCGCCTCATAAATACGTTCCCCAAGCATTCCGACTGTGACCAGTTTTGTATCGACATTGACTCCAGCCTCACGCGCAATAGTGGCACGAGTTGCGAGGAGCTTTTCTCCGGCCTCCTGCAATCCTTCTTGATATTCAGCGAGCGGAAAATGCATGGCGACCGCAGAAGCGGTCTCGGTCGTCATGTAGGCTGGTGGTGTGACGTCAACCACATGAACGAGTCGGAGTATCGCATTTTGATCTTTTGCCAAGCCTATGGCTTCTCGCAGCGCAAGGTCAGAAGTAGCGCTGCCGTCGATCGCCACCAAAATGCGCTCGTACATAGTCACCTTCCAGTCGGGACAAATTGTTCCCGGGCACAATAATAGCAGCTGCAAACACCACCTAGCTACCAGCTACGGAGCCGTGGACTTTAGTCGCCGCGACCCTGACACTCGCCAGCGCTATCCTGACCGCGTTCCATGCCGTCGCGAAGGACGCAATCGTATCGTCGGCGCCGCTCGTGGAACTTCAGATATAGAAAGCAGCCAAGCTGCTCACCAAAAAACGTGGCGGGTCGCGATGAACCTCGCCAAGCTGTCAGGGTTTCTTCAACGTGCTAAACTTACGACTTCGGTCCAGCGAAGGATTTCGTCATGCAAACGACGACAAAAATGATCTTAGCGATTTGCTGTATCGGTGCCATCGCGATTGAAACGCTCGCGCCTGTCTATGCGCAACATCGCCATCGGACTTGGAATGGGTGCCCGCGAGGTTGGACGGTACAGGGTGGCAGGTGCGCGCCGTACAGATGGGGTGGTGGCCCCTATTGGGGTGGCGGTAACAGCTGGGGTGGTGGGTGGGGTGGTGGGTGGAATACCTGGAACGGATGCCCACCCGGTCAGACGGTGCAGGGCGGACGCTGCGCGCCTTATCGATGGGGACGGTGAGGCAGCCGGTGAAACAGTTGCATCAGGTCATGGAGCGGCACCTCGGACCAACTATTCGGCCTTAGGCCGGGAAACACAGCTCCAGCGGATCACATGAGGCGCCGCGCATCGCGGCCTCTCTGTTCCGTGTGCGACGCCAGAATGAAACCTGTGTGGCGGGCGCAAGCCAGGTTGGCAGCTCGCTCCCTTACGCTGATTGTTACGCCTACTGCGTACAGGTATTTATGAACGGGTAATGGCACCATTGCCCCTTATGACAAAGCAATGGTTTGCCATTAGCTGCAGTACCGCAGGCGCATGTCGCAACGACCTGCTGGCCTACGGTGCAACCGGGGACAGTCCGCTTGTACCCTTCGCGCGCCATTCCAAGAGAAAAGCCAGCCGCCGCCTGGGCCAATTCAAAAGATAGGGTACTTGCAAGCAACCCCACAGCGAAAGTCTTCAGCATGATTTTTCCTTCCTGGATTAAATTGAAAAATCAGTGATTGTCGGTCCGCCGTTCTCTTTCGAACTTCTGCAATTCCCCGTCGTCGCGCGAGCTTTACCAATTACACTCAGAGCAGCAGATCAACAAATGACGATGGCGAGGCCGACAGTTAAGCTAAAGCTGTAGTAACGCAGGATCATTATTGAAATTTAGTCAAGCTCACCGGGACAAAAATAATGCATGACTAAGTTTTTTCTGGAACTAGTTAGGCGGCAGTTCGCACACAGAACTATTTGACAGCCCCAATCCTTCCTCCTCCCGCAGGTTCACGCGATGGGGCGTCAGGCACGCCCGCCTTGCACCATAGGCAGAGCGGCGCGAGTTGCCGCAATGCGGTTGATGCGCTGATTGCCAGGTGTAACTCGTGGGACTACCTCTCCTCGCCGAAAACAGAGAAACCTCTATTCGCCAAAAGAGCGGAAAGCCGCCAGCGCAATATTGTGGGACTGACGTTAAACTGGGTTCCGCGAAAAGGAGATTAAGCCATGGCGAGAAGAGCGATCCTCGATCGCATCGAGAAATATGTCGATCCGTTCCGTATCACTAAGGGCAAAGGTTTCCGGCTCAGCGACTTCGATCCGGGCGACACACGTGGTCTGCGGCTGGACAAGGGCGAAGCCGCCGACCTCCTGCAACGCGGTACGGAATGGCTCGCGGAGGAGCAGGACATGCTCTATGCCCAGAATCGCTGGTCGCTCTTGCTCGTGTTTCAGGCGATGGACGCGGCCGGCAAGGACGGCACCATCAAGCACGTCATGTCGGGAGTAAATCCCCAGGGTTGTCAGGTTTTCTCGTTCAAGCAGCCCTCGTCGGAGGACCTCGAACACGATTTTCTCTGGCGTTACGCGAAGTGTTTGCCCGAGCGGGGACGGATCGGGATCTTTAACCGGTCATACTATGAGGAGGTCCTCGTTGTGCGCGTACATGAGGATATCTTGAAGCGACAGAATCTGCCACCGCCACTCGTGGGCAAGGGCATCTGGGACGAGCGGCTTTCCGACATCGCGCACTTTGAGGATTACCTTTCCCGACAGGGGACGGTCGTTCTCAAGTTCTTCCTGTACTTGTCGCGTAAGGAGCAGAAGAAGCGTTTCATGGAGCGCCTCGACAAGCCAGACAAACATTGGAAATTTTCTGCCTCCGACGTGCACGAGCGCCAGTTCTGGGGCGACTACATGCACGCATTTCAGGAAGCAATTCGGGCGACGGCATCAAAACGCGCACCGTGGTACGTCGTTCCGGCTAACAATAAATGGTTCACCCGGCTCATTGTCGCGGCAGCCATTGTGGAAGCGATGGAGAAACTCGACCTTGCTTACCCGACCGTCGACTCGAACAAAAAGAGGGAATTGCAAACCGCGCGCGCGGCGCTCAGCCAAGAGAAGTAGCCGATGGGCAAGCAAAAATCCGATCGTGGTTTGCCTCGGGAGCATGCATGTCAACGGTAATCTCGGTGCTTGGCGGCGTGGGCCTTTTTCTGCTCGGAATGACCGTGATGACCGCGGGCCTGAAGGTTCTGGCCGGCTCTGCGCTACGCACAGTGCTCAGCAAGGCGGCAGCGACGCCGCTGCGCGGCTCTTTCTGGGGCGCCCTCGTGACGCTTCTGGTGCAATCATCCAGTGCAACCACCATGACGACTATCGGTCTGGTCAGCGCTGGCTTGTTGACGTTCCCGCAGGGATTGGGCCTGGTCTTCGGCGCGAATGTCGGCACGACCGGTACCGCCTGGCTGGTGGCGCTTATCGGTGTCCGCGTCTCGCTTACAGCAGCCGCACTGCCGATGATTTTCGTCGGTGCGTTGATCAAGCTGCTCACAAGCGGGCGCATATCCGGCGCAGGCGCCGCACTCGCTGGGTTTGGCCTTGTACTTTTTGGACTGACGACCCTTCAGCAGGGCATGGGTGGGCTCGCCGAACGGTTGCATCCGGCGGACCTGCCGGTGGTACTCGCGGGACCGGATGCGGGATGGTGGTCGGGCATGATCGGCGTGCTGACGTTGGTTGTCGCCGGGCTGGCGATGACCGCACTGATGCAGTCGTCGACCGCAGCCGTCGCAGTGACGCTGTCCGGCTACTTCGCGGGTGCAGTCGGGCTTGATCAGGCCTGTGCGTTGATTATCGGTCAGAACATCGGAACGGCAACCAGCTCCGCTTTGGCCGCGATCGGCGCGAGCACTACCGCCAAGCGTTTGGCCATCGCGTACGTCATGTTCAAACTGATCGCCGCCGCGATCGCGTTGGTGCTTTTTCCCGTGGTCACCCCACTGCTCGTGCGCGCCTCCAACACGATCGATGGCGCAACGCTGTTGGCGGGTTACCATACTGCGTACAATGTCATCGGCGTTCTGGTCCTGCTGCCGCTGGTCGATCGGTTCACACGACTGGTCGAGCGCATTCTGCCCGAGCGCGGCTCGCCGCTCACGCGCTGCCTCGACCGTTCAGCGCTCGCGACCCCGATGGTGGCTGTGGAAGCGGTGCGGCGCACGATCGCGCGAGCGCTCACAGTAACGTGCGGCTCGGTCGAGACAGCGTTGCTGGCCGCAACCCGCGGTGAGCCAGTCCGTCCGGGCAAGGATGCCATATCGGTGCACGAAGCCGCCGCGGCGTTGCGCCAAGCACAGGTTTTCCTGTCGGATGTGGCCGGACCGCCCGACTCCGACGACGAGCAACAGCGACTCACCAGCACATTGCACGCGCTCGACCACGCCTCTCGGATGGCGGAGACGGCAAGCGGGGAAGTCGATTTCGGGACGGTGCGCGGCGGACCGGACGACGCACGCGCCGGACAGCTATGTGCGGATGCAATGCGAAGTGCAGCTTCGGTGGCGAGTGAAGTCGAGGCGCCGTCTGTTACTGCGCAATCGTCGAGTGCGACGCTTATTTCACGCGGCAACGATGCCTCCAGCGCAGCCACGGTGTCGACCGAAGAGGCGCTCGCTCGGCTTAAGCGCTCTGCCGCCGAGCTGGCGGAGCTGCAGCTCAACCACCGCAGCGCGACATTAGGCGCGGTCGCGAACGGAACATTGACCGCGGACGTCGCGATCGCTCGTGTCGACACGTTGAGAAGTTTCGAAGCGTTGGCACATCACGCCTGGCGCTCCGTAGCGAATCTCGCCGGTGCCGAAAAATAGCATCATGCTCCTGCTTCGACCGTTGTCACGGCCTTGCGCAGCGCCTCGGACGAGCGGATGACAACTTTCTCGGTCTCAACAATGACGAAGAACAGAAAACCGCCCGCAAGCAGCCAAGGCCAGACCCGCAGCGGAACGGCCTCATTGCCAAACATGGCTTGAAGCGGCGGTGCATAGGTGAACAGCATCTGCAGGATGACGACCGCGCCGATGCCGACCGGCAGGTACTGATTTCCCCTGTGCGCCGAGAGCGAGAAAGACGAGTCCAACAGGTAGCGGCTGTTGAGCAAGTAGAACACCTGGCCGATCGTAATCGCGTTGACCGCTACCGTCCGAGCGAGTCCATCAGAGGCGCCCTGGGACTTCATCCAGAAGAATGCCAACAAGGTGTAGGCGAGAAGCGCTAAGCCGACGAAGATGACGCGCCAGACGCCAAAGCCAGTCACGATTGGGCGACCGACCGCGCGCGGAGGCCGATTCATCACGTCGATCTCGTGCGGCTCGAAGGAAATCACGAGTCCGAGAGCGACGGAGGTGACCATATTGACCCAAAGGACCTGCGGCGCAGTGATCGGCATGGTGAAGCCGAAGAAGATCGCCACCGCAATGACCAAGGCCTGAGCAACGTTGGTGGGCAGCATGAAAAGCATGGCCTTTTCGATGTTGTTGTACACAGTGCGCCCTTCCTTCACCGCCGCAGTGATCGAAGCAAAGTTGTCGTCCGCCAATATCATTCCGGCAGCCTCCTTGGTGACCTCAGTGCCCTTGATACCCATGGCGACGCCGATGTCAGCCTTCTTGAGCGAAGGCGCATCGTTCACGCCGTCGCCCGTCATCGCGACGATCTGCTTGTTGGCCTGAATTGCTTTGACGAGCCGGAGCTTGTGTTCGGGGCTCGCGCGCGCGAATACATCGACGTCGCGAACGCGTTGCTGCAACGTGGCAGTATCCATATCCTCGATCTCGCCGCCGGTAACCGCCGTCCTGCCGTCGCCGATACCAAGCATCTTGGCGATGGCTGCGGCGGTGATCTTGTGATCGCCCGTGATCATCGTGACGCGGATGCCGCCGCCGTGACATTCTTTGACGGCCTCGATCGCTTCCTTGCGCGGCGGGTCGAGAAGGCCGATCAAGCCGAGTAGCACCAGCGTTTTGGGCAGATCGGCCGGCGCGAGAGCGCCCGCTCTGACGCCCGGATTTTCAAGCCACGCCAGCGCCAGCACGCGCTCGCCTTGGGCAGCAAGACGATCCGAAGCTTGCCCGAAATACTCGCGATCGAGCGGCACCGCCTGGCCGGTCGCGGTTTGCTGGCGATCGCAGTGCTCGAGTATGACCTCTGGAGCGCCCTTGACGAGCAGAGACTCTTTGCCCGCCGCAGACCTGTGGAGCGTCGCCATGTATTTGTGTTCCGATTCGAATGGGATGGAGTCGGTCCGCGGTGAGGCCGCGCGCTCGCTTGCACGATCCATGCCGAGCTTGCTCGCGAACGGATAGAGCGCTCCTTCGGTGGGATCTCCCTCAACTTTCCACGCGCCTTCCTGCTGGAACAGCTCGGCGTCGTTGCAAAGCACAGAGACGCGGCCCATCAGCGTGAGTACCGAATCCTTGCCCGCGGACTTTCCGTCTTTGCGGATTTCGCCTTCGGGGGCATAGCCGTCGCCGGTGATCTGATACACGGATTCGGCGGTGACCGCTGACACCACCATCATTTCCATCAAAGTGAGCGTGCCGGTCTTGTCCGAGCAGATTCGCGACACCGAGCCGAGCGTCTCGACCGCAGGCAAACGGCGAATTATCGCGTTACGCTGCGCCATGCGTTGAACGCCGATGGCCAGAGTGATCGTGATGAGCGCAGGCAGCCCTTCCGGGATAACCGACACGGCGATGCCGACGACGGCCTGGAACAACTCCACGAAGTTCATGCCCTTCACCCATTTTCCGTAGGCGAAGATCAGCACGCTGATGACTCCGATGGCGGCGGTAATGGCGTAGCCGAACGTCTTGATCTGGCGCAGCAGCGGCGTCTCGAGCGGGCTGACGCTGGCGAGGAGCTGGTTGATGCGGCCGAGCTCGGTCTCGCTACCCGTCGCAACGACGACGCCCGTGGCGCGACCTGCCACGATCATCGTTCCTGAGAATGCCATGTTTTCTCGGTCGCCGACCGTGGCATTCGCAGGCACCACGTCGATGCCCTTATCGGCCGGCACCGACTCGCCGGTGAGTGCCGCCTCTTCGGTGCGCAGGTTCTTGGCGTCGATGAGCCGGAGATCTGCCGGAATCCTGTCGCCTGACTCCAGGATCACGACGTCTCCCGGGACGAGCTGCTCAGCCGGAATCATGCGGGTCTCGCCGCCGCGCACCGTCCGCGCCTCGGCAGATAACATGTTGCGGATCGAATCCAGCGCCTTCTCGGCCTTGCCCTCCTGGATGAAGCCGAGCAATGCGTTGAGAGCAACCACGCCGAAGATAATTGCCGCATCGACCCACAGATTCAGCATCAGCTTGGTGAAGCCAGCAGCGAGAAGGACGTAGACCAAAACATTGTTGAACTGGGCGAGGAACCGCATGAGCGGCCCGCGCTTCTTGCCCTCCGGCAGGCGATTTAAGCCGTAATTTTGCAACCGAACGGAGGCTTCGGCGGCATCAAGTCCGTTCTCGCCACTGGTCGCGAGCTGCTTCACGACTTCGTCAGCAGATATGGCGTGCCACTTCACGACATCGATATCCGTCTTCGCGTTCGTTGCTGGGCTCATGACTGAAATCCCGGTGCTAAATAGGATCGGACGATCATACCGTTTCAATCGCTGAATTCTCGCTTCGGCATCAGCTGCCATGCAATGGCCAGCTTACGTGAAGCAGGAAAACGAGCAGCTATTGGCCCACAAATTCGCGCCGGGACCGTCGGCGCCACTGCTTAGAATGATCCAAATACCGCGCCAATCAAGATGACAGCGCCCCGCGGATAAGTATTATCTTGGAACCGCCAATCCAAACTTCTTCGATTTGTTTAAAAGCAACAGCCCAAGGGAGTGGAAATATGAAAAAGTTTGCCGTGTTACTGGTCGCGATTATTGTGTCTTACGGACCGGCTCAAGCAAGGACGCCCTCCCACTCCCTGAGCCACGCACATTTCCCGGCCTGCTCCGAGGGTTTGGTCAAAGAACTCTGCGTGTGCCGGCGCGGCGGAAATGCCTTCAGCCGTCCTCAGCTCTGTCGGGCAGGATGGTATTGCCACACCTTTGATGGCGTGTGCCGGCAGTAACAAGCTTCTCGCGCCGACGCTTTGTCTGATTTGAAGGGCTGGCGAGCGCGCCGATGGAAAGTGCGCGCGAGCACGGTCAGGTCTTTCGCTCTTAGTTCTGACCAGCCGCTTCCAGGATCAGGTTAGCGATCGCGTCGGGCTGCGATATGAGCGAAACATGGCTCGCCTTTACCTCGATCGTTTTCGCGCCCATGCGCTTGGCCATGAAGCGCTCGAGATCCGGGTTGATCGTCCGATCTTCCGTGGACACTGCGTACCAGCTCGGCTTCGACCGCCATGCCGCATGAGTTGTCTTGTCCGCAAGCAAGGTTCGTTTGAACGGAGCCTGGATGGCACAGAGAACACGCGCCTTGTCTGCCGGCACGTCGGCGGCAAAGTCGCGTAGGAATGCTTCCTCGCTGAGTCTTCCCCAGTCGTCCGACCAAACGATGCCGGCGGAGGCCGGCGGCGCAGGGTACTTGCTCGCGAGGGCGGTGTAGTCCTCGCCCGCATCGGGCGCGCGCGCCGCAACGTAAACGACGGCCGAAACCTTGGGATCGACCCCAGCCTCAGTGAGGATCATGCCGCCGAACGAATGCGCAACCAGAACCGTCGGACCTTGTTGCCAGGACAAAATCTGCTGTGTCGCCGAAACGGCCTCTTGCAACGTCGTCAGCGGGTTCTGCACTGCTGTCGCCTGAATACCCTTTGGCTGCAACCGCGCGATGACTTCGGACCAGCATGAACCGTCGGCAAAAAGGCCGTGTATCAGGACGACATTTTTGGCTTTGGGCGCTGGCTGCGCGTGAGCGGCGCCCAGCAGAAGCGAACTCGCGGCGGCCGCAGCCGTTGTGCGCACGAAAGTACGTCGATTCATCGGACTCCTCCTTATCAATCGCCCATCGATTCATATTGCGACCAGTGTTGCTTCCTTTTCTGCTTGGTCGAACAACCGAAACCGCGCTTTTCGCAAAACTACTCTCCGGCCGCGGCCGCTAATGTTTCAATCACCGCGATATTCGGCAGCAGATTCGACGGTAAACCGTGCCGCTGTTTTAAGTACTCCGGGCTGTTGTATGAGAGCCAGACCTTTCCTTGAGCATCTTCTGAAACCAGAATCTTGAGGGGGAGGTCGAGGGCGCTGCTGGGAGCGGCCAGCATTAGAGGTGTGCCACCTTTTGGGTTACCAAAGATCAATAGCTTCGTGGGAGGCATTTTCATTCCGACTTTCGCCGCTTCTCCGCTGTGATCGATCAACGCAAACAGGGTTATTTGTTTGGATTGCAGAATATTCTTGAGCCTATCCACCGTCTCGTCGACCGAGTGCTTGCTCGGGACGTTGACGATTCCGCCCTCTTTTCCGACGATCGTTCCCGGACTTGCCGGACTATCTCCTGCGGATATCGCCGACCCGGGCAGAATGACGCTGGCGAACAGCGTGGCAAGTAGCGAATATTTCATGACAAGCCTCCTTTCACTCGGATCATTTCTTATCTTCTATGCAGGCGTCGGCGGCCGGCGTGAGCAGAGCCTTGCCTCACTGTCTGCTGGCGTTTGGGCCCGACCATACAGGAGATGCACATCGAACTCTCCTACGATCTCGGTCGCATCGAGCGCTGGTTGGGGCTGTGACGGTTCCGTGCCTGAGAAGTTTTTTGATGCAAATCAAAGAATTATGCCCCGGCAATCTGTTGACTTAAGGGCCGTCGAATGAGGGGCCAAGTTTGCTCACGGAGGAATTTATGGACAAGCTTGTTCTCGGAGCAGTCACTTTGGCACTTTCAGCAGGCGCCGCGTCGGCCCAGGTGGTATACCCCGACTACGGCTACGCACCTTATGGCTACGGCTACGCAGCTTCGGCTCCGCTCTATGACTACGCGGCTCCAGGCTACGGCTACGCAGCTTCGGCTCCACTCTATAACTACGCGGCTCCAGGCTTTGGCTACGCAGCTTCGGCTCCACTCTATAACTACGCGGCTCCAGGATTTGGCTACGCAGCTCCAGCTGTGGCTCCGGTGCAGTCAGGAACGACCGTAGTTATTGTGACGCAATCTCCGGCCTTCACAGCGCCAACTGCGGTTTCGCCGTCGCTATATGCCTACGCACCCGGCTATTGGGGCGGATACGGTTGGGGCGGCTATGGACGCTGGCGTGCCGGCTGGTGGCGCTGAAAACACGTAACGGAGATTCCCTGGCGCAACGTGCAACGCGGTCACGACAGAACGCGGGAGGACGCTTAGCAAGTTCCGTCGCGTGACTTTTGTTTTGCTCATTCCCACTACCGCCGTTGCTTGGTCGGCGGCAGTGTGCGTTATGAACAACGCTCGCCAGAGCGACCGACCTGCCTGGTGCACTCCGGTGGCCGCGACACGGCACACCGCAAAAAGATAACACCAAGCTTCGGCAATTGCCCTGCTATCCATTTTTTTGAAATTGCACGGCCGTCATTGATTTCGATCAAATTGCGGCCGCGGTGGAGTGAGCTAGACTTGTGTTGCCGGGGGGCTCTTGGATTGGGCCCGTGCTAGCCTCTTTGTTCGGTTACTTTTTCTGTATGATTGCGATGCTCAGCGCCGTCGTGGTGTTGCTGACCGGGTTTTTCAACATATCAACGGGCAATGGGCGTCACTATCCGCATCCTGCAATCGCTCGGACGGTTACGGTAGAATTGCAACGGCGCGCACCGGTCGTGAAAGAAGCAGCGCCAGCCAAGGATGTTCCCTTAGTCGTTTCTGCGGCGAAAGCGGGCAACAAAAGCAAGCACTACAAAGCCAAAGTGCTTGCCCGGCGGCCCAACAATTACGGGTACGGCTACGCGCTGGGTTATGGTGAAGAACCCGGCGGCCCAAAAGGTTTCTTTTTTCGCTGACTGGCGCGACGATTACGCGCCGCTTTCGGCGTCGTGGTACACGCCGGGGCGCGAAATCGTTTTGGAGGTTCATCCATGAAATTCGAAGGCGGATGCTATTGTCGAAAAATTCGTTATGTGGCGGAGGGCGAACCTCACCTGAAGGCGCAGTGCCATTGCCGCGAATGCCAGTACATCAGCGGCGGCGCCCCGAACCTGTTCATGCTCCTGCCGCCGCAGGGCTTTCGCTACACCAGCGGCGAACCGCGCAAATTCTCGCGTTCCGATCTCGAAAGCCCGGTGACGCGCGAGTTTTGTGGCGAATGCGGCACTCACCTTATCTCGCGGCGACCGGGTCTGCCACTGGTTATCCTAAAGGTCGGCACGCTCGATAATCCTGGTCTGTTCGGCGCGCCGCAAATGGCGATTTATACTGTCGACAAGCAGCCCTTCCATATTGTTCCCGAAGGCTTGCCGACATTTGAGCGTTTGCCGCCGCGCTGATCGAAGCGCTTCTTTTTGTCCGTCGCACGGCGCAAGTAAAATCGACCTAGGGCGGCTCCATCGATTGCCGGCGCCATTTTTGTTCGAGTTCCCGCATTTCCTTATCGGCGCGCAGGCTTTGCCAAATCGCGCCGAGCACGACGACGCATATTCCGATGACGCACAGGCTGAGGACGACGATAAAGAATCCAAAAAGTAGCGCCATTGTTATCACCTTCGCATGTGATCGGTGACGTCCATCAGCAAGGGGCCCGTCGCCGCTATATCGCTGCGCTACCTCTCGCCGATCCGCCCTCCCCCGACATCTGTATTCGGCGCGTCAAAGTCCAGGCCTACGGCGAAGGATGAAAAAGCCCTCCCCTCGTCTCCACGAAACGAACAATGCTGTGAAGGCCTTCGCCTTCGCGCAGGTTAGTCATGACAAATGGCCGACTGCCGCGCATGCGCTTGGTGTCGTTTTCCATTTTCGACAACGATGCGCCGACATGCGGAGCCAAATCGATCTTGTTGATGACCAAAAGATCGGAGCGCGTGATACCCGGTCCCCCCTTGGAGGGAATTTTGTCGCCTGCGGCAACGTCAATGACATAAATCGTGAGATCCGCCAGTTCCGGCGAAAAGGTCGCGGCAAGATTATCGCCGCCGGATTCGATCAGGATCAGATCCAAATCGGGAAATCGTGCGCGCATGTCGGCAACTGCCGCGAGATTCATCGAAGCGTCTTCACGAATTGCGGTATGCGGGCAACCTCCGGTTTCGACACCTACGATCCGATCGGCATCGAGCGATCCCGAGCGCACCAAATATTCCGCGTCCCATTTTGTATAGATGTCGTTGGTTATGGCGGCGATCTCGTATTTTTCCCGCATCGATTTGCAGAGCGCGTCCATCAATGCGGTCTTGCCGGAGCCGACCGGGCCGCCAATTCCGACGCGAAGCGGACCATTTGCGCTCGGCATAATTCAACCTCGCCTCAACTGCGGAACAAACGCGTGTATTGTGTTTCGTGCCGGGCACTGGCGATGTCGGCGCGAAATGTGGCGCTTGCGAGATCGTCAAGCCGCGCGGCGAGCGCACGCTCGGCGCTCGCGGCTACTGCCGGTTCGAGCGCGCTGAGCACGCATTGCCCCTCACTATGACCAAGCGGGATCAGGCGAATGCCTGCCGATATCCAGTTCGCGCACACGGCCGTCAGGAACGCGTGCAAAGCGGGCGCCAACGGAATGCGATGCCCCGCGCATGCAGCCCCGGCAGCCACCGGATAAGCGACGGTGCCCGGCCAAAGGGCAACCAGCTTCGTTAGCGCCGGGCACGGCCAAGCCGCTTGCGTCACTTCGATAAAGGCGCGCCCTAATGTCGTTGTTTCGAGATGACGTTCACGGGTCGGCGCAAACGCCGCCGCAAGCTCGGCGACCGCGACGATGGCGGCCGCGTCGTCGCGACCAACGGCACGATGGATTTGGCTGAAAAAAATGCCATCGTTGATGGCAGCGCCGCAGTTGAGCATGCTTTCAAGCCAAGTCCGCAGCGTTTCGGCGTTGGTGACATCGCCAGCCTCGACCGACCACTCGATACCGCTTGAATAAGAAAATGCTCCCACCGGATAAGCCGGCGAAAACCAGGTCACCAGCCGATAGAGTGCATCCGGCGATAGCGGTGCCGCGTTCGTTGCGCCCGGAAAACCGGCGCTGACCACTATCCGCTTTTCACCTGCCATGATTATGCGCGTCTTGGTGATGATGTGCGTAGGCGCCGCGCTCCGGATCGAACGGTGCCTCTATTTCAACGACTTCGGCGCCGAGCTTGATTGCCATCTCGGCTATGACGTGATCGCGCCGGACGCGCAACGACGCTCCGAGCAACTGGGTCGGCACGTGTCGATTGCCGAGATGCCAAGCGAGACGAACGCTCTGCAGCAAATCGGCGCAGCGAATCTCCAGCAGCGGTTCCGCTGCGGCAATGACTTCGATCAGCCGTCCGTCCTCCAAGACCAGCGCGTCGCCACCGTGCAACCCGGCTGCATGCGGCAGATCAAGTAAAAAGGGAATTCCCTTTTTGCCACGCATCGAGACGCGTCGCCGGTGGCGATCGTCATAGTCGAGAACGACGCGATCTGCGGGTTCGCCCGACCAAGTCGCCGCCGCTTTAATGGAGGTCGCACGCATCGCCACGATCTTGCGCTAGAACAGAAAATAACGCTGCGCCATCGGCAGTACGTCGGCTGGCGCACAGGTGAGCAGTTCGCCGTCCGCGCGCACCTCGTAGGTCTCCGGATCGACCTCGATGTGGGGCGTGGCATTGTTGTGAATCATATCTTTCTTCGAAATCCTCTCGCGTGTGTTCCGCACCGCGGCCAGCTTCTTTTCGATGCCAAGTTTCTTGCCAAGGCCCGCATTCACGGCCGCGGCTGAAGCAAACACCACGGACGAGGCGGTGCGGGCGCGGCCGAACGCACCGAACATGGGACGGTAGTGGACCGGCTGCGGAGTTGGGATTGACGCATTGGGATCGCCCATCAGCGCCGCGGCAATCGAGCCCCCCTTGATGATGCAGTCAGGCTTAACGCCAAAGAACGCCGGCGACCACAGGACAAGATCCGCTAATTTGCCCTTTTCGACGGAGCCAATGAGTTTCGACACGCCATGCGCGATGGCCGGGTTGATCGTGTATTTGGCGATGTAGCGTTTGACCCGGGCATTGTCGCTGTCGCCCTTGTCCTGTTGCAGCCGGCCGCGTTGCCGCTTCATCTTGTCGGCAGTTTGCCAAGTGCGAATGATGACCTCGCCGACCCGGCCCATGGCTTGGGAGTCCGAGGACATCATCGACAGCGCGCCAATGTCGTGGAGAATGTCTTCCGCCGCGATCGTCTCCTTGCGGATCCGACTCTCGGCAAAGGCGAGGTCTTCGGCGATCGCCGGATCGAGATGGTGGCACACCATGAGCATATCGAGGTGCTCATCGATGGTGTTGCGCGTGTAAGGCCGCGTCGGGTTTGTCGAAGAGGGCAGCACGTTCTTCAGTCCGGCGACCTTGATGATGTCCGGCGCATGTCCGCCGCCAGCACCTTCGGTGTGGAAGGCATGAATGGTGCGACCCTTGAACGCCTTGATCGTGTCCTCGACGAAGCCCGACTCGTTGAGCGTATCGGTGTGGATCATGACCTGAATATCGTAGTCGTCCGCAACCGAGAGGCAGCAATCGATCGC
>Ga0187765_10000127_pt1 | contig 26210 bp, 22 predicted proteins | sample 0216_QUI02_MP05__3_FD_133018 | JGI IMG/M metagenome (GOLD analysis project Ga0187765, IMG submission 133018) | Tropical peat soil microbial communities from peatlands in Department of Meta, Colombia - 0216_QUI02_MP05_10_MG | ecosystem: Environmental > Terrestrial > Soil > Wetlands > Peat ...
CAGGCCCCCGCACCGCACCATGCGGCCGGGCGGCACAACGGCCGGCCGGAGCATCGCGGCAAGCAGCACAACCGGCACAACGGCAATGGCTACAAGGGCCGGCCAAGTCAAAACGGAGGCCACAAAAGCCACCGCCAGGCCGCCCGCAATGAGGCTTCGCAAAGCGAGCCAAATGAATTGGGAAATGTTAGATTTATGCAGCGTCCGGGTGAGCCGCAACGAAATGCCGGCCACGGCCAAGCAAAATAGCTAACTGGAGACGACTGGATGGCGAAAGAAGAACTGCTGGAGTTCGACGGTACGGTGACCGAGGTTCTCCCGGATGGCAATTTCCGGGTGAAGCTCGATAACGAGCATGAGGTTTTGGCCTATACCGCCGGCAAGATGCGGAAATTCCGTATCCGCACCGGCGTGGGCGATCGTGTGATCGTAGAAATGTCGCCCTATGACTTGCAGCGCGGACGCATCAGTTTCCGCCACAAGGGCGATGCACCGGCACCGGCTCCACAACAGCGTCGGCCTAATTTCCGCGGCAGGCGCTAGACTATCCTTCCGGCCGGGCTGGCCGGCATAATGGCGCTGGGGCACGCCTGTCACAGGAGCCGCGCGTGCCAATGTTTGTGTCCACCCTCCCCCGCATCGCGCTGGCGATTATCTTCGCCAGCGCACTCGGTGCCGCAGGTGCGCAAGATGCGCCCAAAGAACGCGCGCAGCCCAATGCCGCCGAGCGACACGAAACCGGCAAGGGCATCCTGCGGTTGCTGCCCGCGGATTCAGTAACCGAGCATTCGATTGATACGCCACGCGGCAAACTCTCCTATACGGCGACTGCGGGAACGCTCGCTTTCTATGACCAATCCGGCGATCAAAGCGCGTCGGTGTTCTACACCGCCTATGTCGCAAAGAATGCCGCGCCCAACCGGCCGCTGACATTTGTATTCAACGGCGGGCCCGGCGCCGCATCGGCATTTCTCCATCTCGGCCTGGTCGGCCCGCGTATTCTCGACATCGGTGCGGATGGCTATGACACTTCGCGTGCGAAACTGCGCGACAACCCCGACACCTGGCTTGCCTTTACGGACCTGGTGCTGATCGACCCGATCGGCACTGGCTGGAGCCGCGCAATCAAGGGCGACGAGGCAAAACATTTCTGGAGCGTGCGCAGCGACGCCGACGCGATGGCCAAGGCAATTGCGCTCTATGTTGCGAAGAACAACCGGTCGAGTTCGCCGAAATATCTGTTCGGTGAAAGTTACGGCGGATTCCGCGCCGCCAAGGTCGGACGCGCGCTGCAGACCGACCAGTGCATCACGATTGCGGGGATCGTAATGCTGTCGCCCTTGCTCGAGGGCTGGCTCACGTTCGGCGATGACACCTCGGCCCTGCATGCGGCGCTGCAATTGCCGTCGCTTGCGGCCGCCGAGCTCGAGCGCAAGCACGCATTTACCCCTGACGCGCTCGCGTCGGCCGAAAAATTCGCGATGACGGATTATCTCGTCACGCTCGCGGGCCCGGCCCCGAAGGGCGATGCCGCCGGCGCATTTTATGGCCGCGTCGCCCAGCTGACAGGGTTACCGGTCGACGCGGTAACACAGGCGCGCGGATTCGCCGCCAATGCCTATGTGAAAACATTGCGGGCAAGCGACAGCAAGATCGTCAGCCGCTATGACGCGACTTTCGCTGTCGACGATCCTTATCCCGAGCGGCGATCATCCCGCGCACCCGATCCGATCCTCGACGCATTGTCGCGCGCCTATGGCGGGGCAATGGCCTCCTACGCGCGCAATGAACTCGGCTTCAAGACCGAGATAACCTACGCGCTTCTTGCGGGCGACGTCACCGGTCATTGGGATTGGCAGGGCGGCCGCGTGCAGGCCAGCGCAGAGGACGACCTACGGGTCTTGCTTGCCTATGGCCCGTCATTCCGCCTGATGATTGCGCATGGCTATTCGGACATGATCACGCCCTACGCGATGACCCGCTATATCCTCGACCATATGCCGGCCTTTGATCCGCCCGGTCGGGTTGCGCTCAAGCTCTATCGGGGCGGGCACATGCTTTATATCAATCCGGAATCGCGCAAGGCCTTCACGGCTGACGCCGCGGCCTTCTACCGGCCGGCGGAATAGGCGGTTTACGCGATCATACGCTTGCGAACGACGACTTGGCGCGCCAGCGCTCAATTTCCGCTATCTCCGCGTCGGGCCTCTCTACGACTACATCGCAGCGGCCGCGGTAGATGGTCCCGGCTTCGCCATCAATCGAAAGCCAATCGCCCTGCTGGATTGCAGCGTCAGCAACGTGCGCATTGTGGCTTGCAGCATCGACCACCAGTCCTGCACATCCGACGATGCACGGCTTGCCCATTTCGCGCGCGACAAGCGCCGCGTGGGCGGTACGACCGCCGGTTGCCGTGACGATTCCCGCCGATGCGGCAAAGCCCGCGACATCGGCCGTGCTGGTGTCGGGCCGGACGAGAATCACAGCTTCACCCCGACCGGCCAGACGTTGAGCGCTGTCCGAATCAAAGGCGGCACGCCCAACTGCCACGCCCGCCGAAGCACCATTGCCGCGCGCGATCGGTTCATGCACCCCGGCGAAGCGCCGGTGGGCGAGCGCATTGATGTCGACATCATTCAATAATTGCAGCGCTTGCGGCAGCGTTAGCAATCCTTCCTTGACAAAATCAATTGCGAATTTGAACGCCGCCAGTGGAGTGCGCTTGGCGGAGCGCGTTTGCAGAATCCACAATTTTCCCTTTTCGACCGTGAACTCGACATCCTGGACGTCAGCGAATTCTTTCTCCAGACGCATTAACGTCTCGCGCAATTGCGCAGCGGCCTGCGGTGCGCGCCGCACGATCGCGTCTTCGGTCTCCGGTGTACGATTTCCTGATACGACGTCCTCCCCCTGCGATTCAAACAAAACGTCAATGACCGGCCGGGCAATGCCGGTCGATGGATCGCGCGAGAAGGCAACGCCGGCGCCCGAGCTGCGGCAGCGATTGCCGAAAACCATCGCCTGCACTGTGACCGCGGTGCCTTTTAGATTCTCCAGACTCTGAAGCTGGCGGTATGTGCGAGCGCGTGCGCTGCCCCAGGAGCGATAAACCGCCAGCGCCGCTGCTTCGAGCTGTTCCATCGGGTCGTCCGGCAGCTTTTCATCCTCATTTTCGATGACTTGCTGAAAGTCCAACGAAAGGCGCTCGAGTTCTTCGCTGTCGAAATCGCTATCGGCGACCTTCAATGCGGCACATCGAGCAGCGAACTGCGCCTTATCTATGCCGAGCACCACTTCGCCATAGCTTTCCAGAAACCGCCGACGGCAATCCCAGGCGAATCGCGGGTTTCCGGTCATACGCACCAAGCCGTGGACGGCCGCTCCGGTGCAACCGACATCAAGTACTGTGTCGAGCATGCCGGGCATCGATCGCGCGGCACCCGAGCGCACCGACACCAGCAAAGGCCTGCGAGCGTCACCGAATACCTTGCCAGTGGCCTGTTCCAGGAAAGCGATCCCTTCGGCAAGGCTTTCGATAAATTTCTGTGCACGGCGACCGCCGGTCGCGATGGCCTCACATTGTTCGATCGGCAGCACAAAGGCGGGCGGCACTGGCAGGCCGAGTGCGGCCATGCGCGCCAGGTTGGCAGCCTTGGCGCCGACCGTTTCGGCGTCAAACCTCTGCGTCTCGCCGCCGCCAATTCGAGCGATGTCCATGCGCTTCCCCTTACTCGGCAAGATCTGCGAGCACGTGTTGTCGAAGTTGATGGCCGAAGCCGGCGAGCCGGTCAGTGGCTCGTTCGAGCGCACGCGCAAGCTCGAGCGCCGTAAGCGCCACCTTCAGCGCGAAGTCTCCGCGTAGCACGACGGCCGTGAGCGCACGTTCGGCTTCATCAGCCCTGTGTTCAGCTCCGATAAGCCGGGCAATCGCATCGAGCGCCTCCTCCGAATCGGCGCGTTGGCCGTCCGGGACGTCCGCGGCGGCCGCCGCCCCCGTTGCAGCGGCTTCGGTGGCCCTGATCACAGCTGCGCAAAGATCTGCAAGCGGCTCAATCATGTCCGGCGCCAGTTCGTCCGGTACCAGTGAGGCGATAAAGGCCGCCTGCTCAAGCTCGTCGATGGCCTGTTCGAGGTTATTGACCAATTGCTCAATAACAGGACTTGCACCGAAGCGCGCAATCTCGCCACGAGCTTCGACGGCGATTCTATCCGCCTTCTCCTCGATGTGGCGCGCCCGCATCGCCAAGGCACCACGATCAAATGCCCTTCTTGCCTGCTGCTCGGCGATAAATTGCGCGATCCCGGAAGCAATCTCGCGCGCCAATCCGGCCTGCCGGATCACAATGTTGAGCAGGATGCCATCGACCCGCTGCAGATGCCGCATTAGGTCTGCTTCAATTCGGTCGCGTGCCAAGCGCACCGAACCGCCTTCCAGAAGAGCTTCGGATGAAATTCGCAATACCGTTTCAAGAAAATCGGTCGCCGCACTGCGGCCAAGCACTTCATCGAGGCGGTCTCCGAAGCCAATGCGGGCGGGCGTTGCGTGATGCACCGCCGACGCGACGAGTTCAGCGCCCCCGAGTTCCAAAAAGCCACGATGGCCAAAACGATGACGCGCAGCCCAATCGAGAATGACGATAACGTCGCCCTTCGACACCCAATTCCGCAGAACTTTACGGGCCTTGTTCCAATCGATTAGAAACACCAGCGAGGCACCTACGGCTTCCAGGAGCTCATCGCGCAATTTGGCGTTGTCGGCGGCAAAGTGCCCGGTAACCAAATAGAATACGCCGTCGTCACCAAGACCATTCGCGGTCTTGCGCTCGAGGCCGCTCCATTGCAGAGCGAAATTACGGAACAGATTGGTAAAAAATTTTGCACGCGCCAGATGAACGTCGGTATAGGTCGTGGTTACGGTATTAGCCTCGACCGCGATCATGACCACGTGCGCGTCGGTTTCGCCAATATCGTTCTGGATGATAAGCCGGGCACCCGTGCGGATGGCCGTGGTCGCCAAACCGGGATGGTTGAATTTGAGCTTGCGCGTCGATTCGACTCCGCACATGAAGGCCTCGACCGCGGTCCGGTCTCCCGGCAGCAGACCATATGCATGCGCACCCGCCACAACCTCCTCGGCATGTGAGGCAGCGAGCTGGTTCAACGCCTTGTGCAAATCCATGACAAGACGATGCAGGCTGTCATTTGACCCGTCGGTGATCGCCGTCATCGATGAGATTTGCGCCAATTTGAGCGTGTCGGCGGAGCCGGAAGTCGCCATGCTCCTCATTGCCGACAGGCGTGCGAACGCCGCATCTCCGGCAGCGGCATCACCAGCCTTGACTGCGCGCGCCATAGTCGCAACGTCATCCCAGATCGCGGCCGAAAGACTTTCGAGGCCGGGCGCCACCATCTGCTCGCCGGCGACAAGGTTCGCGCCGTTGACCAGCGCCTCCATCGCGCCGCTATCGAGACCCGCACCCTGACATTCCGTCGCCAGGTCAAAACGCGCAGTTTGCGGTTCGCGCGCATGGTGGCTGGCGGCCTGCAAGACACTCAGGCGTGCCTTGACCATGTCATTGGCGTTGAGGCCTTCCGCGATAAGCGTGGGCAATAGGACATCACCCTCGCCAAGTTGCTGCACGATCTCGGATTTCATTTTGAACATCCCGTTCCCAAATATAAGGGCACAACGGAATGCCAATGTTATTGAGCCAGATCATTCATCTGGCTGTCACAATCGTCGATTCGACTACTATCGACCGCCGTCGAATTCGAGCACGTCAAAGCCGATGTGACGATCGACGACGTATATTAATCCATGCTGATCAAGCACGACATCATTGCTTTGCGGCGCGGGCCATCTGCCCGCGGGTTCTGGAATAAAAAATCCGACTTCGCGGGGCGACGACGGGTCGGCCAGATCAACCACGCGCAGGCCCGCGCTGAACCACACGGCAAACACCAATGTGCCCGCCATGCGCTCATGGAACTGGTGGGCGCCAAAGCGTGCGCCCGGCGTGCGGGCGAATGGCGAGTCGCGTTCACTCACCTCGAAGAGCGAGAGTGGCTTCACAGCCGAATAAGCGCTCACGTCGAATATTGACATGCCCGCATGCAGTCTGCCGCGCCGCGCCTCTTCCTCATTGGCACTCTGCGCCTGGTCTTCTTCATCGATGGCGACGGCGATCCGCCGGCCGCCAAGTTTGACCGGCACCGGCATGACGGTATGCGTCGGCTCGGGAAACGGCGGATGATAATTGTACGACGCCACCGTTTTCGGCTTCCGCAGGTCAGCCACGTCGATAATGCAAAACCCGCCGTGCCAGCAGCTCGCCCACATTTCATTGCCAAAACGCAGCGCGTGGTGCAGCCGATGCCGCTTGCCCGACCAGGTCGGCTTTTCTCCCGCGGCAGCATGCTGTCCGGGCATCCACCAGCGTGAAACCTCCGCGGGCTTTTTTGGATCGCGCAGATCGTAAATGACCAGGATGTTGCCGATGAAGCCGTCCATTTCCGTGGAAATGTAGACGTAGCGACCGTCCATATCGAACCGGTGCACGCCAATTCCGCCGGTTAACTGATGGTGGATGAGTTCTGGCTTCGATGGATTCGATACGTCGTAGATGCGGAACCCGCCGTTGCTGTAAGGCTGTTTTTCCGCCGCTTCGATCGCGGCGAGATCGGCTTCGGTGACATTGAGCTTCTGGGCCAGCTCGCCGCGAGATGCATCGCGTCCGAGAGCCTCTCGCAGCTCGCGTCGCACACCGGGCAATTGTTCGGCACGGCGCCCGATCGGCGTCGGATTGCGCTCGTGGTTCACGACCATCAAGTCGCCCGCCACGCGCACCTTGTGGCTATGCGAGGTCGGGTCGTCGAGGATCACCGTCGCAATCAAACGCGGATTTTTCGGGTCGGCGATATCGACGATCGATGTCCCGAGATTCTCTTTGTTGGGGATGTGTCCAACATAAGCGTAATGACCCGCGACTGTGACCTGTCCCGCCCCGGGCAAATCGAGATGTCCGATCCGCCGCACGTTGCGGGCGAGCGCGCCGTTCGGACTTTCCAGTTTGGCCATCGGCTACTTATCCAATGTGGCGCCCGACGCCTTCACGATCGCCGTCCATTTCGGGATTTCACTGTTGATGTAGTCCTGGAATTCCTGCGGCGTATCGCCGACGATATCGACACCGAGCTTGCCGAGCGAGGCCTCCACGCCGGGGTCGTGCAGCGCCTTGACCGCCGCATCATGCAGCACCGCAATCACCTGCTGCGGCGTGCCCGCCGGCACGACGAGGCCGTGCCACGTGCTCGCATCGAAACCCTTGAGGCCAGCTTCGTCCATCGTTGGAAGGTCGGGCAAGACTTTCGTGCGCTTGATCGTCGTCACGGCCAGCGCGCGCACGCGTCCGCCCTCGATATGCCCGATCACGGAAGCGGCGGTTGCAAAAATCATCTGGTCGTGCCCGCCGATGACATCCTGCAGGGCCGGAGCGGCTCCTTTGTATGGCACGTGTACGATGTCGATTTTGGCCTCCGATTTGAACAGTTCGCCGGCGAGATGCGCCGCGGCGCCATAACCCGACGAAGCAAAGTTGATCTTGCCCGGTTGCGCCTTCGCAAGCGCGATCAGTTCTTTCAGCGAATGCGCCGGCACGTCGGGATTGACCACAAGAATATTGGCCTGCGTGCCGATCAGCGTAATCGGAACGAAGTCCTTGCCCGGGCTGTAGTTGATATGTTTGTAGAGCGCCTCGTTGGTCGCCAGGATACTATTGTTACCCATCAGCAGCGTGTATCCATCTGGCGTGGAATGTGCGACGCCTTCCGCGGCAATGTTGCCGCCTGCCCCCGGCCGGTTCTCGATCACGAATGGCTGCCCGAGCAGCTGCTCCATCTTTTTACCGACGATGCGCGCGAGCACATCGCTCGGCCCACCGGGTGGAAATGCGACAACGAGCGTAACCGGGCGGGACGGATAATCCGCGGCGGCAACAGGAAGGACGCCAAGCAGGATAGCGGATACGGCGGCCAGCGCCTGCTGCTTCAAGAACTTCGATATTGTCATGAAAACCGGCTCCGCTATCCAGACCGTAACTGCAACAATAGTGGGGCCCCCGGAATTCTCTAGAGAAAGTTTGCGCTTGCCCGGCGCGTTGTACTGCGCTGATGTACGGCCCCGACCAGTCGGGGGGCAAAGCCGTGAAGCAAGACCGCAAAAGGGTGTCCACCCGCGATCAGTTCACCGGACCGTTTATCGAGACAGCGATCCGTCTCGGGGCCCTCGCTCTGCTCCTGTATTGGACGCTGATCCTCGTTCGTCCCTTCATCTCAATAGTGATCTGGAGCGTGGTGCTGTCTGTCGCGCTCTATCCGGCTTTCGAATGGATGGCGCATCATCTTGGTGGACGACGTCGGCTGGCGGCCTTTCTGGTCACCGTTCTCACCTTGCTGGTTGTTATCGGCCCGGCAACCTGGCTTGCGTTGGGATTGATCGACAGCCTCCGTCTAATTTCCGAACGGCTCGATTTAACAAGTCTGGCAATTCCGCCTCCGCCACATTCGGTGAAGGACTGGCCGCTGATTGGCGATCCGATCTATCAATTTTGGAACCTTGCATCGACGAACACCAAAGCTGCTCTGGCGAAAATATTGCCTCAGCTGAAGCCTCTGGGCGGCAGCCTGCTTCGCATCGGCGCAGACACCGGCATCGGCATCATCAAGTTTCTTGCTTCGATCGTCGTCGCCGGCTTCCTCTTTTCGCCGGCACCGGCGCTCGCGGCTGCCGTCAAAAGTTTCGCGCGCCGGCTCAATCCGGAGAGAGGTGAAGAGTTTGTCATCCAAGCCGCCGCTACCATCCGGGCGGTATCGCGCGGCGTTATCGGCATTTCGGTTTTGCAGGCTCTGCTTGCAGGCATTGGCTTGATGGTTGCCGGCATTCCCCAGGCGAGCCTCATTGCCTTTGCTGTCCTGATTTTGGGAATCGTCCAGGTCGGACCGACGATTGTCATCGTTCCCGTTATTTTTTGGAGCTGGACGATTATGGAAACGGGGTCGGCGCTGTTGTTCACCGCCTACATGATACCAGTCAATCTCATTGACAATATTTTACGGCCCATCGTCATGGGCCGCGGCTTGAAGACTCCGATGCTGGTCATCTTGGTTGGCGTGATCGGCGGCACGCTTGCATACGGGATAACCGGGCTTTTCCTCGGCCCGATTGTGCTTGCGGTCATATGGGAGCTTCTGGCCGCGTGGATAAAAGAACGCGACGGCGCTGCTCACCTCGGCATGGATACGGCCCGGCTGCCCGAAACGCGCGCCCATGAAGCGCCGCGGGCGTTAACCCGACGGCGTGAACAATAACCGATCTGCGGCGAGAGCGGGCCTATCGGCGCTTGAGGGCGATTGAAACGTTCGTGACGCGGCTGCCCGGTGACCGGAGCGAGACCGATTGGCGATTGCCGTGCGTGCTTACGTCCAGGAATGCCGCAAACGTCTGGCCTTCAATTCGCGCGTCGATACGGTTGCCTTTGACGCTGCCGCTGAACTGGCCAGCGACATGATTGGTCGCCTCGAACCAGCTGCCGCTCAAAGAGCCGCCATTGTTCCGCGCATTACCCTGAAAATCGACATTGTAGCTGTCGCTCGCACACCGAAGTGACAGCTTGAGGTCGTTGCCGCTCGATTGCGAATTGTAACTGGCGCGGCACCGGATTGGTTCATGCGATCCGCCTTGCAGCGTGATGTTGCCGCCGCCGACCCAGGACCCGGACAATTCGGCAAAGGGCCCTTGCTGCGCATAGCCAGGTCGCACCGACAGTGACAGTGCGAGCATGATGACCGCAGTGCCGATCAGAGCGGTGCAGGCATTCGCCAGCCGGCGGGATATGAATATGAAATTCAAGTCCAATGCGCAGGCTCTGAGCGCGGCCCCAACAAGCATCGACAACGAGACAGCATTGTGTGTTTGCATTTTCGCCCCCCAGGCGCGGCTATCTTAACGGTCATTTGCGTGCAAAGGCAAAGGACCATTTGAAGATGACGGCCTCGAGACGGTCGCGGCGCGGCCAAGCAAAACAATGCTTTAGAATGACCAGATCTGTCGCGTGGATAACCGGGCGGCGAATAAGGTGACCGGCCAGCGTATTGACACGCTGGCCGGCCGGTGCGCCTTCAGGCATGAACAAGGTAGTCGTGGCTGCTCATTTGAAATGGGGTGACGCCGACCAGAACAACGTGGTCGTTGCCAACATCAAGCACGGTATTGCCGTGGTCGAACTTGATGCTCACGTCGCGAATGGTCAGGTTGGCGGCGTTGTCAAATTCGAGATGGTCTACGCCGGGCTTGAAGTCCGTGATCAGGGCGTTGGTCGGACCGCTGCCGAATACGAAAGTATCTGCACCAGCCATGCCGGTCATTGTCTGTTGTCCGGTCCCCGCAACGAGCACATCGTTTTTCGGGCCACCAATTAGCTTATCTGTCCCGTTCGACCCGATAACAAGTTGCGGCGCATTGGGGTCTTCGGATGCGATGCCACCCGCAGTGCCACTGTGACGGTCATAGAACACGAAGGCGTCGGCCTGCATGTGTCCGGTATCGGTATCGCGCTCGATAATGTCGGACAGCGTCGTGTTTTCGATTTGAGCAAGTGTCTTTTGATCGAAGCCCTCATTTTGATACCAGAACCGGTCGCCGTCGCGCAGGGCCTCGAATTGCCCGGCGATGATCTTCTCGAAAGTCTGACCGACCATCGCGCCTGGTAAGTGGTTTTCGGCAAGGCCGCCTGTCCACAAGTCCACCGCGTTTATGTCGCCCTTGTAGGCCTGGGCGAGCGCGACAGCCGTGTCGTGATCGCTGGTGATCTGATCAAAGCTTGTATACGGCTTGAGGTGAAGAGCGATCCTCGTCTCGTTCAGCGAGCCGAGACCGAGGTCGTGGCCGCGCTGAATATTGATCGCCGCCAGATCCTGCCCATCGCCGGGCTCGAACAGAAAGTTTCTCAGATCGTCGACAATGTGCACATCGAGGGCATTGGACTTGTCAGCAGCAAGATGCCGCAACAGCCCGTCGGCGCCGTCGCCTGTCGACGCGAAGACGGACGCCGGCTCGAAGAAGGCATCCTTGAGATCCTGAGCAGCCAATTCCTGCCCTTGCTCGCCGAGAGCCGTGATTTCCGCCGAAACGATGGAGTGGCCGAAGCGGTAAGCGGCACCGGCAAACTCCTCGGTAATGGTTGGATCAACGTGTGGATTGTAGCCGTGATACTCATGGAGCGCATTTGGCCCAAGCAGATGCGGCAGGAACTCTGAGTAGGTGATGTGTTCGATCTCCGCCGTAACGATAGCTTTTGCCTGCTGATAGAGCTCTTCGCCGGTCCATGTGGGATGCGCGGTGTGCAGCACATCCACCTGGTAATTGTGCTCGCGCACGAAGAGCGTTTGTAGCGCGGTGAGATCCGGATTCTCAGCCGCACGTACATCGCCCGCGACAAACATTCCGTTTTCGATCGGCAGGTTGTTGCCAGCCGACGTTTTCATGTGGCCGTCCGCAAGGCGAAGGTCCGCTGCGGTCGTTGCATCCGATCCATAGACCATCGATGCATCAAGCCAGCCGGTGATCGAATTCACCGCGGTTGCAGGCTTGCCGGTGCCTGTGCCTGTGTTTGGGTCGACGAGGACACGTGTCATGCCGATCGTGACGCCGGGCAAATCCGGATCGTTTGCCGGCGCAATGATGCTGATATCGGCGCCGCCGGATTTCATCAGGTCGAGATCGTGGTCGATGAACTGACCCCAGGCATACATCATCCCCGACAGGCCTTCGGGATTTGGCAGATCGCCATTGCCAGCAACAACGATATTGCTGATGTCGCGCGGATTGGGACCCGCGGTCATGGTGTCAACGCCGTCAGCAAAATGTGCGGGACCGACGCGCGCAAAATCGCTGCCGACGGCATTGAGGCTGGAATGCGTCAGATTATTTCCAGAGCCGTCGATCGAGCGAACGGCGACCATGCCCGAAGGCGAATGATGTGAAGACCTCGGATCGAAAAACTGAAGCTGATCCGGGGTGAAATTGAAGTCCGGCAAATCGTCATCGGGGCCGAAGGTGTGAAATTGTTTGTTTAACTGCTTTGCCATCACGCGATACTCCTGTGTTGTGCCGTCGCTCACAAAATTCGGTCCCGTCGTCACGATTTCGATCAACGCGCGCGAAGTCGAGACAGGGACCAAAGGCGAAGGTTGGACACAGGGTGCTTGCGCTCGTATTACACAAGCGGACCGCTTTTAACGGATATCTCGAGTGACAAACGCCGCAATTTTACTGGAATGTTTCGACAAAGAGTTCTCGATCCAAGGTTGTAGTCCGAAGGATCGAATAACATCGTCACCAACAATGGTGGCGGTCCCGAGAGTTGTGCCACGAACCAACGAATTCAACGCTTTACACTGTCAAACTATTCTAACGGCACCTATGGGCACTAAAGACAAATTCCTGAACTGTAAAACCGGAAAATAATATCGCGCGCCGCCTGCATCATGTCCGCTTTACCCCCGAAAGCGGACATGTGCGGTGCAAAAGGGAATGTCTGCTTTGGGTCACAAGCAGACATGTGCGTGCAAACAGGCGTGTCCGCTGTGGGCCAAAAGCCGACATCGCGCCCTGTGCGGGAGATTTAGTTTCGCTTATTCGCATAAAATTCTGTCAGCGCGTTCGCGTCTTCGAACAGTTTCATATTCTTCGCTACATCGTAACGGCTCTCTTGCAGATTGTCGGGGTCCCACTCGCTTCGCTCAGCGGCAAAAAAATCGCCGCCATAGACGTGAATGGCGCCGGTGAGCCGCGGGATCGGATTGGTCACCGAATGAATGATGTTATGGCCGAGAGGTTCCGCGTCGCCAACGCTCAGCGCTCGCGCACCCGCGGCTTCAACCTTGCCGCTGCCATCGGGCAGGCGCCGCCAAAACACGTTGTCCTCTCGCCCGCTGTAGATGCCGATCACGGCCCACATTTGATGATTGTGGGGCATGATCGTCATCATCGGTCCCCAAATGACATTTAAGATGGTAAGTCCGGGCCCGTGATAAAGCTTCTGGATCTCGGCGCGTTTCGGTTCGCCTAAACCTTTGAGTACAGTTGTCGGATTCGAAACGGCGCGCGCGACGACTTCGCGAACCAGTCTATGCGAGGGGTCGGCATCGAGGGCTGCTCGGCAATCCTCTATGAATTGTTCAAGCGTAAACATCGTCACCTCACTGGTTAGTTACAGGCAGAATAAACTCCATCTTATCGCTTGGATTTCGGATCACAGCTGAAAGAGCACCCGGGTTGAGTGCTCTTTCCGCTACTATCCGTCGGGTCAGCTATGGAATGTAGCACTCCGTGTTGAAGAGATAGCTTAAAGGCCCGATGTCAAAATCCCTCTCCAAGCTGCCTCCATAGCGTTCCAACCATTCGGCTTGCGCGACATAAGGAAGTTTCTCGCGCCACTGGGAGCACTCAAACTTGTCGCCGGCAACGTTCTGCAGATGATGAACCATCTCATGAACGAGGACAGATATTCCCGCAGCTGTTTTTCCACTCCAATCCTCAGGCAAATATATTGTCTTTTGTGCCGCGTCATAGCTGCTGACAACATCATGCAGCGAAAGAAACTGACCTCCGTGCTGGACTGCAGCAAATCTGACCTTCGGTACACGCTCAACGCGCGGTAGATCATATATTGCCGGGCGACTGAGAGTGTTCGAAACCCAGGTCAGCACCGATGTTAGCTCCGAAGGGCCGGGAACGTTAGCCGTGCCGAGGCCGCGCATCTCGGCGACAATCCGATCTCTAACGATCGGTTCATCCAAAGACCAATTCGATTCGGGTGGCATCGGCGTCGGCAGCTGCTGCGCGCTTGCGGCACCGGCCGCCGTCAACAAGAACAATATGACGTAGAGAGATGTTCGCCTAAGCATGATTCCCTCCTGGTTTGGTTGACGTTCAGACAATGGGGGTTGATTGCTTTATGTGTCCAATGCATTTATAGTGGACTAACTCATGCATAAGATGCATCTATGAATTTTCGACAGCTGCGAACGTTCATTACAATCGCCGAAGCCGGCGGCTTCGTACGTGCAGGAGATCGCTTGCATTTGAGCCAGCCCGCCGCTTCCCGCCAAATTCAAGCCCTGGAGGCAGAACTTGGCGTTCCATTGTTCGATCGGATTGGCAGGCGGATTCAGCTCACATCGGAAGGCGAGGACTTGCTGCGGCGTGGCCGACGCCTTTTGCAGGAGGTCGAATCTTTTGGAGAGCGGGCGCGGGCTTTAAAGGGCGGACAAGTCGGAACACTTCGCGTTGGCGGCAGCACTCAACATATTGAAACGGTGCTCGCGGATTTCGTTCCCCTGTACCGGCGTCGCCATGCCTCAGTCGACGTCGATCTTGTTGAAGACGGCGGTGCGCGCATTCCTGAGCATTTGGCCCGCGGTAATGTTCATCTTGCGCTGATGACCGCAGGCGACGACGCATATCACTGTCGGATTCTTGCGCCGATATTTGTGCTGGCAGTTGTGTCACTCAGCCATCGGTTTGCGCGCCGGGCTACCTTGGAAATCGGCGAGCTGGCGGATGAATCGCTTTTGCTCTTGCGTCGTGATTATGCATCGCGCGGATGGTTCGACACCGCCTGTCACATCGCGCATATTAAGCCCCGAATCATTTTGGAAAGCGCCGCTCCGCATACCCTTCTTGCTCTCGCAAGAACTCACCACGGCGTTGCGATCGTGCCGTCAAATGTTCGCATCCCGCGCGGTACTGTTCGTGCCTTGCCGCTCGTGCACCGTCGCGTGTCCATCGGACGGTGGACCAGTCTCGCGTGGGACCCTCAGCGATTTCTGCCGCCCTACGGCAAACAGTTTATCGATGAACTCGATGCCTATTGCCGGAAGAACTATCCCGGGCGCGAATTCATCAAGCGTGCTCCGCCAATTCCGAGACCAAAAGAAATTTCTGGCTAGCGAGGCTGGATAAGATCCCGCAGATGTTCGCTTTGGGCCATAAGCAGACATGCGGTGCGCATCAACTCGTGTCTGCTTTACTCCCAATAGCGGACATCCGTCTGGTAGATCGGCTTTTGGAAAAATCAGTGGTTGCGAAGATGAATTAGACGCTTGCCGAGGTTTTCTCCACGATAAAGTTCGGCAATCGCGCCTGGGCAATGTTCGATCCCATCGACGATATCCTCGCGATAGCGCAGGCGGCCTTCGCGGACCCAGTCAGCCAATCGCGCGACGGCCTCTTCGTAGCGGTGCTGGTAATCGAAAATAAGAAGTCCCGCCATTCGCGCTCGCTTCACGAGAAGATGGCGTTCGACGCGCGGTCCGGTTGGCGGGGGATCCCAACTCGGAACCGAAGCGGTGCCGCAGATGACCACGCGGGCGCCCATGGCAAGCTGCGGTAGGACCGCATCGCTAATCTGTCCCGCCGTGTTGTCAAAATACACGTCAACACCGTGCGGACATGCCCGGGTTAGCGCATCGCCTAGTCCACCCGCCTTGTAGTCAATTGCTTCATCGTATCCGAACTCTTCGCGGCATAGTTTGAGTTTGGCCGGACCTCCGGTCAGACCAACAGTCCGGCACCCAGTTAGTTTGGCAATCTGCCCGACGGCGGACCCGACCGCGCCGGCGGCGGTCGAAACGACTACCGTGTCGCCCGGTCGCGGTTGACCGACGTCGAGCAAGCCAAAATATGCAGTCACCCCGTTGAGCCCTAGAACGCCGAGCGAAAGCGAAAGCGGCAGATCCTTTTCTTTCACTTTGCGCGTGATGGTACTGCCGTCCGAGATCGCATATTCCTGCCATCCCAGCATGCCCATCACAACGTCACCTTCGCGGTAGTTCGGATTGCGAGAGGCTACGACCCTGCCCGCCGAAAATGCGCGCATCACTTCGCCGATAGCGACTGGTGTTGAATAATTCGCAACTGCAGACACCCATCCGCGCATCGCCGGCTCGACCGAAAGGTACTCATTGCGAACCACAAGCTGCCTGTCGGCAATGTCCGGTAGCGATGTTGTAACAATCTCAAAGTTGTTTGATTGTGGAATGCCGGTTGGCCGCGATTTCAAGCGGACCTGGCGGTTGTCTAGTGATTTCATCATGCGTCTCCAGAGCGCATCGTAGCAATTAGAATTGCACGCACGGAAGGACTGTCTGTTGGCCAGATAATTTAGTGTATGTTACGCGGCCGCGGAGGTTGCACTCCGCGTTTGACAATTCGACCAAAAAACCTTGAAAATTCAGATTGGCGGTCCCGAGAGGAGTCGAACCTCCGACCTTCGGTTTAGGAAACCGCTGCTCTATCCAGCTGAGCTACGGGACCACAAGAATGATGTAGCACAAGCGCCGTGGCGGCGCACCGCCGCAGTCCCTAATCCACTTTCGCACCTGACGCCGCAACAACATCTTTCCACATGGCGCGCTCCTTCGCTGCAAATGCAATCGCTCCTTCGGGCGTGCTGGAAAGAACACGCGCGCCGGCCACCAGGAAACGATCCTGCACATCCTTTTCGCCCGCGATCTGCCGCTGCGCGGCGGAAATCTTGTCAATGATCGGCCGCGGCGTCGCCGCGGGCAGCACATAGGCCGCCCATGAGGTGACCACAAAATCGCTGATCCCTGCTTCGGCCATCGTCGGAACGTCCGGCAATGTTGGCCAGCGCTGGGCCGAAGTCACCGCGAGAGCCCGCATTTTTCCTGACTGGATTACCGGCACATAAGACGCAAGGTTGTCGATTGCGAACGTGACGTCACCGGCAAGCATAGCGGGAATTGTCTGGGCCGCGCCACGGAACGGGACATGCACGGAGTCGATGCCGGTGCGCTTGGTGAACATCACACCGGACAAATGCGGCGAGGTGCCAACCCCCGGGCTTCCGAAATTGGTGCGTCCTGCCTGCTTTGCCCAAGTCAGAAATTCCGACAGTGTCTTTGCCGGCACATGATCGGATGCAACAACAAAAACGTTCGGCAATTCCCAGGTCAACGATGCCGGGATCATGTCATGCTCCGGATCGTAAGGCATCTTGCTGTAGAGAAACTGGTTGATAGCAAAATGCCCTATGGTCGCCGCCCCAATGGTATAGCCATCAGGCGGACTGCCGGTGACAGCTGCAATGCCGATATTGCCGCCGGCGCCGCCACGGTTCTCGACGACAAACGATTGGCCAAATATGTCCTTCAGCCGTTCCGCTAAAATGCGTGTGAGCACATCGGTCGAGCCGCCGGCCGGGTAAGGCACGATGATCCGTACTGGGCGGTCGGGCCAATGATTGTCATCGCCGCGTGCTCCGGTCGCCACCAAAACGCCGGCAGCGGCGGCTGAGGTCAAAAACGCGCGGCGGCTTGGCGAAGGACGAGGCTTCTGCATTGAGTTCCTCTCCGGCAGTTATGATGACGTTCATATTTCTGCTGTCATTCTAGCGCGTCGCCGGGTGGCCGCCATATCTATTGACGGTCTGCCGGCAGGCAGTGGCAGTCCTTGTTCATGAAGCATTTGGCGTTGCCCAACCCGGCCCCGGTCCTTGCGGCGGCTTTGCTTCCGATATTCGCATGCGGTGCGGCGGCAGAAGGACCCTGTGAGTTCGTCGATATCGGCACGGCAACTGTCGCCAGCGTGCGTGACGGGCGCACCGTGCTGCTGGCTGACGGCAGAGAATTGCGTCTTGCCGCGATCGAAGTCACGGACAGCAGCCGCGATGCGCTCCAACATCTTGCCAGCGGGCATGTCGTCCGGCTGAGAGGGCTCGGCACCGCCGCCGACCGCTATGGCAGGGTGGTCGCTTTTGTTTATACGGAAAATATGGAGCAGTCAGTCCAGCAAACAATGGTCACGCAAGGCAACGCGCGCGTTTCGGGAAGAATTGGCAACAAAGCCTGTGCCGATGTCTTGCTGGGTGCCGAAAAAGCAGCCCGCAAAGCGCGTCGTGGACTGTGGGCCGACCCAAATTTTGCCCCTTTGCGGCCGGAAAATATTACCCGGATTGAGGCTGCGCGGGGACGATTTGCGCTGGTCGAGGGGAAGGTCTTGTCGGTGCGTGAAAGCGGCGCCACTATATATTTGAATTTCGGGCGGCGCTGGACGAGGGACTTTACAGTCACAATTCTCAAGCGACATCGGCGTGAATTTGCCGCCGCAGGCATCGATCCGAAACAACTGGAGGGTCGTCCGATCCGGGTGCGCGGCTGGATCGAACTACGCAATGGCCCCGTCATCGAGGCCGATGCGCCCGAACAAATAGAGTTCGTCGAGTAGTTTCCATTGTGAGTGAAAGCCGGATGGTTGCGGCAGTAACAGGCAGATCAGCGAACAGGCCGCTCGGATTAGCGATCGTGCTCGGCATTCTGCTGGCCGGATGCACAAGTACACCCGACAGCCGTTTCGTCTCACTGCCGGTCGCACACGTTGCCGCCCAGGCCGACCAAACACCCGCGACGCAACGCGAGCACGCACGGATACTCGCGTCATATGGCGGGGTCTACGACAAAGCACGCCTGCAAAGTCTGGTCGAAAAAACCGTCGATCGCCTGGTCGCAGCGTCCGAGCGGCCGGATCTGAAATATCAGGTGACGATCCTTAACTCGCCGGCGATCAATGCTTTTGCGCTGCCAAACGGCAAGCTCTACATCACGCGCGGGCTGATTGCGCTCGCCAACGACCGGGCGGAGCTTGCGTCCGTGCTCGCGCACGAAATGGGGCATGTCATTGCGCGCCATGCGGCCATCCGCGAGGAACAGGCCCGGCAAGTCGCCATCATCAGCCATGTGGTCAACGACGTGCTCAGCGATCCGCAGGTCGGCGCACTGGCGCTCGCCAAATCAAAGCTCACATTGGCGGCATTCTCACGCGCGCAGGAATTCGAAGCTGACGGCATCGGAGTAGGCATATCCGCACGCGCCGGCTTTGATCCGTTCGGAGCGTCACGCTTCCTGACTGACATGCAGCGTAATGCGGACCTCAAGGCAACGACCGGCGGCGCGGATCCCCGTTCGCTGGATTTTTTGTCATCGCACCCCGCAACACCTGAGCGCGTTAAAAACGCTCTCGCCAACGCCCGTCAGTTCACCGGGCCGGGAGGCGGCGAACGCGACCGTGCCGAATATCTTGGTAGTCTGGCCGGATTGATTTATGGCGAAGACCCGAGCGAAGGGTTCGCGCGCGGCCGGCATTTCTTGCATCCAAAGCTCGGCTTTACTTTCGCGGCGCCGCCCGGCTTTACCCTCGACAATACCGCGCAGGCCGTCCTCGGTCTCAAGGAAGGTGGCAACGAAGCGCTGCGGCTGGATGTCGTGAGCGTTCCGGCCGAGCAATCCTTGCCCGACTACCTGAAATCGGGATGGATGACGAATGTCGATACCGCAAGCGTTGAGGAATTTTCGGTCAACGGCTTTCCCGCGGCGGCAGCCACCGCGACCGGAGATCAATGGTCCTTCCGGTTGTTTGCTGTGCGGTTCGGCAGCGATGTCTACCGGTTTATCTTCGCGGCCAAGACCATGAATGCGCAGGTCGAGCGTTCATTCCGGGACTCGGTTACGAGTTTCCGGCGCATGAGCCTGAAGGAAAGTCAGCAGATTCATCCGATGCATCTAAAGATCGTCACCGCAGCGCCCGGGGACACGGTCGAGAAATTGGCGCACCGCATGGCGACCACCGATCACGCAGTCGAACGCTTCCGCGTGCTTAACGGAATTTCCGCCACTGACCGGATCAAGCCCGGCGACAAGCTGAAAATCGTTGTCGAGTGAGGCGCCTTCTTCGTCATGGCCGGGCAACCGGGTCCGGCCGCTGGCCGGCCCGGCTGTAAACTTGTCCCGGCCAATGACGGAGAAAATGCTGCACCATAAAATATAACGCCTACCGACGGAAAATCCTCAAGTCTCGCCGGCTTCCGGATTGAGCGTGAATTCGCGCGGCACATCGGGGCCCCAGAGATAAAACGAATCCTCGGGCTTGTGATCGCCCGCCGCCCAACGTTCTTCTTTCGGGATGTAGTCGATATCGCAGGAATATTCGGCGAAGCTGCCCCAGGGATCCATCACGTAGTGGAAGTAATTGGAGCCGAGCACGTGCCGGCCGAGACCCCAACCCTTGGTCCAGCCCTTGTCGTGCATTCGCATGGCGCCGAGACCGATGTCCTGGATGCTGGCCGTATCCCAGCTGCAATGATGAAACCCAGGTCCGCTTGATTTCACCAAGGCCAGCAAATGGTGGTCACTGCCGTGGATACCGTGCATGAAAGCGACGATATCGGACGCACGATCCGACAGCCGCAGGCCCAAAGTGTGCTCATAGAAATTTATCGACGCGTCGATATCGCGGGTGAATATCAGAACATGTGACAGCCGGCGCGGCCGGACTGGCGGAGTCTTGTCACGCGTGGTCGCGGCCGCAACGCCCGGACCGACCGTTACCCACTCGCTTTGCGCCTTGCGATCGGGCGATACTTTCGGCGCGACCTTCACTTCGATCAGCACGCCCTCCGGATTGCGGAACCAGAAGCCATTACTTTCGAATCCGGGTGGCGGATCGATGAGCTTGATCCCTTCTCCTTCAATACGCGCCTTCAACCGCGGCAAATCGTCGGCATAACAACCGAATGAAAGATGATGGAGCGCTTTAGTGGCGGCACCTTCAACTACTGAACCCCAACGGTGTTCCTGGCCAAAGGTCTTGATTGCCAGCACGTTCCCATCGCGTCGCACGTCGAGGCCGAAATTGCCGTAGAAATCCTGAGCGACCGATGCGTCGGGCACCGCGAGCACGAACTGGTCGAGCGAATGCACGCCGAGTGCATCGCTCTCGGTCGTCGGCGCGACATAGCCGCGAATTGCGGTCATCGATTACTCCATCAAACATCCAATGCGGTGGTTGGCGGCATATAAGCCAGAGAGGTGGCTGGAGCAACTGCGGCCCGCGGCCCACTGGATCGATAGGCCCAACGCAAAAGCCCGGCGCTGGCGCCGGGCTTTCGAATTTCTGTATTGGCCGCTGCGAGCGTTACGCTGCCTCTTCCTCGACTGCGTCGTCGGAGCCTGCCTCTTCGGCCGGCTTCGGACCGCGGCGCGGGCCCTTGGCGAGCGCCGCCTCGATCTCCTTGATCGCTTCGGTCTCGGTCACCCGTTGCACGGCTGCGATTTCGCGCGAAAGGCGATCCAGCGCCGCCTCGTAAAGCTGCCGCTCCGAATAGGACTGCTCCGGCTGGGATTCCGACCGGTACAGGTCGCGGACGACTTCCGCAATAGCAACGATATCGCCGGAATTGATCTTTGCTTCGTATTCCTGGGCACGGCGGGACCACATGGTGCGCTTGATGCGCGCACGGCCCTTCAACGTCTCGAGCGCGCGCTTGACCAGCGGCGCCTCGGCCAGCTTGCGCATGCCCACCGACACGATCTTGGCTGTCGGAACCCGCAGCGTCATCTTGTCCTTGACGAAATTGATGACGAACAGCTCCAGCTTGGCACCTGCGACCTCCTGCTCTTCGATCGCCATGATCTGGCCCACCCCGTGAGCCGGATAGACGATGAATTCGTTGGTCTTGAAGCCTTGTCGCTGGGTAGTCTTCTTATTGCTGGTCATTCCGGGCACGACTCCTTCACCGGCCCCTTTGCGGGCGCCGGCCAGTTTGGCTGCGGGAGCCCCGGCGCGGGCGGTGCCGCGCGAGGCGTGGGAGGTCCGCCGCGTTTCGGCAGACTTTTTGGAACCCCGGCTCATGCCGGCAGAACCTTTCTTTGATTTATGACGCGATTTTCCTGCCACTGCTCACGCGTGGATCGCACGCCCTCTGGTCTGGGAACCTTCGAACGTAGCCACCGAAAAATAATGCTCCCGAAGGGGGAGCTTGCCGGTGGCAACGTCGTTTCTGTCCATTTTTTGTAATATAGCACATTTTTAGGCGGAATCAAAGCCTTATGCCACCGTAGATCGGCTATTCGGTGGTAAAAATCCTGCAATTTCATCGAATCGGTTAATGCCCTCCGACATAGCAGCCCCGCAGGGTCCTTTCGGCAGTCTTTAACCCATCCGGGTGGGGTCCCCACCGGGCCCCAAGCCTCGGCAATTGGCTTAATCGCCAGTTCCGGGGTCCGACGAAAAGAACTTCTGGAACTTGTCGGGGACGCCATCAAACTCTTTGCCGTCCGCGGGTGGCTCACGTTTGACGGTGATATTCGGCCAGGTCTTGGCGTACTGGGCGTTCACTTCCAGCCACTTTTCGAGCCCGGACTCCGTGTCCGGCTTGATGGCCTCAGCGGGGCATTCCGGCTCGCAGACACCGCAATCGATGCATTCGTCGGGGTGAATGACGAGCATGTTCTCGCCCTCGTAAAAGCAATCGACCGGACATACTTCCACGCAGTCCATGTATTTGCATTTAATGCAGTTTTCGACGACGACGTAGGTCATTCCCCGCTCCGCACGGCAACTTACAGACGCTCCGTATCGTAACGAGAGATAAGCCGCAACCGGTGTTCCTGCCACTGTAAAACACGTCCTGCGCGACGGATTTGCAGCGAAAGGTCAAGGCCTTGGCAGCCGGCCTTGGCAGCGGGTGGACCACGCATTGGCCGCCCCTTGCGAAGGGCTCAGCCCATATCGCGGTAGAGCATGCGGGCGGACGGCGCACTACCGCGCCGCTCGCAAATGCCATCGACCCGGACCACGCGCACCGACCGATCGAGCGCAAGCGTGACCACATCACCGATCCGTACCAGGTGACTGGCGGCGGTCATGCGCTTTCCATTGACCCGTACAAACCCTGCGGTAGTCAGCGCCGCGGCATCATTTCGGGTGCGCACCATGCGGGCATGCCAGAGCCACTTGTCGATGCGTTGGCGATCGAGGCTTTTCCGCTCAAGACGCCTGGAACCGGCGCTCAAGATGGATCTTTGCCACTCTGTTCCAGCTGCTGCTTGAGCGCAGCAAGCTTGGCGAATGGCGAATTGGGATCCGGCTGCTTGTCGCGGCTGCCGGAGCGGTTGCCAAACGGTTTGGCGTAATACTGCTCGCGTTCGGCACGGTCGACGGATTCGCCCCGGTCGCGGCGGCGACCGCGATCCTGCCGTTCGCTGCGTGCGTTCTGGCGTTCTATTTGCTGCTGCCGCTCGCGCCGATCCTGACGCTGCTGATGCTGCTGCCCTTGCTTACGGTCTGGCCGGTCGCCTTGGCCATGCCGGCGCCGCGGCCCGCGCCCGGCCGGGGCCGCGTCCGACGGCGCCGGTGCAGCGACACCTTCCGTCGACGCGGGTGTTATTGAGGCAGCCGCTCCGGCATCTGCAACTTGTGTTTGTTGCTGTCGTTGCGGGCGACGGGCGCGATGCGGGCGCCGGTCGGCACGGCCAGCGGGTCGCCAAACCTCGATGAAAGCCGCCTCCTCTGGCACTGCCGTTGCAGGTAGCGTCGCTGGCTCGCGCACAGGAATTGCCTCAATTCCGGTATCTGCCGCCTCTTCTGCCGGGGCGATCGCAGGTTCTTCCGCAAGTGGCACCGTCTCCGTCGCAACGAATTCCGGCTCGGGCAGGAGAGAACGCGACGGCACTTCGACAGGCGATGCGTCTTGCCTTGGCGCCACATTCGCCGACGTAGGCTCTGCCGGTGCCGGCAACGCGCCCGCCGCAGCATCGGCCGCGACAGGGGCTTCCGTTACCGCGGCAGGCGCTGTCACCGGCTCGACCGGTTTCGGCTTGCGGTCCATGCGATAGCCAAGCGACCGCAGGATTGACGCGAAATCCTCGCCCGACGCGCCAGTCAGCGAAGTCATCGCACCCGTGACCAGGAAGCCGCGGCCGTCGAATACACCATCGGGTTTTGGACCAGGCGTGCCCTCACGCCACGACAATGCCGGCCGGATAAGATCGGCGAGCCGCTCAAGGATATCGACGCGGACAGCCCGTTCGCCGCAAATACGGTAACCGGCCGTACGATAAAGCGGCTTCGGCGTTTCCGGATCGACGGGAATCGAGGTGCGTCCGCTGGCAGCAAGATGCAGCAACTCACCGACGCCTTTGGCATCCGGGCTCTCGTGCTTGATCGCCCATAACTGCGTTGCAAGCGCGCGCGGCGCCGGCTTGAGAAGCCCCGGCAGATAAATGTGATAGGCGCCGAAGCGCACGCCGTATTTGCGCAATGTGGCCCGCGCGGGCTGGTCGAGGCCTTTGACCTCCTCGGCCACCTTTTGCCGTTCCAGTACGCCGAGCGCTTCAACAAGTTGAAACGCGACGCCGCGCGCCATGCCGGTGACATCCTCGGCGGCGGTCAGTGAGAACAGGGGCGCCAGCAGCTTTTCGATATGCGTTTTGAGCCAAAGATCGAGTCGTGTCTGCACCAGTTCACGCGCCGGCCCGGTAAGCTGCTCATCGGCAATGACACGCACGCGTGGGCGCAAAGTATCGTCACCGGCAGTCAGCTTGCCGACCAGATCGCCAGTCCAGCGCAATGCCCCGTCGGTGGCCAGCACGATCTGATCGTTCGAAGCCTGCGAAAGCTTCGTGGCGCGTGCTTCGATCTCGCCTGCCAGCGCCTTTTGCGCGGCCGCATTGAGAGCCTTTGCTTCCGAACCCGCGGCAGACGCATCGGGTGCAAACATGAATCCATCGAGCCGGCCGATCACGTGACCCTCGACCGTTACCTCACCCGACTTGCCGATTTCCGTTTCCAACATCGTGTTCTCTCGCAGCCGCCGCATCAGGACGCTGGTGCGGCGGTCCACAAACCGTTCGGCCAAACGTTCATGGAGTGCATCGGATAACTTGTCTTCGATCGCCCGTGTAAGCCCCTGCAAATGCTCGGGATCAGCAAGCCAATCGGGACGATTGGCGACGAAAGTCCATGTCCTGACATGCGCAATCCGGTTGGAGAGAGTGTCGATATCGCCGTCGGTCCGGTCGGCTTGGGAAATCTGACGAGCGAACCAATCGGTCGGGATGTTACCCTCTCGCATCAGGAATCCATAGAGGGTCACGACCAATTCGGCATGGGTCGCCGGAGCTATTTTGCGATAGTCGGGAACCTGGCAGGCATCCCACAGCCGCGCGATGGACGCCCGATTGCCGGCCATGGACCGCACATCTTCGTCGCGCGCGGCATGTTCGAGAACGAGAACGTCTTCCCCGACAGGCGCGCGCGTCAGCCCGGATTCGTTCGGGGCGGCAGCGAGCGAGGCCTGCAACGCCCCGATCGACGCAAAATCGAGATCCGGATTGCGCCACTGCAACATCCGTATCGGCTCGAAGATGTGGCTTTCAAGCGCCTGGACCAGTTCCGGCTCGAACGGGTCGCAGCGTCCCGTCGTGCCGAAGGTACCGTCGCGCGTGGCGCGGCCCGCGCGGCCGGCGATCTGGGCGAGTTCGGCGGGATTGAGCTTGCGGAATTGATAGCCGTCGAATTTCCGGTCGGATGCGAAAGCGACATGATCGACGTCAAGATTGAGCCCCATGCCGATTGCGTCGGTGGCCACCAGATAGTCGACATCCCCCGATTGATAGAGCGCGACTTGCGCATTGCGGGTGCGTGGCGATAACGCGCCAAGCACGACCGCGGCGCCGCCGCGCTGGCGGCGGATCAACTCGGCGATGGCGTAAACTTCTTCCGCCGAAAACGCGACGATGGCCGACCGGCGGGGAAGTCGCGTGAGCTTCTTTTCGCCCGCGTAAGTGAGGGTCGACAGCCTTGGCCGGCTGATTACGTGCGCGCCGGGCAACAGCTTCTCGACCATCGGCCGGACCGTGGCGGCGCCGAGAACCAGCGTTTCCTCGCGCGCCCTGGCATTGAGCATGCGGTCGGTGAAAACATGGCCGCGCTCGAAATCTGCCCCGAGCTGCACCTCGTCAACCGCCAGGAAGGCCACATCGAGATCGCGTGGCATGGCTTCGACGGTCGAAACCCAGTAACGCGGGTTCGGCGGCTTAATCTTCTCTTCACCGGTGATCAGAGCGACGGCGTCCTTGCCGGCCCGATCGGCCACCTTGTTGTAGACCTCGCGCGCCAGCAGGCGCAGCGGCAGCCCGATCACGCCGGACGAATGCGCGAGCATGCGCTCGATGGCGAGATGGGTCTTGCCGGTATTGGTGGGCCCGAGGACTGCCGTGACCCCGGCGCCGCGCGTTCGCGATGTTCGGGCAGGCTGCGGGGAAAAAGAGATGGCCATTACGCGTACTACTCA
>Ga0187765_10000128_pt1 | contig 26068 bp, 20 predicted proteins | sample 0216_QUI02_MP05__3_FD_133018 | JGI IMG/M metagenome (GOLD analysis project Ga0187765, IMG submission 133018) | Tropical peat soil microbial communities from peatlands in Department of Meta, Colombia - 0216_QUI02_MP05_10_MG | ecosystem: Environmental > Terrestrial > Soil > Wetlands > Peat ...
CCACCGAGCGATTGGCGGTCGTGCATAACGGCATCATCGAGAATTTCCGTGAGTTGCGCGACGAGCTGGAGAAGACCGGCGCCAAATTTGGCAGCGACACCGACACCGAAGTGATTGCCCATCTGGTCACCCAGGAGATGAAAAAGGGCCGCTCGCCGGTGGAGGCCGTCAAGGCCGCCCTGCCGCGCCTGCGTGGCGCCTTCGCGCTCGCCTTCCTGTTTGCCGGCGAGGAGGACCTGCTGGTTGGCGCCCGCAAAGGCTCGCCGCTTGCGGTCGGCTATGGCAACGGCGAGATGTACCTCGGCTCCGACGCCATCGCGCTCGCCCCGTTCACCGACACCATCAGCTACCTGGAAGACGGCGACTGGGCGGTCGTGACCCGCAAGGGCGTCGAAATCCACGACTCGAACGGCGCAACGGTCAACCGCACGGTGCTGAAATCGAGCGCGTCCGCATTTCTCGTGGACAAGGGCAACCATCGCCATTTCATGGCCAAGGAGATCCACGAGCAACCCGAGGTCGTGGGCCATACGCTCGCGCACTATCTCGACATGACGGCTGAACGCGTTCGCCTGCCGGCCGCATTGCCGTTCGACTTCCGCGCGGTCAACCGCGTCTCGATTTCCGCCTGCGGCACCGCCTATTACGCCGGCCTTGTCGCGAAGTATTGGTTCGAACGCTTCGCACGCCTGCCGGTCGAGATCGACGTCGCCTCCGAATTCCGCTATCGCGAGGCTCCGCTCGCGCCCGGCGATCTCGCGCTGTTCGTTTCGCAATCGGGCGAGACCGCGGACACGCTCGCTTCGCTGCGCTATGCGCGCGAGCAGAAGCAGCACACGCTCTCGATCGTCAACGTGCCGACCTCCACCATTGCCCGCGAAAGCGAAGCGGTGATGCCGACGCTGGCCGGCCCCGAAATCGGCGTCGCCTCGACCAAGGCGTTCACCTGTCAGCTTGCCGCATTGGCTTGCCTGGCGATCGCGGCCGGCCGCGCGCGCGGAACGCTGTCCGAAGCCGAGGAACGCAAGCTGGTAGGCGGGCTCATCGGCATTCCGCGCCATATTTCCGAGGCGTTGGCGCTCGAGCCGCAGATCGAGGCGCTGGCCCGTGATCTGGCGAAGAGCCGCGACGTGCTCTACCTCGGCCGCGGCACCGCCTATCCGATTGCGCTCGAAGGCGCGCTCAAGCTCAAGGAAATCTCCTACATTCACGCCGAAGGCTATGCCGCCGGCGAGCTCAAGCACGGTCCGATCGCTTTGATCGACGAGACCATGCCGGTGATCGTGATCGCGCCCTACGATGCGGTCTTCGACAAGACCGTTTCCAACATGCAGGAAGTTTCGGCGCGGGGCGGCCGAATTGTTCTCATCACCGACCGCAGGGGCCGGCATGAATCCGCGGTCTCTTCCGTTGCGACGCTTGCGCTGCCCGAGATGCCGGCCGAGTTCACGCCGCTGGTTTATGCCATCCCGGTGCAGCTGATCGCGTATCATACCGCCGTGGTGATGGGCACCGACGTCGACCAGCCGCGCAATCTGGCGAAATCGGTGACGGTGGAATGAGCCTCATACGATGACGACGCTTCCCGACGATAAAATCTTGCCGCAGACGCCGCCGGCCGCGGTGTCCGAACCGCCGCCGCCGCAAAGCAGCGGCACACGCGCCCATATCCGAACCTATTTTTTCACCGGGCTCATTCTAGTGGGGCCGCTCTACGTCACCGTCAGTCTCACCTGGTGGCTCATCAATTGGGTCGACAGTCTCGTCAGTCCGATCATCCCCGACGCCTTTCGGACCGAGACCTATCTGTCCTTTCACGTGCCGGGCGTCGGCCTGATCGTCGCCTTCAGCACGCTTACGCTGCTTGGCTTCCTCACCGCCAACCTGGTCGGCCGCAAGCTCGTTGAGTTCGGCGAGAACATTCTTCATCGCATGCCGATCGTGCGGCCGATCTACAAGACAATGAAGCAGATTTTCGAGACGCTGTTTTCCAAGTCCGGATCGAGCTTTCGCAAGGTGGCGCTGGTCGAATTCCCCGCGCCGGGCATGTGGTCGCTGGTGTTTGTATCGCAGGCGCCCGGACGAGACGTGGCATCGCGTCTGCCACAGACCGAGCATGTTTCCGTGTTCATGCCGTGCACGCCGAACCCGACAACCGGATTTTTCTTCTACGTGCCGCGCAAGGAACTCATCGAACTCGACATCACGGTCGAGGCCGCGATGGCGCTCCTGATTTCGGCCGGAATGGTCCAGCCCAACGGCGAGGATCAGAACAAGCTCGCGGCGCTTGCGGCGACCGCGCGTGCAGCCCGCGCCGCGCGCGAGACGACCGCACCCGCGAAAGCGCCGGCTAGCCTGCCCTGAGCAGCCTGATCGCCTCGTCCCGCTCGAACAGATAGAGCAGATGGCGCAGCGCTTGCCCGCGCGGCGTCGTCAGGTTCGGGTCGCGGCTGAGGATGAGCGCCGCATCGTCGCGCGCCGGCACGAGCAATTTTCCGTGCACCTCCACGCGCGCAATGCGAAAATCCGGCATGCCGCTCTGCCGCGTGCCGAGCACGTCGCCTTCGCCGCGCAACCGCAAATCCTCCTCGGCAATACGGAAGCCGTCCTCCGTTTCGCGCAGGATGGCGAGCCGCGCCTTGGCGGTTTCGCCGAGCGGCGCCTTGTAGAGCAGCAGGCACGTGGAATGCTCGGCGCCGCGCCCGATCCGCCCGCGCAACTGATGGAGCTGCGCCAGTCCGAACCGCTCGGCATGCTCGATCACCATGACGGTTGCCGCCGGCACGTCCACCCCCACTTCGATCACCGTGGTGGCGACCAAGAGCTGCGTCTCGCCCGTCGAGAAACGCTCCATCGCCGCATCTTTTTCGCTGCCGCGCATGCGCCCATGCACGAGGTCAACGCGTTCGCCGAATTCCTTTTTCAGCGTCGCGAAACGCTCCTCGGCAGCAGCGAGATCGGTTTTCTCCGACTCCTCGACCAGCGGACAGACCCAATAGACCCGCTGCCCGTCCGCGAGCGCGCGCCCGACCGCCGCGATGACTTCCTCGAGCCGATCGAGCGATACCGCGCGCGTGTCCACCGGTTTCCGCCCCGCCGGTTTCTCGCGCAATTCGGAAACTTCCATGTCGCCGAAATAGGTCAGCACCAATGTGCGCGGGATCGGTGTCGCCGTGAGCACGAGCACGTCGACGGCCTCGCCCTTGCGCGCGAGCGCGAGCCGCTGGTGCACGCCGAAGCGATGCTGCTCGTCCACGATGGCGAGCGCGAGGTCGCGGAATGCGACCTCTTCCTGGAACAGCGCATGCGTGCCGATCAAGAGACCGATATCGCCGAGCGCGAGCCGTTCGAGGATATCGTCGCGTTCCCGCCCGCGTTCGCGGCCGGTTAGGATCGCGACCCGCAAACCCGCCGCCTCGGCCAGCGGCGCGATGGTGGCGAGATGCTGGCGAGCGAGGATTTCGGTCGGCGCCATCAGCGCCGCCTGCCGGCCGGCCTCGATCACGGTCGCGGCGGCAAGCAGGGCCACCACGGTCTTGCCTGCACCCACGTCGCCTTGCAGCAGCCGCACCATGCGGTGCGGCCGCGCCAGATCCGCGACAATCTCGCTGACCGCGCGCTGCTGCGACGGCGTCAACGAATAGGGCAGGGCCTGGATGATGCGGGCGCGCAGCACCCCTTCGCCCGAACTGCCGCGACCCGGCAGGCTGCGTTGATGGGCACGCAAGAGCGCCAGCGCCAGCTGCCCCGCCAGATATTCGTCGTAGGCCAGCCGCGACCAGGCCGCGCCCCCCGGATGAATGTCCGCCGGCTCGACGGGCCTGTGCAGGCCTTTCAGCGCCTCGCCGAAGGCCGGAAATTTTTCGCGCGCCAGCCACGCCGCGTCCTGCCATTCCGGCAGCACCGGCACTTTGGCGAGCGCGCCGTCCATGGCCTTGCGCACCTGGTTGAGCGTGAGACCTTCCGTCAGCGGATAGACCGGCTCGACCATCGGCAACGTGCCGAGTTCGGCTTCGCTGACCACGCGATCCGGATGCACCATCTGCAGCATGCCATCGTAGAGCGCCGTCGTTCCGGACACGTAGCGTAGCTCGCCGACCGGTAGCAGATTTTCGAGATAGTCCTTGTGCGCGTTGAAATAGGTGAGGATGAGATCGCCGGTCTCGTCGCTGGCGTAAATTTGATACGGCGCGCGCGCGCGCTGCGGCGGGGCAGGGCGGTGGCGATCGACCGTGACCGCCACGGTAACGACCGTGCCCGGCACCACGTCGCGCAGCTTCGGGCGGGCGCGGCGGTCGATTACACCCGTCGGCATATGAAACAGCAGATCGACCATGCGCGGCGGTGTCTCCGCGCGGCCGAGCAGGTGTCCGAACAGCTTTGCGACCTTCGGCCCGACGCCGGGCAGCGCGGTTAGCGAGGCAAACAACGGATCGAGCAGGGAAGGGCGCATCTGCCATCAATAATACTCGATCACCTCACTCTGAGGAGCGCGCTCAGCGCGCGTCTCGAAGGGTGAGGCGACAGTGTCCCCATCCTTCGAGACGCTGCCTGACGGCCGCTCCTCAGGATGAGGGCGTTTGTCACCCCTGACATCTGCCATGATCCGCTCTATATAAAACCCGCACCCGGCCCCCAGCCGGGTTTTTGGCGTTGTGCGAGGAGCAATTCATGACCGGCAGCAAGATCGAGAGCCAGGCGCTCGACACCCGCCGCCGCCGGCTCCTGTTTCGCGCCTGGCATCGCGGTATCCGCGAGATGGACTTGATCCTGGGACGTTTTGCCGATGCCCATATCGCGCAGTTCACCGACACCGAACTCGACCAATTCGAGCAGCTGATCGAAGTGCCGGACCCCGAATTGTTTGCCTGGGTGACCGGCGCCGCATCGCCCCCGCCGGGTGACGACAGCGCCGTGTTCCGCCGACTGCGCGATTTCCAGGGACAGCAGGCCAAGCGATGAAATCGCCCGCCCAATTGCTCAGCCCCGGCCGGCCATTGACGCTATCCAACGTCGCCGACGGCGCCGAAGGATTGGTCATCGCCGACCTTGCGCGCGCGATTGCGGCGCGGGTATCCGCGCCGCCGACCAGCCTGCTTGTGATCTGCCGCGAAGGCCCCCGCATGGCCGCGCTCGAACGCGCGCTGTCGTTCTTCGCGCCCGATATCGACATTCTGCAGTTTCCCGCCTGGGATTGCCTGCCTTACGACCGCGTTTCGCCCCACGCCAGCATCGTTGCGCAGCGTATGGCCGCGCTCTCCCGCCTCGCGCGCGTCAAGGGCCGCACCCGGCCCGCGGTGCTGCTGACCACGATCAATGCCGCGCTCCAGCGCCTGCCCGCAAAGGAGCTCTTGGCGCGCGATGCGCTCTCGGCCGCGCCCGGCAATACGCTCGCCATGGACGGCGTGACGCGCTGGCTGGAACTCAATGGATTTACCCGCGCCTCGACCGTACGCGAGCCCGGCGACTATGCCGTGCGCGGCGGCATCATCGATCTCTACGCGCCGGGAATGCACGAGCCCGTCCGTCTCGATTTTTTCGGCGACACGCTCGAAACCATCCGCACCTTCGATCCGGATACCCAGCGCTCGCTCGCCGAGCTTCGCGCTCTCGATCTCGTGCCGGTCTCCGAGTTCCAGCTCACCACCGAGACCATCCGCAGATTCCGCACCGGCTATGTCGCCGCCTTCGGCGCGCCCGAGCGCGACGACCTGCTGTACGAGGCGGTCAGCGAAGGCCGCAAACACCCCGGCATGGAGCATTGGCTGCCGCTGTTCCACAACAAGCTCGACACGTTGTTCGATTATCTGCCCGGCACGCCCGTGGTGCTGGAACCGCTCGACGAGGAAGCCGCCAACGAGCGCCTGAGCCAGATCGCAGACTATTACGGCGCGCGCAAAGAAGCGCTCGGTCATGATACCGGCCCGCCCTATAAACCGCTGCCGCCCGAACGGCTCTATCTGACCGAAACGGAATGGCGCGAGCGCCTCGGCATCACCGCGCTCGCGCGCCTCACGCCGTTTACCGTGCCGGGCGAGGGCGCCATCGACATTGGCTCGAAGACCGGCCGCAATTTTGCGGCAGAGCGCGCCGACACCAACGCAAACGTATTCGACGCGGTCGGCAAGCACGTTCAGGCGCTGCAAGCCGGCGGTAAACGCGCGCTGATCGCGCTCTGGAGCGACGGCTCGCGCGAGCGCATGCGCCACGTCCTTGCCGATCACGGCCTGAGCAATCTTTCCCTGGTGGGATCCTGGACGGAGGCTTTGGGGCTGCCGAAGCCGCAGGTCGCGCTCGGCGTGCTCGGCCTCGAATCCGGATTCGAAACCGCCGACGTCGCTGTCATCAGCGAACAGGATATCCTCGGTGACCGCCTGGTTCGGCCGCGCCGCGCCGCCAAGCGCGCGGAAAACTTCATCGCCGAGGTCACCAGCCTTTCCGCCGGCGATCTCGTCGTCCACGTCGATCACGGCATCGGCCGTTTCATGGGCCTGAAGACCATCGAGGCCGCCGGCGCGCCGCACGACTGTCTCGAAATCCACTACGCCGGCGGCGACAAATTGTTTCTGCCGGTCGAGAACGTCGATCTGCTGTCGCGCTACGGCTCGCAGGAGACCGGCGTCGATCTCGATCGCCTCGGCGGTACGGCCTGGCAAATCCGCAAGGCGCGGATGAAAAGCCGCATCCGCGAAATGGCGAACGAGCTCATCAAGGTCGCGGCCGAGCGCAAGCTGCACGCCGCGCCAGAGCTCGCCGTCGGCGCCGGCCTCTATGACGAATTCTGCGCGGGCTTCCCCTATGAGGAAACCGATGATCAGCAGGCGGCGATCGACACCACCATGAACGATCTCGCCGCCGGCCGGCCAATGGACCGACTCATCTGTGGCGATGTCGGCTTCGGCAAGACCGAAGTCGCGTTGCGCGCGGCCTTCGCCACGGTGATGAACGGCAAGCAGGTCGCGGTCGTGGTGCCGACCACGCTGCTGGCGCGCCAGCATTTCAAGACCTTCACCGATCGCTTCCGCGGCATCCCCGCCCATATCGCGCAAGCCTCGCGCCTGGTCCCGCCGGTCGAGCTCAAGCGCGTCAAGACCGCCATCGCCAACGGCGAAGTCGACATCGTGATCGGCACCCATGCACTGCTCGGCAAGACCATAAAGTTCAAGGACCTCGGCCTGCTCGTGGTGGACGAGGAGCAGCATTTCGGCGTCGCGCACAAGGAAAGATTGAAACAGCTCCGCGCCGAGGTGCACGTGCTCACGCTCACCGCAACCCCGATCCCGCGCACGCTGCAGCTCGCGCTCACCGGCGTGCGCGATCTCTCCATCATTGCCTCGCCGCCGGTCGATCGCCTGGCGGTGCGCACCTTCGTCTCCCCGTTCGACCCGCTGATCGTGCGCGAGGCGCTGTTGCGCGAGCGCTACCGCGGCGGCCAATCGTTCTACGTCTGCCCGCGCATCGAGGACATCGCCGGTGCCAAGGATTTCCTCGACAAGCAGGTGCCGGAGGTGCGCGTGGCCGTGGCGCATGGCCAAATGCCGTCAGCCGTGCTCGAAGACATCATGTCGGCCTTCTACGACGGCAAATACGATGTGCTCTTGTCCACCACCATCATCGAATCCGGCCTCGACATCCCGACCGCCAACACGCTGATCGTGCACCGCGCCGATATGTTCGGCCTTGCCCAGCTCTATCAGCTGCGCGGCCGCGTCGGCCGCTCGAAACTGCGCGCCTATGCGCTGTTCACGCTGCCGGAGGCGCGCAAGATCACGCCCACCGCCGAGCGCCGGTTGAAGGTTCTGCAATCGCTCGACACGCTCGGCGCCGGTTTCCAGCTTGCCTCCCACGACCTCGACATTCGCGGCGCCGGCAATCTGCTGGGCGAGGAGCAATCCGGTCACATCAAGGAGGTCGGCTTCGAGCTCTATCAGCAGATGCTGGAGGAAGCGGTAGCGAGCCTGAAGGCCGGCATCGCCGCGCCGGTTGCCGACCGCTGGTCGCCGCAGATTTCCATCGGCACGCCGGTGATGATCCCCGAGGATTACGTGGCCGATCTCTCGGTGCGGCTGGCGCTCTATCGCCGGCTTGCCGAAATCGAGGACGAGCATGCGATCGAAGCCTTTGGCGCGGAACTTGTCGACCGCTTCGGTCCGCTGCCGGCGGAAGTCGAGCACCTGTTGAAAATCGTCGCGATCAAATCGCTTTGCCGCCGCGCCCACGTGGAGAAGATCGAGAGCGGCCCCAAGGGTGCCGTGCTGTCATTCCGCGACAACACCTTTCCCAATCCCGAAGGCCTCATTGCCTTCATCCGCGAACAGGCGCCGGCCGCGCGCGTGCGGCCCGATCAGAAGGTCGTGTTGTTCGAGGATTGGGAGCAGCCGGGCGATCGGCTCAAAGGCACCGCCGCGCTACTGCGCCGACTCGTGCACATCGCCGAACAGGCCAAGGCGGCGTAGCGCATGATCCGGAAAAGTGGCAACCGGTGTTCCGCTCGGATCATGCGCAATGAATCAACTACTTCGCCGCACCTGCCGCCGCGAGGATCGGCGTCAGCCGCGCGATTTCGCTTTTGACCAGCTCGGCAAGCGCCTTCGGCCCCCGCCGGCTTTTATCCGGAACCTCGGCCCCTAGATCCGCAAACCGCTTGCGCACGGTTTCTTCGTCCAATCCTTTGTCGAGCGCTTCCACCAGTTTGTCGACGACCGCCTGCGGCGTGCCCTTGGGGGCGAACATGGCGTAGAACGGCGCGCATTCGAACTGCGGCATTCCCTGTTCGGCGGAAGTCGCCACATCCGGCAGCAATGCGCTTCTCTTCTTGGACGCAATCGCAAGCGCCTTGATCGTGCCCGCTCTCACATGCGGCAGCGGACCGAGAATCGGATCGCACACGTAATCCACCTGGCCGCCGAGAATGGCGGTGAGCGCCGGCGCCGTGCCGTTGAACGGCACCATCGTCGGCTTGATCCCGATCGCCGAATTGAGCAGCAGGCATCCGACGTAGGACACCGAGCCGACGCCGGCGTGCGCCATGTTGAGCTTCTTTTCGTTCGCCTTTGCGTAAGCCGCGAATTCCTTCAGATTGTTCGCCGGAAAATCCTTTTTCACCGCCAGCAATTCCGGCTGCTCGGCGATCAATCCGATCGGTTCGAAGTCGGCATCGGGCTTGTAGGCGAGATTGGGATAGAGCGGCACCGCGGCCGCATGCGTGCCCATATGACCCGAGATCAGCGTGTAGCCGTCCGGCGCCGCGCGCGCCGCACGCGTCGTGCCGACGGTCCCGCCGGCGCCGCCCACGTTCTCGACCACGAATTGCTGCCCGAGATGGCGCGAGTAGATGTCCGCAACGATGCGGCCGGTCACATCCGCCGGTCCGCCGGCCGCGAACGGCACGATGATCGTGACGGAACGCGACGGATAGGTTTCCGCCTGCGCACCAGCAACGCCCGTAAGCGCCGCAAGTGCAATCGCCAGTGTGAGCTTCTTCATGCTTTCCCCCCAAGTTTGCCGTGCGGATCGCGGCGCGCGTCCGAGCTATTTTGATTTTCGCTATAGTGCCGGGCATGCGCTCCCGAGTCACCCGATATCTTCTTGTGGTCTCCACGCTGCTCATGGCCGTTCCGGCTCATGCGCATACCGGCAGCGTTGCCGGAGGTTTCGTCGGCGGGCTCGAACATCCGGTATTCGGTCCCGACCATGTCGTCGCCATGGTTGCGGTCGGGCTCTGGGGCGCGTTTCTCGGTCCGCCCGCGATTTATCTCCTGCCGGTTGTGTTCCCATTGGTCATGGCCTTCGGCGGCGTGCTCGGCATCCTGGGCGTGCCGCTGCCCGGCACCGAAATTGGCATCGCTGCCTCTGCCATCGTGCTCGGCCTGATGGTGGCAACGGCGGCGCGCCCGCCGATTTGGGTCGCCGCCGTCATCGTCGGCGCATTCGCGATCTTTCACGGCCACTCCCACGGCGCTGAGTTGCCCCCCGGCGCCGATGCCATCGCTTTTTCCGCGGGTTTTGTGATCGCGACCGGGTTGTTGCACCTCGCCGGCATCGCTTTCGGCCTGCTAGCGCATTGGCCGATAGGCGTGATCGCGGTGCGGACAGCCGGCGCTCTCATCACCTATGCGGGCTTGGTATTCTTGAGCAAGCTCGCATGAGCGCGCGGATCGGGATCGCTCTTGTTTTCCTCCTTGCCCCGGTCGCGGCGCTGGCTCACGCGCCGTTCAGCGGGGCAGGGGGCTTTTACGGCGGGCTTCTGCACCCATGGTTCGTGCCGGCGCATCTGATGGCCATCGTCGCGACCGCCGCTGTGATCGCCCAACAAGGATCGCCGTGGAATTGGTCGATGCATTGGCAGGCCCCGACCGCATTCGCCATTGGACTCGCGGCCGGATTCATCGCCGTTGCCGGCGCCTACGCGCCCGAATTGTCCGGCGAAGCCGTGCTTGCAGTAGCGGCTATTGCCGGTCTGTTGACGGCCCTCGCGCGACCGCTGCGAGCCATTCTCGTTGTTGCGATTTCGGCAGCAAGCGGCGCAGCCGTCGCACTCGATTCACCGCCTGACGTGATCACACTGCGCGAGGCCATCGTCATTCAGCTCGGCACTTTTTGCGGTGCGATCCTTCTCATGGCCGCCGCGCTCGAAGGCGCATCGCGGCTGCGTCGCGACTGGCAGCGTATCGGCATTCGTATTCTCGGCTCCTGGATCGCCGCCAGCGCGGTTTTGGTTTTGGCGCTGCAGCTGGCCAAGTGAGGCCGGCGGAGTAAACTTGCGCGAGTCGATTTGCCGAGAGGGGGCTTTCATATGACCGGCAGAGAAAAAATCGCGGCCGTCCTGCTCACGCTCACGGCCATTATCTATGGGATCATACCGCTCATCGTCGACATCAGCCCAACGCACATTCTGCATCCGGCCTGGTCGCCGCACGCCCGTTTTCATGTGGTTTGGCAGATTTCCATCGGCAGCGGGATGGCGCTGTTGAGCGTATTGCTGATCTGGTGGCCCGGCCCGCAATGGCGGCTGCGGCTGAAAATAGCTGCGCTGCTTGGCTGCATCGTGCTGGCTGGTTTCGTGGTGGCCGCGCTGACGCGCAATCTCTACGGCGGCGCCTTCACCGAACCTGGCGGCGTGCCTCCGGTCGGCGGCATTGATGCCAATGTGCTGGCATTCACCCCGACGATCGCGATTCAGCTTCTCGGTTTGGTGCTGGCGCTCTGCCCAAGCCGGACTGCGGCGACCTGATGCTCAGATATTCGCCGCCCGCTGCTGAGCCAGGAACTGGTCGCGATTGGTGGCGATCTCTTCGATCGCCCGCGCCAGCATTTCCGGCGCCTGTGCGCCGCTGACCGCCGCCACCCCGCCGAAAATGAAGGTCGGCACCCCGTCGATGCCTGCTTCCTTGGCCGCGTTGGCCTCCTGCTCGATCAACGCCGCGTCCTGGTCGCACGCAAGCAGCTTGCGCACCTCATCGCCGTCAAGGCCGCAATCCACCGCCGCCTGCACCAGCACATTCGTGTCCGTGAGATCGCCGCCCGCGGTGAAATAGAGGTCCATGAGCCGCTGCTTCATCCGTGCAGCCCCGCCGTCCGGACCCTTCTGACCGGCCCACAGGATCAGCCGGTGGCAGTCGAGCGTATTGGGCTGCCGCTTGATCTTATCGACCGCGTAAGTGAGGCCCTCGGAGGCCGCCGCCGCGGCCACGCGCGCCGCAATGCCCTTGTACTTATCGACCGAACCGAATTTCGTGGTCAGATAGTCCTCGCGGCTGATGCCTTCGCGTGGAACCCAAGGGTTCAGGAAATAGGGCCGGAATCTCACCTCGACCGGAATGGATGGTTTGGAGGCCAATGCCTTCTCCAAACGGCGTTTTCCGATGAAACACCACGGACAGACCACATCCGACACGACGTCGATCCGAAGCGGTTCTGCGTTAGATTTTGTTTGCGACATGCGCGGGCCCTTGCTGCTCCGCTAGATGTACGCCCTGATCTATCCCGCGGCAACCGCGGGCGGAGCGACGCGCGACATCAGCGTCACCACCGTATCGCTCGGCTTGAGCGTGGCAAGCGTGACATTCGGCGCCGCGGCCGGCTGGTCGCGCTCCAAACGCAGCATGGTCTGTTTCAGCACGGCGGCCAGCCGCCGCGCCGCCACATGGGCGGCGCGCAGGTCGGTGGAGGTGAATACGGTCAGGATCGAGCCGTCGTCCTGCCGGCAGGCGAAATCGACGGTGCGCATCAGCCGGCTCACGATCCGGGCCGCATCCATGCTGATCCGATGATCGAGCGCCTGATCGAATGAGAACCGTGCGATCGACAGCCCGCCGCCACGCTCACTGGCCTGGTCGATCGCCCGGCTCAGATCCTGGCCAAAGGCGGTCTCATTCAGCAGCCCGGTATCGGGGTCGAGCATGCCCTTCAATTCGAGCGATTTCAGCATGCGCTTGAGCCGCGCATCGTAGGCATGCAGGCGCGCAAATGGCAGCAGGCGCTCGACCAGTCGCATCGGATCGCGTTCGCGCAAGACATTCGGCATTTCCTTCGGGCTCGCGCCCCTGCCGAGCACGCCGACCGGCAGGTCGCGAAACCGCGCGTCCTCCGCCAGCACGATCAAAAACGCATCCACGATGCGATGGCTGAATCCATCGCCGATCACGATCCCGTCGATCTCGCGCGCGCTCAGGCATTTGCCTGCGGCCTCCATGCTGAGCGCGCCGATCACGCCCACACGCTCGCCGACCGCAACGCTCAACGTCGGGTACGAGCGCCCACGGCCGAGCACGAGCACGGTTGCATCGTCGAGCGGGTCGCTGTCGGGCAACGCCGGCAAGCTTGCGTGTTCGCCGGCGAGCGCATCCAGCCGGCGCAGCACGGCCGCATGCAGGTCGCGCACGCGCATTGCTGCCGCAAGCCGTGCGGCCAGCCGTTCTGCCTTGTCATCGGCGGCAATGGTCAGGGCGCTGGGAAACGGCAAGGCCTGGTCTTCCCGCACTTGGGCAATGACGGGAATGAGAGGCTGCGCCCGTTTGATTTGCAGCGCAAAGGCCGCGGCTGCGGCATCATCGATCGAAGCCGTTTCGGCGATGACCACCGCTGCCGGTTGCACTGAACCGATCGCGGCCACCGCATCGGCCCAGTGCGTCTCCACGATGGGGAATGCACCGGCCTTTGTCAGGGCTTTGAGCACTCCGACGGGCGGTTGTTCGGAGATGACGACAAGCGGGCCTTGCAATGCCATGAGAGGTCGCGCGTTGCAGAACAGACCCGAAACCTAGCTGGCCGCTCTTAATGGGGCGTCAACACCGCATTTTTTCCCAAAGCCGTGCCATTTGCGCGACAGGTTGGGATGCCGCTGCACAAAATTTCGCCGCTATTCGTGCTATCTGCGCACTAGACAAATTTGTGAAGAGTTTGTCACCATTGCTATCTAGGGCGGGTAACCCGGGCGTTTGGATGATGAGTGTCGTAGCCGCGTACGCCAGACCGCGCAGGTTTGTGTTTGGAATGCCGGCCGCGCGTCTGCCGCTCGTGGTTGTTGCGATCCTGTTCTTATTCGCGCCCGGAAGCCGCGCCGAAATCGCGCCCCAATGGGACTATTGCACCGGCAGCGTAGACATCGATTGGGAAATGCAGCTCAAAAACTGCACGACCTTGATCGACGCCAAAGCCACGTCGCCAGCCGATCGCGCGAAAGCCTACGTCAACCGCGGCGTCGTCTATTACAACCGCGGTAATTTCGACCGTGCCATCATCGATTACAACGAAGCGATCAAGCTCGACCCCAACAGCGTCGTTGCGTTCCAAAACCGCGCCATGGCCTATCAGAGCAAAGGCGCATATGACAACGCGATCGCCGATTATAACGAAGCCATTCGCCTCGATCCGAAATACGCTGCAGCCTATGTCGGCCGCGGCAACGTCTATTCGCTCAAGGGGGATATCGACCGCGCCATCGCGGACTATGACGAGGCGATCAAGCTCGGCCCGGATGTATTCGCGCACTACAACCGCGGCGTCGCCTACGACAACAAGAAACAATACGACCAGGCGATTGCCGATTTCACCGCCGCGCTCAGATACAACGCCAAATTTTCGCCCGCCTATTTAAATCGCGGTCTCGCGCAGTTCGCCAAGAAGGATTACGACCAGGCGATTTCCGATTTCAGCGAAGCGCTGCGCTACAACGCCCAATACGCCAGCGCCTATGCCTATCGCGGCCTGGCCTATTACGAAAAATCCGACTACGACCGCGCGCTCTCCGATTACAACGAGGCGCTTCGCATCGATACAAATCTCGTCTTTACCTTCAGCAATCGCGGCTTGATATACGCCATTCGGCACGACTACGACCGCGCCATCGCCGACTATGATGCGGCGATCAAACTCGATCCCAAATTCGGCATTGCCTATTTCAATCGCGGTCTGGCCTGTGCCAACAAGAATGAACTCGATCGCGCGATTGACGATTACAGCCAGGCCATCTCCTACAATTCCGAGACGGTCTCAGCCTATTACTATCGCGGCTACGCCTATCATCTGAAGAAGGATTACGACCGCGCCATCGCCGACTACAGCGCCGCGCTGAAGCTCGACGATAAGAATTCCTCTACCTACCAGGGCCGCGGCATGTCGTATTTCGCCAAAGCCAACTTCGATCGCGCCATCGCGGATTACAGTGCCGCGATCAAGATCGACCCGCAAGTCGCCGATGCCTTCGACAATCGCGGCGATGCCTATGCGGCCAAGAAAGAGTTCGATCACGCCATTGCCGATTACAATGAAGCGATCAAGCGCGACCCGAACCATGCCGGCTATTACGCGGATCGCGGAAAGTCGCACGTCAGCATGAAGAATTACGACCTCGCGATTGCCGATTACAGTCAGGCGGTGAAGCTCAACCCGAAGGATGCCGCGTCCTACGATAACCGCGGCTACGCCTATGCGGCCAAGAAGGACTATGATCACGCCATCGCCGACTATAACGAAGCCATCAAGCTCAATCCGAAGAATGCCGGCTTTTTGGCCGACCGCGGCCATTCCTATCTGAAGACCAAGGATTACGACCGCGCCATCGGCGATTTCAACGAGGCAATCAGTCTCGATCCCAAATATGCCGCCGCCTACGAGCAACGCGGTAATGCCTATTCGTCAAAACAGGATCTTGATCGCGCCATCGCCGACTATGAGGCGGCCCTCAAACTGCATCCCGCAAGCGCCATCATCAACCACCACGCCGGCTTCGCCTATTTCAAGAAGGACAACATCGACCGGGCGATCGCGCACTACACCAAAGCGATCGAGATCGATCCCAAGTACGTGCTTGCCTATTACAATCGCGGCAATGCGTTAGCCGCCAAGGGTGATTTCGAGCGCGCCTTTGCGGATTACAACGAGGCCATCAAGCTGAATTCATCGCGTCCGGATTTTTTCATCGATCGCGGCATTCTCTACAGCGCCCAGGGCGACAGCGAACATGCGACGGCCGACTTCGGCGAAGCGAACCGGCTTGATCCCAAGGATAGCCGTCCGTTTTTCCACCGCGCGTTGGTCAAACTCTCGAATGGGCAGGGGTCCGAGGCTCTCGCCGATCTCAATCAGACGCTCACTGCCGATCCGAAGAACGCTTATGCCGCGTTATGGATCGAGGTGATCGCCCAGCGCAGCAATACCGCGAGTCAGATGCCGCAACTGGCCAAGCAGATCGACATGACCAAATGGCCGGCGCCGATCATCCTCGTCTATCTCGGCGAACTCGCGCCGGCCGCCTTGCTGGCGTCGGTGGAGGAGTTGAGCGGCCCGCATAAATCGCAACACGTGTGCGAGGCGAACTTCTACGCCGGTATCTGGGCTCTGCGTCAGGATGCGAAAGAGGAAGCCGCGCGGCTGTTGAAACTCGCGTCGACCGATTGCAGCAAGCTCGCGCCGGAATCAAAGGCCGCAATGGCGGAGCTCAAGACCCTCGGGGTCGATCCCTCGCAATAGCCGGCCTTACAGGGGGCGCGCTCACGCGGCCTGCCTGCGCCGGTCGCGAAACGCGCCAACCACCAGCGGATTGACGCCGCGCTCGCGCAACGCCTGCTGCACAGCCTCGCGATCGCTCGCGCTGCCCGCCAGCCGGTGGCCCAAAATATCGTCGGGCAGCGCCGTGATGCTCGCCACCACGTCCGAGTTGATTTGCTCGTGCAACGTTCGTTGCACGAAACGATAGCCTCCCACGCTCACGATACCAGCGGGCGGTCCGGTGATCTGCAGCGCCTCGCCATCGCGCTCGGCCCGGCATGGATAACCGGTGTCCACGAAGCCGCTCGCCTCGATCTTCAGTGTTTCGTTTGGCGCAGCGCCAGGCGGGAACGGATGCCGCGGCACCATTGCGCCGCGCAGCGCGAGCGTGCCGGTGCCGCTTCGCATGGCCTCGACAAGCACCACGTCGGTCTCCGTCTCCGGCCTCGGCCGCAATGGCGCCGGCAGACCGGAATGATCGCGCCGCGCCGCGATCAAACCGACCTCGCCGAATACCGCCACATCCGCGATTCCGGCCCGTGGATGGTGCCACGCCGGGCTGGTCGCCATTCGTTCGGGCGCGCGCCACACGGCCAACACGGTCCCGAGGTCGTCATGGAACAGCCCGGCCTGCGACAGCGCCGGCAACAACGAACCGGGCAGGACGACCGTATTGCAGCGGTGCTGCGAACATTGCGCCAGCATCACCTGCGGCGCGAAAGGCTGATGCAGCACGAGCGTACCGCCGGTCAGCAGCCACGGCAGCACATTGAGCGACAGCCCTGCGAATGAACTCAGGGTTTGAGCCGAGAGGATCGTTGCCTCCGGCGCGATCCGTCCGGCAAGCATCACCGCCATGCCGCCCGCGATCAGCTCCGCATGACTGCGCGCCACCGGCACGGGACCTTGCGCCGTCATGTCCCAGGTGATTGCCGCGACATGCGCCGCCGCATTGTGGTCGCGCACACGGCGCGCGATCGGGTCGAGCCGATCGAGCGTGAACAGCTCGCCAAGCGCGATGACCCCATCGGCCAGCGCATCGCCGAAGCCGCAGACGTAGCGGATCGCAAACAATTCCGACGCGGTATTCATGGCTGCGTCGCAAAGATCGACACCCGCGATCCGTCCGCCCGCGATGATCGCCTTGGCGCCAAGGCGCGAAAGGGCAAGGACCATTTCGTCGCGCCGCCACAACAGCGGCAGCAGCGCCGGAATTAACCCGGCCCGCTGCACACCGAGCATGGCCAGCACGCCTTCTGCCACGTTCACGCATTGCAGGCCGACCACCGCATCGCGCGGCAATTCAAGCCGCTGCAGCCGTCCTGCGATCGCCGACACCATGCGGTCCGCGGCCGCGTAGCTCACATAGCGCGCCGCGCCGTTTGCGAATGACCGGCGGTCGGGCGGATCGATCAGCGCGAAATTGCTGGGCCTGCGCAGCGCCGCGCGCCGAAACAACGCGTCGAGGGTCAGATCGCCCGCAATGGCTCCGGCCGTTGATTGTGCGTCCCCCAGCAGCATCGATCCTCATCGCGGCGGTGTTTGCCGCCACCAGGTTTCCGGCAGATATCCATACAGCGACGTCGCCGCCGGATGTTGAATGTAATTCCAGCGCGCGATCCATTGCTCCGGCGCATGGAACAGCGGCACGATGTAGAAGCCCGACATCAGCACGCGATCAAGCGCACGCACCGCGGAAACGAAATCCTCGCGCCGGCGGGCCTCGAGCAAGGCCGCGATCATGGCGTCGATCGCCGGGCTTTTGACGCCCATGTAATTGCGGCTGCCTTTCTGGTCGGCCGCGGCCGAGCCCCAATAGAACGCCTGCTCGTTGCCGGGCGACAGCGACTGTTCCCAATGATACTCCATCATGTCGAAGTCGAAATTGATGCGGCGATATTCGAATTGCACCGCGTCCACGATGCGCACGCTTGCATTGATACCTGCGCGGCCGAGCTGGTGGGAAAAGGCGAGCGCCAGCCGCTCCTGATCCCGCGTCGTGGTCAGAATCTCGAATTCCAATGGCATCTTGTTCGCGCGCGAGCGCGATTGCGTCCCCACGAGCGAATAGCCAGCGGCATCGAGCAACGCGAGCGCCCGTTTCAGCGTGGCGCGGTCGCGGCCGGATCCGTCCGTGACCGGCGGCGCCCAGGTGCCGGCCATGACGTCGGCGCGGACGGCACCGGAAAACGGCGCAAGCAGCGCTCGCTCACGCGCGTCCGCCGGCCGGCCGCGCGCCGACAGTTCCGATCCTTCGAAATAGCTGGCCGTGCGCTGATAGCGGTCGAAGAAGAGGTTGTGGTTGGCCCATTCGAAATCGAACAGCAGCATGATCGCTTCGCGTACGCGGGTGTCGGCAAAAATCGGCCGTCTGGTGTTGAACACGAGGCCCGCAGGGCCCTTGGGCAGTCCGGTCGGAAACGTTTCCTTGACGACGCGGCCGTCGCGCACCGCGGGGAAATCGTAGCCGCTGACCCAGCGCAACGGATCGAGCTCGAGCCGCGCGTCGTAAAGACCCTTCTTGAAGCCTTCGAAATGCACGTTGCTGTCGCGGTAGAATTCGTAACGGATCTCGTCGAAATTCCACAGCCCGCGATTGATGGCGAGCTCCTGGCCCCAATAGTTGCGATTGCGCTTGAGCGTGATGCTGCGCCCCGGATCGACGGCGCCGACCAGATACGGCCCGCTGCCGATCGGGGGTACGAACGTGGTTTCCTCGAACGTCTCCGGGTTGACCGCATGCTTCGGCAGGATCGGCAGCAGCCCGAGAATGAGCGGAAGCTCGCGGTCATTGGCGCCCGACAGATCGAAACGAACCGAACGCGGTCCCGCCGCCTCGGCCTTGGCCACCTTGGAATAGAACGTGCGGTAATTCGCCCGGCCTTTGTCGCGCAACAGCTGCCAGGAAAAAATGACGTCCTCGACGGTCACCGGGCTGCCGTCGGAAAATTTTGCCGCCGGATTGAGCGTGAAGGTGACGTAGGTGCGATCCGCGTCGGTCTCGACGCTCTGCGCCAAGAGTCCGTAGAGCGTGAACGGCTCGTCATAGTTGCGCGCGAGCAGGCTTTCGATCACATAGCCGCGGATCTGCGAGAGGGTTAGGCCCTTGACGATGAGCGGATTGAGACTGTCGAACGTGCCGATCACGCCTTGCACCAGCCGTCCGCCCTTCGGCGCAGCCTGATTGACGTAGCGCAGGGCACGAAAATCCTTCGGCAGCGCAAGCTCGCCATGCATCGCGATCCCGCGCTGCGGCTCAGCCGCTCGTCCGGCCGATACCGTCAAAAGCGACCCGACCAGCGCGACAGCCACAGTGCGTCCTGGCCGGGACAACGCGGCAAAGCGGCATGTCAGCGCGCGAACGGCCGGCCGAACGAGGCGCATGGGCGGGTCCGAATCCTGTTCTCCGAGGGCCTTATCATAACCGAACGGCCCGCCGTCCGGGCTCGCTACGGCCGCGACCTTCCGGCACGTGTCACGGGGTCCGGCCCCATGGCAAAGCTTTGATCCGGGACGCTATTTCGGCTAATGAGTGTGGAATCGCGTCACGCTGTTGCCGCTTTTGGCGTCAACACATGAAGACCGACCCCCTTTTCGCGCACCCTCTGTCGCGCGCGAATGTGGAACAACGAGGGCCTGTCATGAATCTTCCGATCAGAACTGCAGGAGCGCTGGCAATCGGCAGTGTCGTCGCAGCCGTGCTGGCGACCACATATCTTGTCGCCGTGGCGCCGAACGTCCTTGCCGAAACCGCTCCGCCCGCGGCGAGCAAGCCGACCCCGGCCAAGCCGACGGCGCAAAAGAAGCCGCAAAAACCGCCGACGACCACGCAGCAGCAGACGCCGCCCGAGACGCAGCAAGTCCAGGCGCCCGTCTTCGTACCCCCGCTGATCTATCGGCCCTGGATGAAAACGTGTCCGGCCGTCGATGCCAATCAGAATCCGAACGCCGGCAACAAGCAGCATTGCTACATATTCATGCGGGGCTACGACCAGGAAACCGGAAATCTGGTCATGGCCGCCACGCTCGAAGAAGTGCAGGGTGAGCCGAGGAAAGTTCTGCACGTCTCATTCACATATGGCGTAAGTCTTCCCGTCGGGACGCATATCGTGCTCGACGACAGCAAGGTGCATCAGGGCACCGCGCCCTACGGCTTCTGCCTGCCGCCGAATATCCCTCCGCCGATATTTGCCTGCGTGTCGCAATATGATCTCAGCGCAGACATGATCGCGGCCATGAAGAAGGGGAAATTCCTCGTCATTCAGACACTCGTCAGCGGACAAACCTACAGTCCGCAATTGCCGCTCGCCGATTTCGCAAAGGCATACGACGGCCCTCCAACCGATCTGAAGGCCGAAGCGGAGCAGAACAAGAAGCTGCAAGACGCTCTGCGTGAGCGCGCCATCAAGAAACAAGAGGAACTTTCCAAGAAGCAGTAGCGGTCGCGACAACGATCGGTCTTGATTCAAGAGAGGCGCGCCGAGTGGCGCGCCTCTTCGTTTTCGGACGTGGATGCGCTCGGGGGAAAACGTCAGCCGGCATCAATTGCAAAACAGGCCGATATTGGCGTTGGCTTCTCGCATGAGCGCATTGAGATTGGCCGCCAGCGCTCTGTGCTGCTCGTCGTTCACGCACTTCGGATCGATGAGCTTGATGACGTCGACAATATGATCCCGCAGTCGCTGCGACGTATTGCAAGCCGCCTCATCGTGCGTCGGCATACGTGTTGACGAAAGCAACGGACCGGTCTCGCGTTGCATTTCGGCCTTCAGGGCCGTTGCCTTGGCGACCGCCGCCTGCAGGTCCGAGCACTGATCCGATCGTGCGGACGAGGGCAGAAGCAATGGAATGAGGCAGCCCAGGACGACAAAACAGCGTCTCATGATACGCCCCGAGAATCCACCCGTACCCGAACGAGGTGCCGATTACAGTCGATGGCGGGTCCTCGTGTCCAGGTCCTTGGCTTCAACAAGTCGTGCCAAGTCGACGATAGTCTTAGCCTGTTTCCAAGTTGCATCATCCTGCATTTTACCATCAACCATGGCCGTTCCCGACCCGTCCGGCATGGCAGCGAGTATCTTCTTCGCGGCGGCGACCTCGGCCGGATCGGGCGAAAACACCCGCTTGGCAATGGCGATTTGCGAGGGATGCAAAGTCCACGCGCCCGCGCATCCCAGCACGAAGGCGCTGCGAAACTGCGTCTCACAGCCTTCCGGATCGGCGAAATCGCCGAACGGCCCGTAGAACGGTTTGATGCCTGCGGCCACGCAGGCGTCGACCATTTTCGCCAGCGTATAGTGCCACAGATCCTGCGGGAATTTGCCGCGGGCGCCTTCTTTCTGGGGGTCGGCCAGTACCGCATAACCCGGATGTCCGCCGCCTACGCGCGTGGTTTTCATCCCGCGCGAGGCCGCCAGATCAGCCGGACCCAGGCTGATGCCGTGCATGCGAGGGGAGGCGGCCGCGATCGCTTCCACATTGTTGACGCCCGCAGCGGTCTCGAGAATGGCATGGATCAAGATCGGTTTTTTCAATGCACATTTTGCTTCGAGCTGCGCAAGCAACTGGTCGAGATAGTGGATATCCCAAACACCGTCGACCTTGGGCAGCATGATGACATCGAGCTTATGGCCCACCGACGTCACGATCTCGGTGATGTCGTCGAGCGCCCAGGGCGAGGCGATCGAATTGATCCGAGTCCAAAGTCCGGTCGTGACGAAGTCCACGGCCTTTGCCATGGCAATGAACCCCGAGCGCGCGGAAGCTTTGGCGTCAGCTGGAATTGCATCCTCGAGATTACCGAGGATGACATCGATTTCGCGCATGAGCGCCGGCACTTTCGCCGTGACCTTATCGATGTGCGGAGGAATGAAATGGATCATGCGCTCCAGCCGCACCGGCAATTCGCGCAAGGGGGCGGGCGCGCCGATCGCAAGCGGCCGGTAGAACTGGCGCGGATGCTTCACCAAAGATCCCTATAGCAGCTCGCCGCGCATGAGACGCGGCTGCGATGTTGCCGGTGCAACGCCCTCGCGCATGAGCGCGCGGCGCAGCGGGCCGATCCGATCGATGAGATAAAGGCCAAGCCCCCGTGCGCCTTGGACCGGGAGAAAGTCGGTGAGCAGCGTTCTGTTCAGCAGATCGATCGCGAGGCTGCGGCTCTTGACGTCCGCGCGACGCAACGCGTCGTAGCGTTCGAGCAGCATCGCGCCACCGACGTCGCCCCCCTGTCGGTGCGCGCCGACCACGAGTTCGCCGATCGTCGCAGCATCCCGCAGGCCGAGATTGAGCCCCTGCGCGCCAATCGGCGGGATCAGATGGGCAGCTTCCCCCACGAGCGCCACGCGGTTCGCTCCGAAGCGCTGCGCGGTGGCGATTGCCAGCGGAAATCGGCCGCGTCCTTGTTCGACCTCGAACCGGCCGAGGATCGAGTGGGCCCGCCGCTCCAGCTCTTCCGCCAGCGCCGCATCCTCAAGCGCGCCGAGCTCATCCGCCCCGGCATGATCGAGCACGCAGACGAGGCTGGAGCGCCTCTCCGGCAGTGGGACCAAGGTGAACGGCCCGCTCTCGGTATGGAATTCGGTCGAAACGTCATTGTGTGGGCGCGAATGACGCAGATTAAATGTCAGCGCGGTCTGCGGGTAAATGCGGGCATCGGTTTCGATACCGGCGGCCGTGCGGCAGAGCGAATGCCGGCCGTCCGCGCCGACCACGAGCCGCGCCGTAACGTCGTCGCCGCCCTTGAGCCTGATTGTTGCGTCTGTTGCGGTGAGCTCGACCGCGCTCGCCTCATCCTCGATGCGCTTCAGCGCGGTCATTTCCTGCGCGCGCGCACCCAGTGCGGCAACGAGAACGCAATTCTCGATATTGTGACCAAAAGCCGCAAGTCCGATCTCGGACGCCTCGAACCGGGCCTCCGGCGCGCGGATCAGTCGCGCCGTATCGTCGATGATGCGCATGGTCCGCAGCGGCGCGGCCTGCGCGCGGCAGGACTCCCAGACCCCAAGCGTTTCGAGCGCGATGACCGAGCCTGCGAGCAGGGCGGTCGTGCGATGGTCTCCCGCACCCCGTCGTCCGATCAAGGCGGTCGCGACCCCGGCCGCCGACAGCGCAAGCGCGGCGGTAAGCCCCGCCGGCCCGCCGCCCACGACCGCCACCTCGGTCGTTAATGATTTTCCATGTGCCGCCATGACATGCCAATCTAGATGGAAAATCGGCTCGAAACGACCATGGGCCGCTACTTTGAGCGCACAATCGCGCGATGATTTCGATGCCCGGCCGTGCTGCTTCACAGAGACGATTTCACATGTTCGATCAATGCGCTATCAATAACACATGAACGACATCGTGAACGCCCAAGCGCTGGGTCGTTTGGGCCCGTCTGAGACCCGCCTGGCCGCCATCACGGCAAGGCCGAAGATCGTCGCTGTCGTCTGCGTGGTGGGGCTGACGGCGCTCGGCTGGGGTGCCTGTGGCCTCATGCCCACGGATTCGGCGCGTACTTGGACCGACGTGCTGTGCCGGCCTTTGCTCGGCCACTCCTTAGGCCTTGAGGCCATGCTGCTGCTGGCAATGTGGCTGCCCATGACGCTCGCGATGATGCTGCCAAGCGCAGCGCCCATGATCCTCACCTACGCCGAGATTGCCGACGCGGCCGCGCGCCAAGGCGAAAGAGTGGCGTCGCCGCTGGTGCTGACAGCCGGATATCTCGCCGTCTGGCTCGGCGTCGCATTGGCCATGACACCGCTTCAGGTGGTCCTCATGTCTGTGATCCCGCACGCCCCTCCTCAGGGACCCGTGTTGCTTGCAGCGGCAAGCCTCTTCGCCGCCGGCCTTTATCAATTCTCGCGCCTGAAACAGGCCTGTCTCAGCCTGTGCCAGCGTCCATTCCGATTTTTCTTCGTCAACTGGACGGATAGGCCCCGTGGCGTATTTGCGCTTGGCTTACGGCAGGGGCTTTATTGCCTCGGCTGCTGTTGGGCGCTCATGCTCGTCATGTTCGCCGTTGGCATCATGAACGTTGTCTGGATGGCCATTCTCGCCGCAGTCATGACAATCGAGAAGCTGACCACGACCGCACGCTTTTCCGGCGCCATTGGCGCCGTGCTCATCGCAATGTCCGCCGCGCTCGTCCTTTCGGAATTGCAGTGATGGCGACCCGCTGGGATCCGGACATCCGCGCCAACGAGCCCTGGCACATCAAGGGCGAACTTGCGCTCTCGTGCAATTGCACGGTGTTCTGCCCCTGCGTGCTTTCGCTCGGCCAGCACGCCCCGACCGAGGGCTATTGCCAGACCTGGGCAGGCGTGCGCATCGACAATGGCCGATTCGGCGATGTCGATCTTTCCGGCCTGAAATTCGGTTTCATGGCCGACATCCCCGGCCGGCTCGCCCGCGGCAATTGGACCATGGCGCTGTTGGTCGACGACAAGGCGACGGCGCAGGCTGTCAAGGCCCTGACCTGGATCATGACCGGCCGCGCCGGCGGCTCGACCGGGCTGCTCAAAATCCTCGCCGGCAACTTTCTCGGCGTCCGCCAGATTCCGATCACTTACGAAATCCGCGGCGAAACCCGCATCATCCAGATGGAGAAGATCATCGATGGCGCGCTCACGCCGGTCAAAGGCAAGGACCAGGGCAGCGTCGTGATCCGCAACAGCGAATATTGGATCGCCCCGGATGTGACCGTTGCCCGCGCGGAAAAATCGCGCTTCCGCCTGTTCGGCCGCAACTGGAACTTCGAAGGCCGCTCGGCCGAAATCTGCCGGCTCGATTGGGGCAATCAGAAGTAGGGCGCGGCTTCCGCTGAAGGAGCGGGGACGGTAAAACGGGGTCCGTGCGCGCGCTCGCTTTTTCAATCCATGTCTTGACCGCCATTGGCGGTGCGCTTGCGCTGCTGGCACTGATGGCGGCGGCGCATGGCGACTGGGCGGCGATGTTCCTGTCGCTCGGAATTGCGCTGATCGTCGATGCCATCGATGGGCCGCTCGCGCGCCAGCTCGATGTCGTAAAGCGGCTTCCGCGCTGGTCGGGCGCGACCCTCGACCTCATCATCGATTACGCGACCTATGTTTTCGTTCCGGCCTATGCCATCGCGGAGAGCGGGCTGTTGCCCGCATGGCTCGCCGTGCCGGCCGGCGCGCTCATCGCGATCACCGGCGCGCTGTATTTCGCCGATCTTCAGATGAAGACGCCGGACAATTACTTTCGCGGTTTTCCGGCCGTGTGGAATCTCGTCGCCTTTTACCTCCTGCTCATGCGGCCGGGCGAGTGGATCGCGGCCGCCTCCGTCGCGTTCTTCTCTGCGCTCTCCTTCCTCCCCGTCCGCTTCGTCCATCCATTGCGTGTCAAATGGCTTCGCCCGTTGACCGTCATATTGCTGGTCGCATGGGCGGTCCTGGCGCTGATCGCGATCGCCGATGATCTCAAGCCGGACTTGCGCATCGGTTTCGCCCTTTGCGCGATCGGCCTCTATTTCCTCGTCCTCGGCTGGTTTCCTCGGCGCAGCCGGCCACCCTTGCACCAGCGTCCGGGCTCTCTATGATCGCGCCCGCGGCGGCAGATTGCTGCCTGGAAATTTGGGAGAGTGAACGATGGTAGCGGCGGTCCGAGTGCATAAGACTGGCGGTCCCGAGGTTTTGACCTTTGAGCAGATCGAGGTGGGGGCGCCCGGTCCAGGCCAAATCAAGCTCAAACAGTACGCCTGCGGCGTGAACTATATCGATACGTATTTCCGCATCGGCATGTATCCGTCGCCGGTCGGCCTGCCGTTCGTTGCCGGTAACGAGGGTGCGGGCGAGGTGATCGCCGTCGGGCCCGGCGTGACCGATATCAAGAACGGCGACCGCATTGGCTACGTCGCACCGCTCGGCGGCTACGCCCAGGAACGGCTGCTGCCGGCCGACCGCGCCGTGAAGCTGCCCGACAAGATTTCCTACGAGCAGGCCGCCGCCATCATGCTCAAGGGCATGACCGCGCAATATCTGCTGCGGCGGACGTTCAAGGTCGAAAAAGGTCAGAACATCCTTGTGCATGCCGCGGCCGGCGGCGTCGGCCTGCTGCTATGCCAGTGGGGGAA
>Ga0187765_10000129_pt1 | contig 25943 bp, 33 predicted proteins | sample 0216_QUI02_MP05__3_FD_133018 | JGI IMG/M metagenome (GOLD analysis project Ga0187765, IMG submission 133018) | Tropical peat soil microbial communities from peatlands in Department of Meta, Colombia - 0216_QUI02_MP05_10_MG | ecosystem: Environmental > Terrestrial > Soil > Wetlands > Peat ...
CGGACGCTAGGCTTGGTCCCGGAGACAGGAGATTATCCCCCATGACCATCCGCCCGCGACGGAGCGTGCTCTATATGCCTGGTTCCAATGCGCGCGCATTGGACAAGGCGAAAACATTGCCCGCAGACGGCGTGGTCCTCGATCTTGAGGATTCGGTCGCGCCTGAATCCAAGGAAGCGGCACGACAGCAGGTTGTCGACGCAGTCAAGGCAGGCGGTTTCGGCGCGCGTGAGGTTTTCATCCGCGTGAACGGCGTCGATACGCCCTGGCATGCCGACGATCTTTCCGCCGCCGCTCACGCCGCCCCCGACGCCATTCTGGTGCCGAAAGTGTCGAACGCGGATGCCCTCGAATTGATCGGCCGCCGTCTGCTCGACATGGGCACCAATCACAAAACGCGCGTATGGGCGATGATCGAGACGCCGCTCGCGATTTTCAACATTCTCTCGATCGCCGCCGCGGCGCGCGATTCGGAGACGCGGCTTTCGGGCTTCGTTATGGGCGCCAACGACCTCGCCAAGGATACGCGCGCGCGCCTGGTGCCGGGACGCGCGCCGATGCTGGCATGGCTATCGATGTGTGTTGCCGCCGCGCGCATTCACGGTATCGATATCCTCGACGGCGTTTACAACGATATCGGCAACGCCGACGGGTTCATCAAGGAATGCGCGCAAGGCGTGGAGTTCGGCTTTGACGGCAAGACGCTGATCCATCCCAGCCAGATTGAGCCGTGCAACCAGGCCTTCTCACCCTCGAAAACCGAGGTCGAACAGGCACGTAAAATGATTGCGGCCTTCGACTTGCCGGAAAACAAGGGTAAGGGCGTTGTATCGATCGACGGCCGCATGGTCGAACGGCTGCACGCCGACATGGCGCGACGGACGGTCGCGATCGCGGAGGCGATTGCGGGGAGATCATGAAAGCACTGGTATTCTTCGCCTTGGCTCTGTTGAGCTTGCAGCCGGCATTGGCCGGCGACCGCGACATCGCACCGGGTGGTACATTGCGAGCGGCCTATCTCGGAGGCAATCCGGCCCAGGCGGTGCGAGACCCGAACGGTGCCATCCGCGGGGTCTCCGCCGATGTGGCGCGCGAACTGGCGAGGCGTACCGGCGTGCCGGTAGAGTTCAAGCCTCTGGCCAACCCGAAAGCCGTGATCGATGCGGTTACCGGCGGCGATGCCGACATCGGGTTCATCGCCTATGCGCCGGAGCGGGCCGGGACCGTGGAATTCTCGCAAGCTTACGTCTTGTCAGGGCAGGGTTTCCTTGTGCTCGAGGAGTCCAGCATCCGATCCACCGCCGACATCGACCGTGCCGGGCAGAAAATTGCCGGCGGTCATGCCGACTCGATCTCGCTGTTCATGAAGCGCAAGTTCAAGCATGCGACGCTCAGCGAGATTTCGCACGACACTGCCGAAATCAAACGCCTGCTATTGGCCAAGGAAATCGACGCCTTCGGCGCTAATCGGCAACGGCTGGCCAATATCGTGAAGGAGGGCCCGGGCTTCCGGATTTTGCCGGACAATTTGTTCGGCGTGCCGCAGACCATTATCGTGCCGAAGGGCAAGGCGGAGGTGCTCGCGGCCGTCAACCGTTTCATCGACGATGTGCGGGCGTCGGGCTTCCTGAAGAAATCGGTCGACGCAAGCGGCGTCGCCGGGCTTGAAGTGGCGCCCGGCGGATCGTGGACGCCATCAGTGCCGGATTAAGTGCCTCACGCCCAGGGCCGCGCGGCAGCGGCCTTCTGCTCGTAGCTTTGAATCCTGGCCTGCTTCTGCTTCGTCAGCCCGATATCGTCGAGGCCATTGAGCATGCAATGCTTGCGGTGTGCGTCGATCTCGAAATGGACAACACCGCCGTCGGGACCGCGGATTTCCTGCTTCTCCAAATCGATGGTGAGGGTCGCGTTTGCGCCGCGATCGGCATCGTCAAACAGCTTTTCGAGATCCTCGGGCGACACGCGGATCGGGAGAACGCCGTTCTTGAAGCAGTTGTTGTAGAAGATGTCGCCAAATGACGTTGAGATCACGCAACGGATACCGAAATCCATCAGCGCCCAGGGCGCATGTTCGCGTGACGAGCCGCAGCCGAAATTGTCGCCGGCAACCAAAATCTTCGATTTGCGGTAGGCCGGCTTGTTAAGCACGAAGTCCGGATTTTCGCTGCCGTCATCCTTGTAGCGCATCTCGGAGAACAGGCCCTTGCCGAGCCCGGTGCGCTTGATCGTCTTCAGATATTGCTTCGGGATCACCATGTCGGTGTCGACATTGATGATGCGCATGGGCGCGGCGACGCCTTCGAGGGTAGTGAATTTTTCCATAATCTGCCTGCTCCGGCGCGCTGACGTTTCGGGCTCTTTCATAAGGGGTCCGGCCAGCCGGTCAATAGCCGGAAGGTCGTGTCAGCTATGCGCATCACAATTGCGCTATTCCGCGGCCTGTCCCTGCTTGCTGCGGTCGAATTTAGCTTCCCGTTTGACCTCGCAAACCTGGACGCTATAGGCGGCATAATAGATGTCGCGCGCCTTGCGCTGGGCTTCGCGGTGCTCGGGGTTCATGCGCCAGGCGCGCTGCGCCTCTTCGGATTCGAATTCGACAATCGTGCAGCGCTCACCGTCCTCCGCAAAGAAGCCTTTGTGCGAGATGTAGCCCGGCATGCTGGCGGCGAGCTCTACCATGCGATCGACCAGCGCGATGTAATCCTCGCGCGCATCAGGCATGAGACGGGAACGGAAGACTGTTACGATCATGGCGAATCTCCCTGAGGCGCGATGCTGGCGTAACTGGCGGCTTTCCACCAATTCCGATATTGAATAGCCGTCATCGTCTATCCAGATCAATCATACTGCGCCGGCTTCAATCGCTTCGATATCCTCATCTGACAGGCCGAAATGGTGGCCAATTTCGTGAACCAGCACATGGGTGATGATCTCACCTAAAGTGTCTTCATGTTCGGCCCAATAGTCGAGAATAGGGCGACGATAGAGCCAGATCATATTGGGCATCACTTCCGGCGTTGTCTCCGACTGGAACGGCAAGCCGACGCCCTGAAACAATCCGAGCAGCTCAAAACCGCTCTCGAGCTGCATCGAATCGAGAACTTCATCGGTCGGGAAATCCTCGACCTGGATGACGAGACCTTCGCACAACTTGCGGAAATGACCGGGCAGGCGGCCATAGGCCTCCGCCGCCAGCGCTTCGACGTCAGTCAGGGACGGCGCCGCCGCTTCCCGCCAATCGTGAAATTGAGCTGCCATGACAGTGTTTGTAGGCGAGGTTACCGCAGCAACCAAGCGGTTGACGGGACGGGGCCGGATGCGCGACCGTTGCCTGCCGTGATTGCAGGCGGCGGGTGTCTGATGAGCAAGATTGCAACGGGACTGGCATTTGGTGCGCTCATTTTTGTCGCGCTTGTTGACTCATCGACGGCCAAGGGCGCCGGCTGCGGTGGGATCGCAGCAACAGGCGCCGGATGTGCCGAAACAGAATTGGCCGCACAGAAAAAACGCCCACGCGTCACCATTTACCCGCGCCGCGTCTATCCCGGACCCTACGCCAAGCGGCAGTGCTATTCGTGGCTGGTGACAGAATACCGGGTGAGTGGCCCGGTCATCACGCCGCAAATGCGCTGCTGGTGGGAATAAAAATCACGTCTGTATCGTTCTATAGTTGTCGAGATGACGGGGCGACATCGGAGGCATGGCGATGTCCAAGTTCGGGAAATTCTTCGCAATTATATCGCTTGTCATAGCCGTCGCGTCGCCGGGCGCCGCAAATGCACGCGGCGGCCATGGCGGCGGAGGTCATGGCGGCGGAGGTCACTGGCACGGCGGTGGTGGTCATTGGCATGGCGGCGGCCACTGGCATGGCGGTTGGGGTTGGGGTGGCTGGGGCTGGGGCTATCCGTACTCCTACGGCGGCTACTACCAGCCTTACTATAGCGATTGCGGATGGGTTTACATCCGCGTCCGGCGTAACGGGCATTTGGTGCACCGGCGCGTCTGGCGTTGCTGGTGACGAAAGTGACGTGAGTCGAATAAGGCCCGTCTTCCGGCGGGCCTTATTCACCGAACGTTGCGGGTAAGCTTATTTCCAGTCGCGCACGTCGACGAAGTGGCCCGCGATCGCCGCCGCGGCCGCCATCGCCGGCGACACCAGATGGGTTCTACCCTTGTAACCCTGGCGGCCTTCGAAGTTCCGGTTGGATGTCGAGGCGCAACGCTCGCCCGGCGCGAGCTTGTCGGGATTCATTGCAAGGCACATGGAACATCCCGGTTCGCGCCACTCGAAACCCGCGGCCTTGAAAATTTTGTCGAGTCCTTCGGCTTCCGCCTGCTCCTTCACGAGACCGGAGCCAGGCACGATCATGGCATTGACGCTTGCACTGACATGCTTGCCATCGACCACACGCGCGACTTCGCGCAGGTCTTCGATACGCGCATTGGTGCATGAGCCGATAAACACCCGGTCGAGCCTGATGTCGGTGATCTTCTCGCCGCCCTTCAAGCCCATGTAGCCGAGCGAACGTTCGGCGGCGACGCGCTTCTTCTCATCGGAAATCTCCGACAGCACCGGCACGCGACCGGTGACCGTGATGACTTGCTCGGGGCTAGTGCCCCAGGTCACCAGCGGCGGCAGCTTGGCCGCATCAAGCTTGATTTCGCGATCGAAGTGTGCGCCGTCATCGGAGCGGAGGCTTTCCCAATAACGCATGGCGTCATCCCATGCCTTGCCCTTGGGGGCTTTTGGCTTGTCCTTGAGATAGGCATAGGCCTTCTCGTCGGGCGCGATAAATCCCGCCTTGGCGCCACCTTCAACGGACATGTTGCAGACGGTCATGCGTCCTTCCATCGAGAGCGACCGGATGGCCTCGCCGGCATATTCCAGCGCGTAGCCGGTGCCGCCGGCGGTGCCGATCTCGCCGATGATCGCGAGGATGATGTCTTTCGCGGTGACGCCGGCCGGCAATTTGCCGTCCACGACCGCGCGCATGTTCATCGACTTCTTCTGGATTAAAGTCTGTGTCGCCAGCACGTGCTCGACTTCGGACGTGCCAATGCCGTAGGCGAGCGCGCCGAATGCGCCGTGAGTCGCCGTATGGCTGTCGCCACAGACGAGCGTCGTGCCTGGAAGCGTGAAGCCCTGCTCAGGCCCGATGATGTGGACGATGCCCTGGCGCTTGTCGAACTCATTGAAATACTCGATGCCGAAATCCTTGGCGTTCTTCGCCAGCGTGGCGATCTGTTCGGCGCTTTCGGGATCGGGATTTGGTTTCGTGCGATCGGTGGTCGGCACATTGTGATCGACCACGGCGAGCGTCTTGTCGGGGGCATGCACCTTGCGGCCCGCCGCGCGCAGGCCTTCGAAAGCCTGCGGTGATGTGACCTCATGCACCAGATGACGGTCGATATAAATCAGGCAGGTGCCATCCGGCTGTTCGTCAACCAGATGGTCGTCCCAGATCTTGTCGTACAGAGTGCGCGATTTCATGACTCGATTGTCCAGCTCGGAGTGACAGGAGAAGCGGTTCGCAAACGGCCGGCATGGCCGGACCGGTCAAAGTCCCGCCTGCACCGCCGTGAGCCGGCCGAAAAACCGCCACGGCAGCCGCGCGTGGTCGACCAGGACAATCCGCTGAGCTTTGGAAACCATGAGGGTTATATAGCCAATCGATCGGCCTTCGACAACGAACTCACCGGCCATGAAAAAGGGGCCGGCAAGCGGCCCCTTCATGAAATCTGTGGTGTACCCGGCTATTCCTGCGCAGCCGCTTCGGCGCTCTCGGGCCCGGCCGCACCCTGTGCCTCGGAAATGCGCGCCTTCTTTCCGCGGAGCCCGCGCAGGTAATAGAGTTTGGCGCGGCGAACCTTGCCGCGGCGAACGACCTTGATGGATTCGATCATCGGCGAATAAAGCGGGAAAACGCGTTCCACGCCTTCGCCGTACGAAATCTTGCGTACTGTGAAGTTCTCGTGCAGGCCGCCGCCGGAACGGCCGATGCACACGCCTTCGTATGCCTGAACGCGGGCCTTGTCGCCTTCGACAACCTTCACGTTGACGAGAACGGTGTCGCCCGGCTGGAAATCAGGAATTTCCTTGCCAGCCGAGAGCTTCTCGACCTGCTCTTTTTCGAGCTGCTGGATGATGTTCATCGGGAATTCTCCGTCGGCAGCGCCAGCAACCGGCGCGCGGTCTTGATCTGGTCTGAATGGGTTGGCGAGCTTGTATTACAAAGAATTCGGCTTGTCACCCTTTGGATTGCGGCCCTTTTTCGGGCTTTTTGGCCGCCTGGTAGCTCGCCCACAGGTCGGGGCGCCGTTCGGCCGTCAGCCGCTCGGCCGCAGCGCGGCGCCAGGCCTTAACTTTGTTGTGGTCGCCGGACATGAGTACCTCGGGGATCGGCTCGCCCTCGAACACAGGCGGCCGCGTGTATTGCGGGTATTCGAGTAGCCCGTCGGCAAAGCTTTCTTCGGCCGCGGAGGCCTCCTTGCCCATGACGCCCGGCAGCAGCCGCACACAGGCGTCCAGCACCGCCAGCGCGGCGACTTCCCCGCCCGAGAGCACGTAGTCGCCAAGCGAAACTTCTTCCAGGTGCCGCGCCTTGATCAGGCGTTCATCCACGCCTTCGAAGCGCGCACATACGATGACGACGCCGAGATGCCGAACAAGCTCGGCGATCCGGTTTTGCGTCAGCGGCTTGCCACGCGGGCTCATCAGCAGGCGCGGGCGCGTATCATGCGGCACGGAATCAAGCGCGCGTGCAAGCACGTCCGCCTTCATGACCATGCCAGGGCCGCCGCCCGCCGGCGTGTCGTCGACGGTACGATGCTTGTCGGCCGCATGCGCGCGAATATCGATCGTGTCGAGTGACCAGATGTTCGATGTCAGCGCCTTGCCGGCGAGGCTGTGTGCCAACGGACCTGGAAACATGTCCGGAAAAATCGTCAGTATACTGGCGCGCCACATCACTAGCCTCCGCTCGTCCCCGCGAAAGCGGGGACCCAGGAGCAAAAATATCCGGCGTATGAATCGTCGCTGTGGATTCCCGCTTGCGCGGGAATGAGCGGACTTATACTGGCGCGCCACATCGTCAATCGTCCCGCAATTCGATTTCGGCCGGCCGCACAATCACAATCCGCTTTGCCGCGAGGTCGATCTTTGGCACGGTCGTTTCATTGAAGGGGAGCATCAAAGGCTCTCCGCTGCCGACCGGCACGATCTCGATGATATCCCCGGCACCAAAATTATGCAGCGCGTGCACGGTGCCGACCCGCGCGCCGTCCGGCGTCACGGCGTCAAGTCCGATCAAGTCGGCATGATAGAAGGTGTCGTCTTCGTCGATCTTTGGCAGCCGCGCGCGCGGAACGTAGAGCTCGAGATTTCGCAATTTTTCCGCCGCGTCGCGGTCGCCAATGCCCGCGATGCGCGCCACGAAGTGGTCCTTCGCCGGACGCATCGCCTCGATTTCAAAGCGTCGGGTGCCGTCCTGCGTTTCCAGCGGACCATAATTCGCAACCGCCGCCGGATCTTGGGTGAATGACCACAGCTTCACCTCGCCGCGGATACCGTGCGCGGCACCAATGCGGGCGACGCAGATGCGGTCGGCCACGGCGAGGCGCGGCGAGCCTTAGCTCGCCGCCGGCGCTTCGGCCGGTTTTTCCGCGGCTTTGGCGGCCGGCTTTTCCGCCGGCTTGGCGCCGCCTTCGGCGGGCGCACCACCGGCAGCCTTCGCGGCTTCTTCGGCCTTGGCCTTGCGCTCTTTGCGCGGAATGGCTTTTTCCGGGTTGTTGCGCTTCGCACGCTTCATGATGCCGGCGGCGTCGAGAAAGCGCGTGACGCGGTCGGATGGCTGCGCGCCCTTCTTCATCCAGGCCTGCACCTTTTCGAGATCGAGCTTGAGCCGCTCGGTCTTTTCCTTCGGCAGCAGCGGATTGAAGTAGCCGAGCCGCTCGATGAAGCGGCCATCGCGCGGCGCGCGATTGTCGGCGACGACAATGTGATAGACCGGCCGTTTCTTGGTACCGGCACGGGCAAGGCGGATAACGAGAGACATCTTCAGTCCTTTCTGACGCTATTGATCGTTGATTACTTCTTCTTTCCGAGACCGGGCGGGAGGCCGCCCGGCAATCCGGGAAATTTTCCACCAAGGCCCGGCAAGCCAGACAGACCGGGCATATTCGGCGGCAGCTTGGGCATTGTCGGCGGCAAGGAACCGCCTGCATTCGGCGGCAATTGCCCGCCCGGCATTTTCTTTGCCATCTCGGCCATCTGCTCCGGTGACGGCATGCCGGAGCCGAAACCCATGGCTTGTGCGAGGCCGGCGAGCGGGCCGCGCTTGGCGCCACCCATTGCCTTCATCATGTCGGCCATGCCGCGATGCATCTTCAGGAGCTTGTTGATGGCTTCCGGCGAGGTGCCCGAACCGGACGCTATGCGCTTCTTGCGGCTCGCTTTGAGAATATCCGGGTTGCGGCGTTCCTTCGGCGTCATGGAATCGATGATGGCGATCTGACGCTTGATGACGTTTTCATCGAGATTGGCGGCGGCGAGCTGGTTCTTCATCTTGGCGATGCCGGGCAGCATTCCCATCAATCCGCCAAGGCCGCCCATCGCCTGCATTTGCGTGAGTTGTTCGCGCAGGTCAGCAAGGTCGAACGCGCCCTTGCGCATTTTCTCGGCCGCGCGCATCGCCTTCTCGGCGTCGATGTTGGCGGCGGCTTTTTCAACCAGCGCGACAATGTCGCCCATGCCGAGAATACGGCCGGCAATACGCGCGGCATCGAATTCTTCAAGCGCGTCGAGCTTCTCGCCGGTGCCGATCAGCTTGATCGGCTTGCCGGTGACCGCGCGCATCGAGAGCGCGGCGCCGCCGCGGCCGTCGCCGTCAACACGGGTCAGCACGATGCCGGACAGGCCAACGCGCTCGTCGAATGAACGGGCGAGATTGACAGCATCCTGGCCGGTGAGCGCATCGGCGACGAGAAGCACTTCGTGAGGACTGGCGGCTTGTTTGACCTGCGCCGCCTCATTCATCATTTCGTCGTCGAGGGTGGTGCGCCCCGCAGTGTCGAGCAGCACCACATCGTAGCCGCCGAGCTTGGCCGCCTCGATCGCGCGGCGCGCGATCTGCGCTGGTGCCTGGCCCTGCACCACGGGCAACGTGTCGATTTGCGCATCACGGCCGAGTACAGCGAGTTGCTCCATCGCCGCGGGCCTGCGGACGTCGAGCGAGGCCATCAGCACCTTGCGGCGTTGCCGGTCGGTGAGGCGCCTGGCAATTTTTGCGGTTGTGGTGGTTTTTCCCGAGCCTTGCAGTCCGACCATCATGATCGCGACAGGTGGCACGGCGTTGAGATCGATTCCCTGACTGCCGCCTTGACCGTCGCCGCCGAGCGTGGCGACAAGCTGGTCATGCACGATCTTCACGACCATCTGGCCGGGCGTGACCGATTTCATCACCTCGACACCGACGGCATGTTTCTTCACGCCATCGGTGAAGGCGCGCGCTACATCGAGCGCGACATCGGCTTCCAATAACGCGCGGCGAACCTCGCGCAGCGCTGCGTCGACATCGGCTTCGCTGAGCGAGCCGCGGCGGGTGAGGCGGTCAAGAATACCACCGAGTTTTTCCGACAGACTGTCGAACATCGATCTCCGCGACCTCGTCCTGAGGAGCGCACAAAGTGCGCGTCTCGAAGAGCGAGGGCGCCCCAGTTGTTCACTTCATCCTTCGAGACGCCCGCTTCGCGGGCTCCTCAGGATGAGGCGTCTACAAAACACTTTTGCGCCCGAGGGCGCATCGCGCTGTCGGGCGGTGGCCTCCGGCCTCTCTTTGGACCGGGCGGCAAAGCTGAATTTCACGTCTCTATCGAGAGCGGGCGGAACCTAGGGTTGCCGCACGATCAAGTCAAGATGAGGCTGATTTAGGGCGTCAATTCATAACTGACGGTCACAACCGCCCTTAATGTCTGCTCACCCGGCGAAATCGGCACGGCGCCGGCACGCAACGCCTGCATCGGGCGAGGCGCCGGCGTTGAACCTTCCTCCGAAATCGCCACGACATGGCCGAGCCGGGCACCCGCGGCTTTTGCATAAAGCTCGGCCTTGCGGTGCGCATCTGCAATAGCATCATCGCGCGCGCGATCGAGCAGCTTTGACTGCTCGGAAACGATAAATTCGATTCCGGACATTTCATTGGCGCCCGCGGAAATCGCGCTGTCGAGGATGGCCGCCAGATTACCGATATCGCGAATTCTGACCGTGACCTGATTGGTGGCCTGAAAGCCTGTCAGACGGGCGGTGCCGCTCTTGTTCGGATCGTATTGCGGCTGCAGCGAGAGCCGCGATGTCTGGATATCGCGCTCGGCAATGTTGTTGCTTTTGATGGCAGCGAGTACCGCGGTCATCTGCTTCGCGTTTGCATCGCTCGCCTCGCGCGCGGTTTTGTCCTGGCTGCTGACACCGATACGGATGATGGCGGCGTCGGGGGCAACCGCGACTGTCGCTTCGCCTGTGACAGTCACCAGTTTCTCCAACGCGGGCGCGGGTAACGGCGCAAGCGATGCAATGAGAACGAACAGCCCAATCAACAACCGCGTCATGTTTGTCACTTCACCGGCACAAAAACGTTGACCACCAGTTTGCCCGGCTCCGTATTCAGAGGGTCTGTGGCGTATTCCTCGATGAACAAATCCTTGGCCTCAAGCTGCTTGTCGTCGAGATAATTGGTGATGGCCTCGTAAGTCGTATCCATTGCGTCATAGGAGCCTCGGTGCACAAATTTAAGAGCCTTGCCGGCCGGGGCCGGCCCGACAGCGATGTCGCCCTTTGGCGGATCTTTCGGGGCCTGCGCGATCGGTAACGCGGCCTCGAATGAGAAACCGGAATCATCGGTCTGGGTGTAAATGGTAATTGCCGGCCCCGACGGCTGAATGGCCTGCTTGTCGAGATATTCGTGGAGCGATTTGAACGCGTCGACGAGCGTGTCGAAGGCGCTATCCCAACGGCTGTAGCCCTTGAGATAGACGATCGTGCGTTCTGGCAAGGTGACCGCCTCGCCAAATGCATCGCCCGGTTGTAACGGAGATGGAGAGGCAGCGCCCGACTTCGGCGGTGCCGGGGGCGGCATTGGATCACTCGGTTTCGGCGCGGGGCTCTGCGCGAAAGCCACGCCCCCCGTGAGCGCGACCGCCACGGCAATAGCGATTGAAGCAAGCCTGATAGGCGACATCACGGTTCTCCGTCGGTTGCGGCGGTCCGGCGATTCGCCAGCATAATTACGCATTCTAGCATGGCCTCTGGTCAATCCGCGTTTATTCGCCATATAAACCGGGCAAAACCCGGGCAAACAGAATATGGGCGCGCTCGCCAATCGGTCCTTCGTGAAGATGAATGGAATCGGCAACGAGATCGTCGTCGTCGATATGCGCGCGGGCGGCGCCGGGATCGAGCCCGCCGAGGCGCGCGCGGCCGCCGGACCAGATGGCGCGCCTTATGACCAGCTGATGGCGCTTTATCAGCCACGCACCGCCGGGACCGACGCCTTCGTCCGCATTTTCAACAATGACGGCTCTGAGGCGGGGGCCTGCGGAAACGGCATGCGCTGCGTCGCCGACCTTGTTTCCAAAGAGAGCGGCAAAAGCGACCTCACGTTTGAAACCACCACCGGCATTCTCAATTGCTGGAAGGGCACTGACGGTCAATTCACCGTCGACATGGGTCCGCCGCGCTTCAAGTGGAACGAGATTCCGTTAGCTGAAGAATTTCGCGACACGCGCGCCATCGAATTGCAGATAGGACCGATCGACAAGCCCGTCCTGCATTCGCCGTCGGTCGTGAGCATGGGTAATCCGCACGCGATCTTCTGGGTCGACGACGTGAGCGCGCATGACATCGCGCGGTTGGGGCCTCTCCTGGAAAATCATCCAATTTTCCCGGAGCGCGCCAACATCACGCTGGCCCAGATCGTCTCGCGCGATCATATCATCATCCGTACCTGGGAACGCGGCGCGGGATTGACCAAGGCCTGCGGGTCAGCTGCCTGCGCAGCTGCAGTTGCGGCAGCACGGCTCAGACGCACCAGTCGCAAGGTGAAAGTAACTTTGCCTGGCGGCGAACTCATGATCGACTGGCGCGAGAAAGACGATCACGTCCTGATGACCGGCCCGGTTGAATTCGAGTTCAAGGGCCGCTTCGATGCGGCGCTGTTCATGAAAGCGGGTGTACCGTGAGTATCGACGTCGTCACTTTCGGCTGTCGCCTGAATGCGTATGAATCGGAAGTGATCCGGTGCGAGGCGGCCGCGGCCAGTCTCGACGACGTTGTCGTGATGAATACCTGCGCGGTGACCGGGGAGGCCGTACGTCAGGCAAAGCAGGTGATCCGCCGGGTTCGACGCGAGAGGCCCGGCGCACGCATTGTTGTTACGGGCTGCGCCGCGCAAACCGAAGCAAACACATTTGCCGGGATGCCGGAAGTCGACCGCGTCATTGGCAATGAAGAAAAATTCAGCGCCGCGGCCTGGTCGGCGGTCGACAAGATCGTCTTGTCCGACATCATGACTGTGAAGACGATGCGGCCGCACGCGATCGACCACATCGAGGGCCACACGCGTGCTTTTGTGCAGGTGCAGAATGGCTGCGATCATCGTTGCACGTTCTGCATTATTCCTTTCGGGCGCGGCAATTCTCGCTCGCTGCCGCCTGGTGACGTGCTCGCGCAGGTACAGCGCCTTGTGCTGAACGGTTATCGCGAAATCGTCCTCACCGGTGTCGACATAACGGGCTACGGCGCCGATCTGCCGGACATTCCGCGCCTGGGCGCCCTGGTCAGGCACATCCTCAAGAATGTGCCGGATCTTGCGCGTTTGCGGCTGTCCTCGATTGATTCGGTTGAGGCTGATGCCGACCTGCTGGATGCATTGGCTGATGAACCACGGCTGATGCCGCATCTGCATTTGTCATTGCAGGCGGGTGACGATCTCATCCTCAAGCGCATGAAGCGCCGGCACACGCGCGCAGACGCGATCGCTTTCTGCGAACGCGTGCGGCAGCTGCGGCCTGACGTCGTTTTCGGCGCCGACATCATCGCCGGCTTCCCGACCGAGCGCGAGGACATGTTTTCTCGTTCGCTGGATCTCATTGATGAATGTGGACTCACGCAGCTTCACGTCTTCCCGTTTTCGCCGCGGCCCGGCACGCCGGCGGCGCGCATGCCGCAGATCGACCGTTCGGTCGTCAAGGATCGCGCGCGCCGCCTGCGCGAAAAAGGCGAAGCCGCTTTGCGCCGGTATCTGGATCTTGAAATCGGCGTACGCCGCCGCGTGCTCGCCGAAGCGCGCGGAATAGCGCGCACCGAGCAATTCATGCCGGTGCGGCTTTCGGCGCCAGTTATGCCTGGTGTTATTCTCGATGTGACATTGACGGGGCACGATGGCCGGCAATTATCGGCGGCCTAGGGGGACGAACGATGGCCTACCGCGATCATCTGATCACGAGCATGGAGCAGCTCCAGACCATCTATGGCGAGAAAATGGGCGCGTCTGTCGTCAAGGAAATCGACCACATCAATGGCGCCTATCGCAAGTTGATCGAGGCCGCGCCATTCGTCGCGGTAGCCACCTCGGGCCCGGAGGGCCTCGATTGTTCGCCCAAAGGTGACGCTCCGGGGTTCGTTCGCATCCTCGACGACAAGACGCTCGCGATCCCCGATCGGCCCGGCAACAACCGGATCGATGGATTTCGCAATATCGTCCGTGATCCGCGTATTGCGCTGCTCTTTCTCATTCCCGGCGTTGGCGAAACCTTGCGCGTCAATGGCCGCGCCTCGATCTCGATCGATCCGGAGCTGATGCGGAGTTTTTCGGTCAACGGCAAGCTGCCCCGTTGCGTGCTGATCGTGCATGTCGAGAGTGCTTACTTCCATTGCTCGAAGGCGATCGTGCGCTCGAAGCTCTGGGACGAATCCACCAAGATCGATCGCAAGAATCTGCCCTCGACCGGCACCATTATTGCCGAATTGAGTCACGGCAAACTCGGTGGCGAAAAATACGATCGTGAAGCGCCGGAGCGCATCAAGGCGCAGCTTTATTAACGGCGGCGGCTGTTGAAACGCGGCCTTTGAGCGCGCAGCTACGTTTTCCTTCCAGCCAATATACGGCTGCGGCGAAGACGAAATAAAGTGCAAGAGCGGTGACGGCGAGCGCTGCGTCGGAAACTGGTGGCGGGCCAAAGAATACATAAGCCTGCGCGGCCACAGCCACGACGCCGAGGACAACCATGCCATAGCGGCCGATGGCGTCTTTGGCTTCTGTCGTCCTGAGATAAAGCGCTATCCCCCCGAACAGAAGCGCGATCTCAAGAATGAAAGCGGTGGCGGGATAATTCCACAATCCCAGTCCGACCTTGTAGGAATCGTCATAGAGCGCCAGATCGGGCCGGTGCACCACCAGATCGAGAATCCAGTGCGAGAATACGGCCGCTCCGACAATCGTGGCGGCCGTCCATTTTTGCGCGGGCGCGATGACTCGGTAGATAACGGCGGCGCTGACCGACCAGAATGCCGCGCCCGGCAAGCTGTGCGTGTAGGGCATGTAATAAAGATCGAGCGGATTGGTTGCCGTAAACCCTGGAACGATGCGAACCTTTTCAATTCCGAGCAACACCAATATCGACCACACGATGTCGACGAGCTGGACGGCGAGGAACAAGACCCACAGCGGTATTACCGGCTTCGCGGCCTTGCACGCAAAGCTGGGTCCATAATGACCGATGAACATGCGCCACTCCGCTATTTGTTGGTATGGCCTCAGAACGCCGACGCTCACAGTAAGTTCCGAAGCAGGCCGTCGATGTTATTGTTCGGCCGCCGGCTGCCAGCCGCACGCAATGAGCTTCTCGCGCATGTGCTCCGGCGCCGGCGCAGTCACCGTGACGGCGGGCTTGTTCTTCGAAATCGGTACAGTCACTTCGCGCGAATGAAGATGCAGTGCCGGCCCACCCGTACGTGGGGCACTGCCGTATATATTGTCACCTACGACCGGCCAGCCCATCTCGGCGCAATGGACACGCAACTGATGAGTGCGCCCGGTCAAAGGCTCAAGCGCCAGCCAGGTGATCCCTTGTCCCCGGCCCATCACTTTCCATGTGCTCGTCGACGGCAGACCGCTTTTGTCCGCTTTCATCCACCAACCGCGAACCTCGTCGCGTTTGGCGAGGGGAATGTCGATCTGGCCTTGGTCTGTCTGGGGCCCGCCCTCGACCACCGCCCAGTAGCATTTGCGAACTTTGCCCTGCTTGAACAGCTTGCCGAGCAAAGCGAGTGCCTTGCGATGGCGACCGAGCACCAGACAGCCGGTCGTATCGCGATCGAGCCGGTGCGCCAGCGCGGGCGGGCGCGGCAGGCCGAAACGCAGCGCGTCGAAATAGTCCTCAAATGCGTCGCCGCCCTTGGGGCCGCGATGCACCGGCAAACCCGCCGGTTTGTCGACGACCAGCATCAGACCATCGCGGTAAAGCAGGCGGGCCAGCATCTCTTCCGGTGCCATGCCGAAACCGCTATCACGGGCCCGGCATGAACGACAGCACACAGAGCGGAAGCTGGTGGAAGCGCCTGAGCGGCGGGCTCAGGCGCACGTCATCGTCGCTCGGCAGCGCGATCTCCGACCTTGTATCCAAGCGCAAGCTCGATGCCGAAACGGTGGAGGAACTGGAAAGCGAACTGATCCGTGCCGACCTTGGCCCTGAATTCGCCGCGCGCATCGCCGCAGTTCTTGGTGAAGGGCGTTTCGAAAAAGCCATTGCGTCCGACGAGGTGAAAGCGATTCTGGCGGGAGAAATCGAGAAGGTGCTCGCGCCCGTCGCCAAGCCTTTGAAGGTGACGACGCGGCCTTTCGTTATCCTGGTGGCCGGCGTCAACGGCTCCGGCAAGACCACCACCATCGGCAAGCTGGCTGCCCGTTTCCGCGCCGAAGGCAAGAGCGTCATGCTGGTCGCGGGCGATACATTCCGCGCAGCCGCGATCGATCAGCTTAAGATCTGGGGTGAACGCACCGGCGCCCGCGTGATGGCGAGCGAAGCGGGGGCTGACGCAGCCGGTCTTGCATTTGATGCGGTCACGGCCGCCAAGGCGCAAGGCGTGGAGGTTGTCCTGGTCGACACCGCCGGGCGGCTGCAAAACCGCGGCGAACTCATGAATGAACTGGAAAAAATGGTGCGCGTCATACGCAAGGTCGAGACTACCGCGCCGCATGCGGTGTTATTGGTGCTCGACGCAACGGTCGGCCAGAATGCGCTCAGCCAGGTCGAGATCTTCGGCAAGATCGCGGGCGTTACCGGACTGGTGATGACCAAGCTCGACGGCACCGCGCGCGGCGGTATTCTGGTCGCCATCGCCGCCAAATTCGGTCTGCCGGTCCATTTCATTGGTGTGGGCGAGGGCGTGGACGATCTTGCGCCATTCACCGCGCGGGATTTTGCGCGTGCAGTCGTCGGCCTTGAATCATAGCGAACCCAAACGATGGCGAAGAAAAAACAACTGGACCCCACTCTCAAGCTGGTGCTCGATATCGGGCCGCTGATCCTGTTCTTTGCCACCAATGCAAAGTTCGGCATCTACGTGGCGACCGCCAGCTTTATGGCCGCTGTGCTGATTGCGCTCGCAGTCTCATACACTTTGACAAAACATGTTGCGGTCATGCCGCTCGTCACGGCTGTGATCGTGCTGGTGTTTGGCGGCTTGACGCTGGTGTTGCACGACGATTTGTTCATCAAGCTGAAGCCCACCATTATCTATGTCCTCTTCGGCGGCACGTTGCTCGGAGGGCTCGCGTTCGGCAAGCCGCTGCTCGGCATGGTGTTTGATTCCGTGTTTCACCTGCGAGAGGAAGGCTGGCGCAAGCTGACCTGGCGGTGGGCGCTGTTCTTTTTCGGGCTCGCAATATTGAACGAGATCGTCTGGCGCACGCAGACGACGGATTTCTGGGTCAGCTTCAAGCTGTTTGGCGTGGTACCGCTGACATTTCTTTTTGCAGCGCTGCAGGTCCCGCTGCTGACGAAGTACAGCATCGAGAAGAAGAACTAGCGCAGGAAATGGATTTCGATCGCACCTGGAAATCGATCGCGGCCGGTCTCTGCGGCAGTGCCGCGCATACCTTGCTTATGGCCTTGAAATCCTGGGCGGCAATACTGCCGAGCTTTCAGCCCTACGATGATCTGCAGGCTTTGCTGACAACCGCGATCGGCAATTCGGTCGACCCCATAATTCCATGGGCGCTGTCGTATTTTAATGGATCGGTGGTTCTTGGATTCCTGTTCGGCCGTTCCTGGCAAATCCTGCCTGGCCGCACCGGAGTAATGAAGGGGTTGGTTTTTGGTTTTGCGGTCTGGCTGGCGATGGGCCTGATTTTCTTCCCTGCGATCGGGAAAGGCTGGTTCGCGGCGCAATCCGGCCTTGGAATCGCGCCGACCTTCTTCACGCTGGTGATGGTGCTGACCTACAGCATAACGCTCGGGGTCGCATATTCCATATTCACGTCAAACGTGCGCCGGCACTCATCCTAGCGCGCCGCTGCCTTCGCTATTTCCGGCTCAAGCGTGCGGACGAGATTGTCGGCCGTGACAGGTCCAACCAGCTTGTAAGCGATATGGCCGTCGCGTCCGATCAGGTAGGTCTCCGGTACACCATAGACACCCCAGTCGATCGAGGTGCGGCCCGACGCGTCACGGCCATTCGCGATAAAGGGATTTCCGAACCGGTTGAGAAATCGCCGGGCGTCTTCCGGCGAATCCTTGTAGTTGATGCCAACGAGCTGGATGCGTTTGTCCTTCGACAGTTGCTCGAGGTACGGCACTTCGTCGCGGCAGGGCACGCACCAGGACGCCCATACGTTCACCAAAGTGACCGCGCCTTGGAACGTTGTATTGCTCACGCCCGGGATCGGCTTGCCATCCCTCTCCAGGCCCGGCAGCGGCGGCAAATCGGTTATAGGCGCTGGACGTCCGATGAGCGCCGAAGGAAGCACTGACGGATCGCCGGTGCCGAGGCGATAAAGAAACAACGCCGCCAGTCCAATGAAGGCAATGAGCGGCAACAGGATAAAAACGTTGCGCCGCTTTTTGCCGGGTTCGCCACTCGATACAGAGCTCATTTTTCGGCTCCGCGTTGCGAGCGCCGGTTGACGCCGCGTGCTTCAAGATCGCCAAGAATGCGTCGTTGCATCGAATAATCAAGCAACACCCACGCCAACAATGCAGCGACCACGAATAATGTCACCGCGTAGGCGGCGACGATGAAATCGGCGTGAGGTCCAAGGTTCATATACCGTTCCCTTTGCGCATGATCTTTTCCGAAAAAAATCGGATTCCACTTTTCGGGATCATGCGCCTGCTTGTGCCAGTTCCTGTGCCTGCATCAGCCGCATGGCGCGCACGCGCCGCCGCAATATTTCGTTACGCATGGCGCCAAGATGGAGCGCCACGAACAGCAGCGTGAATGCGATCGCCATGATTAGTAGCGGCGTGAGCAGTGCTGGATCGATCGTCGGCCCGCCCATCCGGAACACCGACGCGGGCTGGTGCAAGGTATTCCACCAGTCCACCGAGAACTTGATGATCGGAAGATTGACCGCGCCTACCAGCGAGAGGATTGCGGCAGCGCGTGCGCCACGGCCGGGTTCCTCCGCAGTCCAGTACAACGCGAGCACACCGAAATAAAGCAACAGAAGCACCAGCATTGATGTCAACCGCGCGTCCCAGACCCAATAGGTACCCCAGGTTGGCCGGCCCCAAAGGGAGCCCGTGATGAGACATATGAAGGTGAAAGCTGCGCCGATCGGGGCAGCCGCCTTGCCGGCGACATCGGCCAGCGGATGCCGCCAGACAAGCGTGCCGAGCGCGGCGACAGTCATCAGTCCCCAGCCGAACATGCCGAGCCATGCCGCAGGCACGTGCAGGAACATGATCTTCACCGTAGCGCCTTGCTGATAATCATCGGGCGCATTCACTGCGCGATATAGGCCGATCGCGAAGAGCACAAGCGTAATTGCCGCGAGCCAGGGGAGCACGCGATTGACGAAGTTTAAAAACCGGGTCGGGTTGGCGAGATCAATTATGGCCATCGGCAGTCTCTTATTCCGCCACGGGCGAACGGGCAATTCAAACTCCGCTCGCCCCCGCGACCCAGCCTACGCTCGCCGTGCGAGCTTCGGGGGGTTTCAGTCCGCCGAAGCGCGCAGCGCGAAGGCGGAAAGCGGGGATCCAGGGCAGCAAACGATATCCTTTCAATTACAGCTGGATTCCCGCTTACGCGGGAATGAGCGGGATGTGCGTCAGCAGTCGACATATAGATTCTTTATTCCAGTCCATGGCGAAGCGCGGCGGCCGCGGCAATCGGTCCTACCACGAAGCTCATCAAGCTTAGCGCGCAAAGAATGGTGAAAGGAGGTCCGAACGGAGTGGGCCCGACGATTGCGGCATTCGCTGCCGAAACGCCGAAAATCAGCACTGGCACGGTCAATGGCAGGACCAGCACGGCCAACAGCAATCCACCACGCCGTAACGCGACCGAGAGCGCGGCGCCGACGAGCCCGATGAAAGTGAGCGCAGGCGTACCGGCCAGCAAGGTTAGCGCAAGCCAGCCCATGGCCTGCAATTCGACATTGAGCATCAACCCGAGCACCGGCGCAATCAGGACCAGCGGCAATCCGGTTGTCAGCCAATGGGCAATCGCTTTTGTTGCGACCGACAGCTCGAGTGGTAATGAACCCATCATCAGGAGATCGAGCGAGCCGTCCTCGTGATCGGTTGCAAACAGCCGATCAAGCGCGAGCAGGCTTGCGAGCAACGCGCCGAGCCAGAGAATTGCCGGCCCGATGCGTGCAAGCAATGCGAGATCCGGGCCGATGGCGAACGGCATCATGACGACGACGATCAGGAAAAACAGCGCTCCCATCAGCGCGCCACCGCCGACGCGAGTCGCCAGCCGCATATCGCGGAGGAGAAGGGCCAAAAATGCGTTCATGCGGCGCCCAGTTTGAGTTCGCGTGCGCGTTCCAGGCCGATCGGTCCGTGCGCAGCCGCAACGATCATCCCGCCGCCGGCGAGATGACTGCGCATGAGTTCTGCCAGCCGCTTCTGCGACGGCGCATCGAGTGCTGACGTCGGCTCGTCCAGCAGCCAGATCGGCCGCGGCACGGCAACAAGCCGGGCGATTGAAAGCCGGCGGCGCTGTCCGGCCGACAAATAAGCAGCGGGCAGGCCAGCGAGGAGTGAAAGATCCACCGCATCCAGCCCTGGCCCGACGGCGTCGCGGCTGACACCGAAAAACTCAGTCCAGAATTGCAGGTTTTCGCCGACACTCAGCGATGGCTTCAATGCGTCCTGGTGGCCGAGATAGTGCGCTTGCTCTGCGAGGGGCGTGTCGGGCTTGCCGCCGTCGAGCGTCAGGCGTCCAGCAGCAATTCGCACGAGGCCGGCGATCACGCGCAACAGGGAGGACTTGCCGGCGCCATTACGGCCGGTGACGACCATCGCCTCCCCGGCGCCCAGGCTGAAATTCAACCCTTGAAACACCCTGCGCCCGCCACGGTTGCAGGCCAGCTCATCGGCTCTGAGTTGCATCACGGCCGCTGCGGTCCGTCGGGGGGCTGGGAGCCGACTGGGCAGGCTCCGAAAAACCTCGATTTTCTGAGCATTCTGGTGATGTTCCCCGGTCAATATGGCGTCTGGCGAGAAAAGACCTTATAAGCCCCGACTTGCGACGTTACGTTATTCGAATTCGGACGCAAGTCTCGCCTGCGAGAAAAACATCGCCTTGCCAATAGCTTAGTCCGAACCAGCGCCGGTTCTCCGGTCGGGAATGGAAACAGCCGACATGACTTCGCTCGACAGCTTCAGATGCTGCAAGACCCTGCAGGTTGGCAGCAAGACCTACGCCTATTTCAGTCTGCCTACCGCCGAGCGAAACGGCCTTAAGGGTATTTCGCGGCTGCCTTTCTCGATGAAGGTGTTGCTGGAGAATCTGCTCCGCAATGAAGACGGGCGCACGGTGACCAAGGACGACATCAAGGCCGTTGCTGAATGGCTCAAGACCAAAACTTCAGAGCATGAATTCGCATTTCGCCCCGCGCGCGTCCTGATGCAGGACTTCACCGGCGTGCCGGCGGTTGTCGATCTCGCCGCCATGCGCGATGCCATGAAACAACTCGGCGGCGATCCAAAGAAAATAAATCCACAGGTGCCGGTCGATCTGGTCATCGACCATTCGGTCGCGGTGACGTTCTTCGGCAACAACCAGGCTTTCAAGAAGAACGTTGAAGAGGAGTACCGCCAGAATCAGGAACGCTACAAATTTCTGAAATGGGCGCAACGCTCGTTCGATAATTTCAGCGTGGTGCCGCCGGGCACCGGCATCTGCCATCAGGCCAATCTTGAATACCTGTCCCGCGTCATCTGGAGCCGCAAGGACAAAGTGAAAGTGGACGGCAAGGCCGCCACCATGGAAGTCGCCTATCCAGACACCGTTGTCGGCACCGACTCGCACACGACGATGGTGAACGGTCTTTCGGTGCTCGGCTGGGGTGTCGGCGGCATCGAGGCGGAAGCCGCCATGCTCGGCCAGCCGCTATCGATGGTGCTGCCTGAGGTGATCGGATTCAAGTTCTCCGGCAGGCTGAAAGAGGGCGTCACCGCCACGGATCTCGTGCTCACAGTCACCGAGATGCTGCGCAAGCGCGGCGTGGTCGGAAAATTCGTCGAATTTTTTGGCCCCGGTCTCACGCATCTCACGATCGCGGATCGGGCCACGCTCGGCAATATGTCGCCGGAATACGGTGCGACCTGCGGTTTCTCGCCGATCGATGACGACACCATTCGCTACATGAAAGACACCGGCCGCTCGCCCGAGCTGGTGGCGCTGGTCGCTGCCTATGCCAAGGCGCAGGGCATGTACCGAGTAAAAACCACGCCCGATCCGATGTTCACGGACATCCTGAAGCTGGAATTGGGCTCTGTCGAGCCTTCGCTGGCCGGTCCGAAGCGCCCGCAGGATCGCATTGCGCTGAAGGAAGTAAAATCAGGCTTCGCGACCGCGATGGACAAGGAATTCGGCAAGAGTTCCGAGGCGAAGAAGCGCGTGAAAGTGTCCGGGAAAAACTACGATCTCGGGCATGGCGACGTCGTGATTGCTGCGATCACATCCTGCACCAACACATCCAACCCCAACGTGATGATCGGCGCAGGCCTGCTCGCGCGAAAGGCAGCGGCGAAGGGCCTGTCCGTCAAGCCATGGGTAAAGACATCGCTTGCGCCCGGCTCACAGGTCGTCGGCGAGTATCTCGACAAGTCCGGTCTGCAAAAGGATCTCGACAAGCTCGGCTTTAATCTGGTCGGTTTCGGCTGCACGACCTGTATCGGCAATTCCGGTCCGCTGCCGCCGGAGAACTCGAAGGCGATCAACGACAATGATCTGGTCGCCGCCGCCGTATTGTCCGGCAATCGCAATTTCGAAGGCCGTGTCAATGCCGACGTGCGCGCCAATTATCTTGCTTCACCGCCGCTCGTCGTCTCCTACGCACTCGCCGGATCGATGAACGTCGATGTCGCGAAAGAGCCGCTCGGTGTGGATCAGAAGGGCAAGAAGGTCTTTCTGAAAGACATCTGGCCATCGAACAAGGAAATCGGCGAATTCGTTGCCAAGAATATAACCAAGCAGATATTCACCAAGAAATACGGCGATGTGTTCAAGGGTGACGCCAACTGGCGCAAGATCAGCGTCAAAGGCGGCATGACCTACGACTGGGACAAGAAATCGACTTACGTGCAGAACCCGCCGTATTTCGTCGGTATGGGCCGCCATCCCAAGCCGCTCGAGGATATCGTCGACGCGCGCGTGCTGGCCTTGTTGCTCGACTCGATCACCACCGACCACATCTCTCCCGCCGGATCGATCAAGGCGGATTCGCCTGCCGGCAAATATCTCGTCGGGCACAAAGTGAAGCCCGCCGACTTCAACCAGTACGGCACGCGTCGCGGCAACCATGAAGTGATGATGCGCGGCACGTTCGCCAATATTCGCATCAAGAACCAGATGGTGCCCGGCGTCGAAGGCGGTGTCACCGTGCACTATCCGTCCAAGCAGCGCATGCCGATCTACGATGCGGCCATGAAGTACAAGGCCGATCACGTTCCGCTGGTTGTGTTTGCCGGCAAGGAATATGGCAGCGGCTCTTCGCGCGATTGGGCGGCCAAAGGCTCGGTATTGCTCGGAGTCCGCGCCGTAATCTGTCAATCATTTGAGCGCATTCACCGGTCGAACCTGGTTGGCATGGGCGTGATGCCACTGGTGTTCGAGGAAGGCACATCCTGGCAATCGTTGGGCCTGAAAGGCGACGAGCAGGTCACGATTCGAGGCTTGCACGGCGAACTCAAGCCCGGTCAGCGGCTGATCGCCGAGATCGTATCCGGTAACGGCACACTTAAGCGAGTGCCGCTGATCTGCCGTATCGATACGCTCGACGAACTCGATTACTTCAAGAATGGCGGCATTTTGCAATACGTCCTGCGGCAATTGGCGGGTTGACCCATTATTTCGCAGGCGGATAACAATGGGCCACTCACCGCGAAGTGAGTGGCGGGTGATCGACGGAGCGCCTAATAAAGACAGTGCGAGGCAGGGGATTGCGGTAACGAGATGAAGTATCGCCACATCGCCTTTGCAGCCGCCATTGTTTCCGGTTCTATGGCCGCGTCGGCTTTGGCACCAGCCTGGGCCGAGCCGCGCGCCGTTATAGAGTTGTTCACCAGTCAGGGCTGCTCATCGTGCCCTGCCGCCGATAAGGTTCTCGGCGAGCTTTCGCGTGATCCCTCGCTGGTCACCATGAGCCTGGCGGTCGATTACTGGGATTACCTCGGCTGGAAAGACACGCTGGCGATCCATGGTCACAGTGCCCGGCAGCGCGCTTACGCTGAGGCGCGGGGTGACCGCGAGGTTTATACGCCGCAGGTTGTCGTCAATGGCGTCGTCCATGTGCTCGGCAGCGACAAAGCCGCGATCGAGAATGCCATCGCGCAGACCCGGCGTGACGCAGCTACGCTCGCCTTGCCAGTGAGCATGAGCATTGCGGACGGAAAAGTGACAGTGCATGTCCCTGCTGCGGGCAATGGCCCCAACAGCGGCGAAATCTGGCTGTGTCCGGTGACGAGCAAGGTTTCAGTCGACATTGGGCGTGGCGAGAATCATGGCCAGACGCTGACCTACCACAATGTCGTTCGTCGCTGGGTGAAGCTCGGTGACTGGAGCGGCAAGGAAGAAAGTTTCAGCATGCCGCTCAGCGATATCCCAAAAGGTGGTTACGATCTCAAGGATATCGACCGGCTTGATGTCGTCGTGCAGAGCGGCGTCGCCTCCAAACCCGGCCTGATGTTGGGCACCGCAACTGCGGCCTGCTGCGGCGCTGCGACGAACTGAAATCCTCGTTTTCAAATCCAATGAAAAATCGGGCCGGCTACAAGCCGGCCCGAAGGCATTTAGGGGATTGAACCGTACGCGGAACTCAACTGGCCCGGCCGATCGAACCCCGGGGGGCTGGGGGGCTGAGGAATCCGGTGCTCGTACCGGACCGGGCCTTGAGGCAACGGTGTCGTTATCCCAGTGTAGCGTGACGGGCGATTGACCGAAATTGGGCGTTATTGTGGGAGCTTTTAACGAGTTCGTGATCGTCCAATGGCGCTTTCTGCACGTTTTCAAGCCATTGGATGCACGAAGGAAGTTCTTGCCGTAAGGCGCGCCCGGCGCGATCATTCGACTGAAACCCAAAGGAGGCGCCGCATGACGTTCGGTTCCGGCGAAATCGATCCCAGCCAGTCCCATGGGGGCGGTACCCCGGTGCGTAGCCCATCCGCCCCCGCGAACCAGGTGACATTCAGCCGCCGCGAGCTCAATCGAATCCTCGATCTTTATGGACGTAAGGTCGCAGCCGGCGAATGGCGCGACTATGCAATCGACTTTCTGAAAGATCGTGCGGTGTTCTCGGTATTCCGAAGGGCTTCCGAAGTGCCGCTTTACCGCATCGAGAAGAATCCGAAACTGGCGCGCCGTCAGGGCGCATACAGCGTTATTTCGGCAACCGGCTTGATCGTACGCCGCGGCCACGAACTTGACCGCGTGCTTCGCTCGATCGACATGTCGCTGGCGGTGGTGGCGAACTAAACCGCGGCCGCTGCGTGCCCTTTGCGAGCGCGCCCGTCGTCTCAAACATCCGCGATCGGCAACTCGTCGACCTTGTGGCCGTGTTGATCCACAATAGTGACGAACCACCCGATCCAATTCCAGCCCGGCATAACCGCGCCATGTTTGAGGTCGCGTGCGAGCGCCAACGCATTCTCGCGAGCTGCGGCATTGCCCGATAAATCAATGCCCTTGTGATTATTTAAAACCTGCTTGCCGTCGGTCAGATGGAAAAAGTAACGCGGCATGACGGATGATCCTCACTTTGGAAGAATTATATAGCGCAAGCGGCTGCGGTCATAGCAGCGCAACGATTTTCCTCGCGGTCAGGGGTCTTGGGGCTCTTTCGTGCCGCCAGGTCCGAGCGCGAGTTGCATCAGCGGCGTGTCGAGCCAGCGGCCGAACTTGAATCCGATATTCCTCAGGTTGCCGGCGGGCTCGAACCCGCGCTTCGGCATGTCGCCCGGTGAGTGGCGTCATGACTTTGTAAAGATGCAATAAACTCTGGATCGGCCGGCATGGACACGTGGACCACCGATACGGTCAATGAGCGCGAGCGTTTTTCGTTTTGGCGCGAAATGATATGCAACACATTGTTCAGCATATCGCCCGAAGCGCCGGGCAGCCGTTTCTCTGCCCGTCTCGCAGTCCGCACGGCCGGCCCACTCCGCTTTGCGATGTGCGAATCCACCCGGTATGAGATTATCCGGACGCAGCGCGA
>Ga0187765_10000130_pt1 | contig 25933 bp, 22 predicted proteins | sample 0216_QUI02_MP05__3_FD_133018 | JGI IMG/M metagenome (GOLD analysis project Ga0187765, IMG submission 133018) | Tropical peat soil microbial communities from peatlands in Department of Meta, Colombia - 0216_QUI02_MP05_10_MG | ecosystem: Environmental > Terrestrial > Soil > Wetlands > Peat ...
GCGATACAGTACCCTGGAAGGATCTACGGAAGTGCTCAGGAACCAGCTCATAATCAACTCCGGGTCCATCGCACGATCGGCCGACTAGATCCCGTGGGTGAACAGAGACAAAACCCCGGGGAACTCCCACGCTGCGGACAGAGTGTGGTGCACGGTCAGTCTTTCGGCGAAGCGGCATATGTACTGGTTCACCCATTAGCGAGTGGAATTGAGCACCGCGGCCAAAGGAGTAGTCAATGCCTGCTGTGCTTCGGCCACCTTGAGGCGCGACTTCTTCAGCGACATGAGCCCGCGTTGTGCTTCGGTGGGGAAGTGTCGCGCGCGTTTATTCCGAGGGAACCGGCTCTCAAATTGCTCGATCGTCTGGAGTGCCTCTTCATACCGCGCTGCGCGACCCAGCACCTCGACCAACCGGAAGTAGGCTGGGACGAGCAGGAGGAGATGGCGAATCTCGCGGGCTTGATCGACGACGTACCGATAGCTTTGGATGGACAGGTCGGGATTGATCGTTTCGTAGCACATGCCTTCCAACATATGCACCCCCAACCGATCGGTCGCCGCACTGACGCAGCGTTCCCACTGGCCGTTGAGGAGGCCGCGCAATTCGTCAAGTGAGAGTTTCACTCGGCCGTGCTTCTTCTCGGCGAGCAGCCGTTCCAGTACACCTCTCGCCTCTAACCAAGCCCCGTAGAGACCGACCAGCGCGCCCGTACAGTTCCCCGAGCGAGTGCAGGGGATCTCAAGCGGACTGAACCCCGCTTCGGCGACCCGAGTGGGCCGAAACACGGTGCCATTGGCCGTGCGACAGCCGTCACAGATCTGATCGTGCTGCGGGGTGGCAAAGACATACATCCGAATACCTGATCGATCCAGAACGTCGAACGCCTGAATGCGGCCGGCCATAACCTGCATTTGATGGTATTGCCAGACCAAGAGCAGCAGCAAAATGCCAACCAGGTGAGGGAGAAAGTCAGGGACGGTGAGTGTCGACAGCATATGCATCGCGAACCTCTCTGCTTGATTGTAAAGGGCCTCCTAAATTTTGGCTTTCATGATCAGTGCCCGCAGACGTTCCCGTTGTGCCAGTCGAATACTGGTAAATTCCACGCCGAATTCCTGACCGTTGGTCCATCGCACAATGGCCTCCTCCACCCGAAGGGGCCACCGGTGATCCGGGAGGAACACCGAGAGTTTGACGATCATGCCACGGTGCACCTGAACGGTTGAGACAGCGCGACAGCCACTGGTTGAAATATCCATCAGGGTGCCTTCGGTTTCAAAGTCATCCTCACCGAAGACAAACAGCCGGCAGGACAGGGCCAACCGGCGCCCTCGACGGTCCTTCCCCGTTGTTTCCACCTGGCGGTCTTCGATCGATCCCCGCTTCTCCCCAGTCATTGTCCCGACCTCCGGCTTTCATACAAAGGATGCCAGCGCCATCGTCCGGGCGCGTTCCCTGTTGGGGCTACCCTGAAAGAAGGGCTAGGCCTGACAGCCTTCTCTGCACGACTGCGTCGGATCAGTACGGGGAGCACTCTCAGGTAGGCGGAATCACGCACCGCTCATTGAGAGCCGCGGTTCGCGGTACGTAATTACCGGGAGCAGGAAGACGTGGTATGTGTGCGAGAGGAAACGGTGTTAGGGCTGTTTTGATCGTGGGCGTATTGTCTTTGACCGGTACGATATCGTGAGCGAGACGGAGTTGATCGATGTGACCTCCAGACGGCGACTCGGCAACTTGCGGAATATTATGAGGTGGAAAAGGTTACAACGACGGTTACAGTTGAAGCCTTGAAGGGAATGATCGACTCGGAGGAGGGGGGCAAGTGGCGGATAGACTAAACGGAGGTTTGGTGCCCCCGATACGAATTGAACGTACGACCCGCGGTTTAGGAAACCGCTGCTCTATCCAACTGAGCTACGGGGGCATAAAACTTACGATACTGGAAGGGGTTGGAAAAGTCTAGGCAACAGTGACCCTCCTGGCGGGGTCAATGACCGGACGTGGTCTTGTCGGGTGATTTCGCCAATAGGTCGTTCTTGGTCGGAATTTGCGACAGCAAATCGGCGCGGATTTGGAAGATGCCCGGAAACCGCTGGCCGATCGCGTAAGCCAACCCACCAGACTGATTACCAACTGAGAGTTTGCCGGCCACCTTGCCGTCTTTTCCTGTGGCGACGAACTCGGCAGCCGGTGCGACAAGTCCGTACGCGGCAAGCGGCCCAGTCTGTTTCGTCACACGTTCTTCAGCCGGCACGTTGACCACTCGACTGACGAAAAGATCGGCTGTCTGCTGGTCGAGCTTCTCGGTGGGATGATCTTCCATGACCCATTCGCCTGTTTGGTTGATCAACACATACTTTTCAGTGCGTGTTTTAACCGAGAGAACAGCGATGTCAGTCGCGTCCACGCCTAAGAGCCGCTTGTCTTGGAAGGCAAATAGTTCCTTGGTGAGATCACGAATGGCCGTTGGAGCGATGCGATAAAGCGGGGCCTCAGCGGTCGTTTCCGCAATGGCTTCGCCGCTTGCCGGGTCAGACTGATAGAGCTTTACTGTCTGGTCCCCTTGAGGCGTGTGGAGCGTGATTTTAACTTTTGGGGCGGTGAGGGTCTTCGCGAGTCCATCCCGCTCCGCTCCCGGGTCAATCAAGGCCATTGCCTTGAGGTCTTCGAGTCGAAAGAGCAGAGTCCGTACTTCCGTTTGATCGGCCTCGGCCTCGATCGGGTACCGAATCTTCCATTTACCCTTGGGTTTCTCCTCGACGTGGTACAGAACGATTTCTGTGGCGGGATAGGTCAAACGAACGCGGTCCACCTCATTCTGCGAGAATCGCAGAATGTCCTTTCGCCGAAAGGTCAGCAACGTTTTATTCACAAAATCCTTTGGCGCCATATCGGTGAGCAGCACTTTGTGATCAGACTGTCGTAAGACATACAGGGTTGATGAGAGCGGTCCGCTATCTCCGATTGAAAAGGTGTCTTGTTTCGCTCCTGCTGAGGCTGTGACAACCGTCACGGGACGATCGAGTCCAAACGGAGCAAGGTCCGTTGCGGTGTCCTCGATGACTCGAATCACTTTGCCGGTGACCAGCGCTCGCAGAAGATTGTCTACAGCCCGATGGTCGGCCTCTGAACGCAGAGGTGCAGTGATATTCCACCTCTTTTCAACGTCCTTAACCATGATGATTTCGCGGTCGGCCGTCTTCACGGTCAGCCCCGTGATCTCATTCTGATCCAGGGCAAGCAGCTTTGCGCTCTCGGTTTCGGTACGCTCCTGAGATTCTTTGCTGGGCAATTCAACGAAATAGAGGTAGGCGCCCAAGCCTCCGAAGACAAGTGCCAGAACCAGAGTCGGCCAGTTTCGCATGGAGTTATAGGCGGCGGCGCTTGCGCCACACCATCATGCCGCACAGAAACGTTGCGGCCGGAAGAAGGAACACTTGCAGATAGAGGAGGGCTCGTTCTTGGACCGCATTCGGAATAAACGGATGCAATCCCTGCTCCTTGGGACTGATCGCGATGAGGTCCCGTTCTTCGGCGAGCCACCCGGCTGCATGGAGAAAAAAATCCGTGTTGCCGGGAAAATTCAAGAAGGCGTTGACGGCGAAGCTGGAGTTCCCGATGACAACGATCGCGGGACTGGGCTTTCCTTCTTCCGGTTGTTTTTTCGGGGCAAGGGCGGCCGCCATTGGGAGGGGGCCTTTGACGTCCTCCTTCTCGTTGAGACTCACGACGCGGCCTTTGATATCGGTTTCTGCCCAGCTATTGGCCGATGTCCTTGCGAGCGGAACGTAGTCCCAGTCTTTTCCAACCTGCTCATCGAAGGTCACATGCCGCGCCAACGGGAAGAGCACGGCGGAGGTGAGGTCCTGCGTGATCTCGTGTTCCGTGAACGTCCGCACCAACAAAGCGGTGAGGTCCCCTTGCGCCAATCGATCCTGCAGGTCCACGAGCACGCCGGGGCCGACGCCTAACCCCCAATGTTTGAGCATCGGGTCGAGATCGGCCTGTGAGTCTGGATCGATCAGGGCGAGCAGGTGACCGCCGGTATCCACGTAGGATTGAATCCGCTCTTGTTCTTCACGGGTCACGGGACGACGGGGACCTGCCAGCACGAGAACGGCGGTGTTCTCCGGAACCGCGGCGGTTTGGAGGAGGCTCAGAGTTCCGACGTCGTAGCCTTGTTTGGTGAGGGCATCTTTGGCCATAGAGAAACCGGTCCGTTCCTTATCGTCGAGTCCGCGTTCGCCATGCCCTTCGAGGAAGAGGATCCGTTTCTTGCTGTCCTTCGAGACCCGCAGCAATGCGCCGGTGAGTTCGACTTCCGATGGCGATGTCACGCGGACCGTCTGGCTCCCGCTCTCAAAAATCGCCGTATCGGTTCTGGTGATGCCGTAGGTCTGCGCTACCTTCGGGTGTCGCTCAGGATCGACAAATTCGACGGTCAGTTTCGGACTGGCTTGCCGATAGCTATCGAGGCGTTCTTTGTATGACTGAAATCCTGGGTCTTTCTCCCGGGTAAATACGGTCACTTTCACGTCGTGGGCTAAGTTTCGGAGGACACGGTACGTTTGAGGTGCGAGCGTGAAATTCTGGTTCTCTGAAAAATCCCAACGAAGGGAATGTCGAACAGCCAGGAAATTCCCGATGACAAGAATCCCAACAACGAGGAGGATAATCACCAGGCTGTTGGCGCCCATGCGTGTCGAGCGACGGGCGGAAAAGCTTTTCAGCGTCTCGAAGTGGAGGACCACAAAAGCGATCAGACAGACGAGGGCCAGGCCTTCGCACAACGTGACGAGCCAGAGCGCGTCTGGTGCCAGGCTATAGGCGACCAATCCGGCCAGAGCCAAGGCCGTCCCAACGACGCCGAGCGGGAGTTCCTTGAGGGTCATCGCCACCTCGCTGCTTCCACTGCCCGGTGGGTCAGAAACAGCATCAGAGCCAGGCCACTGAAGAAGTACACCAGATCCTTGGTATCGATCAGGCCGCGAACGAGATGATCGAAATGTTCCATGAATGAAAGGTATGAGATGGTCTGGCCGAGCGCTGTGTCTCCGAGCAGAGAGCCCAAGCCTGCAAGGAGCCAGAAGAGGAGCAGGATGCCGAAGCTGAGGAAGGCGGCTACGATTTGGTTCTCCGTTAGGGCGGACGCGAGGACGCCGACCGAGAGAAACAGAGCTCCGAGCAAGGCCAGCCCGAGATAGCCCGTCAGGATGGGGTACCAGTCGAAATCGCTGAACATCGACAACACGACCGGGATCAGACCGGTGAGTCCCAGGAGGCCGAGAAAGACGAGGAAGACGCTCACGAACTTTCCCGCGACGACCTCGTTGATGCCGATGGGGGAGGTCATGAGGAACTCGAAGGTCCGCAGCTTTCGTTCTTCGGCAAAGAGGCGCATCGTCAAAATCGGCAAGGTGAGCAACAGCACGAATCTGATGCTGGAAAACAGGTTCCGGAACACCAGGTCGTTCAAATTAAGCTGGGCCATGCCTCCCTGCATCTGCATGAGCTGAATGGCTTGCGCTCCGGCGAAGACGACATAGAGGTATGACAGTAGCCCGATAATCAGGAGAAAGACTGCTCCCACCACGTACACCACGGGCGATACGAAGTAGGACCGCAACTCTTTCGACACTATGGTCACGACCGGTGTCATGTGGACTGTTCCATTGATTCGACCAACGTGGTGGCGTGCTGGCCGGTTGACGGTTCTCCGTCCTGTGACAATCCGTCCTCGTGCCGGGTCAGCTGGAGGAAGACATCCTCTAAGGTCATCGAGATCGATTTCAGCTCTAACAGGCCCCATCCTTGCGTGACTGCCAGTCGAGCCACTTCTTCTCGCGCATCCTGATCAAGCGAGCATTCCAAGAGGTATGTTCCAGGACTTCCGCCAGGGAAAACATTTTGCACCCCGGCAACGGATTTGAATCGCTCACCCACATCAATGGAAGGATGTTTCAGCGTAATGGAGATCTTATCTGAGTGACGGAGTCGTGCGGACAGTTGCTCCGGCGTGTCCTCGGCAACAATTCCGCCACCGCTGATGATCACCACGCGCTGGCAGACGGCTGTGGCCTCGGGCAGGATATGGGTGCTCAGGATGACCGAATGGGATCCCGCCAAACTCTTGATCAATTCCCGGATTTCGATGATCTGCTTCGGATCGAGACCGACGGTTGGTTCGTCGAGAATGAGGACCTCGGGATCGTGCAAGAGCGTTTGGGCAAGCCCGACCCGCTGGCGGTAGCCACGAGAGAGGTTTCCGATGAGGCGGTATCGTACCTGTCCGAGTCCCAACCGCTGAACTTCCCGATCCATCGCGGCGGAAAGCTTCTTTCCTGCAAGGCCTCGCAATCGACCCACAAAGGTGAGGTATTCCGACACCGTCAGCTCCTGGTATACCGGCGGTGTTTCCGGCAGATACCCGATTCGACGCTTCACCTCGAAAGGTTGGTCGGCGCAATCGAAGCCCGCCACGCTGGCCGATCCTTCCGTGGCTGGCATAAAACAGGTCAAGATCCGCATGGTTGTCGTTTTCCCGGCACCATTAGGGCCGAGAAATGCGAGCACTTCGCCCTTTGCTACACGAAAGGTCACGCGATCAAGGGCGGTATGTTGTCCGTAGCGTTTGGTAACCTGCTGAACGTCGATCATGCGCGGGTAATAACTAACTAGATCGTAGGACCGCTAGCGGTAGGTTGGGACTTCATATACGTATAATCCGCTGGCATCTTACTCAGTCATCCGGAGTCAGTCAATACAATGATCACGAAACCGTACAGGCCGGGCCTTTCCCGGTTGAGTCCTCCGAACAATCACCCCTCATCTCAGAGCAAGATCTCAAATGGAGTCAGTGTGTCGCGGCCAGCCGATCAATGCAGAAGAGCCTTCGTCGTTCATTATGTATGTATGTGAGGCGATTGGCTCAGCATCCTCTTCCTGCCTCTTGACGAAGGGATAAGCGTCCCTATATATAGTAAGCACTACATACGCATCTTACCCCGCCCCTATGGTTCTTATCTGTGTGATCTTTCCCACAGAGGCGCTCATTTTCGACTCAGTCAAAGGTAGGGGTTGGGGCTACCGGGTCGGTATTGTTGGACCGGTGCTCAGCGTTTAAGGTGAGAGCATCCAGACAAAAGTCTGAACTGAGCGCGAGGGTGGTTCAATCCCAATGATGGACAACACTATGAATGGAAATAGAAAGAAGGCGGCAACAAAGGTCCCGTTAGTCCAATTCTGCATAGTTGCAAGCGCCTTGGCGGTCTCCGCAGCCTGCTCATGGATACCAAAGGGTGAAGTCCAACTGGATGTGGGATTAAAAGACCGTGGGGTGGCCTCCTGGTATGGAGAACAGTTCCATGGGAAGCAGGCGGCGAATGGAGAGTTATTCGATATGGAGGCTTTGACCGCGGCCCACCGGACCCTTCCCTTGGGAAGCATGGTCCGTGTGGTGAACCTTATGAACGGGAAACACGTACATGTCCGAATCAACGACCGTGGTCCTTATGTAAACGGTCGAATCCTTGACTTATCCCACGCTGCTGCTGCGTATCTCGGCATGGTCGAGGGGGGGTTATCGGTCGTGCAGGTCGAGGTTGTGGGAGACCGTCGACCGGACCTTCTACTCCCATCAGATGCGCAGGAAGCATTGAACACGAAGCTTCTAATTCAATCTGACGAGCCCGTGGCTAATTCAAATGAGTTAGGCCCAAGCCCGTTAAACCGTCCCGATTCATCGGTCGCCCAGCCTCTTCGTCTCCCGTTAGGTGATGTTCTCATCCAACGGCGACTTCGTCGGGTTCCTGCGATCCTCGCGGCGGACCATACTGCTCATACAGAAGTTGCAGCGCTCATCATCGACTAGTAGACGGCCGGTGTTGGAGCCAGGTTGACACTGCGCTGACCTCTCTACTAGACTGCCGATTCGCACCCAAGACAGCATGATTAGGGGCTCGTGACAAGGGAAAAGGAGGCTCGAAGCCGGATGGCGAAGAAGACGACCGCGGAATCCGATGAGGCACGACTCAAGAAGAAAGTAGCAGCTCAATTGACTGGGCACAAGTCGCCGGAAGGAGATGCCGCCCTCCGAACGTTGCGCAAGCGCTTAAAGCGTGTTCAGCGCAAACGACGCGCCCGTGCCTTGCGAAAGAAGCATGCGACAGGGAAGACCTCCGAAGTAGCCGCCCCGGCGGCAGGATAACGATGTGGTTAGTCACCTCGACTCATGAAGGAACAACGCATGTCCTCTAAGGAACAAGAGAAAGACTTTTTCGATGACGGTACGCCCGCGTCATCGGAGACAGCCAGTGATGAATTGGCCGATCAGGTTGCGGCTCAATTGACTGGGGAGCAGACCGCATCTCCCGAGGCCGCCGCGGGGTCCGGTGAACCGGCTGTGCTTGAAGAGGAAAAATCGAAGGATGAGATCGACATTCAGATCGATCTGCTCAAGGATCCTGATTGGGTTGTCCGTCGCGAGGCTGCCATTACTTTGGGAGAAATGGGAGACGAACGGTGTGCAGAGCCGCTGTGCCGCGCCCTCTACGACGGAGATTGGCAGGTTCGAGAAGTCGCGATCGATGCGTTAGGCCAGATCGGCTCTCCGGCCGTCGAGCAGTTAATCAAATTGCTGCGTGACTGGGATGTCCGTAAATATGCGATCATCGCTTTAGGAAAAATTCGTGACGAACGTGTGCTCGATCCCCTCATGCATCAACTCAGGAATGAAGAATTCAAGGAATATGCCACCAACGCCTTGATCGAAGTCGGCCAACCAGCGGTTCCGCGCTTGATCGAAGCACTCAAAGAGAAGGACGATAACGTCCGAAAACAAGCCGTGCTGGCACTCGGCCGAATCAAGCAGGCCGAGGCCGTCGACCCGTTAATTGCGATGCTGGCCGATAGCGATTGGTATACGCGACTGACTGCGGCGGCTGCGCTTGAAGCGATCGGCGATGAGCGGGGGCGTGATGCGATTAAGCCGTTAATGAAGGATCAAGACCTGGTCGTTCGGATGAGAGTCGAGCGAATCTTGGCAAAGTGGAAAAAACAGCCTACCAATGCCTAGGGCTGGTTGGTTTCTCTGGTTTGTTTAGCTTTTCTGGTTTAACAAGACAAGCCAGAGCCACGAGATAAACCAAATAAACGACACTCCCTCATTTGTTCAACTGCCGGTCGACTTCATGCAGGAGTTCGTCGAGTTTCTTTATCGACACCGTTTTACCCATCGAAATTTCCAGTCTGACTTCCCTGAGGGAACCCACCAACGCTCTGACCGCAAGGACAGACTCGTCTTGCTTGCTTCCTTTTGTGACGTTCTCCAGGCCGTCGGCTGCCTCCGCCAGTTCCTTGGCGGCTTCTCCGAGGTTTTTGTCAACGAGATCCGCTTTTGCCTGGACAATGTGCGCTTTCGTGTCGAGTAGACCCTGGCGTCGTCGAAGGTCTCGCTCGATTCCCATTGTGGTATCGAAGACGTTCCGCGACAGGTCTTTGATGGACTGCTGTAAGTCAGAGATCGTATTTTGCAAGGTACCTACCGGGCGCTGTCCGAAGTAAAATCCTATTCCGAACGAGCCGATAGCCAGCGCAATGATGGCGAAGGCCTTGAGCATGGTGCTCCTTTCTACGAACGACGTGGCATCGGCTTTGGAGTATGCGATAGCTGTTGGATCAGACTGCCAGCCACCGTCAGACGAACCGCTTCGTCCGAATCCTGAAGCCCTCTCTTAAGCCACGGTACCACGGTACCGGATACTTTCCCAAGCGCTTTTGCAGCCGCGAGTCGTGGTTGCGGCTGCTGGTCTTGTAAGAGGGTTTGGAGAATTGCCAAGCCCTGTTTGTCGGACGTCGCGCCTAAGGCCTGGGCGGTCGCAGCGCGGACTGAGGGATCGGGGTGGCGAGCAAGATCGGTGACGATCAAGAAAACGGAGGTATCCTCGAGCCGAAGAAGTCCTTCGACTGCGCCGGCACGCACGTGCATGCTCGGATCTCGAAGCAGTGCCTGGAGCAAGGGACGCGTATCGCGCACACCCAGTCGCCCTAGGCTGACCGCGGCGACCCCTCGCACTCGAGCGACTTCGTCGCCTAATGCATGCGTCAGAGGAGCCACGCCATCGGCTTTTCCGTATTCACCTAGAGCGCCTGCGGCGAAGGCACGCACCGACGGCTCCGGGTCATAGACCCCGTGAGCCAGGACCGCGGCACTCGAGGGGTGTCTCAGCCGGCCCAGGACCCCGAATGCCGCCATGCGGAGTTCCGGGTCCGGTAACGTTGCAGCGGAAGTGATGTCCACGAGCATATCGCGTTTGCCAAGTTGGTACAGCGCTGCGTAGGCAAAGATACCCTCGGGGCTGTCCTCGTTTCTTGCAACTTCCATCAGACGGGGAATGATGTCCGTGGCCCCTGCGTCACCCAACGCGTTCATGGCTGCAATACGAACGGCCGGCATCTCATCCTGAAGTACTCTGCGCACAGGGCCGGACGTCTTGGCCAGACCGGCTTTGCCGATGGCTTCCACCGCACGCGCACGTACCATGACCGACGTGTCGAGGAGGCCGTCCTCCAGCACGGGCCGCGTTTCTTTTAGGCCAAGTTCTGCAAGAGTCGTAAAAGCAGCGATTCGCACATGCTCTTTGGGGTCACGTACATGGCTCGTGAGCATGCTGAGGGCCACAGCCCTCAAGAGAACGGGATCATCTGGTTGGTCTGACGGAACTAACCGTTGGTAAATCACAAAGGCGTCTTCCGGATGCCCTAGTTTCAGAAAACTCTGGAACACGAGTCGGAGAAACGGCTTTGAAGGTTGTGACGAAGCGGGAACGGAGCGCCACAGTTCCAGAACCAGGTCGTAGTCCGAATTGTTGAAGGCCCTGTTCGCGTCACGTTCTATGGCCGTGACGGCTGGGTCTGCAGCGTACAACGCGGGAGCTGAAACGATGGCAGCGAGGAAATCAATACAGAGCAGGCTGTATACGACTACCCGCAAACGCATCGGTGAGAGAGGTGTCGGCGGGCTGTCGCTCACCATGCTGACGGAGTGCGTACCATGGCGGACGCGTAGAGAGTATTCACGTATTCCTTCACCATCCGTTTCGTGCAGAAGCGAGGAGCGACAGTGCGGAGGCTTTCTTTGATGAGTTGAATCCATCCACGAGGGATTCCGTCCAGATCCCGCTGATAGTACAGCGGTACCGTTTCCTGTTCTAAGAGACGGTACATTTGTTCCGCATCGTGGGAATCCTGAGCCTGCACGTCCTGACTTCCAGTGAGGGGTTCGAGTGCCCAGCCGTTCGCGCCGTTGTAGCCTTCGTCCCACCAGCCGTCCAAGACGCTGAAGTGTAAGACCCCGTTGAGCGCTGCCTTTTGGCCGCTTGTCCCGCTGGCTTCCATAGGATATCGCGGGGTGTTCAGCCACACGTCCACGCCTTGGACCAAGAACTTGGCCATGTGCATATCGTAGTCTTCCACGAATGCGACATGGCCTCCCAACTTGTGGTCATGGCAGAAGCTCAGCACCTCATGAATAAAATAGCGTCCCGGTTCATCGGCGGGATGAGCCTTGCCGGCAAAAACGAGTTGAACGGGTCGCCACTGATTCTGCAGCAGACGTTTGAGTCGTTCGAGGTCTCGAAAGAGTAAGGTGGCGCGTTTGTAGGTGGCAAACCGTCTCGCGAAGCCGATCGTGAGGGCTTCGGGGTCGAGCAAAGTGCCGCGGCTCAGCACTTGCGTGGCTTGCAGGTGTCCCTGCATCCATCCGCTTCGAGCCCGTTCCCGGATGAAGCTCATCAATTTGCGCTTCATCGTTTGACGAACGGCCCAGAGTTCGTGATCCGGAATATCCAATACACGTTGCCAGACCGCCGAGTCGTCGCATTTGTCGACCCAATCCACGCCTAGGTATTTCCCGTAGAGCTGACTGACTTCCGCCGCAATCCATGTGGGGGCATGAACACCGTTGGTGACGCTCCGAATCGGTACCAGATCGATCGCCAATCCGGGCCAAAAATGTTGCCACATCTCACGGGTGACACGCCCATGTTCACGGCTTACTCCGTTCACGTTGGCCGAAAGTCGGATTGCCAGGGCGGTCATGTTAAATCCTTGTTGATGCGAATTCGGGCTGTCCCCGAGACGCAGAAACTCATCCCGGGACAAGCCGATCTGTTCCCAATAGCCCTTGAAGTACCGATCCATCAGATGATGGGGAAACACATCGTGGCCGGCAGGGACCGGCGTGTGAGTCGTAAACACGGTACTCTGGCGAACCGTTTCGCTCGCTTCGGCGTGCGACCGACCCTTTTGGACGAGCTCGCGCACTCGCTCGAGCGTCAAGAACGCCGAATGGCCTTCATTGGCGTGCCAAACGGTCGGGTTGATCCCCAATGTGCGGAGTAAGCGGACGCCTCCGATGCCCAGGAGAATTTCCTGGCACAGCCGGATTTCTTGATCGCCTCCGTATAGGCGGGCCGAGAGCGCACGATTTTCCGGATTATTCTCCGGTACGTCCGTGTCGATCAGATAGAGCGCGACTCGACCGACGAGCACTTTCCAGACAATGGCCGCGACAATTCGATCTCCCATCTCGACGGTGATTCGACATGGAGTACCTGATGGTGTGAGGGCTGGACGGATAGGCGAGTCATCTCGATCGAACGGGGCATAGGCGGCTTCTTGCCACCCTTCCGCGGTGATTCGTTGTCGGAAATAGCCTTGCGGGTACATAAACCCGATTCCGACCAGTGGGACACCCAGGTCGCTGGCCTCCTTGCAATGGTCACCCGCCAAGATTCCCAGACCGCCGCTGTAGATCGGAATAGAACTATGGAGTCCGAATTCGGCGGAGAAATACGCGACCGTGGCATCGGCTAACTCGGGGTGCTGCGACTTGAACCAACTCCGTCCGTTCCGGTGGTACTGGTCGAACAGTTTCAGCACGGCCGAATACTGACGCACATAACTTGGATCTTCAGCTAGCTGCGTGAGACGCTCCGGCTTCACCTCGGTTAGGAGCTTGACGGGGTTGTGGTGACAAAGGACCCAGAGGGTCGGGTCGATCACTTCAAAGAGCCGCCGCGCTTCAGGGGTCCAACTCCACCATAAGTTCTGTGCGAGCTCCGACAGACGCGTCAATCCGGACGGAAAGCCGTTCGGAAGAGATACTGTCTGATGTTGGCTGTCCACGAAACCTCCCTGTCGTGTGTCAGTGAGACAAGAAATGCGTCACGTTCAGAGGTGAGTACGACTAGGCGTGACCGGCCTTATGCCATGACGCCCACTCATCGGAGAATGCCACGCTGGCATAGCGTTCGCCAAGGATTTTCGCAACTCGGTTCATCAGTTTAGTCAACTGCTGGACTTCGTCCGGTTTCAAATCCTGGCGGAATCGCGGATGGAGGCCCCATCGGGTTTCCACTTCTTCTCCGGCGACGCTGGACATCACGCTGACGAGTTTGATTTCGTTGCCGATGGGGCCTTTGGGAATCGAGGCCGCCGGCTTTTCAGTTGGGCTTGACGACTGATTCTGAATCACCTGCGAAGCGTCTTGGGTTGGCGGGGCGTCGCCAGCCAAGATGGACGTAAGAGCTGGAATGACGGCGCTGACGCAGAGTGTTGCGGCAGAAGAGACCTGCCCGTCACCCGCAGCGCCCATGACATCAGCAACACGATCGCCAAAATCTTTCAAGAGATCGTTTTTGGCGGTGCTGTCTTCGGTGATCAGAAATCGATATTTCTCGTAGGTCTGACGGCTCTCCGCCACGGCTCCGCTGATGGTCAGCATAATTTCTGTCTGGTCGGCGCCGGATGCGAACGCGGGCTCGAGGACGGTTTTTAACTGCAGCGCGACGGCGTCTTCCAGGTCGTTCATGAATTCCGGTTGGTCTTTGAGAGGGACATGTAGGACTGACAAGCGATCAGTCAGATTAAACATGACCTTGAGGAATTCCAAATAGATTTTCCATTCGGTTTGACGCTTGAGCTTCAATGCCTGTTGGGGTGCATTCCGTTTCATCATGGTTACGGACTCCCCCGCCACGGCAAGCATCAATTCGGCAATCGTGCGAAGTTGCGGGCTGTAGGCACTTTTTGTGGCTGACATTACGCCCTCGTGATAAAGCTCACCATTATATACAAGTCCCGCTGGAGTCTCCAAGGGGCGCCCCCATGATCAATTGTTGCGTCACCTGCTGACCGCATTTGCTACCTTCTCCTCCTTGTCCATGGACTGTTCGTTGAAAGACCCTGGGTGGTATGTTATACAGCGCGACTACTTCCTGATTATTGACATGAGCCGAAATATTACTCCCTATGTACTGAAGCGATCGTCGGATGAGGCGACACCGCGACGGCTTTCAATCAACTACGCGGCGGAGTTGAACCCCCAACAATATGCGGCGGTGACGGCCGGCGACGGACCGGCGCTCGTGATCGCTGGCGCTGGCAGCGGCAAAACTCGAACGCTGGTGTACCGCGTTGCCTATTTGATCGACTCGGGTGTGGATCCTGCCAGCATCCTGTTATTGACCTTTACCCGGAAATCCGCGCAGGAGATGCTTGAGCGTGTGGGAGCGCTGATCGGGGGGCGCAGCGAGCGTGTCTGCGGAGGCACGTTTCACTCGGTCGCCAACACGCTGCTCAGGCGATTTGGTCGCCAGATCGGTCTCGAGCCGGGTTTTACCATCCTCGACCGAAGTGATGCTGAGGACCTCATCGCTCTGGTCCGGTCTCAGCTCGGGCTCAATGAAAAAGACAAGCGGTTTCCACGGAAGGGGACTATCGCCGAGATCTTTAGCAAGGCTGAAAATACACTGCGCCCGCTCGATGAAATCCTGCTGGAGGAGTTTAGCCATTTTGCCGATCATCTTGATGACCTGGACCGGCTTAAGCAGGGATATCAGACGGCCAAACGTCAGAAGCAACTGGTGGATTATGACGACTTACTTGTGCTGCTGCGGCAGCTGCTGATGCAGCATGATATGGCGAGACAGTCTATCGCCTCGTTGTACCGGTATATTCTCGTCGACGAGTATCAAGACACAAACCGTTTGCAGGGAGAGTTGATTCGCCTACTCGCAGCCACGCACCAGAACGTGATGGTGGTTGGCGATGATTCGCAATCGATCTATGCGTTCCGCGGTGCGACGTTCAGGAATATTATGGAGTTCCCGTCTCTCTTTCCCGGAGCGGTCATTTATAAACTCGAAGAAAACTATCGCAGCACGCAGCCGATCTTAAATCTTGCCAATGCGATCATCGACGCGGCGCCGGAGAAGTACACCAAGCATCTATTTACGAGAAAACTTGAAGGGCCGCCTCCAGCACTCGCGGAAGCGACCGGTGAACACGCGCAATCTCGATTCGTCGCACAGCGCATTCTGGAGTTGCGAGAGGAAGGAGTGCCTCTCGATGAAGTAGCGGTGCTGTTTCGCTCAAGCTTTCATTCGTTCGATCTGGAAATCGAGCTGTCACGCCATGGGCTGCCTTTTGTCAAGCGCGGCGGGGTGAAGTTCATTGAGACGGCACACGTGAAGGATTTGTTGGCGCATCTGCGAGTCGTGGTCAATCCTCTTGATACGGTGAGTTGGCATCGCGTGCTCATGCTGATCGAAGGTGTCGGACCGAAGAAAGTGAAGGATCTGCTCGCGGCCCTTGTGAAATCAGACGAGCCTTACCGAGTGCTTCGCGAGGTCGGAGGGAGATCCGGAGCAGGCTTAAAGAGTTTGTCGCTCACCCTTGAGAGTTTGACCAAGGCCCAGAATGTCGGACCAGCTGAGAAGGTGAGCCAGATCTACGAGTATTATTTCCCGATCTTAAAGGAACAGTACGACGATTATCCCAAGAGAACGAGGGACCTCGACCATTTGCAGACCATCGCGGCAGGCTATCCGGGAGTGGATGAGTTTCTCTCAGATCTTGCCTTGGAACCGCCAGACGGAAGTGTGACTGGTGTCGAGGCACCTAATCGCGATGACGAGCAGCTTGTTCTCTCCACCATCCATTCGGCGAAAGGCTTGGAATGGCAATGTGTGTTCGTGATCTGGGTCGTCGATGGCAAGTTCCCCTCCCTCTATTCGTTCGTCACGGATGAAGAATTAGAGGAGGAACGGCGTCTCTTTTACGTAGCGGTGACGAGAGCCAAGCGGTATCTCTACCTGACGTATCCAATCAATGTCTTCGACAAAGGTAGCGGCCTGCTCCTGTCGAAGCCCACGCGATTCCTGGACCATGTCTCTCCGGCGCTGTTTGATCAGCTCACACTGGTTGAGGAAGACCAACGCTCTGGCTGGGGTGACTATCACAGCCGATACTAGTTACGAGCGTCAATTGCGGGTCAGAGGCTGGTGTGATCGGATGCCTCGCTCCTTATACAGTATACAGTGCTCATCCCATGAAACGATGCTCGATAATTCCCGCGACGGGGAGGCTTCTGGCAGTTGTTCTGCTGGTGTCTACGAGTGCGTTGCAGTCCGAGCTTGTGATTGCCGACACCCACGCTGTCTCCTATGAACGAATGTGGGCGCAATTGCTTGGAGAGGCGGACAGGCTTGGATTACCAACCAGGTTCTTGCGAGCAATTCCGCAGGAGTTTATTCGGTTCCAGTTCGATGATTTGCAAACCTTTGCAGCGGAGTATCACCTCGATGACCATCGCATGGTGCTGAACCGATCGTTTTCCTTCAATGCAGCAGGAGCTACCTTGCGACCGCTCGGCCAGATGACGCATAAGGAAATCGAGACACTCTATCATGAGCTCTTTCACGCCTACATCGACTATCTCGTTACAGCCGCCGAATCGGTGTCACCAGAGTCTCAGCAACAGCCGATCCTGAGGTTTGCGCGCGCACAACAGCAGTGTCACTATGGAACGGTACTGATTACGCCAATCGTTCAGAGAAAGACCGAAACCGAGGAGCGGTTCTTGACGGACCGCGAATCATGGGAGGCCCTCAATGAGACCTGGGCAGTTTTTATTGGGTGGGTGGTATGGAATCAACTCGATGTTACCAAGGGATCAGGACGTGCGGTGATGAAGTCAGGTAAGCAACGCGAGGAATGGCTGCGCCGTTTGAAAGAGGCAGACTTTGAAGGAACGCTCCGCGGATATTATGAGCCGGAGGATCCGACGGAGCGAGGAGTCACCCATAAACGATTTCTCGCCCCTGCGTCACGACTGTCCCGGCAGGAAGCGAAGGTCTTGATGGATACCGCTCTTGGTTTTCCTCCTAATCTTGTCAGCGATGCCATGAAAGTCCTTGCTTCCACAGCGACTCGCTCAAGAGTGCAGTCCACCTGCGAATAAAATATGTGAGTCGGTTCTGGGCGATCGGGATTCTGAAATTATTCCAGAGGCTTAGATTCAATTTTCGGTCTGCGTCTCTGATGGGTCTGAGGGAATGTTGCGAAGGCAAATTGCGCGAAGACCCTCTCACAGGACGGCCCGAAGAGAAAAAATTTGAAGATTTGGCCATCGGGGCTTGACATCGCGCAACTTCGTCAATAGAATCGAGCGTTTCCTGAACAAAGCTGTCTCCGCAGCTCATTATTTATCTCCTTTTTTAAAGGAGAGGGGGAGCTGTGCGTGGACGGGCCTACTCTTGTTTTGCAAGGATCAGAAGCAGCAGATCGTGATGATTCTTCGTTTCAACGAAATCACGCGCATAAGTTTGGGCAGGTACCCAAGTGGCCAAAGGGGGCAGACTGTAAATCTGCTGGCTTATGTCTTCCAAGGTTCGAATCCTTGCCTGCCCACCAAAACCGGATGCAGGTAAGGTCTGAGTGTCGAATAGTGAGTGCTGAGAGAATTGGACATCATGGTTCAACCTCAGCACTGACTACTCAGCGCTCAACGATGGGCGGGCGTAGCTCAGTGGTAGAGTCCCAGCCTTCCAAGCTGGCTGTCGTGGGTTCAATTCCCACCGCCCGCTCCAATGGGGGAGCGTGAGGCGTTATTCGTTAAACGTGAAACAGCGGGCCAGTGAAACTTTCTGGAAGGTTTGTCTTGCGGTTAACAAATAGCGATTCACGATTAACGAGGAACGCCCACGTAGCTCAGTTGGTAGAGCACGTCCTTGGTAAGGACGAGGTCACGCGTTCGATCCGCGTCGTGGGCTCCAGGCAGAGCTAGCCCGATCCGGAGCGAGTTGAAAGGTATGCGCGCCGGGATCAAACCTTCAGTGTCCTGACAAGGAGCGTGATGTATGGCGAAGGCGAAATTTGAGCGGCGGAAGCCGCACGTGAACATCGGGACGATCGGGCACGTGGACCACGGGAAGACGACCTTGACGGCAGCCTTGACCAAGGTCTGCGCGGACAAGGGGCTGGCGAAGTTCGTGAGCTACGACGAAGTGGCGAAGGCGAGCGAGAGCCAGGGGCGGCGGGACCCGACCAAGATTCTGACCATTGCGATCAGCCACGTCGAATACGAGACGGCCGCCCGGCACTATGCCCACGTGGACTGCCCGGGCCACGCCGACTACGTGAAGAACATGATCACCGGGGCGGCCCAGATGGACGGGGCGATCCTAGTGGTGAGCGCCGCGGACGGCCCGATGCCCCAGACGCGCGAACATATTCTATTAGCCCGCCAGGTGGGGGTGCCCTATATCGTCGTGTTCCTGAACAAGGCGGACAAGATTGACGACAAGGAACTGTTGGACCTGGTCGAGCTCGAAGTACGGGAGCTGTTGAGCAAGTACGACTTTCCCGGCGACAAGACGCCGATCATCCACGGGTCGGCCCTCAAGGCCATGGAAGGGGATCAGGGCCCGTTGGGCGTGCCTGCGATCCTCAAGCTCCTGGACGCGGTCGATACCTATATTCCGACGCCCAAGCGGCCGATCGACAAGCCGTTTCTCATGCCCATTGAAGACGTCTTCACGATCAGCGGCCGGGGCACGGTGGTGACGGGGCGCTGTGAGCGGGGCATCGTGAAGGTGGGGGACGAAATCGAGATCGTGGGGTTGAAGCCCACCCAGAGCACGGTGGTGACGGGAGTGGAGATGTTCCGCAAGGTGCTCGATGAGGGGCAGGCGGGGGACAACATCGGGGTGCTCCTGCGGGGGACCAAGAAAGAAGAAGTCGAGCGGGGGATGGTGCTCTCGAAGCCCAAGAGCATCACGCCGCATACGAAGTTCAAGGCGGAGATCTATGTGCTGACGAAGGAAGAAGGGGGGCGGCACACACCGTTCTTTAACGGGTACCGGCCGCAGTTCTATTTCCGGACCACGGACGTGACGGGGGTGGTGCAGCTGAATCCGGGGGTGGAGATGGTGATGCCGGGGGACAACGTGAGTGTGACGGCGGAGTTGATCAGCCCGATCGCGATGGATCAGGGGTTGCGGTTTGCGGTGCGCGAGGGCGGCAAGACCGTCGGCTCCGGCGTCGTCACCGAAATCCTGGCGTAACGGCTGGTAGCTGTCCGCTAACAGCTGAGGAGTATTGGAATGCGAGAAATTATCGACCTGGCGTGTACCGTATGCAAGCAGCGGAACTATTCGACGACCAAGAACAAGAAGAATGACCCGGACCGTTTGGAGAAGAATAAGTTCTGTAAATTCTGCCGGAAACAGACACCGCACAAGGAAGTAAAGTAAGTGCTGAAGTGCTGAGTTGGGGTGCAGGCAGTTCAATCACTCAAGACTCAGCACTTGGTGCTCAGAACTGGGCATAGGGGCATGGTGTTAATGGCAGCACATCGGTCTCCAAAACCGAGAGTCTGGGTTCAAATCCTAGTGCCCCTGCCATTCCGCAGATAGTTGACGGGAAAGGCCTGGGGTTCGGAGTTCGATGATCGCACGGTTCAATGTAGGGAGAGATCAATGATCAGGAAGATGATCGAATCGGTTCGAGAGTTTTTCGTCGACGTTCGGGGGGAACTCAAGAAAGTGTCGTTCCCCACCCGCGCCGAGACGATTGGCTCAACGACGGTGGTGATCGTTTTTTGCGTCATTGTGTCCCTCTACCTATCGGTAATCGATTCGTTTCTTGTATGGCTTGTCGGCAAACTCCTGTGAGGAGCCGACGTAACAGAGAGCATATGCTGGGGCGTCAACAAGCTGGGATGCAAAGGTAGGTACATGGCGAAGAGCTGGTACGTCATCCACACCTATGCCGGGTTCGAGGGGCGCGTCAAAACAAGCTTACTGGAGCGGGCGAACCAGATGGGGATGACGGAGAAACTCGGTCAGGTGTTGGTGCCGACCGAGGATGTCATCGAGATTAAAGACGGCAAACGGCGCACTTCTCGGAGAAAGTTTTTCCCCGGATACGTCTTGGTGGAGTTGGAATCACCGCTGGCCGATGACACGTTACAGATGATCAAGGAAACGCCGAAGGTTACCGGTTTTGTCGGCGGCGGGGCTCAGCCGACACCATTATCACAGGAAGAAGTAGAGTCGTTGCTGAAACAAGTTGACGCCGGTGCGGCTGGGCCGCGCGAACAGGTCAAGTTCATCAAGATGGATAACGTGCGCATCATCGATGGGCCGTTCTTGGGATTTAATGGTCTCGTTGACGAGGTAGATCAAGATCACAATCGTCTGAAAGTGATGGTCAGCATCTTCGGACGATCAACGCCGGTCGAGTTAGGATTTTTGCAAGTGGAGAGGATTTAAACAGCAGACAGCTGTCGGCCATCAGCTCTCAGCTCATGCTGAAGGCCAATAGCTGAATGTTCATGAGGGAATCATGGCAAAGGAAGTATCCGCGCAGATTAAATTGCAGATACCGGCGGGAAAAGCCAATCCGGCACCCCCCGTCGGGCCGTCGCTGGGGCAGCACGGCGTCAACATTATGGAGTTCTGCAAACAGTTCAATGCCAAGACTCAGAAGGAAGGTGACAGCATCATCCCGGTCATTATTACGGTGTACAAGGATCGGAGCTTCACGTTTGTCCTCAAGACACCACCTGCGTCCGATCTGTTAAAGAAGGCTGCTGGGATTATCAAGGGGTCTGGCGTCCCCCAGAAGGATAAGGTGGGGAAAATAACCAAGACTCAGTTGCGTGAGATCGCGCAAAAGAAGATGGCAGACTTGAATGCCGCTGACCTTGAGGGTGCGATCAAGATCATCGAAGGAACGGCCCGAAGTATGGGGGTCGTGGTCCAAGGTTGAGAGCACGGGGTCGGGACCCCTTCTTTGCTCGCGCAACGCGCGGCCTCAGAAGGCCCTCGACGGGACAGGGCAAGCCTCGGCGAGCCTGGGGTTGGGCGGGTGATTACGAATGCGCGCAGTCGAAGGGCGCCGACCCAGTTTGGAGCTAGGGGGAGGAGAACCAATGGGGAAGAAAATGCGAGCGGCGGCGGAAAAAATTCAGCCGCGCCTGTATGCGCTCCGTGAAGCTGTCGACGCAGTGAAGGGAGCGGCCTATGCAAAGTTTGACGAGTCTGTCGATTTGGCCATTCGGTTAGGCATCGACCCCAAACGATCTGACCAGATGGTGCGGGGGACGACGTCCTTGCCCCATGGAACGGGGAAAAAGCTCCGGGTGCTCGTCTTCGCCAAAGGTGAGAAAGAGCAAGAGGCGAGGCAGGCGGGAGCAGATTTCGTCGGGGCGGACGACCTGATGGAGAAGATCAAGGGCGGGTGGATGGACTTCGATTGCGCGATCTCCACACCAGACCTGATGGCGTCGGTCGGTAAGCTCGGGAAGGTGTTGGGACCGCGAGGGTTGATGCCGAATCCCAAAACTGGAACCGTCACGTTTGAAGTCGGCAAAGCCGTGGCGGAAATCCGGAAAGGCCGCGTCGAGTATAAAGTGGAAAAGGCCGGCATCGTCCAAGTCCCTGTCGGAAAGGTGTCGTTTAAGGCCGACCAGTTAGTTGACAACGCCTCTGCAGTGCTCGAGGCAGTCATTAAAGCGAAGCCGGCCTCCTGCAAAGGGCGCTATCTGAAGAGCGTGACGATCTCCAGCACGATAGGCCCTGGCGTGAAGCTCGATGCTATGGCATTGACGAAACAGTGGAGTTAGTCGCGGTCTGACCGTTGTAAGGAGAAAGGGTTAGGTTATGAAGAAGGAAGAGAAATCGACCGCGGTCGCGGAGTTGACCGAAAAATTCGGCCGCGCTCGGCTCGCCATTCTCACGGAATGTGCCGGGCTCCCTGTCAATCAGATTACGGAATTGCGGAAGCAATTGCGCGGGGCAAAAGCCGAATACAGGGTGGTGAAGAACACGCTGGCAGCCCGTGCCGCCGAAGGGACTACCCTTTCAGGTGTGAAAGGGTACCTGAAAGGACCGACGGGAATGGTGATCGGCTATGACGATCCTGTGCTGCCGACAAAGGTGCTCAGGGACTTCATACTGGCAGAGAAGCGGGTAGAGAAAATCAAGATTACTATCGGTGTCTTGGAAGGGAAGGTGTTGCAGCCGGCCGAGCTTACCGCGGTCGCGAAGTTGCCGAACAAGGAAGTGCTGATCGCGATGCTGCTGTCGGCGATGCAGGGGCCGGCACGTGGGCTGGTCTATACCTTGAGTGCAGTCTTATCGAAATTTGTCAGAGTCATTGCGGCCATTCAGGATAAAAAGAAAGGGGAGGGGGACATGTCAGCAACAGCGTCTAAATTATCACAGGAAGAACTCATCAAGGCTATCGAGAGCATGAGCGTGCTCGAATTGGCTGAACTCGTGAAGGGACTGGAGAATAAATTCGGCGTAACGGCCGCTGCTCCGGTCGCCGTTGCCGCGGCGCCGGCTGCCGGTGGGGCCGCAGCCGCTGCAGCCGCCGAAGAGAAGACGGCGTTCGACGTCATTCTTGCATCGGCTCCGGCGGACAAGAAGATTCAGGTCATCAAGGTGGTTCGCGAATTGACCAGCCTGGGATTGAAGGAAGCGAAGGATTTGGTGGAAGGCGCGCCCAAACCGGTGAAGACGGGCGTGGCGAAGGAAGAAGCCGACACCATGAAGAAGAAGCTCGAAGAGAGCGGCGCGAAGGTCGAGGTTAAGTAGCCTCGACGTAGCAGTAAATCCGGGAGTGCCTGTCTTCTCCAGGCACTCAAGCCCAACCATATGTAGTGGAGGACTACCGAATGTCCGAAACGACTCTACAAGAGTTCGTGGAACGGAAAGACTTTTCTCGCATTCGCACGAGCATCGATATCCCGGATCTGATCGAGATCCAGAAGCGCTCCTACGAAGAGTTCTTACAGATGGAGGTGGAACCGGAGCGCCGCAAAGATTACGGTCTTCAAGCGGCACTGGCGAGTGTCTTTCCGATTCCTGATTACAACAACACAGCGGTGTTGGAATACACCAGTTACACACTGGGGACACCCAAGTACGATGAGCGCGAATGTCTTGAGCAGGGGATGACCTTTGCCGTGCCCCTCAAGCTGCGCGTCCGGCTGGTGGTGTTCGACAAGGAAGACAAGGGGCCGAAGAAAAAAGTGCTCGATGTTCGCGAGCAGGAGGTCTATGTCGGAGAACTGCCGCTGATGACCGAGCGGGGCACGTTTATCGTGAACGGCACGGAACGCGTGGTCGTCAGCCAATTGCACCGTTCGCCCGGCGCATCGTTTACTCACGACAAGGGGCGGACCCATGCGAGCGGTAAGGTGTTGTACTCCGCCCGCATCATCCCCTATCGCGGCTCGTGGCTCGATTTCGAATTCGACGCCCGCGACATTCTCTACGTGCGCATCGATCGCCGTCGAAAAATGCCGGCGACAATCCTCCTGAAAGCGTTCGGATATTCCAGCGACGATCTCTTGAAGATGTACTACCCGGTCGAGGAAATCCGGGTGGTCAAAGGCAAGTTGATGCGGAAGCTGGACCCAGAGATCCATCACGGTCTGCGCTGTTCCACGGAAGTCACGGAGAAGGGTGCGAAAGATCCGCTGGTCCGTGAGGGAGGAAGGCTGACCAAGGGTCTGATCGCGAAATTGAAATCGGCCGGCGTGAAGGAGATTCCCGTGTCGCCGGCTGAGCTGGTCGGTCGCGCCGTCTTGACCGAGCTCGTCGATTCGAAAAAGCACAAGATCGCTGAGAAAAACCAACGACTGACGGCGGAGATCGTCGAAAAAATTGCCGAGAGCGATATCGAAGACTTCAAGGTCATTTACTTGGACACCGCAACGGCGACTCCGGTGATTCTGGATACGTTGGAGATGGAGCGGACTGGTTCGAAGGAAGAGGCGATGGTCGAGATCTATCGCAGGCTTCGTCCGGGCGAAACCCCATCGGTCGAGACGGCCCGGGCGCTGTTCGACAATTTATTTCTCAACTCGAAGCGGTACGACCTGTCTCCTGTCGGGCGTCTGAAGCTGAACAAAAAACTCGAGCTGGACTTGCCGCTGGAACAGCGGACGTTAACAGCACAGGACATCGTCGAAGTCATTCGCTACCTCGTCAACCTGAAAATGGGCAAGGGCGAGATCGACGACATCGACCATTTGGGAAATCGTCGAGTCCGGTCTGTGGGCGAGCTCTTGGAAAACCAGTTCCGCCTCGGCCTGGTCCGTATGGAGCGCAGCATCAAAGAGCGCATGAACCTGCTCGATATGGAAACCGTGCTGCCGCACGACCTCATCAACGCCAAGCCGGTCGTGGCCGCCGTCAAAGAATTTTTCAGCAGCAGTCAGCTGTCGCAGTTCATGGATCAGACGAACCCACTTGCGGAGATCACGCACAAGCGGCGCCTTTCCGCATTGGGGCCTGGCGGGTTGACGCGTGAACGGGCCGGATTCGAAGTACGCGACGTCCATCCGTCGCATTACAGCCGCATCTGTCCGATCGAGACACCGGAAGGCCCGAACATCGGTCTGATCACGTCGCTCGCGACCTACGCACGGATCAACCAATTCGGGTTCATCGAGGCTCCTTACCGGAAGGTCGTCAAGGGAAGGGTCACGGACGAAATCGAGTTTCTGTCCGCGATCGAGGGCGATAAATACATCATTGCCCAGGCGAACTCGAAACTCGACGCTTCCAATCGTCTGGTCTCGGAGACCATCTCGGCCAGATCCGGCGGCGATTTCGTGACGGCGACTCCCGACAAGATCGAATACATGGACGTGTCGCCAAAACAGGTGGTCAGCGTGGCGACTGCGTTGGTCCCGTTTTTGGAACACGACGACGCAAACCGGGCTCTGATGGGATCAAATATGCAACGCCAAGCCGTGCCGCTGTTGAAATCGGAAGCCCCGCTGGTCGGCACTGGGATGGAGGCAGTTGTCGCGCGTGATTCCGGCTATGTGGTGCAGGCCAAGCGGACCGGCGTCGTGGAAAGCGTCGATGCGACGCGCATCGTCGTCCGAGCAGACTCCAAGGAAGGTCGGAGAGGGAAAGATTCGGGTTTGGATGTCTATGACCTTATCAAATTCCAGCGATCAAACCAGAACACATGCATCACTCAAACCCCCGTCGTTCGGATCGGTCAGCCAGTCAAGAAGGGCCAAGTGTTGGGTGACGGTCCGGCGATCGATCGAGGTGAGCTGGCCTTGGGCAAGAATGTCCTCGTCGCGTTTATGCCGTGGGGCGGGTACAACTTCGAAGACGCGATTCTGTTGAGCGAGAAACTCGTGCGGGAAGATGCGTTTACCTCGATTCATATCGAAGAGTTCGAGGTCGAAGCGCGCGATACGAAGCTGGGCAAGGAAGACATCACACGAGACATTCCCAACGTGGGAGAAGAGGCGCTCCGCAATCTCGATGAGAGCGGCATCATCCGTATCGGCGCTGAAGTGAAGCCGGGGGATATTCTCGTGGGGAAGGTCACGCCCAAAGGCGAAACGCAACTGACCCCAGAAGAAAAACTCCTCCGTGCCATCTTTGGCGAGAAGGCCGGAGACGTCAAGGACACGTCGTTGACGGTGCCCCCCGGTGTCGAGGGCATTATCGTCGACGTCAAGATCTTTTCCCGCAAAGGCCTCGACAAGGATGAACGGTCCAAGACCATCGAGAGCGAAGATCAGATGAAGCTGCAGCGCGACCA
>Ga0187765_10000131_pt1 | contig 25775 bp, 21 predicted proteins | sample 0216_QUI02_MP05__3_FD_133018 | JGI IMG/M metagenome (GOLD analysis project Ga0187765, IMG submission 133018) | Tropical peat soil microbial communities from peatlands in Department of Meta, Colombia - 0216_QUI02_MP05_10_MG | ecosystem: Environmental > Terrestrial > Soil > Wetlands > Peat ...
CTGTCTTGGGCTCGCCGTGGACGATGCGCCCATGTTCATCGAGGAACCGGTCGGTGATGACCGTCGGGTTAGCGACGAACTTGCCGTCGACCTTCAGCGCCGGCACCACGTCGCAGATGACGCCAAGACGATAGGCCTTGTGCGCCGAGAACGGCTCGCACAGCAGGCCTGAGACCATCGCCTGTTCACAGCCGATCATGTAGGGAAGGAAATCCGTCGCGCCGCCGATCGGCGCCGAGCCATGCTTGGGTCCGGCTTGACCGAAGCGAGCGAGGTCCTGCGCAATCGAGAAATCGCAAGCCATGCCGATTTCCTGGCCGCCACCGATGCGCATGCCGTTTACGCGGCAGATAACCGGTTTGTCGCAGCCAATGATCGCGGAAACCATGTCGTTGAAGAGCCGCATGTAGCCCCGATATTCCTGGGGATTGCCGGCGTAATATTCGGCGTATTCCTTGGTGTTACCACCGGTGCAAAAAGCCTTGTCGCCTGCGCCGGTGAAGACTACCGCAACAACGTCACGCGCCGTGCTGGCAGCACGAAAGGCTAATATGGTCGCCTTCACCATATCGGTCGTATACGAGTTAAATTGACTGGGGTTGTCGAGCGTGATCCATGCATTGGAGAGACCGGCTACCGGCTTGCCGTCGATATCCTTCACCGGACGTTTCTCGTAGTGCACGCCCTTCGAAACGGTCTCACGCACGAGGTCGGTGACAAGATTGTGGTTCTTTAATTCAGATTCTCGTGCGGGGATCACGTGGGCTGCTTGGCTGGTCATTGAATGCTCCTCACGATGCAGGCACGAGGACAGCGCGGCGCTTGAGTGCTCCGGCGTGGACCGCCTCGAATATTTGATTGATCTCGTTGAGCGGATGCTTCTCAACGAATGGCGTGACTTTGATGTGGCCATTCAACACGAGCTCCAAGGCGTCAGGATAAAGCTCGGGCGGGCAGCCCCAATTTCCGATCGCCCGCGCGTGATATGCCATCAAGTTCGATAGTCGGATCTCGACTTTGTCCATGGTGAAGCCGACGACAGCGAGGGTCGCGCCGTGATTGAGCAGACTGAAAGCTGTTTCCTGGCCGGTGCGGGTGCCGGAGCATTCAAAAATAATCCACTCGCTTTGGCGCAGGCCGTGCTCTTTGGCGAATGATTGGATTGCCGCCTTGATATCGCGCGGCGACATTTTCCGGGAATTCAATGTGAGCGCAGCGCCCTGCCCGGTAAGGGCTGCAAGCTTTTCATCATTAACGTCAATCGCAACAACGACGCCGCCCAAAGCAGCCGCGATCTGAGCGGCATATCCGCCGACGCCGCCAACGCCGTTGACAATGACGAAATCTCCATTCGTGACGCCGGCCTGCACAACCGCCTGATACGGCGTGGTCACTGCGTCGGCGACCACGGAAAGATCTGCCAGATCGATCCTGGCGGCGGCCAGGCGATGTTCATCAACAACACACAGTCCGTGCGATGGCACGATGATATGCGTCGCGAATCCGCCTTGAATGTCATTGCCCGGCATTTTCTGGTTCGGGCAGATCGTCCCCTTGCCGCGGCGACAAGCATCGCAGTGGCCGCACGGGATGACCGCAGGAACAATAACTGCGCGGTCGGTGTAATAGAGACCGTCCTTGCCGGTATCGACTACATGACCACTGATCTCATGCCCGAGCGCGAGTGGCAGTTCATGCTTGGTGCGTACACCATCATAATAATAGCCAAGATCGGTGTGGCAGACGCCGCAGCCAGCAATTTCGACCAGGACTTCATCAGGGGCCAGGGTGCCGATATCGAATTCCATTGGAATGAAAGGCTTGCCTGCGCCTGTCATCATCCAACGTACCGGCTTGGCATTCATTGCGTTGCCCTCCAGCTTGCGGGGCCGCTGAGCCCGATCGGTGGACCCCGACTGTTTGCATTATTCGTTCGCAACCGCTGGCCTGCCTTGATCAACGTCAAGGAAAAGAAAAAAAACGCATTATAGTACTTAAATACAAAGTGGGCGCCTGCGCCCTTGGAAACAGGCTCTGATCAAGGAGAAATGACTATGGCAAAATTGCCGAGCATTTCGATTGCGATCGTTGGCAGCGGCGGCGCCGGAGCTCTGACCACCGGAAACTCCCTTCTCGAGGCTGCCTGTGCCGCCGGGTGGCATGGGTTGTTTACCCGCACGCTCGGCCCGCAGATTCGCGGTGGTGAGGCGGCTGCGCTTGTTCGGCTAGCCGTTCATCCAGTCGAATGCCTGCCCGACAGGTTTGACCTCCTGATCGGCATCGACTGGCTGAATGCCCACCGGTTCGGCTCTGAAATCAAGGTGGGTCCCGGGACACTGGTGATTAGTGACCCCCAAGGCGGTGATCCGCCGCCGATGGTAACTCAATCCGGCGCGCGCGTCGTCGAAATCCCCATGAAGGAGATGGCCAAGGCCATTCGCGATGGGCGCCCCAATATGATCACGCTCGGCATCGCAGGCCGGCTGCTGGGCCTTAGCATCGAGCAGGTCGTGACGCCGATCGAGAAGCGGCTTGCAGACAAGGGGCCCGCCGCCATCGAGGCCAGTCAATCCGGAATCAAGGCTGGATTCGGCGTGGCGGCAGGAATCGATTTCGGCATGCAACTCGCTCCGCCGAATGCGCGTGCGACTCGCAGGTGGTTACTGTCGGGAAACGAAGCAGCCGCACTTGGTGCCATACGCGGCGGCGTCCGCTTTGCCGCCGCCTATCCGATCACACCCGCGACAGAAGTGCTTGAATGGCTGGCACCAAGCCTTGCCAAAGTCGGTGGAGTGCTATTGCAAGCAGAAGACGAGCTCGCGGCAATCAACATGATCATCGGATCATCTTTTGGTGGTACGCCAGCGCTGACGGCGACTTCTGGGCCCGGGCTTTCTCTAATGATCGAAGCTCTCGGACTCGCCACCTCCGCCGAGATCCCGATTGTAGTCGTGGATGTAATGCGCGGCGGGCCATCAACGGGCATCCCCACAAAATCCGAGCAGGCGGACCTGAATATAGCCGTCTACGGCTTGCACGGTGATGCGCCACACCTTGTGCTTGCGCCGCAATCAATCGGCGACTGCATGTTCACGACGCAATGGGCGACTTATCTCGCAGAAACGCTGCAATCCCCCGCTATTGTTCTGTCCGATCAGTTTATGGGACAGGCACGCGCCGCCATTGATCGGCCCGCGGATGTGGCTTTCATTGGCGCGCGGTCCGTCGCGACCGATATTGTCGGCGCTTACGAACGCTATGCTTTGGCGGCGAATGGCATATCCCCCATGGCAATTCCGGGAACGCGCGGCGGACAATACACTGCGGACGGCCTCACTCATTCCGAACGCGGAATTCCGACCAGTGGCACCGCCGACCACCGCGCCCAGCTCGATAAACGACGCGATAAACTCGAGCACTTTAATTTTGGCGACCACTGGGCGACGGTCGAAGGCGCGGGCGACGTCGCAGTCTTGACCTGGGGGTCGGTCACCAGCGCCGCGCGCGAAGCGACCGGACGCGCGGCTGCGGATGGAATCAATGTTCGTCTTATTGCACCACGCTTGCTGCTGCCGGCCCAACCTGAACGAATGCAAACCGCGCTCGACGGCGTCAAACGCATCCTGATTGTCGAACAGACGCACGGCGGCCAGTTCCATCGTTACCTAAGGGCGCACTATGACCTGCCGACGCAGGTTCGCGTATTGAATCGCCCAGGGCCGCTGCCGATCATGGCCGGTGAAATTTACCGTGCGATCACGGAATGGAGATAGTGATGTCGACCGTTGATACGCGCCTTGCCCGCAAGCCCGCCGAATACAAATCCGACATCAAACCGATATGGTGTCCCGGTTGCGGTGATTATCACGTGCTGATGTCGTTCACGCGCGCATTTGCGCAATTGGGATTGCCACCGGAGCAAATCGTGGTCGTTTCCGGTATTGGTTGTTCGTCGCGGATTCCCGCCTACACGAATTGCTACGGTTTTCATGGCGTGCATGGCCGTTCGCTAGCCCTCGCCGCCGGACTGAAGGTGACACGGCCCGACCTCACCGTTGTGGTCGCCAGCGGCGACGGCGATGGCTACTCGATCGGCGGCAATCATTTCCTGCACGCTTGCCGTCGTAACATCGACATGACTTACGTAGTCATGGACAATCGCATCTACGGCATGACCAAAGGCCAGCCGTCACCCACCACGGAACCTGAGTTCGACACCGCGCTGTCACCGGGCGGGACCCGCGTGCGGCCATTCCATCCACTGGTCGTCGCGCTAGCTTCAGGAGCGAACTTCATCGCCCGTTGTTTCTCCGGTGAGCCGAACGAGACGGCCGCCGTATTGGTAGAGGCGATCAAGCACCCTGGATTCTCGTTCATCGAAATCCTCAGCCCTTGTGTGACTTTTCGCCCCGACGAGAAATCATGGAAAGACCTGGTGCACCCCGCCCCGGTCACCGCAACCACGGACCCGGGCAAGGCGGCGCGCCGAATCATGACTGACGATGGCTTCAATCTTGGAATTCTGTACCGGGGCAATCGCGAGCCATTTCAGCCCGCGATTGGCGCAACCGGCGTCGATTTATCGGAGCTAGAGAAGGATTTCGAACTATGAGCAAAGCAGCGGGCAGCCCGAAAGTCGCCGACCTCAACGATCTGCTGGCGGTCGCCTATCAGATCGAGATCGATGCGGTTGAGCGCTACAATCTGCTCGCTGATCAAATGGAAACCCACAATAATCCGGAATTGGTCAAAGTCTTCCGCGATCTCGCGCGCGCCGAAAACATCCATGGTGAGGAAATCCGTCGCCTCGCAGGTGATTTCGATGTGGCCGCACATGCGCGCCAGATCGCCAAATTTGAGCGAAGTGAAAGTCCGGAGCAAGCCGACCTCGGTTCGGCCCACTACCTGATGACACCCTGGCATGCCTTGCAACTCTCACTCGCCGGCGAAGAACGCGCGCTTGCATACTTCACGTCCATCGTCGAGACGGCAAAGGATCCAAAGGTCAAAAACATGGCAGCCGAACTTGTCGAGGAGGAGGCCGAACACGTGAATCTCGTTCATCGGCTACTGCGCCGCTACCCGCAGCCGAGTGAGTCTTGGGCCGAAGATTTGGATCCGCCCGTATCACAGGAATGACGGTCCAGAGGTATACCTACCGTCACGCCTGACGCCGAAATACGCCAATCAATTGGACTTGCTGCGCCGGTCCACCACCCGCACTGCCTTGCCTTGCGAGCGTGGAACTTCGCCTTCCGCCTTGATTACAACCTTGCAAGTTACCCCGATTAACGACTTTATGTGGTGAGTGACCTTGTCGGCCTTGTCGAAGCGATCGCCGGTAAAATTCGGTGCAAGCTCGACCTCCACAGTCATCTCGTCGAGGGCACCATCGCGCGTCAGGACGATCTGGTAATGGGGGGCAAGCCCCGGAAAACCCACCAGGACCGCTTCCACCTGCGAGGGATAGACGTTGACCCCGCGGATAATGAGCATGTCGTCATTGCGTCCCGTGACCCGCAGAATACGGACATGGGTGCGGCCGCACGCGCAGGGCGTATTGCTGAGGCGCGTAATGTCACGCGTGCGATAGCGGATCATCGGCTGCGCTTCTTTGGTCAACGTCGTGATAACTAATTCGCCAGTCGTCCCCATTGGCAGCGGCTGCAGCGTTTCAGGATCAATGATCTCGAACAGGAAATGATCTTCCCAGCCGTGCAATCCCGACTGAACGCCATGACACTCGCAGGCCACACCCGGCCCCATGATTTCCGACAAGCCGTAAACGTCCACCGCCTTGAGCCCCAGCCGAGCCTCGAGATCACGGCGCATGGCATCGCTCCACGGCTCTGCCCCAAAAAGGCCGATCCGCAACGAAGACCGCTTCAGATCGACACCCATTTTTTGCGCGATCTCTGCAATATTGAGTGCATAAGACGGAGTGGCGCAGAGCACACTGGCTTCGAAGTCGTTGATCAAGGTCACCTGACGTTCGGTCCCGCCACCTGATACGGGTACAACCGTACATCCGAGCCGCTCCGCTCCGTAGTGGGCGCCGAGACCGCCCGTAAACAACCCGTACCCATAAGCATTGTGGACAATATCGCCTGGCTTTGCACCGGCACACGCGAAGCAGCGCGCCATCAGGTCCGCCCATATGTCGATGTCGCCTTTCGTGTAGCCGACCACGGTCGGTTTCCCGGTTGTTCCGGACGAAGCGTGGACGCGGAGAAGCTGCTCGCGCGGTACCGCAAACATGCCGAATGGATAGTTGTCGCGCAGGTCGCTCTTCAGCGTGAACGGAAAACGGGCAACGTCCGATAACGCCTTGAAATCGGCAGGCTGGACGCCCGCATCTTCGAACTTTTTCCGATAATACGGTACGTTCGCATAAGCGCGCTCAAGTGTCTCTTTCAAGCGCGCGGTCTGCAGCGCGGTTAGCGCCTCGCGCGACATCGTTTCGGCGTCGGGATCGAACATGAAAGTTTTTACACTTTTGCTTGCAGTCTGGGTGCCCATGACAAGTCCCCCCTTCGCTCATCTGTTCAAGAAATTGACCAACCCGGCTTGACCGCCGGTCCGACATTGCCGGACCCGCGCACGGGCGTATGGGTCAGCGCGAAACCTTGATTGAACCCGGCGCGGGTCACCAGGATGAATTTCAAAACCGCGCCGCCAGCCGTGACGCAGAGCCCGGCGACGGCGAACAACGGTGTGGCCACCGGCGTCACGGTCAAGCCGATAACGATCAAAATCAAAGGCAAAGCCAACCCGACCGCAAAAAACCACGGCCTGTAATCAGACAACACCGCAATCGTGCGCGTCGGCGCACCCTCGGCTGCAAGCGCTGCAAGATAAGAACGCCAGATCCAGCCGCGGAGTGCAGCCAAAATGATGACAATCACGGCGACGGCCCGCGCCAACGGCAGTAGCGTCGATAACTGTGCTATAGCCGCGAGAAACAGGCCGCTGCCTTCCGCAACGCCAGTCACGATCATCAACGGCAAGATCCACACGGTGCGCCAAGCGGCGATCCCCCTGGCCTCCTTCAGGATCATCGCCTGGCTGTACAGGAACAACCCCGCAAAAACTGCCGCGCCAATCAATAGCGCGGGCGCGCCGAACACGAGCGACAGTACCGCCAATGGGAAAAGTGCAGATGCGATCCAGGCTTCGCGCGTCATCCATGAGCGTTGCGGTTGGCGTAAAACATAAATGAATCGCAATGGTCGCCCAATCTTCAGCAGCACCAGAAATAAACCGACTGCGATGATTCCGAGGGCGGGCCAGCCAAGCGGAGTAACTTCGCCATAACGAAGGCCGGCGATTGCGCCAAACATGAACAGCCCGCTTCCTATGCCGCCGCAAATGAAATTGCCGGCGGCCTTCCAGTCCCAATGCTGCTGTTGTGCGGGCTCGACGCCGCGCGCGCGCATCTCGCTCGAGGCCGACACAACACCCGGAGCGGGTGCGGTCCCGCGCGCCTCTGTGTCGTTCGGCTTGCCGTAGACGTAGTGGAAGTTTGGGTCGGTTCGAAGCTCCGCATGCATGCGGAAACTTTTCTGCTCGCTCAGCAGTCGCGAGACGTTGCTGTTCGGGTCATCTATGTCGCCAAAATGCAGTGCGTCTGCGATGCACGCATTGACGCAAGCCGGCGTCGCGCGTGGGTCGACCCCCGGCGTAAGACCATTCTCGACGCCAAAATCGATCCGGTCGGAGCAGAACGTACATTTCTGCGCCACGCCGACGCGTGCCGCATCGGCACGTTCGACCTCGTTCTGCATCGCCCGGTCATAGGCGAAATGTGGCTCATGCACGAGGAAACGCGCTTGATAGGGACAAGCGACCTCACAATAGGCACAGCCGATGCAAAGATCATAATCGATCGTGACGATTCCATCCGCGCGCTGGCGTGTCGCCGTCGTTGGGCAGACGTGCATACAAGGCGGATCGGCGCAGTGTTGGCACCCAACTGGAACGAACACGCGACTGACGTTCGGATAGCTGCCGACTTCAATATCTAGTACTTTGCGCCATTGCACCGCGGGCGAGGTGGCGTTGGTGTGCCGGCAAGCCGCCGTGCATGTCTGGCAGCCGACGCAGCGCTCAAGATCGGCCACCATGGCCCAGCGCGTCATGACGCAGCTCCCAGCCGCGTAATCTTGACCTTGACGAGATCGGCGCTCGAGCCGGTCGCGTCGGTCAGATCGAGCAGCATCGGAACCAACGCATTCATGCTCGGGGCGTGGAAATCCTTGGCGTAAGGTGTCGCCCAATGATCGAACTGGCCAATCATCAGCAGGGTGTCGGGACGGATACCTTCACACAGCATGACCTGCCCCTTGGTATCGTTGAGCGGCGAGCGCACATCCACAAGGTCACCGTCAGCGATACCAAGGCGCGCGGCCGCTTTGTGATTCATGACGACACGACCGTGACCGGCGACGTTATCGGCGACCTCCTTGATGATCTGAATGCCGACATTACCGCCCCAGGAGTACTGCATGCTGCGGGCGGTGATCAGCCAAAACGGGTAATCCGCAATGCGGACGGAAAAATGCCTTGCGAGCGCACCCTCCCACAGCGCCTCAAGATCATGCCATCGCGGCAGCGGCTCGTATTCGGCGAGCTGCTTGTCCCACCAATGGATATTCTGTTCGTGCAGACGACGGCCAAGCTCCTTGCCGATACGGAATAGCTGCTCCTGATAAGGTTGCTCGAAGCGCAATCCTTCCTCGACCAGTTTCGGATAAAGGTACCATTGCAACCGCGGGAACGGCTTCACGCGGAAGCCATGCTGGCGGTACCAATCTAGTCCCTCGGAATCGGCCCCATCGGTGATCTCGGCACTGGCAGCGCGGCAACTGGCATCCCAGATCGTCTCGACGTCATGCACTTTCTGCGGCTCAAGCGAGAAATCATAATTCTTGCCCGTGAGTCTAACGCCGGCGGCACCTCGATTGATTGCCGAATTGTATGCCTCGATCAGGCCTGTGCGGCGAGCAAGCTCGGTTGCGATCCAGGTAAAATCCTTGGCCTCCCCTTGCGGCGGCACCGCCGGCGCGCGCAGCGCAAAACCCTGGAAGTTCCAGAATTGTTCGACGTATTTCGTGCCGCCGATGCGCAACAGCTGCAGGCCCTCAAGATCCGTGCAGTCCGGCAGCAGCACGTCGGCCATGTGGTTTGTCTCATCGCGCGTATAGGCGAAGCAGACGGTGAATGGAAAGTTCGCAATCGCGTTTCCGACGGCTTTTGTGTCCCAAAACGAAATTGCCGGATTGGTGCGATAGACAAACCAAACGTCAGGCGGCAACGCCGCCGGAAGCTTGTCGAAGTCCTCGCTTTGCATCATCCAGGCGAGGTGGGTTGGGCCGAGCGCCTGGCTCCAGGCTGAATCGGCCACCAGCGGCACTAGCGTCCGGTGCGCGCTGCGCACCGACGGACGAGAAATCCATTCGCTTTTGCTGGTGGGATTCATGGGATATTTCATGAATCCATCCGGTCCCGGCTTAACGCTTGACCAGCGATTGTCAGCTGGACGATTGAGTCTGACTGTTGTGCCAAGTGTGCTGCCGGGCACCTCAAGCGCGCCGACCAAACAGCCGATCAGCGTCCGCGCCCAGCAGCATTCGTAACCGCCCCAACCATTATTGACGGTTTTGCCGAGCGAAATCGAAACCGGCCGCAATGGCAGCGTCACACCCTCGATCTCGATCGTTTCACCAACTCGCGCGTGGCCAAGAAACTCATTGGTGATACGGCGGATCGTAACAGCCGGCACGTCGCAGATCGGCTCCGCCCACTCCGGCGAGTACTCCTTTACATGAACCACAAGCCGCGTGAATGCCGGACTGACCGTGACCGCCTGGTGCGAGATCAGTTCATCGTCAGCATCCACCTCAACACCATCGATGACAAAAGAGCCCTCCAGCTCTGGATCGATATTGGGCGTGTCGAATGGCATTGCGCGACCGGTCGCATTGTCCATCACCAGCGGCTTGCGCGTAGCCGGATCGCGCATGAAGAGGCCATTTGGTCCGACCAGATAGGGCGAGGATGTGCGATGTTTGAGGAACGGTAGATCGAGCTGACTGCGCGGATGCTCGTGCAAGAACACATGAATCATTGCGAACAGAAAAGCGGAGTCGGTTTTCGGCTTGATTGGAATCCATTCCGCCGAGCATGCTCCCGTTACCGACAGATGAGGTTCAATTTGCACCCGTTTCATGCCGCGTTTGCGGGCGTCCGCGTGACGTTTGACGCCGCACACCCCGCCGGAAGCCTCGACATTGGCGCCGAACGAAACGAGGTACTCGCAGAGCGGCGTATCGGGCGAAACCGTGAAGCCGCGGTGCCACAGCTCGCCATAGAGATGCTCGGAGTGATAGCACTTCACGCCCTGCCCTGAGCCGAAACTCATGTCGATCGGGCCCCACGCCGACAAGAACGCGGGAAGGGTTCCCATGTAGGCGGTCGGTGTGCCACCGCCGCCGAAGCTCGCAGCAACGCGCGGATAGCCCGTTTCATCCGTGAGGCCTCTCGCACGCACGGCGTTAAGCCTGTCAGCGACGAGCGATAGCGCCTCTTCCCAGGAGACACGAACAAAGCCCGGATCTTCACCACGACCCTTGTTTGGGTTCGTCCGCTTCATCGGATAGAGAATCCGATTCGGGTTATAGACCTTCTGTACTAGCCCAAACGCCTTCACACATGCTTTGCCGCCAGCCGGATGGATGGTCGCCGCATCGAAGTTTGGAGATACTTCCGTTGCAATGCCTTCTTCAACACGCACTTTTAGTAAATCGGGCCCAGCAACACATTGGTAGCAATAGGTCGAGACAGTTCGTTCGTTGTGCGGAGGCTTGCCCGGCATATTAATTATCCTGATCTGGTGCCAACCAGCTTTGCTGCTTTCGCTTTCAACCGCTCGATCGTCTTGCCAACGTCGACTACGAAGCGCCCGTGAGTCCCGCTACAAATTTGTTCGATGTTGTCCTTTGCCGATACTTCGAAGCTAACTTTTCGACCTTCCACTGCAGTCACAGTGGCCGTGATTTCTACCGTCATCCCTAGCAAGGTCGGAGCTAGATGCTTTATCGCAATGTCGGTGCCAACCGAATCTTCACCGGCATCACCATGGTCGAGAATTAGTTGGCGACAGGTCATCTCGATATCGCGGACTAAATACGGAGTGCCGTAAACGCGGCCCTCTTCCCCCATAAAACCGATGGTGCGGTCGCGATCAACTTCAATACGGTTGACTCGCGATAACCCTGGACGAAGGCTTCCCTTCATCGTCAAACTCCCTCACGATATGTCGCAATCAAAATTACATTGAATTCCCGGCCTATGGACTTGACCAACGTCAATGACCAAGCGTTTTTAGATACCTAAATAGGCTTTCCTGACGCGATGATCAGCCTGGATTTCCGCTGCGGCTCCGCTCAGCGTCACCTTTCCGGTTTCCATCACATAAGCGCGGTCCGCAATTGAAAGTGCAGCGCGCGCATTCTGTTCCACCAATAGAACGGTCAGGCCGACACGCCTCAAGCCCTGGACTGCATTGAGAATCTGATCGACCAAGATGGGCGCAAGACCCATCGACGGCTCATCGAGCAGCAAGAGCCGCGGCTTGGCCATTAACGCACGGCCGATAGCGAGCATCTGTTGTTGACCGCCGGACAGCGTGCCGGCGGCAGCCCGGCGCAACTCGGCAAGCATGGGGAAAAGCTCGTAGACCTGGGCTAGCTCGGGTGCGAAGTCGCCGCCGCGCCGCGTCCAAGCGCCGAGCTTCAGGTTATCTTCGACGGTGAGCGGGGCAAACAATTGGCGGCCTTCGGGTACCTGCGCGATGCCGAGCGCCACCCGCGCATGATCGGGCAGCCGGTCGACCCGCCGATCCTCGAAACGGATGCTGCCGGCACTGATCGGCTGCACGCCGGAGATGGCGCGCAATAGCGTTGTCTTGCCGGCGCCGTTGGCGCCGAGCAAAGTGACAATCTCGCCGGCCCCGACTACGATCGAGACGCCATGCAGCGCCACGATACGGCCATAGCCGCTGCGCAAGTTCTCAACCGACAGCACGGCCAACCTCTTGCGCGCCGAGATAGGCCTGGATAACCGCTGGATCGACGCGCACCTCGGCCGCCGTTCCCTCCGCAAGCGTGCGACCATTGGCAAGGACATGAATGCGATCGGAAACGTTCATCACCAGGCGCATGTCGTGTTCCACCAGTACGACGGTAACGCCATCCTTGGCGATTCCGCGGATCACGCCTTCAAGCTCAGCCGTCTCCACCGCATTGCAGCCGGCCGCCGGCTCATCGAGCAGCAGCACAGAGGGCTCGGTCGCGAGCGCGCGGGCGATTTCGAGGCGCTTGAGATCGCCATAGGCAAGACTGCCCGCCGGCCGGTCTGCCATCATCTGCAGACCAATGCGGGAAAGCGCCATCATTGCTTGTTCGCGCGTTGCGCGGTTCTGCCGCTCAACCGCTGGCAGACGCAAGAGATCGGTGAAAATCCCGGTGCGCTCGTGGCGGTGGCGGCCGACCATGACGTTTTCGAGCGCGGTCAAACGAAAGAAAATCTGCAGGTTCTGGAAAGTTCGCGATAGCCCGCGGCGGGCAAGCCGTTCCGGCGTCCATCCACTCACGTCCTCCCCCGCCAGTAGCACGCGTCCGCCCTGCGCTACATAAAGGCCCGAAATCAGGTTGAATAATGTGGTCTTGCCGGCGCCGTTCGGGCCGATGATCGAAAACACCAGGCCCTCGGCGATATCGAAACTCACGCCATCGACCGCGCACACGCCGCCGAAAGTGATTGACAGATTGTCAACGGACAGGATGCTCACGCCCGCCTCCCGGCAAACAGGGCGGTGAGACTCGGCACGATGCCGCCGGGCAGAAAGATCATGACGCCCATGACGATAAGGCCGAGCACCATGTGTTCGTAATCATGTAGGAAGCTCAGCGCCTGCGGCAGCACGACGATGACCGCGGAGCCGACCAGCGAACCGACGATCGAGCCCATGCCGCCTAGTACCACCATGGCGACGAGTTCGATCGACCGCAGGAAGCCGGACACCTCGGGCGTAATGAGGCCATTGAACATCGCCAGATACGATCCGGCTACCGAGGCGTAAACCGCCGAGACGACGAACACGTTCAGCTTTTTTTGCGCCACGTCGATGCCGAGCACGCGCGCTGCCACCTCGCTGTCATGTATTGCCCTGAGCGCGCGCCCGGTCGGACTATCGATGAGGTTAAGCGCAAGCGCGGCGCCGATCACAAAACTGGCCGCGCTGATCCAGTACCAGGTTTCCGATCCGCGCGCCGCCCAGCCTAACAGAACCAGGCGTGGAACCGACATGCCATCGGGGCCGCCGGTGAGGTTCGCCTGGTTGGTGAATACGATGGACAACAGGGTGCCGAAGCCGAGGGTGGCGATGGCGAGATAGTGTCCTTTCAGGCGCAGGATCGGCCGGCCGACGAGAAAAGCGACGATTGCCGAGAGCGCAGCGCCGGCGAAAAATGAAAGCCACGTCGGCAAGCCGAGGTGGGTCGGGCCGACGGCGACCGCATAGGCCCCAATGCCGATAAATCCTGCATGGCCAAGGCTGACCTGGCCGGCAAAGCCCATCAGCAGGTTCAGCCCGATCCCGGCGAGCGCGTATACGAACACCAGCGCGGCGACGCGATAGTAATAGGCGGACGGGAAGTATACTGGCAGCACAGCGGCAATTATCGCCACTGCCGCAATCGGCATCAGCCGGGAGTAGAACAGCGCGCGCATGTTCACACCCGATCAACGTTGGCGCGGCCGAATAGGCCCTGCGGCATGGCGAATAGCACGACCAGGATGACGAGGAAGGCAACCGCGTCCTTGTATTGGGAGGACAAATAGCCCGCGGCGATTGCTTCGAGTAGCCCCAGCAGGATGCCGCCGACCACGGCGCCGATCGCATTGCCCATTCCGCCGAGCATGGCCGCAGCGAATCCCTTGAGCGCGAGTAAAGTGCCGACCTCGTAGCTGGTGAGCGTGATCGGAGTGACGAGAATACCGGCGACCGCGCCGATCGCCGCCGACACCGCGAAGGAAAAGCCGACGATGCGCCGGGTATCGATTCCGACGAGGCGAGCGGCCAGCCGGTTTGTCGCCGTGGCGATCACCGCCTTGCCGAGCAGGGTACGGTCGATGAACACCCAGAGCAGTACGACGATAACGACGGCGCCGGACAGCACAACCAGGCTCTGCGGCAGGATGGCCGCGCCGCCGACCCGGATCGGCTCGCTACCGAACAGCGATGGCAGGCTGTGGAAGCGCTTGTCGAAGATAACTTGGGCGATGCCGCGCAAGAAAATCGAGGCGCCGATGGTGATCATGATTAGTGCAACCGGACCAGCGCCACGCGCCGGCTCGATGGCAAGGCGATGCAGTGCAGCACCGACAGCGACCGTGGCGATGACGGCGATCAGCGCGGCGATTGGCAACGGCACGCCTGCCAGCCCAAGGAATACCGTCGTCATACCGCCGAGCATCACGAACTCGCCTTGGGCGAAGTTCACCACGTCGGAGGCGTTATAGATAAGGGTGAAACCAAGCGCGACGAGAGCGTAGACCGCGCCAACGGTGAGCCCGGAAAAAATGAATTGCAGGAGCTCGGCCATGCTGAGCCAAATTTTTTTGCAGAAGACCTTCATGGTGACCCCCCGATTTTGGAGAGGTCACCAGCTGCCATCGTCGGCGAATAACTTGCCGGTGTCTACGGCACCAGGGTCCAGTCGCCGTTCTTGATCTCGAGCATGCGGAACGCGGTGAGATCGAGGCCGAGGTGGTCGGTCGGCGACATGTTCACAATGCCGCCGGTGCCGATGAATCCCTTGGTCTTCTCGATTTCGTCGCGCAGCTTGGCCTTGTCCCAGCTGCCGGCGCGCTTGGCCGCCTCGACCAGAATCATAAGTCCGTCATAGGCATGGCCGCCGAAGGTCGAGACCGGCTGGCCGCCGGATCTCTGCTCGTAGGTCTTCTTGTAGTACTCGACGATCAGTTTCTGCGGGTCGTTTTCGGGCAGCTTGTCGCCGACCAGCAACGCCGCGGCCGGCAGGCGCACGCCCTCCGCGGCGGGACCGGCGAGACTGATGAACTGCTTCGAGGCCACACCATGACTCTGGTAGAGCGGCAGCTTGATATCAAGCTGGCGGTAATTGCGGGTGACGATCGCCGGACCCTGGCCGAAGCCGGTGTTGACCACCGCCTGCACGCCCGCTTTGCCTTTGATGTTTGTAAGTTGCGGCGTCATGTCAGTATCGCTGGGCCCGTAGGTCTCCTCGTGCACAATGGTGATGCCGGCTTTCGGCGCGACCGCCACGCACTGATCGCGCATCGACTTTCCGAAGGCGTCAGCGCCCGAGATGATCGCGATGGTCGTCAAGCTGCGACGCTTGAGGTCGGCGAAGATCTTCTCGCACGCCATGGTGTCGGTGTGCGGGGTCTTGAACACCCACTTGCGCACCGGCTGGATGATCTGGATGGCACCGGCCAGCGAGATGAAGGGAATTTGCGCCTCTTCGAACACCGGGATCATGGCGAGCGTCGAGCCAGTGGTGCTGCCGCCAATCATGGCGGTGATCTTGTCCTCGTCAATCAAGCGCTTGGCAAAAGTGAGCGCTTCGCTGGCCTTGGCGCCGTCATCGTAAACGATCAATTGCAGCTTCTGGCCGTTGACGCCGCCTGTGGCGTTGATGTCTTCCACGTACATTTCGAGCGTCTTTTTCTCGGGATCGCCGAGAAATGACGCCGGTCCGGTGACCGACAGGACAGCACCAATTTTGACTTGTGCGGATGCCTGGTGCGCCACAGCAAGCAGGCCAATTAGGCCAACAACAGCGGTAACGCCAAATCGTTGAAATACCTTCATGGGGACCCCCACTATAAAGTTTAGTTTGGGACGAAGCATACCAGCAGGGCCAAAAATTAGACTTGACCGAATTCAAGGCAGAAGCGGCACGACCGAGGCAATAGTTCTCTATCAATTGGTACGATGCAATGACAATTATCGCTCTTGCGCGGCGATGACCTTGATTGATCTCACGTCGCAGCGCTGATTCGGGATTTCCCAAGACCTCGGGTTCCAGGCGCGCATGGTGCTGCGACACGGTGCGCGAACTCACCCGCGCCCCATGTCCATCCCCTTGACGTCCGTCAAGCAAGTTCGGCCATTCTTCTGCTAGACAAGTCGCAGGTTTGGAAAACTACGATGGATATGACAAGATTTCTCGCCGCCGGCACGTTCATCAATAGCGACTCGCCGCAAGTCATCGCGTTCACGACACAAACGATTGCAGGAGCGGTCGACGCAAGCACCGCGGTCTTGCGCCTTTATTACACAATCCGCGATACGATAATTTATGATCCATATGTTAATTTCGCCGATCCGGAAAACTATCGGGCGAGCGCGGTGCTAGCCGCGGGGCGGGGCTTCTGCATAGGCAAAGCGACGCTGTTGGCCGCGAGCGCACGCGTAATCGGGGTTCCAGCGCGCGTCGGCTATGCCGACGTGCGAAATCATCTTACGTCGCCTCGGCTATATGAAAAAATGAAAACCGACACGTTTCGTTGGCATTCATACGCTGAGCTATATTTATCGGGACGTTGGGTCAAAGCGACCCCCGCATTCGATCGCGCGCTGTGCAATCGCCTCGGTCTCAAGATGCTCGAGTTCGATGGCGAAACGGACTCGCTTTTCCACGCATTTGATCAGGCGGGCCGGCGACATATGGAATACCTGGTGGATCGCGGAGCATTTGTGGATGTCCCCTTCGACACCATCACGGCTGATTTTCTTGCAAGTTATCCAAGCCTGATGATCGGCGACGGCCTTGCCGGCGATTTCCGATCGGAAGCCATCGCACAATCCAAGGAAAATTCACGATGATGTTCACGGTACTATTTGGCAGCCTTTGACGCGTCCAAGATTTATGTAGGCGTCCTTGTCGCAGAAAATTTATTGCTCAACCGACCTTTTCGTGCCGGCCGTGGGCACGTCGGCGGGCGCCACGCTACACAGCAACGCACGCAACTGGTAAGTCCCCATGGCTGGGTCGTAAGGTGGCTGATTGTCGGTCAACAGGTTAGCATTCGAAGTCCAAACGCCATAGTCCGGCGCGGGCTGCTCAGGAAACCACCATCCGTGCTGCACGTGGATGACCCGCGGGTCGATGCCGGTCGTGAACTTGGCCTTTTGCCGGATTCGACCGCGCTTTGTTTCGATCCACATCCACGCGCCGTTAACGATGCCGAAGCGTGATGCCGTGTCAGGATGAATCTCCGCCACGGGGTCGCGTTGCGCCTTGCGCAGCTTCGCGATTTGGCGGTGCTCCGAGTTGAAGAAGAATGATATCCGTCCGCCTGTCGTAAGCACCAGCGGATAACGTGTCGCAATCTCCGGCGTCCGGAGCGGGCTTTCCGGCGGCTCTTGGTAAGAGGGCAGCGGCGCATAACCAAGCTGTTCGAACCTCGTGGAATAGAGTTCGATCTTTCCGGTTGGTGTCTTGAAGCCGCCGTTCAGGTATTTTCGATATTTGAACGGAACCTTGACGAATCCCTTTTGCTTGAGTTCGTCGAAAGTGATGTTGAGGCCGCCGGCGGCAAGTTGCGCATCGAGCACGTTTTTGACCGGCTCCGTGCAGACCGGTAGTTTCATCCGGTGCGCCAGCGCAACAAAGATTTCTTCGTCCGGTTTACACTCCCCAATCTGCACCGCCTTCTGCTGGGCGAGCACAACATTGGCGGCAACCGTCGGCAGCCCAGCCAATTGATCAAGCTCGGGCCATGCCGCCGCCGGTAGCACGATGTCGGCAAGCTCCGCCGTGGGCGTCATGAACAGGTCGGCGCAGACCATGAAATCGAGTTTCATCAGGGCGTCATAGACTTCTAACGAATTGGCGTAGGTTGTGAGCGTGTTGTTGCCGAACACCAGAAAAGCTTTCACAGGATAAGGCTTGCCGTCGCGCATCGCCCGTAACAGCGTTGGAATATGAGCGGCTGGCAGATCAGCGCCCTCCCCGCCCAGCAGCTTGAAGCGTTCACCACCGAGCCGCTTGGCATTCGCTTCAGGAGTGAGGTTCTCGATCAGGCTAGGGAATCGGCCGAGCCCGTGCATCCCGAATACCCAGCCACCCGGCACGTCGATATTGCCGGTGAGCGCGGGTAACATCGAGACGGCACGCACGGTTTGGACGCACTTCGGCGTATGCTCGATAGCACAACCCCATTCCATCATCGCAGGTTTGGCGCGGGCAAATAGGCGCGCAGCGGCACGAATTCTGTCAGCGGAAACCCAAGTGATCGGCTCGGCCCACTCCGGCGTGTAATTCTTCACATGGGCTGCGAGTTCAGCAAACCCGTGCGTCCATTGAGTGACGAAGGGCTCGTCATAGAGATGCTCGCTGATGATAACGTTGATCATCGCAAGCGCGAGCGCATCGTCGGCGCCCGGTCTGATTTGCAGCCAAATATCCGCCTTTTCCGCGAGCCCCGTGCGGCGCGGATCGACGACGATGGTTTGCGGATGGTGCTCGAGCGCCTCGAGAACATTGAAGCGCGTCTCGCCGTCCGGTCCCGACAAGATCGGATTGTGACCCCAATAGAGAATGCACGCTGGTGGCACTTCACCGGTGTAATCGCAAACTGGAAAATCGCCGAACGTCAGGATCGAGGTGTTGACCCGCGGGTGAAAGCATTGGGCGAAGCCCGGCTCGCTCCAGTTCGGGGTGCCGAGCGCATGGCCGAAGCGCGATACCCAGCGGATATGATGGCGACCAGTGCCGGTGCCGAGCGCGATTGCCTCTGGCCCATACTGTCGCCGAATGGTCAGCAACCGCGCGGAAATTTCATCGAGCGCCTCGTCCCACGAGATGCGCTTCCAATCACCGGATTGTCGCTTTCCCTTGCGACGAAGCGGATATTTGAGCCGGTCCGGATGGTAGACGAGGTCTGTCGTCACCGTTCCGATCGGACACAGCCGCCCATGATTGAGTGGCGACTCGCGGTCCCCCTCAACCTTCACGAGGACGCCATTTCTTACATGCAGCAATACTCCACATCCACCGTGGCAGCTGCGGCAGACGCTCTTGAGGACAGTGGCGGCCAGTTGCCCGTTGTCCTCCAAGGACTTTGGCGGCTGTTGAACGTTCATGCGAGCGACCCGAAATTGGCTAGCATCTGTTGCCAAGTGCCGAGCATGACAAGCAACGCACTGTTGATATGGATACTGGCATGATCGCAGTGCTTTTGGCTTGATTTCAATCAAGGAAAGGGCGCGTGCAATGGACTTAAATAATTAAGCGGAATTCCCATCGCGGGTCGGCCCGAGTGACGGCGTCAATGATTGTCCGCATTCAAAGATTGGCCGTTAGGGGCCGGATGCGCGGACTAATCCGCAACGTCAATCTTAATTCTGTACTGGCACCCACAAGCGTGAGGCTGCAATCAATCAATCGGGCAGCGCAACACCGAATTCATCAATTAGGAGGAATACCAAAATGTTGTCCAGATGCATGAACAGCGCCATTATTTCGCTCGCAATTGGCGCAATGGCCATCGGCAGCGCGTCCGCGCAGGACGCCGTGAAGATCGGTCTCATCGTTTCAATGACGGGCCAACAGGCTTCAACCGGCAAGCAAATCAAGGCCGCTGTCGATCTCTATATGAAAGAGCATGGCGACACGGTCGCCGGCAAGAAGATCCAGGTTATCCTCCGCGATTCTGCGAGTGTACCGGACAACACCAAACGGTTGGCGCAGGAGCTGATTGTCAACGAGAAAGTCAACGTCATCGCTGGCTTCGAGATCACGCCGGCCGCACTCGTCGTCGCGCCGCTTGCCACAGAGGCAAAGGTCGTGGAACTTGTGATGGCAGCGGGCACATCGATCATCACCGAACGCTCGCCTTACATAGTGCGCACAAGCTTCACCGTCCCGCAATCATGCGTCATCGTCGCCGACTGGGCCGCCAAGAACAGCATCAAGAAAGTTGTCACCATCGTGTCAGACTATGCGCCTGGATTTGACGCGGAGAAATCCTTCACTGACCGCTTCAAAGCAGCTGACGGAACGGTGGTCGAAGCGATCAGGGTGCCGCTCGCAAATCCCGACTTCTCGCCGTTCCTACAGCGCGCCGCCGACGCCAAACCGGATGCCATCTTCATTTTTGTGCCGTCCGGCCAGGGCGGCACCTTCATGAAGCAATTTGCTGAACGTGGTCTGGATAAAGCCGGCATCAAGCTGATTGGACCCGGCGACGTGACGGATGACGACCTGCTTCCCACCATGGGCGATGCCGCAATCGGGACGGTAACCGCCCATTTCTATTCTGCCGATCACAATTCGGCGATGAATAAGGCCTATGTCGCCGCCTTTGAAAAGGCTAACGGCTTCCGCCCGGGCTTCATGTCGGTCGGCGGCTACGACGGCATGCACCTCATCTATGAAGCGCTGAAAAAGACCGGTGGCAAGGCTGACGGCGATTCGCTCGTTGCGGCAATGAAAGGGATGAAATGGGAAAGCCCGCGCGGGCCAATCTCGATCGATCCCGAGACCCGCGACATCATCCAGAACATTTATGTACGCAAGGTCGAAAAGAAGAGCGGTCAACTCTACAACGTGGAGTTTACCACTTTCGAAGCAGTCAAGGATCCAGTGAAGGCAGCGATGAAGTAATCTGACGGTCTTATGGCGCGGCGGTCGAATGCCGCCGCGCGCTATCCGCCAAGCGGCGGACATCGACCGCGGACTCGTTGTAAGTCATCGTGCGGCCGGGCGCGTTTTGTGAGGCGAACGAAATCGTAGCGCAAACATGCTGACAATTCTGGTTGATGGAATTGCTTATGGCATGCTGCTGTTCGTGCTTGCATGCGGGCTTGCGGTGACGCTCGGATTAATGAATTTCGTTAATCTTGCCCACGGCTCCTTTGCCATGGCGGGTGGTTACATCACCGTCGTTCTAGTCAACCGTTTAGGCATTCCGTTCTCCGCCTCATTGCCAATCGCTTTTTTGGCGAGCGCAGCCATCGGATTCGTTTTCGAGCGCACACTTTATGTGCACGTCTACCGGAAGAGCCCCCTTGATCAGGTGCTATTCACTATAGGCCTCGTATTCATGTCGGTAGCGGCCGTCGACTATGTCATGGGCTCCAGCCAGGTCTTTGTGCGCATCCCCGACATTTTGCAGGGGAAATTCGACGTTTTCGGAATCGGGATCGGCCGCTATCGACTCCTGATCATCGTCATTTGCGGGCTGCTGACGATCGCATTGCAATCCATACTTTCGTTTACGCGATTTGGCAGCCGCTTGCGCGCTGCGGTCGACGACAGCCGCGTGGCGCGTGGATTGGGCATAAACGTCAATCGGGTTTTCGCCCTCACCTTCGCTTTCGGGTCGGGACTAGCCGGTCTCGGCGGAGCACTCGGCGCTGAGATATTGGGTCTCGACCCAACTTTCCCGCTCAAATTCATGATCTACTTCCTAATCGTGGTGACCGTTGGGGGCACATCGAGCATGACCGGCCCGTTTCTCGCCTCGCTCTTGCTAGGCATCAGCGACGTCGCCGGCAAGTATTACGTCCCCACCCTCGGAGCCTTTGTCATCTACACTATTATGATCATCGTGCTGATCTGGCGGCCGCAGGGATTGTTCTCCCGCACTGCATCGCGATGAGGCGCCGGCCATGACGCCGCCCCCTGTCGCCGTCCGCACCGCCACTGAATGGTTAGCCGCTCGCGCCCGCTGGCATCCGCTCGAAGTGGTATTCTGGCTAGCCGCATTCGCGGCGATTTACCTATTGCCGAATCGGCATCTAATTCTGACCGAGATCGCTTGGCTCGGCCTATTCGCACTTTCACTCGATTTGATCCTTGGCTATGCCGGCATTATCTCGCTCGGGCATGCCGCCTTTTTCGGCTTCGGCGCCTACACCGCCGCGCTTCTCGCGAAGCATGAAATCCTCGATGAGCCGGTGCTGGCATTGCTGGTCTCCGGTTGCGCCGCGATGGCGCTCGGATTTGTGACAAGCTTCCTGGTGCTGCGCGGCTCCGACCTGACGAGGCTGATGGTGACGCTCGGGGTGGCGCTTATGCTGCGCGAATTGGCGAACCGAAACGGTTGGCTCACGGGCGGCGCCGACGGGTTACAGGGCGTTAGCATCAAGCCGGTACTCGGATTATTTCGTTTCGATATGTATGGCCACACCGGCTACACATATTGCCTGACCATACTGTTCGTCCTCTTCCTGATTGCTCGTCGTCTGGTGAATTCGCCCTTCGGACTTTCTCTGCTGTCGGTAAAAACCAACCCGCTACGCTCATCAGCGATCGGGATCTCGGTCGATGCCCGGCTGATTGCAATTTATACCGTTGCCGCAGGCTATGCCGGCATCGCCGGTGCACTCCTGGCGCAAACAACGGCTTTCGCCTCGCTCGAGGTGTTCTCCTTTGATCGCTCGGCCGATCTCCTGCTGGTGTTGATCATCGGCGGCGCCGGGTACCTCTATGGCGGATTGATCGGTGCCATCATCTTTAAGTTCATGCAGGATTATCTATCGGTTCTGACACCGCAGTATTGGCCGTTCTGGATTGGCCTCGTTCTGGTGGTCATCGTTCTGGTCGGCCGCGAGCGCATTACATCGTGGACGGCGCCCATTCGTATCATGGCCGCGCGGCTGAACTGGCGAGCATTGGCGCGCCGGATCGTCGCGTCCACCGAAAGACTCTGACGATGCCCGTTGTGCTGGAAACGATCAGTTTGGTGAAACTGTTTAACGGCATCATCGCATCCAATAACGTTTCATTGCAGATTGAGAAAGGGGCCCGCCATGCGTTGATTGGGCCGAACGGCGCCGGCAAGACTACATTGATCAACCTGCTTACGGGCGTGTCGCGGCCGACGAGCGGCAGCATCCTACTCGACGGCGAAGACATCAGCGATCTGTCGACGTACAAGCGGGTGCGGCTCGGGATTGTTCGTACTTTTCAGATTAATCAGTTGTTCAGCGACCTGACGCCGCTCGAGACCATTGGGCTGGCGGTATCCGAACGGCGGGGACAAGGGCTCGACTGGTGGCGCATCGTCGGCAGCCGGCCGGACCTTGTGGCAGAAGTGGTCGAAATCCTGGAGCGTTTTCACCTCACTGACGTCATCGATAAGCGCACTGCGGTTCTGCCCTATGGCAAGCAACGCCTGTTGGAAATCGCGGTCGCGATCGCCTGCCGCCCACGAGTGCTGTTGCTCGATGAACCGGCGGCTGGCGTTCCCGAAGATGAACGACACGAAATTTTGGGCGCAGTCGCAGCATTGCCTAGCGATGTCAGCGTTTTGCTAATCGAGCACGACATGGACATCGTCTTTTCCTTCGCCGATCGTATTTCCGTGCTCGTTAACGGCTCACTTTTCGTCGAGGGTACCCCAGAAGAAGTTGCCCATGATGCTCGCGTCAAGGCCGTTTATCTCGGCGAGGACCCGGCCAATGCCTGACCTTTTGAACGTTGAACGACTGACTGCCGGCTATGGCGAGGCAATCGTCCTTACGGATGTCAGCTTTAAGATCGCCAAAGGCCAAGCATTGGCGCTGCTTGGCCGCAACGGCATGGGTAAGACTACGCTCGTCAATTCGGTTATTGGTGTTACGCGTCACATTAGCGGCAGCATCAGTCTCGATGGCCACGATATAACCGGGATGCGCCCGGACCAACGCGCGCATGCCGGCATTGGCTGGGTGCCGCAAGAGCGTAATATTTTTCGCTCTCTGACGGTCGAAGAGAACATGACCGCGGTCGAGCGGCCGGGACCATGGACACTTGCCAAGGTCTACACTTTGTTTCCGCGTCTTGCCGAGCGCCGTCACAATCTTGGCAACGAGCTATCCGGCGGCGAGCAACAGATGCTTGCTGTTGCCCGTGCTCTCATTCTCAATCCGCGAATTATGCTCCTCGATGAACCCCTGGAGGGGCTTGCACCGATCCTCGTCGAAGAATTACTGACGGTCTTGCGCAAGATCATTCGCGAGGAAGGGCTTTCAGCTATTCTGGTGGAGCAAAACGCGCAAAAAATTCTAGGTGTGACGGATTTGGCCATCATCATCGAGCGTGGGAGTATTGTCTACCGCGGCACGAGCGCAGCACTCACCGCCGACCGTTTGCTGTTGGAAAGTCACATGGGCGTTACCCACACAAATAGAGACAAGCGACGGCCTTCAAGGCAAAAAGCACACCAGTCTAAGGGATCCTGACGCGATTAGTTGTAGGAGGTAAGCCGCATCGTCTGAAGCGGGGGGAGCCCATGAAGGCAATGGTCATGTCCGCGGTTGGAGCTGGCAATCTTGCGCTCTGCGACCTGCCAGAACCGGCTCCCGGTCCTGACGAAGTGCTTGTGCGCCTGCGCGCGGCCGCGCTCAATTTCCGCGACCTGCTCGTTCTCGAAGGCAAATATGGGTCGTTGCAGAAGCGCGAGGACCTTATCTTGCTGTCCGACGGTGCCGGCGAAGTCGCGGCCGTTGGTTCGGACGTGACTGAATGGAAAATCGGTGATCGCGTGGTCGGCTGTTTCTTCCCAGATTGGAAGGAAGGCCCTGCCAACCAAGTCAATACACGACGCACGCTTGGCGGGTCGGTCAACGGCGTAGCGGCCGACTACCGTGTGTTCGGGCGAAATGACATTCTGCCCGTGCCAGCCGCCTTGAGCTTTATCGAAGCCGCTACGCTTCCCTGTGCCGCATTGACTGCGTGGAACTGCATTCACACAGCCTACCAGACAGGTGCCGAGGATACCGTACTCACCCAGGGCACCGGCGGTGTGTCGCTGTTCGGAGTGCAATTCGCGGTGGCTGCAGGAGCTACGGTGCTCGGCACCTCTTCGAGCGAAGAGAAATTATTGCGTCTACGCTCGTTCGGCGCGACTCATCTTATCGATTATCGTTCCGATTCTGAGTGGGGCAAGACCGCGCGTAAGCTCACCAACGGCCGTGGTGTCGACCTCGTAGTCGAGGTGGGCGGCGCCGGCACAATCAAGCAGTCGATCCGCGCCGTACGCATGGGGGGAACCATCGCGCTCGTGGGCGTGGTGACCGGAGCAGCGCAAGAGGTGAATCTACCACTCATCGCCATGAACAGCCTGCGTGTGATCGGAGTAGCCGTTGGCAGCCGCGCGCAGTTTGCCGAGATGTTGAGGACCATCGAACACCACAACATCAAGCCGATCATCGACCGCGTATTTCCTCTGACGGAGCTCGGCAAGGCTCTAGCCTGGCTGAAGAGCGGGAAGCATGTAGGCAAGGTTTGTGTGGAGATCGCCTAACCGCATGCACGACCGCTGTGGCAACGACCTTCCCTGCCCCCGCCCGTTCCATAAAGTGTAGGTGCAGTCTGTACTCGCCTCCCGCAGGCGTCCAAAAGCCAATGTTCGGATAAATAGCGGGTCGCAGCTTGTCGGCAGACGCTTGCCGCGAGATTCCCCCGGTATACCGAACCTTCTTAGGGGCGCTCGGGAAATCTCCAGTCGTGAGAGACTGCGTGGTGGCGCACGCAGTCGCATGCGAACTCGTCTCTATACGCACATTCCCTGTTAACAGGGAAATAAACAGGGAATTTTACCAAATTCAGTAGCTTTAAAAAATTCTTGAGGCTTACAGGCAAGTAAAATCAAAAGATTCTGTCGAATTCCCTGCTCAGCGAAACAGGGAATTTTTTCGATTATCAGGGACAATCGCCGCATCACCACGCCCCGAA
>Ga0187765_10000133_pt1 | contig 25523 bp, 27 predicted proteins | sample 0216_QUI02_MP05__3_FD_133018 | JGI IMG/M metagenome (GOLD analysis project Ga0187765, IMG submission 133018) | Tropical peat soil microbial communities from peatlands in Department of Meta, Colombia - 0216_QUI02_MP05_10_MG | ecosystem: Environmental > Terrestrial > Soil > Wetlands > Peat ...
AACGGATGAAACAGGCCCATGGCGTTGGAGCCGCCGCCGATGCAGGCGATCAGCGAATCCGGCAACCGGCCTTCGGCCTCATGCATCTGCGCGCGCGTCTCGGTGCCGATGACCGACTGAAAATCGCGCACCATCATCGGATAGGGATGCGGGCCCGCAACGGTGCCGATGCAGTAGAAGGTATCGGCGACGTTGCTGACCCAGTCGCGCAGCGCCTCGTTCATGGCGTCTTTCAGCGTCTTTGCGCCGGAGACGACCGGGCGCACCTCGGCGCCCAAGGCCTGCATGCGCAGCACGTTCGGCTGCTGGCGGCCGACATCGACGGCACCCATGTAGACCACGCAGGCGATGCCGAATTTGGCGCACAGCGTGGCGGTGGCGACGCCGTGCATGCCGGCGCCGGTCTCCGCAATCACGCGCGGCTTGCCCATGCGACGCGCGAGCATGATCTGGCCGAGCACGTTGTTCACCTTGTGGGCGCCGGTGTGGTTGAGATCCTCGCGCTTGAAATAGATTTTCGCGCCGCCGAAGTGCGCCGTCATGCGCTCGGCAAAATAGAGCGGCGACGGACGGCCGACGTAATTCTTCAAATGCGCATCCATCTCGCGCCGGAACGCGGGATCGGCCTTGGCCTCCGCATAGGCCTTTTCCAGATCGAGGATCAGCGGCATCAGCGTCTCGGCGACGAAGCGGCCGCCGTAGATGCCGAAATGTCCGCGCTCGTCGGGGCCGGTGCGGAACGAATTGGGCCGTTGCACGGTCATCACGCGTCGGGCCTTCTTCTCCCTCTCCCCTGTGGGGAGAGGGCCGGGGTGAGGGGATCTAAGACTCTCGAGTCCGAGGCCCCCTCACCCGATCGCGCTGCGCGCGATCGACCTCTCCCCAATGGCCCCAATGGGGAGAGGTGAAATGCATTGTGCTGATCGATCTTCATGCCTGTTTGACTGCCTGCTGCAAATCCAGACTTGCCTCGGCGAGCCGCGCGGCGCGCACGAAGGCGCGGATTTTCTCCGGGTCCTTTACGCCCGGCGCGCTTTCGACGCCGGAAGACACATCGACGGCGCCGGCATGGGTGATGCGCAGCGCCTCGGCAACGTTGTCGGCGTCGAGGCCGCCGGAGAGCATGAACGGCACAGCGAGATCGAGATTCTCCAACAACCGCCAATCGAAGGCCTTGCCGAGCCCGCCGGGCCGGGTTGCCTCGCGCGGCGCCCGGGCGTCGAACAGCAGCCAGTCGGCGACTTTGGCGTAAAGGCGGACGGGCGAGAGATCGTCGCGCGTTTCCACCGGCAATGCCTTCATCACCGGGATGCCGAAGCGCGAGCGCACGATGGCGACGCGCTCGGGCGTTTCCTTGCCGTGAAGCTGGAGCAGATCGGGCTTGAGCGCTTCGATGAATTTGCCGAGGTCGGCGTCGGTCGCGTCGACCGACAGCGCGACCTTTTGGGCACGGCCTTTGACGCGTTCGCCGAGAGTGCGCGCGGCTTCGAAGCCGAGATGGCGCGGCGAGGGCGGAAAGAATACGAAACCGACCATGTCGGCGCCGGCGGCGAGCGCCACATCGAGCGCTTCCGGCGTTTTCAGGCCGCATATTTTGACCAGGAGTGACATTTTCGCTCTTCTCAGACGAACACGATCCGAAAACCAGTCTCCACTTTTCGGGATCATGCTCATGCGCGGTTCTACATCGCGCGGAGCGATTTGTCTGCCCTCAAGCCGCCGGCGGGAAGATCAGCGGGGCGGGCGGTTGCGCGGGCAGCAGCGCCGGCTGGCCCTCGGACGGCCAATGCCGGCCGGCAAGTTCGGTCTTCAGCGTACGAGCCTCGGCTTCAGCGAGGCGGGCGCGGCGGCGCCATTTGCGCTGGTTCATCCAGGTCAGCAGGCCGCCAAAGATCATCCCGGCACCGAACAGGATAACGATCAAAATGAACAGCGGCGCGGTCAGCGCGAAAGCCGGATGTTCGGAATCGAACGGATCAAACGCGATGGTGACGATTTCGCGGTTCGCCACCGCGAAGGCGACGAAGATGACCAGAAGCGGAACGAGAATGAAAGCCGTGACGAGCTTGCGCATCGGTTATGTCTTTCTCCGTCGTGCCCGCGCTCGTCGCGGGCATCCACGACTTCCTTGCTAATCAATATTAAAACGTGGATGGCCGGGACAAGCCGGCCATGACAAAAAAATAAATCACAGAGTGATTTAAGGCGCGGTCTTGTTGAGCCGCTCGCGCATTTCCTTGCCGGTCTTGAAGAACGGCACGGATTTCTTGGCGACCGAAACATGCGCGCCGGTGCGCGGATTGCGGCCCGTGCGCGCCGGCCGGTGCTTGACCGAGAAAGCGCCGAAGCCGCGCAGCTCGACGCGATCGCCGCGCGCGAGCGCGGATGTGATCTCGCCCAGGATGGCGTTGACGATGTTCTCGACGTCGCGCTGATAGAGATGGGGGTTCTGCGTGGAAATACGCTGGACAAGCTCGGATTTGATCATCGGCTCTATCGCCTATCGGTGTCGGTCGGGTCCGGAATATCCGGTCCTATCAATTGGCTAGTGGAGGGTGCCAAAGCGCCAATAGACCGTCAAGGTTGAGCTGCTCGATCGCCTGGACCGTGCCCCAGGCCTCAAGGCGATGGGCGACCGAGGTCAGCCCGACGGCATTGAGCAGGCTGATCACGGCCACATGTATGAAGGGCAGATCGCCGAAGCGCGGGGAGAGCTGGTAATTGCGGACCGGGGTCTTGATGTCGATATTCTTCTCCTTGGCCAACCACTCACGCGCGGTCTGCTCGTTGCCGAGCTCGTCGACCAGCTTCAGCTCCAGACCCTGGCGGCCCGTGAACACCCGCCCGTCGGACACGGTATCCAGCGCGGCATCGACAAGGTGGCGACGCTCGGCCACGATGCCTTTGAACCAGGCGTAGGAATCCTTGACGATGGATTCAAGCGCGGCGCGGGCCTCGGGGCTCGTCGGCTCGAAGCCATTGGGCGCCGCTTTCAGCGGGGAGGATTTGACCTCCTCGACCTTGACGCCGACGGTCTTCAGCAGGTCCGCCACGTTGGGATACTGGAACAGCACGCCGATCGAGCCGACCAGCGAGCTTTGCTGCGCGATGATGTGATCCGACGACATGGCGGCAATATAGGCGCCGGAAGCCGCAAGTCCGTCAACCACGACCACCATGGGCTTCTTGCTCCTGAGCTGCACGAGCGCGTCGTAGAGCTGCTCGGCGCCCGCGGTGGTGCCGCCCGGGCTGTTGATGTGCACGATCACCGCTTTGGCGCTGGAGCGGCCGAGCCGGTCGAGCGCTTCGACGCGGTCCTGGTTGGTGCGGATCAAACCCTCGATGGTGATGCGCGCAATGCCGGAGGTCGCGCCCCCGGTCACGCCGCTGCGTATGGCCGCGAATGCGGCTACTCCGACGATTGCGATGACGGCGATGAGTACGGTGGCCACGCGCCAAAACGTGAGCTTGCGCCGCATGCGTCGGCGGTCGACGATCTGATCGGCATCGAGCGACATGGTTCGCTCCTTCGCGGTTAATTCTTGTCCTCGCCGCCGCGGAGAGTTCAAGCATTCGGCCGGCAGCGGCGAACCCAAAGCGTCAGTTACTTCAATGCCACACCGGCAAGCCGAAGGGCGCCGGCGAAGTCCGTCATTCCTTCGTCGTTTTCTCGGCCGGCTCCTCGCCCTTGCGCTTCAACGCGGTGCCGAGAATGTCGCCGAGGGTAGCGCCGGAATCGGAGGAGCCGTACTGGGCGATGGCCTCCTTCTCCTCGGCGACTTCCAGCGCCTTGATCGAGACCGTGACCTTATGGGTGCGGCGATCGAACTGGGTGACGCGGGCATCGACCTTCTGGCCGACCTGGAATCGATCGGAACGCTGGTCGTTGCGGTCGCGCGCGAGCTCGGAGCGCTTGATGAAGGCGGTGAGGTCGGTGCCGACGATCTTCACGTCGAGGCCGGATTCCTTGACCTCGGTGACCTCGCAGGTCACCACCGCGCCCTTCTTGAGGTCGCCGGCGCTTTCGGTGGCGAAAGGGTCGCCCTCGAGCTGCTTGATGCCGAGCGAGATGCGCTCCTTCTCGACATCGACGTCGAGCACGATCGCCTTGACCTTGTCGCCCTTCTTGTACTCCTCGATCACCTGCTCGCCGGGCCGCTTCCAATCGAGATCGGAGAGGTGGACCATGCCGTCCACGTCGCCGTCGAGGCCGAGGAAAAGGCCGAACTCGGTCTTGTTCTTGACCTCGCCTTCGAGCTGCGTGCCGGGCGGATATTTCTCGACGAAGACTTCCCAAGGATTGCGCATGGTCTGCTTCAGGCCGAGCGAGATACGACGCTTGACCGGATCGACCTCGAGAATCTGCACTTCGATTTCCTGCGAGGTGGAGACGATCTTGCCGGGATGCACGTTCTTCTTGGTCCACGACATTTCGGAGACGTGGATCAGGCCTTCGATGCCGGGCTCGAGCTCGACGAAGGCGCCATAGTCGGTGATGTTGGTGACGCGGCCCTTGAAGCGCGCGCCGACCGGATATTTCGCCTCGATGCCCTGCCAGGGATCGTCGAGCAGTTGCTTCATGCCGAGCGAGATACGGTGGGTCTCGTGATTGATCTTCACGATCTTCACCTTGACCTGCTGGCCGATGGTGAGCGCCTCGCTCGGATGATTGACCCGGCGCCAGGCGATGTCGGTGACGTGCAGCAGGCCGTCGATGCCGCCGAGATCGACGAACGCGCCGTAGTCGGTGATGTTCTTGACCACGCCGTCGATGACCTGGCCCTCTTCGAGATTCTGCACCAGCTCCTGACGTTGCTCGGCGCGGGTCTCTTCCAGCACGGTGCGGCGGGAGACGACGATGTTGCCGCGGCGGCGATCCATTTTCAGGATCTGGAACGGCTGCGGCACGTTCATCAGCGGGGTGACATCGCGGATCGGACGAATATCGACCTGGCTGCGCGGCAAGAACGCCACAGCGCCGTCGAGATCGACGGTGAAGCCGCCTTTGACCTGATTGAAGATGACGCCCTGGACTTTTTCGTTGCTCTTGAAGGCGGACTCCAGTTTGCCCCAGCTCTCCTCGCGTCTCGCCTTGTCGCGCGAGAGCACCGCCTCGCCGAGCGCGTTCTCGACGCGCTCCAGATAGACCTCGACGGTGTCGCCGACTTTGATGTCGGACTGGCGGCCCGGTCCCGCGAACTCGCGCAGCGCAACGCGCCCTTCGGTCTTCAGTCCGACATCGATGACGGCCAAATCCTTCTCGATGCCGACGACGGTCCCCTTGATGACGGACCCTTCCTGCAGATTGCCGGTGCCGAACGATTCATCGAGCAGCTTGGCAAAATCCTCGCGCGACGGCGCGGTACTGGTGGCTGTGGCCATGTAGTCTCCTGACGGGCAGACCGGCGGTTTGAGTGGCGTCCGTTCCGTTCGGGCCAAGGGCCCCGCGACCCCTGGCTGCCGCTGGCTATCCAGCGGGCCGGCCCGATCATCCGAACGGTCGGGACGATGTTCTTTCCGGGAAACCACATCATTAGCGCAGCTAAAATGCGGCAAAAGCGAGGGTTTTGAGCCCTAAATCGAGGGCATACGCACCCTCAACCCGCTCGCGCAGCCTCCACAATGGCGACGGCGGCCCGGACTGCGGCGTCTATATCCAAATGCGTGGTATCGAGCAAGTGCGCATCGGGGGCGCGGACGAGCGGCGCGGCCGCGCGCGAGCTGTCGCGTTCGTCGCGCTTCAAAATGTCGGCGAGGATTTCCTTTTCATTTACGCTCTCGCCACGTCGTTGCAATTCCAGAAAGCGGCGGCGGGCGCGCGCCTCGGGCGAAGCGACGACGAAAATCTTCACATCGGCATCGGGCGCAATCACGGTGCCGATGTCGCGGCCGTCGAGCACGGCACCGGGCGGCTTCGCGGCGAACTCGCGCTGGAAGGCAAGCAAGGCGGCACGCACTTCGGGGATCGCCGAGACGATGGATGCCGGTCCTGCGATCCCGATACGCTTGAGCACGACTTCATCGAGTTGCGAGGGATCGAGCGCTTTGGCGGCGGCGATCGCGCGCGGCTTGTCGTTCGGATCATGGCCGGCGTCGAGCATGGCTTTTGCCACCGCGCGGTAAATCAGACCGGTGTCGAGATGGCGCAGGCCGTAACGCGCGGCCAGTTGCTTGCCGATGGTGCCCTTGCCGGAGGCGGCCGGTCCGTCAATGGCGATGATCATGAAAATTCGGCGCCGAGCGAACGCATCATCTCAACGAAGCCCGGAAAGCTCGTGGCGATGAAAGCCGTGTCGTCGACCTTCACGCCCTGTTCGGACGCGATGCCGAGAACGAGTGCCGACATCGCGATGCGATGATCCATGTGCGTGGTCACGAGCCCGCCGCCGGGCGCGCGGCCTTTGCCCTGCACGATCAGATCGTCCTTGTCGATCTCGACCGGAACGCCGTTGCCGCGCAGCATCGCGGCAGTTGCTTCGAGCCGATCGGATTCCTTGACGCGCAACTCCTGCAAACCGCGCATGCGCGTCGGTCCTTCGGCGAAAGCGGCCGCCACGCTCAAGATCGGATATTCATCGATCATGGTGGGCGCGCGCGTGGCCGGCACGTCGACGCCCTTGAGCGGGCCAGCCTTGACACGCAGATCGGCGACGTCCTCGCCGCCGTCGTTGCGCGAAGCGAGCACTTCGATCACGGCGCCCATCTCACGCAGGGTGGTGAGCAATCCGGAGCGCAGCGGATTGGTCATCACGCCTTCGAGGATGATGTCGGAACCGGGCACGATCAGCGCCGCGACCATCGGGAAGGCCGCCGACGAAGGATCGGCCGGCACCACGATCGGCGCGGGCTCGAGCTCGGGCTGGCCCTGCAGCACGATCTTGCGGCCGTGGTCGCCGCTCGGCGACACGCGCACGGTCGCGCCGAAATGTTTCAGCATGAGCTCGGTGTGGTCGCGCGTGGCCTCCTGCTCGATCACCGTGGTCTCGCCCGGCGCGGCAAGGCCGGCGAGCAGCACCGCCGATTTGATCTGGGCGGACGCGACCGGCGTTTCGTAGGAGATCGGGATCGGATCGGTTGCGCCTTTGAGTGTCGCCGGCAGACGGCCCTGCTCGGCGATCTGCAAGGTGCGCGCGCCCATCTGCTGGAGCGGATCGAGGATGCGGCGCATCGGCCGCGAGCGCAGGCTCGCATCACCGTCGAAAATGGCGGTGATCGGGCAGCCGGCGACCGCGCCCATGGCGAGGCGGCAGCCGGTGCCGGAATTGCCGAAGTCGAGCGGCGCGCGCGGCTCGGCGAAGCCGCCGACGCCGACGCCGAGGATGCGCCAAGCCCCCTCGCCGGTCCGCTCCACCGTCGCGCCAAGCGCCTGCATGGCGCGCGCGGTCGAGAGCGCGTCCTCGCCTTCGAGCATGGCCTGGATTTTTGTCTCGCCGACCGTGAGCGCCCCGAGGATCAGGGAGCGCAGCGATATCGACTTATCGCCCGGCACGCGCACGCGGCCGGCCAGCGGGGAACCGCGGCGGGCGGTCAGCGGTGTTGCGGCGGCCTGGTCCATGACGGCGTGACCCAAATATGAGCCGTCCTAACATGCGCGGGGAAAGGCGTCACGAGACGTGAGAGCCCGGAAACCCGGGGAAATTGCCATTGCCAACGCTATTGACAGGGCCAGCACAACTAGCCAAGTGAGACACCAAATTTCTGACCCCATCCGCAGGAAACCTCGACCGTGGCAAAACCCGAGCTCGGCACCAAGCGTTTGTGCGCCAATTGCGGCGCAAAATTCTACGATCTCAGCAAGATTCCCATCGTGTGTCCAAAATGCGCCACCGTCTTCCAGGTGGCGGCGCCGGCGCGGGCGCGACCGGAGCCGGCCGCCGCAGCTGCACCGGCGCCCAAACCGGTGAAGGAGCCGGTGGCGGTGGTGGTGAAGCCGGAAGTGGCGGACACCGAATTCGTCTCGCTCGAGGAGGCGGACGCCGAAGCTCAGGGCAAGAAGGTCAAAGCCCCAGCCGCAGAAGGGGCCGAAGCCGAGGAGGAGATCGCAATGGACGAGGAACCGATCGAGGACGCCGCGTTCATCGAGCAGCAGGAGGAAGGCGACGAGGACGTTGCCGGGATCGTCGGCGAGGGCCGTGAGGACGAAGAGGAAACTTAAACCCAATTCCACATATGATGTCGGGGCGGTTGCCGACCGCGTGGAGAATTCGGGGCCATAGCTCAGTTGGGAGAGCGCGTGAATGGCATTCACGAGGTCGGGGGTTCGACTCCCCCTGGCTCCACCAGCCTCCGCCCTTCGGGCTACGGCTGGCAAGCCGTAACTCTGCGAAGGCTGCCCGCCGTAGCGCCGCACGCGGATGCGCAGAAAGCCGTGGTCTTTGAACGCTACATGAAAACTGGATCAGGACGCGCTTTTGCCAAGAAGCGCCTGCAGTAATTGTCTCGGGCCGCCTTGCTGGGCGGCTTTCGTTTTTCGGCGGGACCTGAATAGTATCGCGCAAAAAGCGGGAGAGTTTCATGAAGGGCAAAATCGGACTGGAAGAGCACTTCGCCATCGACGACACGGTGATGGATTCGAAGGGCTTCTTTCCCGACGACATCTGGAAGGAGGTGCGCGAACGGGTGCTCGATCTGCACGGCCGACGTCTGCGCCTGATGGACGAGTTCGGCATGGAGATGATGATCCTGTCGCTGAACGCGCCGGCCATCCAGGCGATCCCCGATGCCAAGAAAGCGAACGAGATCGCGCGCAAGGCCAACGACTACTTGGCCGAAAACGTGCGCAAGCGACCCGACCGCTTCCAGGCGCTGGCGGCGCTGCCGCTGCAGAATCCCGAGCTTGCCGCAAAAGAACTCGAGCGCTGCATCAGGGACCTCGGCATGCGCGGCGCGCTGGCGAACGGATTTTCGCAAATCGGCGATCCGAACACGACGGCCTATCTGGACGAAAAACAATATTGGCCGTTCTGGGAGGTGGTCGAAAAGCTCGACGTGCCGTTCTACCTGCACCCGCGCAATCCATTGCCGCAGGACTCGCGCATCTACCAAGGGCACGGCTGGCTGATGGGGCCGACCTGGGCGTTCGGGCAGGAAACCGCGGTGCATGCGCTGCGGCTGATGGGCTCCGGATTGTTCGATCGATATCCGAAGCTGCAAATCATCCTCGGGCATATGGGCGAGAATCTGCCGTTCGGCATCTGGCGGGTCGACAACACCAACGCCTGGATTCCGAACCGGCACGATTACCCGGCGAAGAAAAAAATCGAGCATTATTTCCTGAACAATTTCCACATCACGATATCCGGCAATTTCAACGCACAGTCGCTCTATTGCGCCATGTCGGTGATCGGGACCGACCGCATCATGTTCTCCACCGACTGGCCGTTCGAGAACATCGACCACGCGGCGGTGTGGTTCGATGCCGTGCCCATCAGCGAGAACGACCGGCTGAAGATCGGCCGCACCAATGCGCTGAAGCTGTTCAAGCTCAAGGGTGCCTAACTGACGCGACACATCGTGGGTCTTGCTCGACCGGCATGCGAGCGATTATCCTTGCGGCAAGATCGCGGCGATTGATTTGGGTGGAACGATGGCCGGGCGCGAAGCTGCCGCAAAGCTCTCGAAATATCTGGTGGAATCGATCGAGCAGGCGCGCGCGAGCGAGGTGCCGTTCTATCACCTGGAGTTCGACCGGGTGTTTCCACCCGACATCTATGCCGCCATGCTGCGCGCGATGCCGGAATCGAACGATTACCGCGCGCTGCCCGGGCGCAACAACGTCAACATCCTGGACGACGGCTCATCGACGCGGGTGAAGATCGACCTGTTTCCCGAATACATCCGCAACATGCCGGAAGAGAAGCGCGAAGTGTGGGACACGGTCGGCCGCGCGCTGTGCTCGCAGGAAGTCAAGGAGGCGTTTGTGCGGCGGCTGGCGCCGGGACTCAAGCGCCGGTTCGGCGAAAGCTACGCCGACGTCGGCATGTTCCCGATCCCGATTCTGACGCGCGACGTGCCTAAATACAAAATCACGCCGCACACCGACACCAAGTGGAAGGGCATCACGGTGCAGTTCTATCTGCCGCCGGATGACACGACCAAGCATATCGGCACGATCTTCCACGAGAGGAAACCCGACGGCAGCATGCCGAAGGTGGTGAAAATGCCGTTCTCGCCCAACACCGGCTATGCGTTTGCGGTCGGCGACAACACCTGGCACTCGGCCGACCCGGTCGGACCAGAGGTGAAGACGCGCGACAGCATCCTGCATACATACTTCGTCGATTCCGGGCTGCTGCGCATCGTACGCAACCGCGGCCGACGCGTGGGCAATTTCATCACCAACGAAGTGCGCAATCTGGTGCGGTAGGGCTCTGTCGCGGCCAGCCAAATTATTTCTCCGTCATCTGTCGTGGCGTGCCGCTCTCGCACTTCAGACTGACGGCGATCGGCAGACAGACAGCTTCGATCGCGGTGGCCGCTTGAATCTTTGGTTTTTCGCGCAATCTTACGGCGAACCGGTTCCCACTTCGCCGGATTGCGCTCTAAAAGCGATAGCGCTCGACCGTCTTGTTGTTCCACACCATGCCGTTGCCGGGACGGTCGGGCACGACAGCGTGGCCGTCGACGATCTTCAGCGGCTCGTCCAAAATCTTCTCGGCCCAGTCGACCCATTCGAGCCAGTGGCACGTGGGCGTCGCCGCCAGCGCATGCGCGCTCACTTCGGGAAAGAGATGCGACGACATTTCGATGCCGTGTGAGGCGGCAAGCGCGGCGGCACGCAGGAAGCCGGTGACGCCGCCGATGCGTTCGAGATCGGGCATGGCGTAGTCGAGCGCGCCGGCCGCGATGGCGGCGGCCATGGATGTGCTTTCGGAAAAATTCTCGCCGATCTGGATCGGCGTCTTCAGGCTGATCGCGAGTTTGGCGTTGCCGGCGTAGTCGTCGTGGCGGATCGGCTCCTCCAGCCAGTGGATGCCTTCCTGATCGAGCGCGTGGCCGCGCTCCATCGCCTGCGCCACGGAAAGCGCCTGGTTGTAGTCGACCATGATGACGATGTCCTCGCCGATCCGTCTGCGCACCGCATGCAGCGCGGCGAGATCCTCCTTGAGCGTGGGATAGCCGAGGCGGAGCTTTACCGCGCGAAAGCCCTTGGCGAGCCGCGCGGCCTCGTCGGCGAGCGCCTTGAGCGGCATCAAGCCGAGGCCGCAGGAATTGTAGGCCGGCACGCGGTTGCGGCTGGCGCCCAGCAGCCTCGACAGCGGCATACCGGCCGCCTGGGCGAGCGCGTCCCAGCACGCCACGTCGAAGCCGGACATCGCCATGCGGACGATGCCCTGCACGCCGATCAGGGTGAAACGCTTCGACAGCTTGCTCCAGAGATCGACGGGCGCGACGCGTTCGCCCTTGGTCACGCGCAAGACTTCCTCGAGGAAGATCGTAATCGCCTTGGCGGCATCGCGCACGTAGCAGAACAAATAACTGCGGCCGGTGATGCCCTCCTCGGTGTGCACATCGATCAGCAGGAAAGCCGCCTTGGAAATGATGCCGCGACTGGTTCCAAGTGGAACCGTCATTGGCAGCTCTACGGCTGTGCTGCTAAGGCCGCGGACGGTCAGTTTCGGGGCCGATTTCATGGCGCGCACGATGGTTGAAGCTTCGAGACGAGGGTTTATATGTCGTTATTGGATGCCCATGGTATCCATTTTATTTCAATCTTAGCGCAATTCTTGAAAGCTTAACTTCCAGCCCCCATATTGGTCGGTGATCGCCGGCGACAGTTTGCCGACGATTGGGATGCCTTACGGGTCCCGGTCAAAGTCGCTTGAATGAGGGCTTTGAGATGTCGCGCGTTCCGTCGTTATCCAGTCCGTTCCTTATCGGCTTCGATGAAATCGAGCGCGTGCTCGATCGCGTTGCCAAGGCGGCCGATGGCTATCCTCCGTACAACATCGAACGCATTCCCCGCGACGACAAGAACCCCGAGCGCATGCGCATCACGCTCGCGGTTGCGGGATTTACGCTCGATCAGCTCGACGTCACGGTTGAGGAGAAGGAACTCGTCATCCGCGGGCGTCAGCAGGAGGACAAAAGCCGGCAGTTTCTTCACCGCGGCATTGCGGCGCGTCAGTTCCAGCGCACGTTCGTGCTGGCCGACGGCATGGCGGTGTTGGGAGCCGATCTAAGGAATGGACTGCTGTCCATCGACCTTGCGCGTCCTGAACAGACGCGGATGGTCCGGACGGTCAATATCACGGAACACGAGTAGCGTCGTGTAAATCGGTCTCGACCGAGAAAGTCGGAAAGGAGTCGAGAGCCATGAAGAACGAAGTGAAGTACCAACTGGAGAATGGACATCCGATGATGTCAACACAGGCCTTCGCCGTGCTCGGCGGCGGCAAGATCGCGTACGTCAAGCCGATCCGTTCGGAGGACGTGCACAGTCTCTACCCCGAGGCGCCGGAGATGCAGCCCGGAATTCGTCTGTTCGCGCTGCATGCCGCGGACGGCACGCCGATCCTGGTAACCGACAGCCGCGAGGCGGCGGTCGCCAATGCGCTCACGCATTCGCTCGAAACGGTGAGCGTGCACTGAGCATTTGCGCGAAACGTCCGCGCAGCATGCCTCGACGAGCGCGACGCGCGCTCTCACCTTAGGGTTTTCCCGAAATCAAGGATGCGCAAGCCGGCAAACGCCGGCTTGCAGGCGGCTCAAGCCGCGCTTGCCGGCGTAAGGGCGAGCACGGCGTAGAGCGCTTCGGCGTCGCGCGATTCGCGGAGCTTCTGGGCGATGTCCGGATCGCGCAAGATCCGCGCGACGCGCGCGAGCGCCTTCAGGTGATCGGCGCCGGCGCCTTCCGGCGCGAGCAGAAGAAAAATCAGATCGACCGGCTGGTTGTCGAGCGCTTCGAAATCGATCGGCCGCTCGAGGCGCGCGAACAGGCCAAACAGCTTGTTGAGCTTGGCGAGCTTGCCGTGCGGAATGGCGACGCCGTTGCCGACGCCGGTCGAGCCGAGCTTTTCGCGCTGAAGCAGGATCTCGAGAATCTCGCGTTCGCTCAGCCCGGTGAGCGCGGCAGCCTTGGCGGCGAGCTCCTGGATCGCCTGCTTCTTGCCGTTGACCTTCAACGCGGGAATCACCGCGTTCGGCACGACGAGATCGGTAAGCGGCATGGGACCGTCCAGGGGTCGGAAAATCCACTCAACATGGTCGGAAGGCCGCGGAACATAAGGGCGCTCCGCCCAACCGTCAATGGTGTTCGGTGGAAACCGCCGGCGGATCGACCCACCCAACGTGACCGTCGGCGCGCCGGTAAACCAGGTTAATGCGACCATGCCCGGCGTGGCGAAAGACCACGACCGGGGCGCCGGTCAGATCGAGTTCCATCACGGCCTCGCTCACCGACAGCCTCCTGAGGGCGGTCGTGGCCTCGGCGATGATGACAGGATTGAAATCGGTGATCTCCTCGTCGCCCTCGTGCTCGGGCGCGGCGATGACGTAGCTCGGCGCCGAGATGGCGGACTCCGCAGCTTTGTGGTTGCTGTTGCGAATATGCGCCTTGAGCCGTCCGTGGTAGCGGCGCAGACGCTTCTCCATGCGAATCGCGGCCTGATCGGCGCTGTCATAAGGATCAGCGGCCCGACCGTCGGCATGCAGCGTGATCCCCGAATCGAGATGCAACGCGCATTCGGTGCGGAAGCCAAAACCATCCTTGCCGATGGTGGCGTGACCGGAATATCCGCCATCGAAAAATTTCCCCATGGCCTCGGCAACCCGCGCGCTGATCCGTTCCCGCAATGCTTCGCCGACCTGAATGTTCTTTCCCGACACGCGAAACGACATGACGTCCTCCGGAAATGCTGAAATTGCATCACACCCGGCTTTATTTTCAGTTATGAACCGCGTCTCGAAGCGTCAAGACGCCGCCGCGCCTTCGTTCTGCTTGTCCCGGCGACGCTGGACCGACGAAGGAATGCGCATGGCCTCGCGATATTTGGCGACGGTGCGGCGAGCGATGTCGATGCCGGCCGAACGTAGTTTTTCCACGATCGTGTCGTCGGACAAAACATGACGCGGGTTTTCGGTGTCGATCAATTGCTTGATGTGATGGCGCACGGCTTCGGCCGAATGGGCCTCGCCGCCGTCGGCGGCGGCGATCGCGGAGGTGAAGAAATATTTCAGCTCGAATATGCCGCGGCTGGTCGCCATGTATTTGTTTGCGGTGACGCGCGAAACGGTCGACTCATGCATGCTGATGGCGTCGGCGATGGTCTTCAGATTGAGCGGGCGCAAATGGCGCACGCCATAGGCGAAGAAGGCATCCTGCTGGCGCACGATTTCGGTTGCCACTTTGAGAATCGTCTTGGCGCGCTGATCGAGCGCGCGAATGAGCCAAGTGGCCGACTGCAGCGACTCGGCGAGATAGGACTTTTCCTTTTCGTTGACGGCGGATTTCGACACGTTCGCGTAGTAGGCCTGGTTCACCAGCACTTTCGGCAGCGTGTCGGAATTGAGCTCGACGGTGTAGCTGCCGTTGGGGCCCGGGCGCACGAACACGTCGGGCACGATCGGCTGTACCGTAGTTGAGCCGAAGGCGAGGCCGGGCTTGGGGTTCAGATTGCGAATCTCGGCGATCATATCGGTCAGGTCCTCTTCGCCGATGCCGCAGATCTTGCGCAGCGCGCCAAGTTCGCGCTTGGCCAAGAGATCAAGATGCTCGACGAGAGCCGCCATGGCAGGATCGAAGCGATCCTGCTCTTTGAGCTGGATGGCGAGACATTCGGTGAGGCTGCGGGCGCACACGCCCGGCGGGTCGAAGGTCTGCAGGATCGCGAGCACCGATTCGACTTCGGCTTGCGTGGCGCCAAGTTTTTCGCCGACGGTCGCCAAGTCGCCGACGATGTAGCCCGCTTCATCGACGAGATCGATCAGGTACTGGCCGATCATCCGCCGGGCCGGATCGGAAATCGCGAGCACAAGCTGCTCGGCGAGATGATCGGCAAGCGTGACCTCGGCCGAGATGAATGCTTCGAGATTGTAGTCGCTGTCCTCGTGGCCGCCCGAGCCGACGCCGGACCATTGCGAATAGGACGCCGGCATTTCCGCGTTCGCGCGCGGGGCCGCCTGGTTCGCGTCATCGGGGAATTCGTTCTCGAGCTCGGTGCCGAGTTTGCCCTCCATGGCGGTGCGGCTGACTTCGAGGTCCTGGCCGATCCAGTCAGCCGGCGCGGCCTCATCCGGCGCCGCATTCGACTGGTCGGGTTGCGGCTCGGCCTGACCCGGCTCGCCTTCGCCGGCCCGTTCGAGCAGGGGGTTGCGTTCAAGCTCCCCTTCGACATAGGCGGCTAGGTCCAGGTTCGAGAGCTGCAGCAGCTTGATGGCTTGCATCAGCTGCGGCGTCATCACGAGCGCCTGGTTCTGCCGAATCTCCAGTCTTGGCGTCAGTGCCATGGGTATACGCGAGTTGGTCCGGTTCTTGCTTATCCGTTTCCGGACCCGGTGTACACCATATCGCTATGTCAGTCGTTAACGGGGTGGCAGAGACCGCGGAGGGCTACTTTTTGGGCAATTCCTTGGACCTTTTCTTGGCTACGTTCCTCGGCCTGCTCCTGGCCCTGTTCGTGGGCTTCCTGCTGGCATTGCCGAGCTAGAGCCTGAATTCCTCGCCCAAATAGAGCCGGCGGACGTCGGGGTTATTCACGATATCCTCGGTGCGGCCCTCCATCAGGACCTCGCCCGAATAGATGATGTAGGCGCGGTCGGTGAGGCCGAGCGTTTCACGCACGTTGTGGTCTGTGATCAGCACGCCGATGCCGCGATTGGTCAGGTGCCGCACCAGGGCCTGAAGGTCGCCGACTGCGATCGGATCGATGCCGGCGAACGGTTCGTCAAGCAGCATGTAGCTCGGCCGGGTGGCGAGCGCGCGCGCGATCTCGACACGACGGCGCTCGCCGCCGGAGAGCGCGATAGAGGGTGTCTTGCGCAAACGCGCGATGTTGAATTCTTCGAGCAGTGCGTTGAGGTCGTGATCGCGGCGGCGGCGGTTCGGCTCCACCACTTCGAGGACCGAGCGGATATTGTCCTCAACGTTCAGTCCGCGAAAGATCGAGGCCTCCTGCGGAAGATAGCCGATGCCGAGCCGCGCGCGCTGATACATGGGCAGCTCGGTCACGTCGTGGCCGTCGAGTTCGATGCGGCCGGAGTCGGCTTTGATCAGGCCGGTGATCATATAAAAAATGGTGGTCTTGCCGGCGCCGTTGGGGCCGAGCAGGCCGACCGCTTCGCCGCGGCGAAGATAAAGGCTTGCGCCTTTCACCACCTTGCTGCCGCCGAAGCTCTTCTCAACCGCGTGGGCCGCAAGATAATTCTGCTGCGGGGCGCGCTGCTGCGCGGAACGCTGGGCCGGAGCGCTGCGCGGCAAAGGCTGGGCGTGCGCAGCGCCTTCGCGGGTGACGATCACCGGACCGCTCATGAGCGTCCCCCTGCCCGATTCGGATCCGGGGAAACGGCCATTGCCCGCCTGCCGGCCGCGTGGAGCGGGCCGGCGCTTCGGGCGGAAATACGCAAAGAAGTCGAACACGTCGGTCTCGCGGCTCGGAGTTGGCGTCGTGCGTTGATAACCGCGGGCTGTTTTGCTTTCAACCGCGCGACGAACCTCGCTCGATCAATTCGGTTGCGCCGGACGCAGCGGATCGAGCCGCGGCATCTCGCGCGCGGGCGCGCCGGGCTTGGTATTATTCTGCTGCGGAATGAGCATTTCCACTGCGCCGCGTGATTTTCCGGATTCGACGCGCGAGATGCCGGTATTGAGGTCGACGACCAAACGCTCGCCGCGCATCACCTGCTGGCCCTGGCTCACCACGACATTGCCGACCAGCATGATGGTTTTGGCGCGCAGATCATAGATGCCGGTGTCGCCGGACGCGACCTGGTCCTTTTGCGTCACGGTGACGCCGCCGAGCGCCTCGAGCCGGCTGATTTGCGACCGCCCGCCCGGACCAGGCGCGGCGGCCGGGGCGCTGCCGGAGGTTCCCTGCGGATCATAGGTCACGATCAACGAGCGACAGCGAATTTGCGTGTCGCCCTGCACGACGTGCACGCTGCCGCTGAAAACCGCGGTATGCTGCTTGTCGCGGATCTCGAACGACTGCGCCTTGATCTGGACGGGCCTGTCATTGTTTTGCGTGAAGCCCTGCAGCGCATTTGAAACAGTCGATTGCGCCGCCGCGCCGAATGCCGCGAATACGACCGCGAGAACGGCCAAGAAGAACCGGATGCACACGTGCGGCGCGGGAATCATTGCGGCTCCTTCGGGCGGTCGCGGGGTTCGTCGCTCTCCGGCATGAGATTCACCACTACCCCGCCATCGAAGCGGATGATCTCACCGGACCTGGTCACTTCTAGCCGATTGGCCTGCAACGTGCCTTGCTGCATCTTAACCTCGACCGGCTGGTCGGAGACGATATTGCCGCTTTTCATGTCGATCACGGCCTGATTGAGACGCACCTCATAGCCGCTGGTGGACGTCAACACGATGTCGCGATTGAGCGTGAGCTGGTTGGCGTTGCGATCGAAGATGCCGACTGCCGCCTTCATGTCGATCTTGCTTTGATCCAGCATTTCCAACGTGGCGTGCGGCTCGCGAAAGTTGACAATCGCACTCGTGATGTTTTCGGCGGCGGTAGCGCTGAGCTCATAGCGACGCTTGTCGTGCGTGTATCCGGAAAGCTTCGGCTCGGTCATGGTCATCAAGCTGCCGGCGGTCATCAAACCACTGATGCTGGCCGGCAGGTCGGAGAGCATCCGCAGCGGGTTGTACCAGACCACGAAAAAGGTCACGGCGGTGCTGACGACGAGGGCAACCGGCAGCGCGACGCGCAAAAACCGTACGCGCCGCGAGTGGCGCGTGGCGCGGCGAAACATGCGTTCGCGCGCAGGCAGAACCGCGATGGCTGCGCCGCGGGGTCCGTTCTCGTTGCTCGAATAGGCCGTGGTCAGGCGGTTCACCTTACTGGTCGCGGCATCGCTTGAGCTGCGGCTCTCATCTTACAATTTAACGGTTAAACAATGTCCTGCGAATATGGCCCGTTCGCGGCGGAAAGGTTTACGAATGGGCGAAAATATCCTCGTTCGCCCAACCGCCTAGGTCGAGCCGGACGCGATCGGGCAGGAATTTGAAACAGGCCGCGGCCAGTTCGGTGCGGTGCTCGCGGGCCAGCATGGCGTCGAGCTTCTCCTTCAACGCATGCAGGTGCAGCACGTCGGAAGCCGCATAGGCAAGCTGCGGCTCGGTGAGCGTCTCGGCCCCCCAATCGGAAAGCTGGAGCTGCTTGGAGAGATCGACGCCGAGAAGTTCGCGCGCCAAATCCTTCAGGCCGTGCTTGTCGGTGTAGGTGCGCACGAGGCGCGATGTGATCTTGGTGCAATAGACCGGCGTCGCCATCACGCCTAGGGTCTGAAAGAGAATTCCGAGATCGAAGCGGGCGAAGTGAAAAATCTTCAAGAGCGCCGGATCGGACAAAAGCCGCTTGAGGTTCGGCGCATTGATTTGCCCGGCGGGGATTTGCACCACGTCGGCGGAGCCGTCGCCGGGAGACAGCTGCACCAGACAAAGCCGGTCGCGGCGCGGATCGAGACCCATGGTCTCGGTGTCGACCGCAACCGCGCCGCGGTATCGATTGAGATCGGGCAGATCGCCGCGGTGCAGGCGGATGGTCATTGCGGTTCCCCGCTGGAAGAATTCTGCCGGCGAAAAGAGAGAGGTAACATCGTCAATGGCGTTTCGTTTCACACTTTGTGACGCACGCGGCTTTGAATTCCAAGGACTATTTTCGACGTTGTCCCACGCATTTTTGGCGCGACCGTCGCTGCGTTAAGGATGGTTTCGTTAACCTTGCAAAATCCGTGGTTTCACTGTTGGCGGGCGACGCAAACTGATATCGTCCGGGCCTATGCCTGCATCAGATAATCCGTTCGTGCCAGCGACACAGTGAACCCCGCATGAGCATCGGCGAGCAATTTATCGGCTGGATCGCGGACACCTATTCGCTTGAGGGTTTTCTCAAGGCATGGGGATCGTTGCTGGCGCTTTGCATGCTGCTTCACGTCGCTGAGCGCGTGCGGCCGGCGGAGCGCAATCAACCCTATCGCGCGATGATGACCAACGGAACCATCACGCTGGTCTACGCGGTCCTCACTCCGGTCGCTCTGCTGGGAGCGAATTCGATCGCGGCTTTCTTCTTCGCCACGCTGATCAGGCATTTGACCGGGCCGCTCGATGTGATCGATCTGAACGAACTCACGAGCGGCTATTCCGTGATTGTGAAATATGCATTGCTGGCGCCGCTCGCGCTGCTGCCGCTCCTGGTCTACGATTTCTTCTATTATTGGTTCCACCGGCTGCAGCATGTGAGCGCTTGGCTCTGGGAGCAGCACAAGCTACACCACAGCGATCACGCATTGAACGTCACGACGTCCTTCCGCATCAATTGGCTGGAAGAATTTTTCAAAACCTTTTTGGTGACGATCCCGATGGGGTTGGTGCTCGGCTTGCAGCCGTTTCAAATCGGCATCGTGGCGACCGCGACCGGAACGATCGCCCACTTCTGGGGCCTGTATCTGCATTCCAACATCCGCTTGAGCTACGGCCCCTTGAATCCGGTTGTGACCGGGCCGCAGTACCACCGCATCCACCACTCCATCGAGCCGCGGCATCAGTATCGAAATTTCTCGACGCATTTTCCGATCTGGGACGTGCTGTTCGGCACCTATTATCGTCCGGCGCACGACGAGTATCCGCAGACTGGCGTGGCGGGCGAACCTTCGAACCCCGGCATGCTCGAAGTCTTGTTCGGGCCCCTGATGACGTGGGGATCGCGCATCGTCCGATTCACGCGCTCAACGCGGGCGGACGCTGCCGGCAAAATAGCGGCGCCGGTTCGGGCAGACTTCAAAAGAAATTAATGCGCCGCTCGGATTGTGGTGCCCAGGAGAGGACTCGAACCTCCACGGCTTTCACCGCTAGTACCTGAAACTAGTGCGTCTACCAATTCCGCCACCTGGGCACAGGCGAGGGGCCCAAGAGAAATAAGGGCCGGCGTTTCGCCTTGTCAACGATGGGCGGCGAAAGAGCGCTCTTGTCCACGAGCCGGCAGGCCCTCTATACAGCCCGCCAGCCGTCCGGTATTCGGCAAACCGCCACCTATTCGGTCCAAGGGCAGCCATGACGATCAAAACCGCCAACGACATGCTGATCACCGTCTTCGGCGGTTCCGGCTTCCTCGGCCGCCATGTGGTGCGCGCGCTCGCCAAGCGCGGCTATCGCATCCGCGTGGCGGTGCGGCGGCCCGATCTCGCCGGCCATCTGCAGCCGCTCGGGCGCGTCGGCCAGATCCACGCCGTGCAGGCCAACATCAGGTACCGGCCGTCGATCGATGCGGCCGCGCGCGACGCCGACGCGGTCATCAACCTCGTGGGCGTGCTGTTCGAGCGCGGGCGGCAACGCTTCGACGCGCTGATGACGGACGGCGCCGAGGCGGTCGCGCTGGCCGCGGCGGCCTATGGGGCGCACGTGATCCACGTCTCGGCGCTCGGCGCGGATGCAAATTCGACGTCGCACTATGCGCGCGCCAAAGCCGGAGGCGAGCAGGCGGTGCTGGCGGCGGTACCGGAGGCCGTGGTGTTGCGGCCGTCGATCATGTTCGGGCCGGAAGACGATTTCTTCAACCGCTTTGCCGCCATGGCGCGGCTGCTGCCGGCGCTGCCGCTGGTCGGCGGCGGGCATACGCGATTTCAGCCGGTGTTCGTCGGCGACGTCGCGACCGTGATCGCGGAGGCGGTCGAGGGGAAGGCGAAGGCAGGCACAATCTACGAACTGGGCGGGCCCGAGGTGCGCACCTTCAGGCAGCTGATGGAATTCGTGCTCGCAACCATCGAGCGGCGGCGGCTGCTCATCCCGCTGCCGTTCGGGCTGGCGAAGCTGCAGGCGCAATTCCTGCAGTTCCTGCCGAAGCCGCCGCTCACGCCCGATCAGGTCGAGTTGTTGAGGGTCGACAACATCGTCTCGCCGGAAGCCGAGCGCGAGGGCCGCACGATGTCGGCGTTTGCCGTGACGCCGACCGCGATGGAAACGATCGTGCCGACCTATCTGTGGCGTTTCCGCAAATACGGGCAGTTTCGCGGGCGCGTGGCTTAAAGCTTTTGAATAAAGGCAAGCGCGAGCAGGCCGAGCGCGCCTACCACGATGCGGTACCAGGCGAACGCCGCGAAGCTATGGTGCTGAACGTAGCCGAGGAACGTCTTCACCACGATCCAGCCGCAGACGAAGGACGCCGCAAACCCGACCGCGACCAGCAGAAAGCTCGACGAGCTGATTTCGGCGCGGCTCTTGTAGAACTCGTAAGCGAAGGCGCCGACCATGGTCGGCATCGCGAGCCAAAACGAAAATTCTGCCGCCGAGCGGCGGTCGGCGCCGAACAGCATGGCGGCGACGATGGTCGCACCCGAACGCGATACACCGGGAATCATGGCGAAGCATTGAAAGACGCCGATGCCTAAATACATCGGCAGCGAGAATTTGGTCACGTCATCGTAGCGCGGCTTCAGGTTCAGGCGGTCGATCCAGATCAGAACGAACCCGCCAACCACGAACATGGTGCAGACGATCCAGACATTGAACAGCACGCTCTTGATGAAGCCGTGGGCCGCCGCGCCGATCACGGCGGCCGGTAGAAACGCCAGCAACACCCCGATGACGAAGCGTTGATCCTCCCAGTTCCTGAACATGCCGAGCAGCAGATGCCACAAGCGGTGAAAATAGATCGACAGCAGCGCGAGAATGGCGCCGAGCTGTATCAGGATGGCGAAGGATTTGCCGAAAGTTTCGTCGCCGAAACCGAAAAAATGCTCGACCAGCAACAAGTGTCCGGTGGACGAAATGGGTAGGAACTCAGTCAGGCCTTCGACGATGCCGAGGATCAGCGCCTTGATGAGATCGAGCATCGTTGGGCTCCCGAACGGAGAATCGCCGCCGTTGTGGCGTAATCGGCCGGCGTCGGCAACGAAAAAACGCCAGAGCGCGCAACAATTTGCTTTGGATTGCGAGGCGTCGCGGCGGCTTGATGCTTGCCCTGCAATATTTAAAGGTTTCTAAAAGGTTTCAGTAGTCTCATTCCCGACCTCACTGGCTGCCAACACTGTCGCGGCGCATTCCATGCTGACGCTGTTCCATTATCCATTCTGTCCGCATTCGCGTTTCATCCGGCTCGCGCTCGGGGAGCTCGGGGTCGAGGTGCAATTGGTCGAGGAGCGGACCTGGGAACGCCGCAACGACTTCCTGATCCTCAATCCCGCCGGCACGACACCGGTGCTGGTGGCGGACGGTTTTCCGGCGGTGCCGGGCGCCGCGATCATTGCGGAGTTTCTCGACGAGGCGAACGGGGCCGAACTCGGCGAAAAGCGGCTGTTGCCGGCCGACTTTGCCGAGCGCATCGAGGTGCGGCGGGTTACGAGCTGGTTCAACGACAAGTTCTTCGCCGAGGTCAGCGGGCCGCTGGTGACCGAACGCATCTACAAGCGTCACATGCGGATCGACCAGGGCGGCGGATCGCCCGATACCGACGCGATCCGTGCGGCACGGGCCAATATCCGCTACCATATCGCCTACCTCGGCTGGCTGGTGCGCCGGCGCAATTGGCTGACCGGCGATGTGCTTTCCTATGCCGATCTTGCCGCGGCGGCGCATTTATCGGCCGTGGATTATTTCGGTGACGTGCCATGGGAAGAGGACCCGAGCGCAAAGAGCTGGTACGCGCGAATCAAATCGCGTCCGGCATTCCGGCCGATCCTGGCGGAAACGCTGCCGGGCCTGCCGGCGTCGAAAACCTACGCGGACCTGGATTTCTAAGCGATCCCCAGCAGCTGAAAAACGCACTCAAGCGGGTGGCGCGCGAGCACGGCTTCGACGCGATCGGCGTCGCGCGCCCCGACGCGGTACCGGAAGCAAGAGAGCGGCTCGAGCGTTTCATCGCTGAGGGCGCGCATGGCGACATGATGTGGCTCGCAGCCAATGTTGCGCGGCGCGGCGACCCGCTCGTGCTGTGGCCCGAGGTGCGTTCGATCGTGATGCTCGGAATGAATTACGGGCCGGACGGCGATCCGCTGGCGATTCTGAAGGAACGGACGCTTGGCGCGATCTCGGTCTATGCCCGGAGCCACAGCGACTATCATGACGTGATCAGGCAGCGGCTCAAAACGCTGGCGCGCTGGCTGGTCGCGCAGGCGGGCGGCGACGTCAAAGTGTTCGTCGACACCGCGGCGGTGATGGAAAAGCCGCTTGCCGCGGCGGCCGGGCTCGGCTGGCAGGGCAAACATACGAATTTGGTCTCGCGCGAATATGGTTCGTGGCTGTTTCTCGGCGCGATATTCACGACGCTCGCGCTGCCGCCCGACGAAGCGGAAGCGGACTACTGCGGCACGTGCCGCGCGTGCCTCGACATCTGCCCGACCGCGGCGTTCCCGGAGCCCTATCGGCTCGATGCGCGGCGCTGCATCTCGTATCTCACCATCGAGCACAAGGGGCCGATCCCGCGAAGCTTGCGGCCGCTCATGGGCAATCGCATCTATGGCTGCGATGATTGTCTGGCGGTGTGCCCGTGGAACAAGTTCGCGCAAGCCGGGCACGAAGCGAAGCTGGCGGCGCGCGACGAACTGCGGGCGCCGGCGCTCAAGGATTTGGTTCGGCTCGATGACGCGCAATTCCGCGCGCTGTTCGCCAAGACCGCGATCAAGCGTACCGGCCGCGACCGCTTCGTGCGCAACGTGCTGATCGCGATCGGCAACTCGAGCGATGCTTCGCTCGCGCCGGAAGCCGAGCGATTGCTCATAGACGATTCACCGCTCGTACGCGGCGCAGCGGTATGGGCGTTGTCGCGGCTGCTGCCGCGGGAGAAGCTTGCCGCGTTGCGTCGTGCCGATCGCGACGATTCCGTCCAGGACGAATGGGACGCGGCACTTACATAAAATCCTTGGTCCTTTTCAAAACTCCGCCACCGCCGCGATCAGCCGTTCGATATCCTCCGGCCGCGACAGGCGGTGGTCGCCGTCCTTGATCAGGGTCAGCACCACGTCGTCGTGCGCAAGCCGCGAGGTCAGTTCGACGGCGTGCTTCCACGGCACGTCCTCGTCCTTGACGCCCTGCAGGATGCGCACCGGGCAGCCGGTCTCGATCAGGCCGCCGAACAACAGATGCTTGCGGCCGTCCTCGATCAGCGCCCTGGTGATCAAATAAGGCTCGGAGGAATATTGCGAGGGCCGCCGCCAGGCGCCGGTTTTTTCGATCTCTTGTTTTATCTTGGGCGGGAACTGCTTCCACATCAGCTCCTCGGTGAAATCCACGGCCGGCGCGATCAGCGCGAGGCCGGCGATCGGCGGCGATGATTTGGCCTGCTGTTTGAGCGCCCGCACCAGCAGCAACGCGAGCCAGCCGCCCATGGAGGAGCCGATGACCAGCGTGGGCCCCTTGGCGCAGGACTGAAACACGGCGAGGCTTTCCTCAAGCCAGCGGCTGATGGTGCCGGCCGCGAAGTCCCCGCCGGATTCGCCGTGGCCGGAATAATCGAAGCGAATGCAGGCCCGGCCTTTTGTTTCGGCCCATCGGTCGAGCGCCGCCGCCTTGGTGCCAGCCATGTCGGATTTGAACCCGCCGAGCCAGAAAATGCCGGGCGCGGACCCCGCGCGTTCGCGGACCGCAATGCGGCGGGCCGCTGAACCGGTTCCCACATTGAGAAATTTCGGGCTTGGCTCGGTCATCGCGCGTGTATGATTCGGGCGTCCCTTATTCCGCCACTCATGTTCTCGCCGGAAAGCCAGATTGCAGCAACGTTGAATGTGCACGATTCACCATTGCAAACCGGCATTTAGGCAACCGGGTCACAGCTCCCTCACAATCGCTTAAATGGCCGGGCTTTCTAGCGGTATTGGCGTTGACTTATTAACGGTTTGTCCCGATCCTAAAGCCGCCGAGTAGCGCCGGGGAGATGTTGGCATTTCTTCCATCGCGAAAGGTCAGTCGCAACAGCAGAGGAGAAAACTGCCATTCGTCGTCCGATGAAAGCCGCGCCGCCAGTCCAGAAGGATGGCCCGCGCATCAATGATGAGATCCGCGCACGCGAAGTCCATTTGATCGATAAAGACGGTTCCAACCGAGGCAACGTTTCCTTCCAGGAAGCAATTCAATTGGCGCAAGAAGCCGGTCTGGACCTGGTCGAAATTTCCCCCAACGCAACGCCGCCGGTCTGCAAGCTGCTCGATTTCGGCAAATACAAGTATCAGGAGCAGAAGAAGGCGGCCGAAGCCCGCAAAAAGCAGAAAGTGGTCGAGGTCAAGGAAATCAAATTCCGGCCGATGATCGACGATCACGATTACGACGTGAAGATGCGTTCGATGAAGCGCTTCTTCGAGGAAGGCGACAAGGTCAAGGTCACGTTGCGCTTCCGCGGCCGCGAGATGGCGCACCAGGAGCTCGGCGT
>Ga0187765_10000134_pt1 | contig 25495 bp, 23 predicted proteins | sample 0216_QUI02_MP05__3_FD_133018 | JGI IMG/M metagenome (GOLD analysis project Ga0187765, IMG submission 133018) | Tropical peat soil microbial communities from peatlands in Department of Meta, Colombia - 0216_QUI02_MP05_10_MG | ecosystem: Environmental > Terrestrial > Soil > Wetlands > Peat ...
AAGTCATGAAAGTTCTTCGCGCCATTACAGTGCTGGCTGGACTCCTATTGCCGCAACTGTCGCAGGCACAGACGGCGCAACTCAAAGTGCTTGAATCCAACGCACTCAAGAGCGCGATGGACGAACTTGGCCCGCAGTTCGAGAAAGCTACCGGAAACAAACTCATGCAAATCGTCGGAACTACCGCCGAACTGCGCGGCATGATCGAAAAGGGCGCAGCGTTCGATGTTGCTGTTTTCACCAAATCGGCGCTCGACGATCTCGCCAAGCAAGGCAAAATTGCCGATGCTCCCCGCGTCGCAATCGCTCGCACCGGCATCGGCGTTGGCGTCAAAAAAGGCGCGGTAAAACCCGACGTCAGTACGACGGCGGCTTTCAAGAGCGCGATGCTGAACGCAAGCTCGATTGGCTATGTCAGGCAGACCCCAACCGCGGCCAACATGAAGGTCATTTTTGACAAGCTTGGCATCGCCGATCAGGTGCAGCCAAAAATCAAGTTGCTCGAAGTCGTGGTGTCGGAGGCGCTCGCCAAGGGTCAGGTCGAAATCGGCCTGACCCAGACCAGCGAAATCGTACCCAATCCGAACGTCGAGCTTGCCGGACCGCTGCCTGCCGATATTCAAGTCTATACGGTGTTCGGCGGAGGAATTGCGCCTGCATCGCCCGGCGCAGCCGCCGCGCTCGTTCAGTTCCTCACCTCGCCGGCAGCTACCTCCGTACTCAAAGCCAACGGGCTCGAACCTTTGTAACCTGAGAGTCTCCACCGATGATGGTTCATCGGGCACGGCGCCGGCGGAATCGCTTTTTCAAGGTTTCCGGCCGCTGCCAAAACGCGGCCCCTCCTGAAAGGGCCGCGTAATTGTTCCAAAACGCGCCTCAAGAATGGCTGGATCGGGGCGTCAACTTCCTCGGATGTTTGATCCTCTTCGGCCATTTCCGCCATACAATTTTGCGCCATGGAATTGGTGGTTCTCGTTGTCGGCGCAAGCCGCGCGGATGTGCTGGGACGCGCAGGCAGTGATGTTGCTGCGCTCGATGCGCATAGCCCAAGGCGGCGCGAAGGCCGAAGCCGAAGCACAACGGATGATCGCTGAAAAAGTTGCGGCGCTCGCTGAAGCGCAACTTGCGACCGCGGCCGCTTTGCTCGAAGGCAACAGCAAGCAACGCGTCGCTAAGAAAGCATTAACCGTCTACACCAAGCGGGTTCGTCGCAACAGGCGAAGATTGTCCAAATAGCGCCGGCCGTCGCTGCATTGGCGAAGGAGTGAACGCCCTCAAATAAGGCCGATCAGCGACCACTGTCACAGTCAGGTCAGATCGAGGGCACGTTCTTTCCTGACGCAGTCGCGCGACAGCGTTTTTATTTGCTGCCGGTCGCGTCGATCGAACAAGACTCTCTTATTTTCCCGGTCTCATTGACATTGCACCGCGCAATGCTGAGATCGACCGCGACTATTCTCGATTGGCTTGCAGATTCGGGGCAGCGCGTGCGCTTCGAGAAATCGCCGGTGCGCGACGGATTTAGCAAGGAAAGCGTTCTCGTAACAATCGAGCCAAAAGCAAGGAGTCACAAATGACCCACAACCTGAATAGTCCGCATGAGTGGCTGCTCGAAAAGGCGCAGCATTGGAATGCCGACGCGCTCTACAAGGCGCTTCGCGGTCTTGCCTGCCGGCTGGACGGCCAGTCGATTCGCGACGTGTTCCACTCCGAAATGCAGGGTGACGGCTATCTTGGCGAGAAAATAAGAACAAATGCAGACGCGTTCGACGCCGAATCCTGGGGAAGTCACCGCTGGCACACATGATCTTTCTTGACACATGCAATAGCTAGGCGCGCCAGGCACGCATCGTGCATTTCATCTCACCCGATGTCCTTTACGCAATATCCGGGTTTTGCGTCGGCGTATTGGTAGGCATGACCGGCGTCGGCGGCGGGTCGTTGACGACGCCGCTGCTTATTTTGGTGTTCGGAGTCCATCCGACCACTGCGGTCGGCACCGATCTGTTATTTGCCGCGTCGACCAAAGCGACCGGCACAATCGTGCACGCCGCTGCGCGGACGATCGATTGGATGCTGGTGGCGCTGCTTGCGGTCGGCAGCGTACCGGCGGCGATCGCAACCCTGATCGTGCTCTCGAGATTCGATCTGAAAGACGCGTCCGCCCAACACCTCATCACGGTCACGCTTGGCGCCGTTCTCCTGCTCACCGCGCTGTTTCTCATTGCCGGAAGAACCATTCGCACGCGCTATGCCGAGCGCTTGAACGGACTCGATCCTCACGCCGCCGGCCTGTTCACCGTCGCTCTCGGGCTGACAATGGGAGTTCTGGTCACCATCACCTCGGTCGGGGCCGGTGCGATCGGAGTGACGGTCCTGCTGCTGCTGCACCCAAAGATGCCAGCCGGCCGGATCGTCGGATCGGACATTGCTCATGGGGTGCCGCTGACGCTTCTGGCCGGCGCCGGTCATTGGTATCTTGGCTCGGTCGACTGGGGCCTCCTCGGCAACCTGTTGATCGGCTCATTGCCAGGCATCGTATTCGGCAGTTACCTGGCAACGCGCGCGCGCGACGCCGTGATTCGCATGGCGCTGGCTGGCATTCTTCTCGTTGTCGGCGTCCGATTGCTGGGCTGAGAGAATTTGTTTTGGGTCGACAACCGACGTTCCACTCGTTCGCGTTGCCGTCGCTTTCAGGTATCCTTTGCTGCTCTCGACTGATTTGAGGACCGCACGTGAGCCGACCCGCCGTTATCGGCCTTATTGGCGGCATGAGCTGGGAAAGCTCGGCCGAATACTACCGCATCATCAATCGCGAAATGCAGAAGCGCCTGGGCGGAGTGCATTCCGCCCGCAGCCTGATGTGGTCAGTCGATTTTGCCGAGATCGAGACCCTGCAGCATCGTGGCGATTGGGACAGGCTGGCGGAGGAGATGATAGACGCGGCGACGCGACTCGAACGCGGCGGCGCCGACTTTGTCGTACTGTGCACCAACACGATGCACCGGATGGCTGATGTCGTCGCCGGCTCTATCGGGATTCCCTTTCTTCACATCGCCGATCCGACAGGAGAGAAGATCAGGGCGGCGGGATTTGAAAGAGTCGGCCTCCTCGGAACGGCGTTCACGATGGAGCAGGATTTTTACAGGCGGCGCTTGAAGGAACTATTCAGTCTCGAAGTGATCGTGCCGATTGCCGAAGATAGGCGCGTCGTCCACGAGATCATCTACACGGAATTGGTTGCAGGAAAAATCGTTCCGAAGTCCCGAACCTTGTATCGTGAGATCATCGCCCGTTTGATCGCGGAGGGCGCGCAAGCCATCATCCTCGGCTGCACCGAGATCATGCTCCTGGTTTCCGGTCAAGACAGCGCCGTGCCGCTGTTCGATACCACGACGATTCACGCGATCGCGGCGGTCGATTGGGCGTTGCGGCCGGTGGCGGAGTAAGACGCCGGACAAGCTTCACGTCGCATGCCGGTCGGCGCGGCTTTCTTTATCGACGCCCGCTTCATTTGACGGCGCTTTGGACAATTCTTTGGACAACTCTCCGCCTTCGGCAGGCCGCTCGAAAGCTCCGGCATTTTCGCCATTGGTCTTTGCTTGAGCTGGAACCATCCCCTCGGCGAGTTTCGGAACCGGATCTTCTATCTTGCTCGTCGGCGCGCCATCGAGGCGCCCGAGAATCGAAGTGTGACGGTCTTCGGCCTCGTGCGCTTTTGCCTGGAAGCGATTCTCGAGATCGGCAAGACGCTCGGCCATCTCCATCAGACTTGCATTCTGCCTTTTGATACGTTTGACAAACAAGCTGAGGAGAGCCCCTTGACCCTCGCGCGCTTTGTCTCCAAGCACGAGGCGCGGCAGTAATTCATCGAGGCGCGTCTGACTATTGCGGACGCGAGAGCCGATCGCCTCGATCGAATTCTTGATGTCTTGCCCTCGTCCAGTCGCCTCGTCGATTACCTGCTTGACCGAGGAAAACCGATCGCTGAGCGCTGTCAAGTTTTGCTGCAGATCGCTGAGCGTCGCCAGGTTTTCTTGCTCTCTGAGCGCAGCCGCATCCATGGTTCGCTTGATCGACGAAAGCTGATCGCTTAAGTCCGTCAGACGCTGCTGCTCATCGCTTATCGCCGTAAGCTTTTGCTCAAGTCCAATAAGTCGGGCGGCAATCCGCTCATTTTCGTCCAAAGATTGCTTTTGCGTTCCTGTGAATTGGGCCGCAGTGGCTTCAGTGCGCTTTTCCAGGTCGGCAAGGCGGGCCTCCAAATTCCGCACCGCGTGGCCGTCGGCGTGCTCTTCCAGTCTGGTAAGACGGACATCCAACAACTGGGCTCCAGTCATGCGGGCCGCCGTTGCATCGGCTTGCTGTTGTTCCAGCCGCGCAAGCCGGCTGTCCAGATCCCTCAGCGCCGAATCGATTGGCCTTACAACTGAAGAAATATTGTCGCGGATGGTTTTGGCGACGCCTCCGATCGTCGCCGCTTGCGCGGCATCGATGGAATGCTGGAACTCGAGTCTAAAAGCGTCGATGTTGCGTTCGAGACCGGCCGATTTGGAATAGTTACGTCGCGATATGATTATGGCCGCGCCGGCGACCGTCACCACAATAAGGGCAAGGCCGAATCGGACAGCGAAATCGCTCACGGCTGACCTCTTATTTTGCCCGAATTCATCGGCTTTTTGCCAAAGCCGCGAAGCGCCGGTTTTTGAAGTTTAACACAATCCTGAAAGAATTGGGGGTCGGGCGTCGAACCCGGCGAGCCCGGCGAGCTATCAGCAATCGATGTGAAAAGCCGCCCCGCCCGAACCTTGCAACAGGCCGCCGGGTCGAAGCAATCAGCGCTCTGTCAGTTTGAACTCGATGCGGCGATTGCGACGGTAGGCCTCTTCCGTCGTGCCATTATCGATCGGCTGGAATTCGCCGAACCCGGCTGCCACGAGCCGCGATGGTTTTACGCCCTTCCCTACGAGGTATTGCACCACCGAGATCGCTCGCTCCGCCGACAGATCCCAATTCGACTTGAACTGACCGATGATCGGCCGGACATCGGTGTGACCGTCAACGCGCAGTGTCCAGGGAATGTCAGCCGGGATCTGGTTCTCCAATTCGAGAATTGCGGATGCCACCTTGTCGAGTTGGCTGCGGCCCTCAGGTTTCAAATCGGCCCTGCCGGTATCGAAGAATATTTCCGATTGCAGGACGAACCGATCCCCGACAACGCGTATGTCAGGTCGATTGCCTAAAACTTCCCGGAGCTTGCCGAAAAAATCCGAGCGGTAGTTCGACAGCTCCTGAACATGCTGCGCCAGAGCAAGATTGAGCCGCTGGCCGAGGTCGCTGATGCGATCGTCGGACTCCTTATTTTTTTTCTTTGAGATGTCGAGCGCCGCCCCCAGGGCGCTTAGCTGCTCGCGTAACGCTGCGACCTGCTGGTTCAGGAGGTCGATTTGACCAAGCGCCTTGCTTGAGCTTTCCTTCTCGGTCGCGAGTTGTTGTTTCTCGCCCTCAAGTTGGCCGGTGACCTCGTTCAGTTTGCTTTCGGCTGTCGCCTGCGCCGATGCGGCACCCTCATACAGACCTTTATATTTGTCGCGGTCGTTCTGCATCGTCGCGAGGGAGGCCTGCAGTCCGCCGAGCTGTTTTTCCAGGTCAGCCTTGCCCTCCTTCTCCATGGACAAGAGTTTGGACAGGAGCGCGACTTGGCCATTGAGGTGCTGCAGCGCGGTATCTTTGCCCTGCACTTCCTGCTGCAAATAAAATTGGACGACGACGAAAACGCTGAGCAGGAAAATGATGCTGAGGATCAGAGTCGATAGCGCATCGACGAAACCCGGCCAGTAGTTCATGCCGCTTTCGCCGCGGCGAATCCGCGCCAGCGCCATGGTCAGCGTCCAGGTTTCAGCATCGGGCTTGGATGCAAATGCAAGCCAGTGCACGTCATCGCTTTTAAGTCTTCTCTTCGGCCGAATGCCTCGTGGCCGGCGAAATCGAGTTCACCATTTCTTCTTCGCGCCCAGCCCGAATCTGCAAGAGATCCTTGATCTCGCGGTGCCGCTCGGCTTGGCTATCGACCCAATCGCGGATCGTCTGCTGCTCGATGCGCATTTGCTGAACCAGGCCGTGGACCGCGTCCGCCAAATTGGACATGGCGGCCGAGGCGGCCTTGTTGCCACCGGCCTCGGTCACGGCCGCACGCAGTCGCTCGATGGCGTTTCGCATGTCGCCGGGGACGCCCTCGGGGAGAAGGGGTTCGCCGCCATGGTCGTAAACCGTGGTGGAGAGCCAGTCCTCGAGTTCGGTATAGAATCTGTTCTGGGCGCCACTCGATTGCAGATCGAGAAAGCCAAGCACCAAAGAACCGGCGAGGCCGAACAAGGACGAGGAGAACGAAATTCCCATGCCGCTGAGCGGGGCGGCAAGACCACCGCGCAGCGCATCGAACATCGAAGCTGCGTCTCCGGTTGCCTTCAATCCCTGGATCACGCCGCCGACCGACGTGACCGTCTGGATCAGACCCCAGAACGTGCCGAGCAGGCCGAGAAAAACCAAGAGCCCGGTCATGTAACGCGAGATATCGCGCGCCTCATCCAGCCGTGTCGCGATCGAGTCCAGAATGCCGCGCATCATCTGCGCCGAGATCGCCATACGGCCAGCACGGCTACGCAGGATGGCTGCCATGGGCGCCAAAAGCACTGGCGAGCGCTTGACCTTGAGCCCCGGATCGCCGAGACGAAAGCCATTGACCCAGGCGATCTCAGGATAAAGCCGCAGGACTTGCCGCAACGCCAGTGCGATGCCGATCAGGAGCACCAGAATGATCAGGCTGTTCAGCGCCGGGTTCGCCATGAAGGCGATGACGATTTGGTTGCGCAATACACCGACAACCGCGCCCACCAGCACCACAAAAACAAGCATGCGGAGGAGGAAGATGCGCGGCGAAGTCAGTTTAAGCGGATCGATTTCACGTGCCATGAGCACAAAGTCAAAAGGCGCATTGCGATTTGTCGCGACTATGGCACAGGTCGGCGACAAATAAAAATCCGCCCGGTCGAAGCGGGGCTGTTAAAATTGACCTATTGCCGCACGCGACCGCCTTACCATTGCCAAGATCAATGCTTTGCGCAGCCGCGCTTCGGCTTTATACCGTCGCGCGTCGCAAGCGGGCATCAGCGACGGTCATGAACAGGGCGACGTTCGGAACCAATATCCGTCCCAGCTCCGCTGCCATGCGCAACCATAGCCGAAAGGCGCGTAAGAGTAGGAATAAGCCTCCGGCGTCGCGCGAACCGCGACAGCGCGGCGGCGGTGGTGCGCCGACGGCCTTGCTGCCGCCGCCGTCCGTTGCTGCGAGCGGACCGGTGTGTGCGCTACGCGTCCGTTCACCGGCGCCGTAACATATCCGGGACTGACGCTTGGGGCTGATGGCGCAATCGGCCGGTATGGCGCTTGCGGCACTGTATAGGGAGTGGACGGATTGAAAACGGGGGGCGGCAGCGGCGTCGGCGGAGGAATATATTGCGGTTGTGCGTGTGCGACCATGACACAGGCGCCAAGTGCGCAGCCGCTCAGCAAGAGCTGCGCCAATCTTATCCGCTCAAATCTCCTCGTAGGCATCGTGGTCTCCTTTGAGGGCGATGTTTTCTCCTCGCTAATTGACCACATCGTCGCAACTTTGTCTTTCAGAAACCGGCTCCGGGAATTGGGATTGCCTTAGCGCTCTTGCGCGGGCGGCGGCGGCACCCGCCATGGCAGCCGATCGACGTTTTGCAGCGGCGTCGTTTGATCGGACAGGAAAATCACGGCGCGTAATCCGTCGGTGTAGTAGGGATCGCCCGTGAGATTTGCTCGCGGCGCCGATGCCGAAGCGGCGCCCACGCCATCGACATAGCCGTATCGCTCGACGAATCCCGACATCAACAAGTCCTGCAGAAGATAAGCCCGATCAAAATCGACGTCCGGGCCGATTTTATGCGTGGTCAGATTCCAGGTTTGCCCGGTAAGCCGAACGCCGATGTCCCGGCTGACCTGTCCAATCCATATTCTGCGTTCTTCGAACGTGTATGGCGCCAGCCAAAACCGCGCGTGGACGCGCTCGTTGATGGTCGAGCGCGGCTTCTGCAACACAACGTCCTCGCGACGGCCAAACACGTAGAGCGGGCTCACTGGCGAGGTGAGAAATGCCTCCCGGAACAGGAAAGCCCGCGCTGTCTCGATCGCGCTTGCCACATCAAGCGTGCGGGCGAGGTGCCAGTCGCGTGCGATAAAAGGCACAATCGGATCGCGCTTGCCCTCCACAATGACAATGTTGAGCGGATCGCCATCACGGGTAGCGTCGGCGTTGGTTGTGCAGCAGCGCTGTTCGGCAAGCATCGTTTTTAAGGAATCCAGCTCGAGATCTTCGACTTTTTTTCCTGGATAGAGCTTGTCGGCGCTAATGCCGCTGCCGACGAAGGAAGGCCCCGGCACCGGGAGAGCAAAATCGAAGTTTTCCAGGCGATTTTTCCCGGCGATCGCGATGTGGGCGTATTTTATGCCGGCATCGAGCTCGCCATAAACAAAACCGGTTGTTGTCGAATGCGGCGGCAGGATGCTTGCGATTTGACGCTCAAGAAAGAACGCGTCACGCGCCCGATTGGCGGCAAAAGAGAGCGCGCCATGGAAGCGGTAAGAGACCTCGTAGGGCGAGTAGTAGTCGGCATCCATCGCGATCGGAAGAAACACGAGCTGATCGTCGGTTTCATTGTCAATCGACAGCCACACCGGCTGAACGTCGTATTTGGCGAGATCTTCCCCGAAGCTTTGCCGGCTTTCGCGCTCGCCGAGGGCGCTGACCCTTACTGTGATTCCAGGAGCGGATTTCTGTTGCGCGCGTGCGATAAAACTTGCATCGGCGCTCGGGTCCGGATTGAACCGCAGCGAGTTGAGAAAGCTAACCGCCGCAGCGGCGGCGCAAACAACGAGCACGGCGGCAAAGAATTTGGGTAGCCGATGGGTTTTCATTTTCAACTTGTGTCGCAAACGACTTATCGGTGATGGGATGGTTTTAGGCCGCTATCGCTGAAAAAGATGTAGATGCTCATTAGCAGGACCCAGAACGGAAAAACGACAAAGCTCCAGCTCAGATAGTAGCTGCCGCACAGCAGCAGCAGCGCCAGAAAATAACCCAGAATCGCCATCCAGCGCGGCGCAAATCCGGTATAAATCGCCATTGTCGAGGTGGTAATCATGAATACACCAGCCATCTTGACCGTGTAGACATTCATCATGTTGTACGCTGCGGCGCGGGCGAAATGATACGTGGCCGAGTCGATCAGCTGCGTCGGCGCCGTTTCAAATGAAATAATCAATGCACCGGCGACAGCGGCGGCCGCAAACAGCATTCCGAGAAACAGCAAGCCGCTGCCGAAGAACACCGTTGCAAAGAATTTGTCTTCGCTTGCGCCCAAACGGTCACGCAGCACGCCAATGAACCAGAGGAATGCAATTCCCGCGAATGGAACGAGATTGATCGCGAGCGCGACCGTGTTCGAGGCCGAATTGAGCCACGCTCCCGGCTCTCGCGGATCGTCGGGCACCGAAATCCTCAACAACCACAAAACCGCTAGCAGAAGCACCGAAAACAAAATGCCGGCAATCGCGGCGGCCCTGGGGGTTTTCAGGTTCGGGCGCGTGAGGGGGCTTTGCTCGCTCATTCTGCCCTGACTGCCGTGATCAAAAACGAATATTTGAACCGTTAGTCGCGCTGGCAAAACCAAACTTTGACCTGGATCAAGGAATGCACGGTGGCGGCGCTGCGTAATTGCCTCGCTCAAACAAACTCTCGCCTCCGGCCGCAAAGCAGATTAGTCTTGGCTTCGGCTGGGTGGTTTACAATGTCGGAATCACGCTACGCCCTGAAATGGATGCGCTGGGGTTGGCTCTTGTCCCTGGCGATCGGCGCTATCGGGCTTGCCGCATCGACCGAGCCGGGCCGGGCCGGTCCCAAGGACGACATGACCGGGACGATTTCGAAAGCCGAGCCGCCCATCAAGCAAGACGGCACGCCTACCCATCCTTTTGCCGATGCCAGCCAATGTCCTTCCAGCACCGACCTGATCATTTGGCCGCGCGACCGCGCAATTCCGAGCGTTCCTCCCGGCATATCGGTCTGTTTCGTCGGCACTCAATCGTTCAACAATAACGGACCGGCTGTGCAAGTACGCCAGCGCTAAAGTTTTCGTTCTCGCAAGCCCGACACCCGACTTAGTGCGCCGCCGTTTTGGGCGGCCCTTTACGCGACGATCGGGTCAGAATGCAGCCGCATGGTATCAACGCCAGGATCGCGACGCCGATCAGCGAAAGCGCAACATTGGTAAAACTCATTGGCGTGGCTCCGTCTCTGCACACTCTCTGCCAGGCAAGTCACGCATTGCACACTTTGCAGCACGGGGAGGTTCTGGATCAGGGCACTTCCCGCTCTGTGCGCATCCTAGCGGAAGCTTGCATTCAAATGGAGCGGTTCGGGTGGCTGCCGGCAGCAAAATTTCGGCAGCGACCTTGCCCGTCCCGCGCCTTGGAATAAAGCAGGAACGCCAACAAAGGCACTTAGAAGCGGAAATGGCCGGCTGGGTGGCGCCAATTTCCAACTGAAAAACGGCGTTGCGTGATTTCGGTCACAGAACGCCAGGCCGTTTCTGCCATGCTCGCCTTGCCGGTTTGCGAGGTCGGGCGTCATCTTCGTGGTGATGGTTCTTGCTTTCGCGTTCACGACCGGCATGGCCGTGACCACGATCATTGCGCAGACCGTGTCATGAGAGGCCTGTTGATGTTTTTAGGTCGTGGCTTTGCGCTGTTTGGCGGCGGATAGGCGCTTGTTTATCCAGCTCCGCCGTTGAGCGGCCGCTCCGCCGTCGTGAAATCGAAGCGGGTGGAAGGACCGGCAGGATGATAAGATACGTTGCGTTTGTTGGTCTTGGTTGTGCGTTTGTGGCCGTATTCTGGATGACAGTGCAGACGCATCGGCTTTACGCACAAACCCCAACGGCGATAGTCGCGATCGGCACGCTCCGCTAGAGCATGATCCCGAAAAAGTGGATACCGGTTTTCGGAAGAGATCACGCTCAAGCAAACAGCTAAAGCGAAATGGTGATTCGACCTAATCCCATTTCGCTTTAGCGCGGAGCCATCGGGTTGAACGCGGCTGGGCTCGCCTCAATACCGTCAATCAGGACAACAAGAACGTTTGCGGCATGCGCGCGCCACGTTCGGGTATCGAACGCACACGCTGGCGGGCGGAACAAATCGCGAAGCGGCTGGGTTGCCGTCGGTGGGGCCACCGAGCGCGATCATGAATAGGCTCACCTTGATTGCGGTATTCGTCTTGGCCGCCATCTTGGCGGCCGTCTCGGCGGCAGCGCCCGCCGCGGCGCAAGCGACGAGCCAGAATGGTCAAGCCCAATCGTCGGTCGCCTCAGGCAGTGCAGCCGGCGCCGCGGCCGGCAGCGCGACCGCACCGACGCAAGCGCCGAGCACCGGCGTGTTCTGCATCGAGGAAATGACTGCGGATTTCTGCAACGTCGTCACCGGTCCGAATACCGGCGGCTACGGCGCCAGAGGGGGTTCCGCATCGACGAGCGGCACGGGGGCCGGCACATCGTCGGCGAGCGGCGCCGGCGGCGGAATCTCGTCGGCAAGCGGCGCCAGCGGCGGCACATCCTCGATCCCGCCCTGCCCGTCCGAGCCGCCATTCAATGAGTTGTGCGATTGATTGGCCGCCAGCGCGCCGATGATCGAGGCATGCGCGGTATCAGCGGTGTGCCTTCTTGTGGCACCGCCCGACACATTTATCTAGCCTGGCAACAAGCCCAATGAGGAGGGCTCGCGCTGAGGCGGGCATCATTGTCATGTCCATTCGTCCGGTCAAACGCATCGTGAAGTCGAAACCGACGCTCGAAGGCGCCGGCGTGAAGTTGCGGCGTGCCTTCGGTTTTGGCGACACCAAAGAGACCGACCCGTTTCTGCTGCTTGACGATTTTCGCAACGACCGGCCGCAGGATTATCTCGCCGGTTTTCCGTGGCATCCGCATCGCGGGATCGAGACCATTACCTACGTGCTGTCCGGCACGGTGGAGCACGGCGATAGCCTCGGCAATCGCGGCACGCTCGGCGCCGGTGATGTGCAATGGATGACCGCGGGCCGCGGCATCATGCATCAGGAGATGCCGCAGGGCGATGCGGCCGGCCGTATGCATGGCTTTCAGTTGTGGGCCAATCTGCCGTCGTCGCTGAAGATGACCGCGCCGCGCTATCAGGACATCAAGGCAGGTGAGATTCCGGAAGTGGTCGATGACGACGGCACGTGCGTGCGCGTTGTGTGCGGCGAGTTCTGGGGCAAGAAAGGTCCGGTCGACGGCGTCGCCGCCGATCCGCGCTATATCGATATCGCGGTGCCCGCGGGCCGGCGCAAAAAACTGAAGGTTGAGACCGAGCGGCACGCTTTCGCCTATATTTTCGAGGGCGACGGCCGCTTTGCCGCCGCCTCGCGACCCTTCGGCGTGCTCGCCGAGAAACAGGTCGATGGCGAGGAGCTGCTCATGCGCGAGCCAGTGGGCGATCGCTCGCTGGTCTTGTTCGATCGCGGCGATGAGATCGAGGTGCAGGCCGGCGAGCGCGGCATCCGCTTCCTGTTGGTCTCCGGCAAGCCGATCGAGGAGCCGGTGGCCTGGTACGGGCCGATCGTGATGAATACGCGCGCGCAACTCGAACAGGCGGTCGCCGAACTGCGCAACGGCACGTTTATCAGGAGCTAACTTTCTCGCGCACCGCCGGCGGCGGGGCATGGTCATCCTGGGCGCGCTGATGCACGGGCTTGCGCACGCGGGTCAGATTGTAGGCGCTGTTGACCAAAGCCACGTGCGAAAAGGCTTGCGGAAAATTGCCGATCAGCCGCTTGGAATCGGGGTCGTATTCCTCACTCAACAATCCGACTTCGTTGCAAAGCCCGACCAGCCGGCGAAACAGGGTTTCCGCTTCGTCCAAGCGCTCCTGCAGAGTATAGACGTCAACCAGCCAGAAGCTGCAGGCGAGGAAGGCGCCCTCGCCGGGCGGCAAGGCATCTTCCACTTGATCGGTGCTGTAGCGCATCACCAGACCGTCGTGTAGCAGTTTGCTCTCGATCGCTTTGATAGTGCCGGTAATGCGCGGATCGGTTACCGGCAGGAAACCGACGCAGGGCAGCAGCAACAGGCTGGCGTCGAGCTGGTCGGAGCCATAGGCCTGCACAAATGTGCCGAGCTTCTTGTCGTAGGCGCGGGTGCAGACGTCATCGCAAATCTCGTCGCGCAATTTGCGCCAGTCGTCGAGCGGCCCTTCGAGGCCGAAATTTTCCGCACTCTTGATGGCGCGGTCAAACGCGACCCATGCCATGACCTTGGAATAGGTGAAGTGCTGGGCCGGCCCGCGCATTTCCCAGATGCCCTGGTCCGGCTTGTGCCAGATCCGTGCCAGATGTTCGAGAAATTTGATCTGCGCATCCCAACCGGATTCGCTGGTGCTCAGTCCGGCGCGCCGCGCCTGGTGATGCACATCCATGATCTCGCCGAACATATCGAGCTGCAGCTGGGTATGCGCGGCATTGCCGATGCGCACCGGCGCGGAGCTCTCGTAGCCAGGCAGCCAATCGGCGATCCACTCGGTAAGCCGGCGCTCGCCGGCAATGCCGTACATGATTTGCAGTTGATCGGGACTGCCGGCGACCGCGCGCAGCAACCATTCGCGCCAAGCCTCCGCCTCTTCGTAGTAGCCGGCATGCATGGCGCCAAGAAGCGTGAGCGTGGCGTCGCGCAACCAGCAATAGCGGTAATCCCAATTGCGCTCGCCGCCGATCCGCTCCGGCAATGAGGTGGTCGGCGCGGCGACGAGGCCTCCGGTCGGCGCATAGGTCAGCGCCTTGAGCGTGATCACCGAGCGCCGCACGGCGTCGGACCATTCGCCGGCCGGGCGGCATTTCGCCGACCATTCTTTCCAGAACCGCTCGGTTTCCTCGACCGCGCCGGTGGGATCGTGCGGCGGCGGGATCGGACGATGCGAACGCGAGTAGGTCAGAACGAATGGCACCGTCTCGCCGCGCGAGACAGCGAATTCGCCGACCGTGGTGAAGTTCCTGCCTTTGAGATGCACGGGCGTGCGCAACACCACCATGTCGGGGCCGGCGATCGCACGCAACAGCCCGCTTTCCAGACGCGTCACCCAGGGCACCACGGCGCCATATCCGAAGCGCAGGATCAGCTCCATATGCATTTTGACCCGGCCGCGCGTGCCATGGACCAGACGAATGATCTCGGAACGCTCGCCATGGAATGGCATGAAGTCGACCAGGACGACCGCGCCATCGGCAGTCTCAAAATGTGTTTCGAGGATCAGGGTGTCAGGCCGGTAGCGGCGAGTGATATGCGCGTTATCGCGCGGCGCCACGAGCCAGCGGCCGTGGTCGGGGCTGCCGAGCAGCGCGGCAAAACACGCTTCCGAATCGAATCGCGGCCAGCACAGCCAGTCGATCGAGCCAGTGCGCGACACCAGCGCGGCGCTGCGGCAATCTCCGATCAGAGCATAATCTTCGATGGGCGTGGACATGTTTGATGGGGTGCGATGGTTGAGCTCAAGCGAAATCGACTACAACTTTGATGTCGCCCTTTTGCGGCGCGAGCGCGTCAGTCCATTGTTCAGCCGGTACGCGGCGCGTGATCAGGCTCGCGAGCCAGCCCTGATCGGCACGCCGCAGCGCGGTGACCGCATCCTCATAATGCTGGCGATTGGCGTTGACCGCGCCAAAGACGACGTTGTTGTCGAGCACTATGGTGCGGTTGAGCCCGCCGATGTCGAGAGCGAAATCGTGACCGGGCGCCGAGACGCCGAGCAGACAGACAATACCCGTCGCCGCGGTGTGGCCGAGCGCGTCGCGAACGACGCTCGGCACGCCGGTGCATTCCATAAGAATATCCGGTTGCATGGTGCTTATATCGGCGAGCTCGCCAACATGGAAGGTCGCGCCAAGCTCGCGCACGATCTGCCGCTTCGGTCCACGATCGTTATGGTCGAGGACATGCACGTCGAGACCGCGCTGGCCACCGATCATCGCGGCAAGCAATCCGATCGGACCGGCGCCGGTGACCAGCAAAGTCTTCGGCGCCCAAACCCGCGAGCGGTGGCCGATCCGTTCGGTATGGTCCCATGCCTTGGCGACGATGCTGGTCGGCTCGACGAGAACGCCATTGCGTCCAAGCGACGGATCGAGCTTGACCAGAAATTCGGGCGCGACGCGAAAAAATTCCGAGCCGTAGCCGTCGCGCTCCTTGATGCCGCGTTCGGTGTAGCGGCCATTACGGCACATGTCCCAGTCGCCAGCGGCGCAGCATGGGCAAGGCACTGGATCGGGCCGCCGCACGATACCGACAACGAGATCGCCGCGCTTGAAGCCGGAATTTACCGGAGCGTCTTCGACGGTGCCGAGCGATTCGTGGCCGATGACGAGCCGCTTGCGACCCGGCGGCGCCCAGCCATACAAGCCGGCAACGATCTCGCGATCGGTCCCGCACACCCCGAGCGTCAAGGCGCGCACCAGCACCCCGCCGTCCGATGACGCCGGCTCAGGCACTTCTTCAATCGCGGCCGAATTGGCGATCCCTGGCGCAACCGTAAGGGCGCGCATTCATTCAATCCTACAAATTTGCGCAAACCGCGCCGTTGCTGCACGCAGCCACGCCTGCGCGCCCCGCGTTGAAACGTTTACTAGGGAACAAAGTTCCGGCACGCGGAACTGTGGCGACACGTTCGCCGTTACATCAAACCCGGCAGCAAACAGGGCGGCAAAAATGACGACGCTCGGACAGATGCGCTGGGTTATCGCCGAAGGCTACATTCCCGCGCAAAGCTCGTTCTCAGATCCGGCGCTCGTCTCGCACGAGACCGCCTGCATCCTCAACGCCGGCGACGCGCCAGCGCATGTCCGCATCACGGTGTTTTTTGCCGATCGCGAGCCGGTCGGGCCGTATCTCGTAACCGTGCCGGCTCGGCGTACGTTGCATCTGCGCTTCAACGATCTCGAGCGGCCAGCACCCATTCCGCGCGACACTCCTTACTCATCGGTATTTGAGTCGGATGTGCCGATCGTCGTGCAACACACGCGGCTCGATTCAAGGCATGCCGAGGTGAGCCTGCTTTCGACAACGGCTTATGGCGAGATGGCGGCGCGATAGCGGTCGCGCGGTCCGCAACAGCGCGTGCGCTTATTCCCGCTACAATTTCGGCAATTTGCGTTGCTTGAGTGCGGTGCATCACAAATCCGGAACAAATGGGCGTCATCCGGGTTAAAGGACCACCTGGAGGTGTCCCCGTGAACGTTGTGGTGGTTTCGAACCGCGTTGCGCGGGCAAAGCCTGATGAGCCACTCGCTGGGGGCTTGGCTGCGGCACTTTTGCCGATGGTGCGCGATTCCGGCGCAATCTGGGTCGGATCCAGCGGCCAGAGCGGCGAGGGTTCGCCAGGACGGGGCTCGTTCGCGCGCATCGAGGCGCTTGGCACCGGCGCGCTGGCAACGGTCGATATCCCGGCCAAACACTATCGCGGCTACTACGAGGGTTTCGCCAATTCAGCGTTGTGGCCAGCGCTGCATTCGCGCGCCGATCTCATCCATGTCAGCGCCGACGATTATGCGTCATATCGCGAAGTCAACGCGTTCATGGCGCGCGCGCTGTTACGCTTCAACACACCCGAGACAGTCTTCTGGATCCAGGATTATCACTTTCTCGTTCTGGGCGGCGAGCTGCGCCGGCTCGGCATAGAACGTCCGCTCGGATTTTTCCTGCACACGCCATGGGCGGACCGCCGCACCATAACGGCGGTGCCGCATCACGCCGAGATCGCGCGCACGATGCTTGCCTACGACCTGATCGGATTTCAGACCGTCGAGGATCGCCAGAATTTCGAGGACTATCTCCAGGCCGAGCTTGGCTTCAACGTAGTCGATGGTACCGTTGCCTCCGAGTGGGGCCTCACGCAGCTCGCAACCTTTCCGATCGGAATCGATGTGGATGATTTCGCCGCGCGCGCCACCAGGGCCATGGGCCGCGCCGAAGTGCAGCGGCTGCGGGAAAGTCTGCGCGGCGCCAAGCTGGTGCTCGGCGTCGACCGCCTGGATTATTCCAAAGGGCTCGCCAACCGCATACGGGCATTCGACCGCATGCTCGAGCTCGAGCCCGCCTTAAAGCGCGCGGTGTCGTTGCTGCAGGTCGCCGTTCCCTCGCGCGGCAACATCAAAGCTTATCGTGAGCTCAAGGCCGAGCTCGCCGCGCTGGTCGGCGAAGTGAACGGCCGACACGGCGAAGTGGACTGGGCGCCGATTCGCTATCTCAACAAAGGATTTTCACAGCTTACGCTCGCCGGCTTCTACCGGGTGGCGAGCGTCGGCCTGGTCACGCCGTTGCACGACGGCATGAATCTCGTGGCCAAGGAATATGTCGCCGCGCAAAATCCGCTCGATCCGGGCGTACTTGTGCTGTCGTCCTTCGCCGGCGCGGCGAAAGAACTTGATGCGGCGGTCCTGATCAATCCACATGATATCGACGGTATGGCGCGGCAGTTGGCGCTGGCGCTGCGCATGAGCGTCGAAGAGCGGCGCGAACGCTGGCAGGCGATGGTGCGCAAGCTCAAAGCCTCCTCAGTGCAGAACTGGTTTTCCGACTTCCTCCATACCCTTTCCGACATTCGCCGTACGCCGCTGCAGGCGGCGACGCGCCCGATCGTTTTGCAACTGGCCGGCCGCAGCAAGGCGGCGGCGAGTTGAGCCGCAAGGCGCCGTCACAAGGCCGTTACAAGGAAGTATTTACCGTATTTGACCATAGTTCTCGCTGAATCGGTGCGCGGATCGGGTGGGGAGTGCGATGTCGGCCTCGTTGACGAGCGGCGGACTTGGTAGCCGTGCTTACCTGCGACGGCAAGCGCGAGCGGTGTGCCGCATCGCGGCGGGCGCGTCGGTAGCCGCAGCGCTTGGGATTGCGCCGGCCTCGGCGCAGACCGCAAACCCCGGTACCCATCCTGGCAGCGCCCGGTCCACCACCGCGCATCCGGCGCCCGAAGCCTCGCACCCGCATGTCTATTTGATGCGCGGCCTTCTCAATATTTTCTCCTTAGGCATGGATCAGCTGGCCGCGCAGATTGTGCGCAACGGCATCGATGCCAGTGTCTACAATCACTCGGTCGAGGAGTCGGTCGTCGGCACGATCGTGCAGAAGTACCGCGGCGGCGATCACGGACCCTACATTCTGGTCGGCCATTCGCTCGGCGCCGACGCGGTGATGCTGATGGCGCAGCAATTGGACGCGCAAGGCGTTCCGGTGGCGCTGGTCGTGCCGTTCGACGGCACGGAGTCTTATGCAGCGCCGGCTAATGTCGGCTGCGTCGTCAATCTGACCCAGCGCAAATACGCCTATGTCCAGGCCGGCGCTGGCTTCCACGGCAAATTGTCGAATGTCGATGTTTCCAGCGACACGACGATCGACCATGTCACGATCGACAAGTCGCCGCGGCTGCAGGCGCTGGCATTGAAAGAGATTATGCAGGCCGCGCGTGGGCAGTCGTGCCGGCCGGGCCAAAACGCGCCGGCCGTCGCGCGAACGAAACAGCCCGCACTGAAGCAGATCACGCCGACTGATAACGGTTCCAAAGAGAACGCGATCGAGGACAGTGCGCCCGAGGACAGCGCAGCCAAGCAGGCGACTTCAGCGAAGAATGCCGCGCCAGCCAAAACTGCGCCGCCGGCAAAGAGCGCCGCTCCCGCCAAGACCGCGTCGCCGGCCAAGACTGCGTCGCCGGCCAAGACTGCGTCGCCGACCAAGGGCGTCACACCGGCCAAAAGCACCGCGCCAGGCAAGAGCACCACGCCCGAAAAGAGCGCCGCGGCGGCATCGCACTCGAGCTGAGCCGCTTATTTATTGAACATCTTGCGGGTCTTGGCCCGCACCGAACGGGTCTCTTTCAAGCCCGCAGCGCGTGCGGCTTGCTGCAATCCGCGCCGGATCTCGTCGCGCTTCTCATGAATCGAGGCGATCACCGGCCCAGCCGGCCGGCCGAGTCCGACCAAAGCGGCTTCGGACAATTGCAGACTCGCTTCGACCGCTTCCGGCACGGCATCGGTGGCGCCGAGCCGGTAAAGATGCCGCGCATGATCGGCGTCGCGCGCGCGCGAGACGATCAGCACGTCCGGGCGGATCGCGCGCACATGTTCGACGATGTCGTCGATCAAATGATGGCTGTGAATGGTGATAATAACTCCCGCGGCATTGGCCAACCCGCAAGTTTCGAGAAACTTCGGATCGGCGGCGTCGCCGTAATAGACCTCGTGACCGTCGCGGCGGTCGTGGGTCACGGTCGAGGCGTCGGAATCGGCGGCGATATAGGGAATGCCGTGCTCCTTCAGAAGCGCGCATACCACTTTGCCGACCCGGCCGTAGCCGACCACGATGGCGTGTCGCTGGCGCGCGCCCGGCCGCGCCGTCAGTTCGGAAGGAGGCGCGCCAGCAGCGCGCAAGCGCGACGCGAATCCGCGCGCCACGCGGGACAATAATGGTATCAGCGCCATTGTCAGTGCGGTCACGGTCAGCGCGAAGGTAGCGGTTCTCGGATCGACCAGGCGCGACCGGGAGGCAATGACCAGACTGACGAAAGCAAATTCGCCGCCGGCACCGAGCAATAGCCCCATTTCCACTGCGACCGGCCACGACAGGCGGAACAGTTTTGCCAGGACGACGAGCACGGACGATTTGAGCGCGAGCAATCCGACAACGCCGCCAAGGAGCAGCAACGGCTCGCGCAGCAATTCGCGCACATCGATGTCCATGCCGACGGTGAAGAAAAAAATTCCGAGCAGCAGGCTCTTGAACGGGTCGATCGTCGCCTCGATGGCGCGGCGATACTCGGTTTCGGCGAGCAGCAGGCCGGCGACGAAAGCGCCGAGCGCCATCGACATGCCAGCCTGATTGGTAATCACTCCGGCCGCGATGATGACAAACAGAACCGCTGCAATAAAAAGGTCGCGCGAGCGCGTCGAGGCGACCATCCGGAACAGCGGCCGCAGCAGAAAACGTCCGAACAGGATGATCACCGAAAGCGCAATGGCGGCCTGCGCCACGGCCTTGCTGACGCTGCCAAGCACCGAAGCTCGCGGACCCGCCGCCAACAGCGCGATGAAAATCAGGATGGGAATGACGGCGATATCCTGCGCCAGCAGAACGGCGAAGCTCGACCGTCCAACCGTCGTCTTCAGGCGCTCCTGCTTCGACAGAACTTCGAGCACAATGGCGGTGGAGGACAGCGACAAGCTGCCGCCGAGGATGACCGCCTCTGATGGGCTTTTTCCGGAATAAACAGCCAAGCCAGCCAGCAGCATTGTACTGACCAGGACCTGCAGCCCACCCAAGCCGAGCACCAGGCGCCGCATGGTCGTGAGGCGATGCAGCGATAGTTCGAGCCCAATCAGAAACAGAAGAAAAACGACGCCAAGCTCGGCGATGCCGGCGACATCTTCGACGTCACCGATGGTGAACCAGAACAGGACAGGGAACGACTGGATCAGCGAGCCAAGCCCGAATGGACCCAACAGCGCGCCGGCAGCGAGATAGCCGAGGACCGGGCTGAAACCGAGCCGGGCGAGAATCGGCACCAGGATCCCGGCCGTGCCGAGCACGATCAGGGCGTCGCTGTAGGCGGCGAGATTAATTGTCGAGGTCACCGACACCTCCGGCTGGCAGCGGCGGGCACAAAATTAAATGTTGTCCATCATATGACGCCGCAAAACTATCCAACGTTCCGCAGCTTAGCGCTTTCCGCCTTATTGCGTGATCGTCTCGCCACACTGCCGATAAATTCGACTCGCGATTGACCGGCGCCAGCGGCTTTGCTGTGCTTTGGCCATTTATCGCATGGTATATGTATTGCTGCGGCACAGCCGAAGCGCTTCGGCTTCGGTGATGCCGCGGACCAGCGTGGCGGCGGGGCTCGGGGGCCGATATTTAGGTGGCAATCGGCACACAGCGTGCACCTTTCGGTTTGATCGCCGAGGTCGCCGACGCGGCCGCGCTGCTCGTCGCCTTCACGGCCACGGTTTACGCCCAGAGCGGCTCTGATTTCCTCAATAACGTCGATCCGCTTTTTTCCGGTGTGCTGACGCGTCCGGGCAATCTCGACAACACGATTGCGTACGGCGTATCTGCCGCCGCGCGCGGCGATATCGAATCTGCGATCAGCACTTACGAGCAGCTGCGCTTCTACAATCCCAAAGCTCGCCGCCACGCGCTACCAGCTCGGCGTGCTTTATTATCAGCTTGGCTCCTACGCCGAAGCGCGCGGCTACTTGCAAAGCGCCCTGCAGATGCCGGATGTCACGCCGGAGCTTCGCCAAAACATCGAGGACCTGCTCGAGATCGTCGACAAGAAACTGCAGCCCGATCAATTCTACGGTTACGCGCAAACCGGGCTGCGCTATCAGACTAATGCCAGTCTCGGCGCCGGATCGCAGACCGTGCTGGCCTCTGGCGGCACGATCAACAGCAGCTTTGTGGCTCGCCCGGATTGGAATTGGTTCGGCACCGTCGGCGTCAACTACGTGCACGATTTCGAAACCCAGACCGGCGAAACCTTCGAGGCGTCGGTCATCGGCTATGACGCGCAACAATTCACGCTGCACCAGTTCGATATCGGACTGGTCGAATTGCGCGCCGGCCCGCGCTTTGCGTTCACACCGGGGGATATCAACGGCATGACCGTCAAGCCGTATGTCATCGCGACCGGGGCAACGCTCGCGGATGCGCCGTATATGGGCGGCGTCGGCGGTGGCTCACGCTGCATGCCAAAGCCGGTAATGTTTCGCTCGACCCCTATGTGGAAGTCGTTCAACAGACCTTCCGCAACTTGACGCTCTATCCGCTCGCCAGCGGGTTGAGTGGCACGCTGTCGACCGTCGGCCTGCTGGCGTCCGCTCCCGTTGCTGGCGGTTTGTCCTGGCAGGCGCGCGTCGCCTATGCGCATGACGAAGCGCAGTTTGCGTTCGACAGCTACGACAGTTTCACCGCCGACGTCTGGCTGCCGTGGTCGGTCTCACTGCCTACCCCGTGGGCCGGCACTGCGCGCTGGACCTTCATTCCAACCGCCGGCGTGTCGACCTGGAACTACGGCGCGCCCGATCCTTTCGTGGCGCCGTTCACGATCGCGCACACGACCGAATGGCGAGCCGGACTGGGTGCGGAAGTGCCGATCTGGGGCAAGCTCGTGTTGGGAACGTTGCTGCAATACCGGGACGCGATATCGAACGTGGCGGCATTTTCGTATCGTGACCTGGCGATCAGCGCCGGACCCATGATCAGATTCTAGAAGAGGCACCGATGGCTGCAAAGTTTCACTCTGCCGCCCTGGCGCTCGCGGTCGCTGCGATCGCCGCGGCGCCCGCCGTAGTGCCCGCGCTGGCGCAGCAGGTCGGCACCGCGACCGCGGTCAATCCCACCTCGGAAGGCACGCCGCCCGGGGGCACGACGACGACGCTTACCATCGGCGCGCGCGTGCTGCACAAGGAAAGCATTCACACCTCGCCGACCGGCTCGCTGCAGCTTTTGTTTCTCGATAAAAGCACGCTCAGCATCGCGCCGAATACGAGCCTGGTGATCGACGAGTTCGTTTACGATCCCGCGTCGAATAGCGGCCACATGCTCACCAAGCTGACGCAAGGCACGCTGCAATATATCGGCGGCCAGCTCAGCCATCAGGGCGCGGTCACGATCGGTACACCCGCAGCCACCATCGGCATCCGTGGCGGCATCGGCACATTCTCTTATGGTCCAAATGGAGCGCAAGCCCTCGATCTCAATGGCGTGCAAATCATTCAAAACGGCGCTGGTACGATCACTCTAATTACCGGTTTTATGTCGAACATTGTTGGCTGGAACACGCCGCCGGGGCAGCCATTCCGGATCCCGCCCGAACTGATCAGTTATCACATCAACATTCTGTCGAGCGTAAACAGCCAGACCGGCAGCGGGCCGCCCTTCCATGGCCTGCCCATAGCCGGTCTGACCTGCGGCACCAGTTCGACGCCGGCCTGCCCGCAAACACCGTGGCTGCCGAATAATACCGGCGAGAACGACGCCACCCAGATCCTCATCCAATCGACGAAGTTTGGCTCGCAGCCCAACCCACCACCGCCACCACCGCCGCCGCCGTGTGTCGAGTGCGACAACTTCTCAAACATCCGTTCCCGCTAAAGCAAAGCTGCGCCATTGCCGACGCGGAATGACTGGCATGGTCCCTTCGGATCGGCCAGCGTGTTGACGGGATAGAGAACTTTTCGGACCATTCGGGTCTGGCGTTGCCAAGACACTCACCAAGACACTCGCCAAAACACTCGAATAGGGCGCGCATGACCGACACCACCATCACGGCTATTCGCACCACCATGTTGCGCTTGCCCTGGCCGCAGACGCGGTGGCTCAAAGGCCATGCCTTGGGTCCGATGCGCGAGTTTCTGGTCGTCGACGTCGAGACACGCGGCGGCATTGCCGGCATGGGTTATCTGTTTGTGTTCCGTCCCGGCATGCGCACGATTGCGGCCTGTCTCGACGAATGCGTGATCCCGCGTGTTATCGGCAAGGACGCGAGCGCGGTTGAGGCGATCTGGCAGGATCTGTGGCGCTCAACCGTCACCTTTGGCCGCGCCGGCATCGCGGTGATGGCGATGTCGGCGCTCGACATCGCGCTGTGGGACGTGCTCGGCAAAGCTGCCAAGCTGCCGCTGCACCGGTTGTGGGGGCATTACCGCGCGCAATTGCCGGCTTACGGCAGCGGCTGCTTTCGCGGCAGCGGCGGCGACGGCATGATCGCCAAAGCGCTGCATTACAAGAAACGCGGCTACAAGGCGATCAAGATGCAGGTCGCGCACACCGCCGATCTCGCCACCGACCTCGACAATGTCCGCCGCATGCGCGAGGCAGTCGGCCCCGACATCGATATCATGATCGACGTCAATATGGGCTGGACCGCCGACGTTGCGATCCAGATGGGCCGAAAGTTTGAGGACTACGATGTCTACTGGCTGGAAGAGCCGGTCATGCCCGACGACTTCGCCGGCTATCTGCGCATTGCGCAGGCGCTCGATCTGCGCGTGGTCGGCGGCGAAACGCATTTCACGCGCTTCGATCTGAAGCCGTTTTTCGAAAACCCGCGGCTGCCGATTTTGCAACCTGACCCGATGCGCGGCGGCTTGACCGAATTGCGCAAGATCGCAACCGTCGCCGACACCTGGGGCATGACGATCGCACCGCATCTGTTTCCCGAACTGAACGTGCAACTGCTCGCCTCGATTCCGAACGGGCTGTGGATCGAGGATATGGGGCTAGCCGACGACATCTGGGTCGAGCCAGTGCCAGTGGTGAACGGCATGATCACCGCGCCGGAGCGGCCGGGCCATGGCCTCGCCTTCAAACCGGAGATCCTGCGCGATTGCGCCGTGAAGGAGTGAAGGCGGTCAGGCCTCGCTGCGCGCACATAATGCTCTGCGCAAGCGCCGCGTGGCGCCCGCGGGTCCAATCATGAGCGTGCCTTGATGTAGCGAAGGAGAAGACTATGCCGCACGTTTTGGTAAAGCTCTACGCCGGCCGCACGGACCAGCAGAAAATCAAGCTCGCCGAAGCGATAACCAAAGCGGTGATGAGCACACTGAAACTGGGAGAGGAATCAATTTCCGTCGCCGTCGAAGACATTGCGCCAGCGCAGTGGACGGAAAAGGTTTACAAGCTGGACATTCTGAATAACCCGAAGCTCTATAAAAAACCCGGATACGATCCTGAGGATTAGAGCATGATCCAGCAAAAGCCTGCCCTCGGACTTTGATCCGAGGGTGGATACCGGTTTCCCGCCTGCGCGAAGAACGGCTTGTCCTATCGGTCAACGCTTCGGCGGGCGAAGGCAGGTCGGCCTCGGATGCGATCTCCTACCACGTATTCTTCAGTCAATGGGATGGAGACGGCGATCAGCGCTGAGCAACAGGGATTTCTGGAAAAGGCGCCACAGTTGCGCAACAAACAGGCCGTATTATCATATCGTAGCATGATCCCGAAAAAGCCTGCCCTCGGATTTTGATCCGATGGTGGATACCGGTTTTCGGAAAGGATCATGCTCAAATAAATCCTAAAGCGAAATAGTGATCCAACCTAATCCCATTTCGCTTTAACGCAGGTGTCTCGACGCCGCCCGATTGCCGGTATTGGCAATCCCGCGGGCGCGGATGTGTGGAGACGACACCATGCTGACGACTCCGCTTTGTTCTCTGTTCGACATCGACGTGCCGATCATCTTGGCGCCGATGGGCACCTGCACCTCGGCCGAGCTTGCGGCGGCGGTTTCCAATGCCGGCGGATTGGGCGGCATCGGCACGCTGTTCCGCAACTTCGCGGCGATCAAGCGCGATATCGACCTGGTG
>Ga0187765_10000135_pt1 | contig 25494 bp, 28 predicted proteins | sample 0216_QUI02_MP05__3_FD_133018 | JGI IMG/M metagenome (GOLD analysis project Ga0187765, IMG submission 133018) | Tropical peat soil microbial communities from peatlands in Department of Meta, Colombia - 0216_QUI02_MP05_10_MG | ecosystem: Environmental > Terrestrial > Soil > Wetlands > Peat ...
GTCTACGAGGCCGAGGACGGCGCGGCTGGTCTCGAGACCTTCACCAAGAACCGTCCCGACATCGTGATCACCGACTGGGCCATGCCCATTTTCAACGGCATCGAGTTCACGCAAATGATCCGGCAGCCTGCCAGCAACAACCCCTTCGTGCCCATCATCATGCTCACCGCCAACACCGAGCGAACGCGCGTGGTCGCGGCGCGCGATGCCGGAGTGACTGAATTCCTGGCGAAGCCGACTTCGGCAAAAGCGCTCTACAGCCGCATCGTCAACGTCATTCTGCACCCGCGCCCCTTCATCAAGACCGAGAACTATTTCGGTCCCGACCGGCGGCGCGGCGTGAACGCCAACTATAACGGCCCTGAACGCCGTAAAGGCGGCAAGGCCGAAGTCATCAACGCCAATCCGTCCGGCGACAAGATCAAAACGGACGCTTAAGGCTCAAGCACTATAGAGATTTCGTCATGACGGAACCCAAGACCGGCAAACCCGAACCGAGCACACCCGAAGTGGTCACCTACGACGACCATCAGGTCATCACGCCTGACCACGAGCCGCTTCGGCAAGCCGTGGTGCCGGCCAAACCGCTTGATCCCGATCCGGTGGAGCGCGCCGAGCAGGCGCTGTCGCGGCTCGAAGGAAAATTCGCCACCTGGATGAACGACGACTGCAAAAAGCTCGACGGCGCGCGCAACGACATCAAATCGGCCGGCCTGAATGAGAAGAATCGTCAGGCCCTGTTTCGTGCCGCGGACGACATCAAAGGCAACGGCCGCACCTTGGGATTTCCCGAAGTCGCGCCCGCGGCCGACAGCCTCTGCCGCCTGCTCGAACACACGCCGGACATTCAGCGCATTTCGCTTCCCCTGATCGAGCAGCACGTCGACGCGATCCGCGCGATCGTGCGCGAGCACGGCCGCCACGACATCAAGACCATCGCGACCGTCCTGACGACGAAATTGCGTAAGGTGACCGAGGAATTCCTGGTGCATGAAAATCGCCACCGTCCGGATTATCTCCAGGCGACGGCAAGCCCTCCGCTGGCGCCGGGCGAATTTTTCTAGATTTCGGAAAAATCAATCAGGCGGCGATGCGGGAACTTTCCGCTTCGCTGAAGCTCTCGATTTCCGCCACCAGCTTCTCGCAAAGCAGCCGTGCCTCTTCCCGTGCGGCTTCCGACACGAAGCGGCGCAGCAGCGCCAGCAACGGTTCCACCTCGCCGAGCGCCTCCGCCTCGCAAGCGGTCAGCACGCGCTCGACGATGCGGCGCTTGAGCCCGCTTGCTCCATCCGACGCGCCCCGGAAAGCCTCTTCGCGCATGGCTTCGATCACCTCGCGGAACGCCGGATAGATCGAGGCCGGCAGTCCAGCCCGGTCGTACAGCGCGCGAAAACCGCCGCCCAGCCTGTCGTGCACGATCGCCGCCACCCGGACCGGCGACATGTCGGAAAGCTCGACCAGCGCTTCCTCGAACAGCGTGACATTGCCGCAGAGCAGCGCGCGCAGCAGCAGGCCCGCGGTCAGCTGCCCGCTCTCGCGCAGGTGCCGGATGAGTGGACGCACCTCGTTGTTGGGCGACGCCGCCGCCAGCGTGACCGTCGCCTTCTCGCAGGCCTCCTTGGCGATGCTGCGCGCCCGTTCGGCGGCAAGCCAGTCACGCGAAGCCACAAACTCGGCGAGCGTCTCCGACAATTTCGCGACCAGGGCCTGTCGCATCGGCGCGGGAAGATCGGCGCGCTCAAGCAGAACATTCCGGATGGCGGAGAGATGGCCGTGACGATCCACGATGCGGCCAAGCGAAAACGGAACGATCTCGGCCCCGCGGTTTTCCAGCAGCTCGAGACAGGCCTGCGCGCTGCCGACCTCCGCGAGCGCGGCCGAGACCGAGCACGGCAATTTTGGGCGCCGGGCAATGGCGACTTGCAGGCTCGGCACCCCGCGCGCGGTCGCGTCAACGAGATCCGCGTCGAGAAACAACGGTGAACGCGCGAGCACGATCGCGGCGATTTCCGGCTGGTCGCCGGCAAGCGAATACATGACGGCCGGGGGCGCCCGATCGCTGCCCGCCAGCACTTCGGCGAGCGCGCGTCGCACCAGCGGCGATGCATCATCGAGCAGCATGATCATCGCGCCTTCCGCGGCCGCGCGATCGTCCGGCGTCAGATCGGAGTAAAGAAAGGCGCGCGCCAGCGCGCTCGTTGCGTCCGCCCGCTCGCTGGCCGGCGCGCTACGCACCCAATGCAGAAACTGACGAACAATCATGGCTGTGCCAACTCAAGCTGCTGCATGCGACGGCGACGCTAGCCAGCGAGACTTAATAAAGCGTTCACTATGTTTGTTTGGAGAGTTTACCGAAATCTTAACGGCGCTTTAGCCCTGATCGCGGAAGAGATCGAGCAAGCCGCCGTGCGGGCCATGGTTTTGCTCGCTCTTCGGCGCGTTGGCCGATGTCGGGGCCGGCGTAGCCGTACCCCACAACGCACTGACCACCGGCGCCACGGCTTCGCGCCGGTCCGACGTACGAAAAAGCCCATAGAACATCGGGCCGGACTCCTCCGTGTTGATGAGCGGCGCCACCAGCGGCACCGCCGGCCGCGGCCCGCTCACCAAGTCCGTCATCGAGGCCGGTATCGGCGCGGCCATTGCGGCAACCGCCAACGGCGCCGGTACAGTCCGTACCGCCACGGCATGCAGCGGACCGCCTGGCGATTGCGCGCGCGCCACGTCATAGCGCCCGACCATCGTGTGATAGACCTGGGCGACGCTGCGCGGCTCGCCTTGCTTGGTATAGAAGATCGAATGATTGGCGTCGGCAGCGCGCGGAAACAGTGCCGCCGCATTGGCCTGGGGCGAAACGCTCGCCTGCTTGATCAGCGTACTCGCGCCCGCAACGCCCAGAAAATGCGCAAGATATAGCTCGCCCTCGCTCGGGTTTCGCCCGATGCGGGCGGCGAGCAGTTCCCCGTTGGATTTGGTGAGCGCGCCCGCCATCAGCGCGTTGGCGGCCGGATCGTTGCGCAGATTGAGGATCTGCTGCCTTAAGATCGGATTCTGCACCTCGAACGTCCCGGCCGGCGAAACCGTGATCGCATCGGCATAGCGCCCATAGCCGAACGATGGTCCCGCCTGCTTGAGCGTGCCGAGCCAGGTCTGCTCGATGAACTGAAACAGGCCGCCGGCCGTTGACGACGGCGCCCTTGCATTGGGATTGAGATTGGATTCGACTCGCGCCGTGGCAAGAAGATAGTCGAAGTTCGCGCCTGTCTTCTGCGCGGCCTGCCGGATGGCGCCGGTGACGCTAGCTGCGACGGCGCCGGTGGCGTCGACTGACATGGCTCATTTCCGCCGGCCGCAAGTGGCCACTTTGGCTAAACAATCAGTCAACGATTATGGTAAACAAAGCTTTAACGGCACGGCAGGAGGCCTCGATGGCGCCCAAAACGACGCAAGCGGCGGGTGCGCGGCACAAGCGCGGCGGCATCTACTTCGAGGATTTCGTCGTCGGCGAGCTGTTCGAGCACAAGCTCACCCGCACCGTGACGCAGATGGACAACATGCTGTTCTCCAACATGACGCTCAATCCGCAGCCGCTGCACATCGACCGCCATTTCTGCGAGCAGGAAACCGAATGGGGCCAGCCGTTGATGAACTCGCTGTTCACGCTCGGTCTGATGATCGGAATATCCGTCAACGACCTCACCACCGGCACGACCATCGCCAATCTCGGCATGACCGAGGTGAAATTCCCCCATCCGCTGTTCGAAGGCGACACCGTGCACTGCACGACCGAAATCATCGGCAAGCGCGAGTCCAAATCGCGGCCCGGCGCCGGCATCGTCGAGCTGCACCACCGCGCCTATAATCAGGACAACAAGCTGGTCGCCGAATGCCGCCGCCAGGCCTTCATCCGCATGCGGACTTCTTGATGCGTTCGTTGCTGTTCATCCCCGGCGACAGTCCCAAAAAACTCGACAAGGGCGTGACCAGCGGGGCCGATGCCGTCATTGTCGACCTTGAGGATGCGATTTCACCCGAACGCAAGGCGCAGGCGCGCGACATCACGCTCGCGTACTTGAAGCAGGTTCAGCCGCTGAAGAACCGGCCGCAGCTCATGGTGCGCGTCAACGGTCTGCAGACCGGCCTGACCGATGCCGATCTCGACGTGATCGTCGCGGGCAAACCGGACGCCATCATGCTGCCCAAGGCCGAAGGCGGCGTCGCCGTCACCCATTGCGACGCTAAGCTCGCCGCTCGCGAGGCCATGCACGGTCTCGCCGAAGGCAGCATCAAGATCGTCGCGATCGCGACCGAAACCGCCCGGGCGCTTTTTCTCGCCGGCACTTTTGCCAACTCAAGCCCGCGCCTCGTCGGCCTGACCTGGGGCGCGGAGGACATTTCCGCCGAGATCGGCGCCGAAGCCAACCGCGACAAGGATGGAAATTTCCTCGATCTCTATCGCCTCGCGCGCAGCCTATGCCTCGCTGGCGCCGGAGCCGCCAAGGTCCAAGCGATCGACACGGTCTATGTGGATTACCGCAACGACGCGGGACTGCGCCGCGAATGCGAGGAAGCCCGCCGCGACGGCTTCACCGGCAAGATGGCGATCCATCCCGCGCAAATCCCGATCATCAACGAGGTGTTCTCACCGACGGCCGAAGCGATCGCGCAGGCCAAGGCCGTGGTCGCCGCCTTCGCCGCCGATCCCGGCGCTGGCACGGTCGGCATCGGCGGGCTGATGTACGACCGGCCGCATCTGGAGCGCGCACGGCAAGTGCTGGCGCGGGCGGAAAAATCCTAGCAACTACTTTTTTCTGCCGTAGGTCCTGTCCGGATCGAACACCTTATCGGCATCGCGGAATTCGAGCGTCACCGCGCCTGCCTTGCCGAGCGGCACCGCCCGATAGAAGCATGAGCGCCGTCCGGTGTGGCATGCGCCCGCACCCTGCTGCTCGACCTTGAGCCACACCGCGTCCTGATCGCAATCGACCCGCATTTCCACCACGCGCTGGCCGTGGCCGGAACTCTCGCCCTTGCGCCACAACGCCCGCCGCGAGCGTGAATAATACCAGGCTTCGCCGGTTGCGATGGTCTTCTGCAACGCTTCCGCGTTCATATGCGCAACCATCAGCACGTCGCCCGACTTCGCATCGGTGGCGACGCAGGTTACGAGACCATCGGCGTCGAATTTCGGCGCGAAGGACAGTGACTCTTCGATGTCTTGCATGGAAGATTTGGTGGACAATTGAAGCTCCAAACAATCGCCGTCACCCTGAGGGGCGAGCGAAGCGAGCCTCGAAGGGTGCGGCGTCATCCTTCGAGGGCCGCCTTCGGCGGCCACCTCAGGATGCCGTGCAAATATTATCGCTGGCCGCCACGCACCATGGTGATGAAGCGCACCTGCTCGTTCGCATCTTCGCGGAAGACACCGCGGAACTGCGTGGTGATCGTCGCGGCGCCCGGCTTTTCCACCCCGCGCAGCGACATGCACATATGCTCGGCCTCGAGCAGCACCGCGACCCCGCGCGGCTTCAAAATCTCTTCGATCGCGGTTGCGATCTGCGCGGTCAAATGCTCCTGCGTCTGCAGCCGCCGCGCGTAGACGTCGACCAGTCGTGCGAGTTTCGACAAGCCCACGACCTTATCGGTCGGCATGTAGGCCACATGCGCCTTGCCGAAGAACGGCATCATGTGATGCTCGCAATGCGAATTGAAACCGATGTCGCGCACCAGCACGAGATCGTCATAGGTGCCGAACTCGGAGAACGTGCGATCGAGCACTTCCGCCGGGCATTCGCGATAGCCGCTGTAGAGCTCGCTGTAGGCATCGACCACGCGCTTTGGCGTCTCCAGCACGCCCTCGCGCGCCGGATTGTCGCCCGCATAGGCGATCAGCGTACGCACCGCCTCCTCCGCCTGCTCCCGCGTTGGGCGCGGCTCGATCGGAGTGGGTGCAGCGCGAACGTGGTCGGAAAGCTGTGCGTCTGCGGAAGTGGCCGCAGAATTCTTGGGCCAAGGCTTGATGATGGCGTCCATCGGTCTCTCCGTTCGACCGACGCCGCGGTTCAAGGCCGGGCATCGGGTGTGTCACCGGGTGGCCGCGTCGTTGACGCGTCCCATATATCTAGCATGGGACGATCGGACGCTGCATTCCCATTTCGCATGGCTCGCCCCCGATGGGCAAGCCGTCCCTACGATCCCGAGGTCCTACTCGCGACCGCTTGTCCCGCTATATATAATAATTTCAATCGGCAACACAATTAACGCTGATTCCAATTCGATTCGGGCTGAAGAACTCGGTTTCCATGCTGAACGACGTCTATAACCGCCGCATTCTCGAGCTCGCCGCAGGAATCCCGCGGCTGGGGCGGCTCGATCATCCCGACGCAACCGCGACCGCGCACTCCAAGCTGTGCGGCTCGACGGTCACCGTCGACCTCAAGATGACCGGCGACACCGTCACTGATTTCGCCCACGAGGTGAAGGCCTGCGCGCTCGGCCAAGCCTCGTCGTCGATCATGGCGCGTCACATCATCGGCGCGAAAGCCGACGAGCTCCGCGCCCTCAGGGAAACCGTTCGCAAGATGTTGAAGGAGAACGGCACGCCACCGACCTCCGGCAAATGGGCCGACATTGCCGTGCTCGAACCCGTGCGCGACTACAAGGCTCGCCACGCCTCGACCATGCTCACCTTCGACGCGGTGGTTGACGCCATCGGCCAGATCGAAAGCAAGCGCGGCACGGCGCCGCGGGCCGGCTAGCGAGAGCGACGACTGAAGGGAAATCAGCGCGCGGTCTCGCGCGCGCCCTCGGCAACCGGCCGGATTTCGGCGGATACATCGTGCCGCGCGGTGCGGCCGTCGCAGCTCGCCGTCAAATCCGGAAAGTTGCGCGCGAACCCGGCGTTGCCGAGTTGAATCACCGTCGATGATTCATCGGCACTGCTGGTCTCCACCCTCATCGTATGCTGGATCGGCTCCGCGAAACGCTTGATCAGGGCTGCTGGCACCTGCGCGCTCGCGAGCGAATCGCGCTGAGTCTGGTTTTCAATCGAACGCGACGAAATGATTTTCAGCGGAAACGATGTCCCGCCAAGCGTGATTAAGACCTCGCGCAGCGAGCCAGGCGCATGGCGGTTCGATCCGGTGCGGGTCTCGACATAGGTTACATTGTAGTGATCGGCTGTCGCGCCGCAGCTGAGCTTGAGATCGAAGCTTCCGACGTCACTGCCGCGGATCGTGAGCGGATGCCGGCGGGCGAGCGCAACCGAGCCCGATTGCTCGTTCATCGCCCAGCCGCGCCCGTTGACGGCCGCGCGGACGCCATTGGCGATTGTCGTCACGCGCTTCAGGGCGGCCTTGGTCGGTGCAGCGCCGCCGTCGTCGGACGTGACCAGCCGCATGTTGCGCAGCTCGTTGCGCGAGAGCTGATACATCGGTTCCCAAGGCGGAATCTTGAGCGAAGCCTCGAGCAGGTCGACCGTACCGATCATCTCCATCGTATATTGCGCGAGCTTGCCGACATCGCGCTGCACCAGCGCCAGATCCTCCGCCGAATATGTTGCCGCAGTCGGATCATCGCGCCGGTTACCGAGCCAGATCTGGTGCACGAACACCCGCGCCTGCAGCGGCACCCGGCGTTCGATTCCGCCCAGCAGGACAAATGTGCACATCGATCCGCAACTCGCGTTCGGCAGCAGCGCCGATCGCCTGTCTTCGCCGCTGCTCGCCAAGTCAATCGTCTTGCCCACGGTCGTGGTCATGGCGAGGCGACGGAGCGCGCGTCCGAGCGCAATCGCGCCCACGACCGAGCCGCCGTCGGAATCGAACGCGATCAGCCCGCCGCGAATATTGCGGTTGCGCGCAAAGGCCTCGAAGTCGCGGGGGGTGTCCGCGGTGATTGCGCCGCTCGCCGATACCCAGACGCGGCATTGGTTGCCGCACGCCTTGGCCGGCCCTTCGAGCCGAAGCTCGAAGTGCATGGGCATGGTCCTGGAGGTATCGTCTCTATCAGCCGCCGATGCGGTGAGCGTGCACAATGCAAGCGCGCATCCGCCGAGAACGAGTCGAATCATCACTCTCCCCCGTTATGGGCCTGCCCGCTCGTGCCATTGATACGGCGCGTTGCAGAGGCACACCGACCGTCCCTCGCGGCACTATTAAGGATCGTGCGGCGGAATCAGGTCTGGCGTTTGTTGGCCACGTTCGATTTCTATCGAACGATTCCGTCTTGTTCCGTCATGGCGGCAAAGTCAAGGTGAATATCTGTACAGGAAAGAAAATTGAAAATATGTCTGCCGACTGGGAATTTAGTCTGATGATGACCCAAGTGCGATGGTCTTATCCTGCGCGACAATGGCCGCGGCTCGTCGGCCGCGCGCTGGTGCAGGCCTATCGTTATACGCTCTCGCCGCTTGTCGGCTTTCACTGCCGCCATCTGCCGACCTGTTCCGAATACGCCGACCTTGCGCTTGCACGGCACGGACTCTGGGCCGGTTCGTGGATGACGCTGGCGCGGCTCTGCCGCTGCCATCCTTACGGCACTTCAGGGCTCGACTTCGTATGCGACAGATTGCCCGCCAAGTCGCGCTGGTATCTGCCCTGGCGCTACGGCCGTTGGCGCGGGACGAACACCACCCCCTGATAACCGGCGATCAGGTATCGAACTTCAGCTTCCGTTCGCGGATGACCGTGGTGAACAGCCGCATGTCGTTCTCGATCTGCTGCTTCATCGGTTCGGGCGTTCCGGCACCGGGCTTGAATCCCATGGCGTTGAAGGCATGCACCGCAGCGTCAGTCTTGAGACTCGCGCTCAAAGCTGCGCTCAACTTCGCCACCACGGCCGGCGTCGTTCCCTTCGGTGCCATCAGCCCATTCCAGCCGGGAACCACGAAATCCTTCAGGCCAAGTTCGGACAGCGGTTTGATGTTGGGCAGGTTGAACCACGGCTCGTTCCAGGTCACGCCGAGCCCGACGATCTGATCGGCATCGATGTAGGATTTTGCCGTGGTCAGAAACATCAAGTCGATACGTCCGGTGATCAACTCCGGAATGGCCGGCGCTTCGCCGCGATAAGGCACGTGAGTCAGCTCGATGCCGGCCGCCGATTTCAGCATTTCGGCGACGAGGTGATGCGCGGATCCGACGCCGACGCTGCCGATCTTCAATTCACCCGGCTTCGCCTTGGCAAGCGCGATCACGTCCGCCAGAGTTTTGGCACCGAGCGCCTTGCTGGCGCAAAGCGTGTAAACGCTGATCCCGGTCTGTCCGATCGGGACGAAGTCGCGCAGCAGATCGACATTGGCGTCCGGCTTGATCGCGGCATTGGTGACGTGCGGGCTTGCCGCCTGCAGCAAAGTATGGCCGTCCGGCTCCGCCTGCTTGACGCGCACGGCTCCGATATTGCCGGCAGCCCCCGGCGCGTTTTCGATCACCACGGACTGGCCCAGCAACTTCTCCATGCTCGGCTGCGGAATGCGCACCGCCGTGTCCGCCGGCCCGCCCGGTGGGAACGGCACGATGATACGAATCGGTCTTGCCGGAAACTGTTGCCCGAAGGCACGCAAGGGCGCGACGAGCGCGGCTGCGAACAAGCCGGCCGTACGGGCTAAAATCAAGCGTCGGGTTGCCATCCGTAATCCTCCCCAAAGCCAACAATTTGAAAACAAGTGTTGCACCCGACGCGAACGCTCGCAATGCGAAAGGTTGCCGTAACCGTTGCCCTGCATTATGTCATGGTCACGCTTACCTGCGTTCGTAGGCAGCGAGTGAGCAAGGAGAATACGATGGTCGCCCTGACCTTTCCCGACGGCGCGCGTCGGGACTATGCCCCCGGAACCACCGGCCTCGACATCGCCAAGGGCATTTCGCCCTCGCTCGCCAAGCGCACGGTCGCCATGGCGCTTGACGGCGCGCTGGCCGATCTTGCCGATCCGATCGAGCGCGACGCCAAGATCGAGTTTCTGACCCGCGACGATCCGCGCGCGCTTGAGTTGATCCGCCACGACGCCGCGCATGTGCTGGCCGAAGCGGTGCAGACGCTCTGGCCCGGCACGCAGGTCACCATCGGCCCGGTGATCGAAAACGGCTTCTACTACGATTTCGCCCGCAACGAAGCGTTCACGCCCGAGGATTTTCCCGCGATCGAAAAGAAGATGCGCGAGATCATCGCGCGCGACAAACCCTTCACCAAGGAAATCTGGAGCCGCGATCAGGCCAAGCAGGTGTTCCGCGACAAGGGCGAGCTGTTCAAGGTCGAGCTGGTGGATGCGATCCCTGAAGACCAGCAGATAAAAATCTACAAGCAGGGCGACTGGTTCGATCTTTGCCGCGGCCCGCACATGACCTCGACCGGCAAGATCGGCTCCGCGTTCAAGCTGATGAAGGTTGCCGGCGCTTATTGGCGTGGCGACGCGCGCAACCCGATGCTCACGCGCATCTATGGCACCGCCTTCGCCAAGCAGGAGGAGCTCGACGCCTACCTCAAGCAAATCGAGGAGGCCGAGCGCCGCGATCATCGCCGGCTCGGCCGCGAGATGGACCTCTTCCATTTCCAGGAAGAGGCGCCGGGCTCGGTGTTCTGGCACCCCAAGGGCTGGACGCTGTTCCAGCTGCTCGAGGGCTATATCCGCCGCCGCCAGCAGGCGAGCGGCTTTGTCGAGGTGAATTCACCGCAGCTCATGGACAAGGAGCTCTGGGTCACCACCGGCCATATGCAAACCTATCACGACATGATTTTCCTCACCGCCAAGCGCCCGGAGGACGAACGCGTCTACGCCATCAAGCCGATGAACTGCCCCGGCCACGTCCAGATTTTCAAGAACGGCCTGCGCTCCTATCGCGAGCTGCCGGTGAAGATCGCCGAATTCGGCAAGGTGCACCGCTTCGAGCCCTCCGGCGCGTTGCACGGCCTGATGCGCGTGCGCGCCTTCACCCAGGACGACGCGCACATCTTCATCACCGAGAGCCAGATCGCCGAGGAGGTGTTGAGCGTCAACAACCAGATTCTGTCGATCTACGAGGATTTCGGCTTCTCCGATGTGCGCATCAAATTTTCCGACCGCCCGGAGAAGCGCATCGGCGAGGACGCGGTCTGGGACAAGGCCGAGGCCGCGCTCATGGCGGCGCTGAAGGCATCAGGCCGGCCCTGGACGCTCAACAAGGGCGAAGGCGCGTTCTACGGTCCCAAGCTCGAATACGTGCTGCGCGACGCGATCGGCCGCGAATGGCAGTGCGGCACCGTGCAGGTCGACCTCAACCTGCCTGGACGGCTCGGGGCGTTCTACATCGACGAGCATTCCAGCAAGGTCACGCCGGTCATGCTGCACCGGGCCATGTTCGGATCGATGGAGCGCTTCACCGGCATCTTGATCGAGCATTACGCCGGCCACTTCCCGCTCTGGCTGAGCCCGCTGCAAATCGTCATCGCGACGATCACCTCTGACGCCGACGACTACGCTCGCAGCGCCTTCCGCGCAGCGCAAGCCCTGGGCCTGCGCGCCGAACTCGACCTGCGCAATGAAAAGATCAATTACAAGGTGCGCGAGCACTCGCTCGCCAAGGTCCCGGTCCTGCTCGTGATCGGCAAGAAGGAGGCCGCGGACCGAACGGTTTCGATGCGCCGGCACGGCAGGGAGGATCAGACGGTCCTGCCGCTCGATGCCGCGCTGAAAATGCTGGCCGATGAGGCCGTGGCGCCCGACGTAAAGCGGCTCAGCAAGGCCGCGGCATAGGATTTTTTCGAGTTCCTGCGGGAACGGCCTATTTCGCCAGCACTTCGATTTCGCCGTCGACGCCGGTGATGACCTTGATGTCCTGCGGATAGATCTTGTTCTCGTTCTTCGCGACCACCTTGTACTCGCCTTCCGCAAGGATGACGCGCGGAAACGCGCCCTTGGTTTCCGCAATCACGTCGCCGGCCGGCGACACCACCGCCCATTCGGTATTGGCGAGCGCTTCGCCGCCCCTTCGGCTGACCAGCTTGAGCATGATCGCCGCGGCGCGATGCGTCACCGTCACATCCGTGAGCTTGCCCGCCCGCACGCGGATGTCGGATCGCACCACCGAATTGCCTTCGCCGTATTTCGACACGATGAAGTAAGTACCCTCGGGCACCAGCACGACATCGCCCGTCATCACGTTCGCGGCGATCGGTCGCTTGTCTCCCGGCTCGAACTGACTGCCCTTGTAGATTTCGAACGAAATCTGTCCGGGCAGAATTTTTACGTCGCCGACGCGGCCTTCCAGGCGCAAGCCTCCGGCCGGAATATCGAACACCTCGCGCACCGGTTCGTCGCGCAGCCGCACCGTTTTGACCATGCTCGCGAGTCCGAAGCTGACATGCACGATGTAACCGCCCGGCGGCAACGCAAACGAAGGCGCTGCGGCGCGTTCTTCCTTCAGCAGGCGGTGCATGCCGTTCGACTCAGGTTTGTCGGCATAGACACGCCAGTGCAGCCCGCCGGTGATCGGCAAGTCGTTGCCGAAGCGTGCACTCGCAAACAAAGCAACCTCTCCCGGACGCAAGTTCGGCAGCGCCTGCGTTTTTGGCAGCGTTGTATTGGGCGCCAGCTGCAACGGCGCAGTCGCGCTGGGCGTCGCGCTTCCTCCGTTCGGAGAGAGCGTGAATGTCGGTGGCGCCGGCCGTGCCGGCGCCGGCGGCATTGGCTGCACCGATTGCGCCTGCGGTTGCAGCGACAGCATGGGCGATTGCGCCTGCGCCCCGCTTGCGGCAACGAGCGCAAGCAGTGGCGCGAATGACAGCGGCAGCCAGACAAGGCGTCGCGGTTCAGCCCTCATGCGGGCCGTTTTTGCCTCCAATCGCGGCAATTTCAAGCCAAAGCAAGCCTCTTGGTTACGCCCGGCTCCGACCGCACACCGAATTGTGGCACTCGCCCCGTTTACTCCCCCTCCCCGGCGTTTCATTATGAGAATCCAACGGAATCCTCCCATGTTCTACGACACGCGCATCAACGATCACGGCCTGCCCCACAATCCATTCAAGGCGATTGTTGCGCCCCGCCCGATCGGCTGGATCACGTCGATGAGCGCCAAGGGCGAGATCAATCTCGCGCCCTATTCGTTTTTCAACGGCATAACCGATCGTCCGCCGATCGTGATGTTCTCCAGCGAGGGACCGAAGGATTCCGTCGCCTTCGTGGAGGAGACCAAGGAATTCGTCTGCAGCCTTGCGACCTACGACTTGCGCGCCGCCATGAATGAGACTTCGGCGACGCTTCCGCGCGGCATCAGCGAGATGAAAGCCGCGGGTCTCGAGCCCGCTCCCTCGCGTCTGGTGAAACCGCCGCGCGTCGCCGCTTCGCCCTGCGCGCTCGAATGCAAATGGCTGAAAACCGTCAAGCTCGACGATGTCGCCGGCCGGGCGCTCGACCGCTACGTCGTGTTCGGCCAAGCCATCGGCGTTTACATCGACGATCGTTTCATTAAGGACGGCAAACTCGATACCGCCGCCATGCAGCCGATTGCGCGCTGCGGATATGATCAATATGCGGTCGTGCAAGAAGTTTTTGCAATGCAGCGACCGAAAAGCGGCTAGCAGCAGAAAAACGTGCGGCTGCAACGAAATCAAAGACAAGCGGATGGCGTTAAACTTCGTTACAGAAGTTGAAGCACGCGAGCCGCCGTTCCGACACAGTCCGAGAATAGACTTCCGTTCGCTGATGTTTTCACCATACCCGAATGTAGCGCTTGTAACCCTGCGTACGGGGCCCGATGATTAAGGGAAAATAGGGGGAGGGTAAGTTGTTCCTGTCGCTTCTGCGACGCTCGCGTAACGGGGATCGCGGCGCCGAAGCCACTCCTGAACCAAAAGACCCAATTGTGGAACGGCCGACCATAGGGCTTGCCCTGGGCGGCGGCGCCGCCCGCGGCTTTGCCCATATCGGCGTCATGCGCGTATTGATGTCCCACGGCATTGTGCCCGACGTCATTGTCGGCACTTCGATCGGCGCGGTCGTCGGCGGCTGCTACGCCGCCGGGCATCTCGATACGCTCGAGGACTGGTCGCTCCAACTCACCAAGCGCGGCATCCTCGGCTATCTCGACGTCAGCCTGTCCGGCGCCGGCCTGATCAGCGGCAATCGCCTGGCTGCGCGGCTCGAATCGGCGATCGGCGATGTGCAAATCGACAAGCTCTCCCTTCGCTTTGCCGCGATCACCACCGAAGTGGGAACGGGCCACGAAATCTGGTTGACGCGCGGTCGTCTGGTGGAGGCGTTGCGCGCCTCCTACGCGCTGCCCGGTATTTTCCCGCCGGTGCGCCTCGGCGGCCGCTGGCTGGTGGACGGCGCGCTGGTCAACCCGGTGCCGGTATCGGCCGCGCGCGCGCTCGGCGCGCGCCTCGTCATTGCCGTCAACCTCAATTCCGACATGTTCGGCCGCGGCACCACCATCTCCAGCCACGGAACCGACGAAAACGACGAACAGCTCCGCGCCCAAATGAATCATCGCAACGGCCTGCGCGCCATGTTCGGCGCCGAACGCGCGGTCAAACGGCAATTCATCGACGCCGGACGGCCCGGCATCCCGACCGTGATGGTGGAAGCCTTCAACATCATGCAGGACCGCATCACGCGCGCGCGCCTTGCCGGCGACCCGCCCGACGTGCTGGTCAGCCCGCGCATCGGTGAAATTGGCTGGTTCGATTTCCATCGCGCCAAGCAGGCGATCGATATCGGGGCCACCGCTGCCGAACGCGCGCTCGACCCGATATCGGAAGCGATCACCGCGCTGTCCGCTTATCCCGCTTCCGTCACGCCGATCATCAAGAAATAGCGCTCACGCCGTCTGGATATAGTCGCGCATGGCCGCGTGTTCGCTCTCCATTTCCATCAGGCGATGCTTGACCACATCGCCGATCGAAACGATGCCGGTGAGCCGGCCTTGCTCGACCACGGGCACGTGACGGAATTTGCCCGCCGTCATTCGTTCCATGATGCTGCTGATCATGTCGTGCGGACTGCAGGTCGCGACCTTGCGCGTCATGACTTCCGACACTTGCATATCGAGCGCCGGAATTCCGCGCGTGGCGAGCACCTGCACGATATCTCGCTCCGACAAGATGCCGACGATGCGCTCCGCCGCTCCGGTGACGACCACCGCGCCGATGCGGCGTTCGGCCAGAACTTTGGCCGCTTCTGCGAGGCTGGCGTTGGGCTCGATGGTGACGACGTCGCGACCTTTGACCGACAGGATTTCTTTGACGTTCATGGTTGATCTCCCTGACGAAGCAATTCTCTGGACGCTGCCAGGTTGCTCCGCTCTGGTTTGATCAAGCGTAACGGAAAATTCGTTAAGAGTGGGTCAGGACTGCTTCCCCGAAACATCGGATCATTTGCGGAATTTTTTCAGCACCGCCCGATTTGTTCAGTGCAGCATGCGCTCCGCGGAATCATCCCTATCACGATGCGGCGGGACCGGATCGAATGCGGAAAACAATAGCAACCCCGCGAGAAATCCCCCGACATGCGCCTGCCACGCAATGCTTTGTTTCTCACCCACGATCGATAACGATCCGATGCCGAACAGCAGATTGAGCGCGAACCACGCCCCGAGGAAGGCGAGCACCCTCGGATCACGCAGTGCAACATGCAGCGGCGGCGCCGGATCGCGGTAGGCATGTTCGCGATCCGGGCGCCATGGATCGAGCGGGCCGCCCCGTTGAAATGCAAACCGCGCCGCCGCTCCCATGGTTCCCGATATCGCGGCCGAGGCGCCGATCATCGGTTGCAGGTCGCCGATATGCGAGATCAGATGCGCCACGGCGCCCGCTGCGGATGTCAGCGCAAAAAACGCCACGAAGCGCGCAGTGCCGAACCGACGCGCCACCGCGCTGCCAAACGCGAGCAGCCAGATGGCGTTGAATCCCAAATGCGTGATGTCGGCGTGGATGAACGCGTAAGTGACGAAGGTCCAGATGGCCCAGCCGTATTCCCAGCCGCCGAAGAGCAGCTCGTCCCATTGATAACGCGCCGGCACGAACCCAAACTTCCAGATGAACAGGTCGCCCGCTTCGTCGGACAGCAAATAGACGCGTCCCGCGTGCACAATCGCGAGCACCGCCAGCACCACGACCACCACGGCCGGTATGTTGAAGATCGGTTCCCGTGATTTGTTCACACATGCTGACATAGGGCGGGCTGGAAATTTCAGCAAGCCGCTCTAAGCATCAAATTGAATTCGTAAAAAAAATAAAGGGGAGAGCAAAAAGCTCTCCCCCTTTCCCTTGGGGTGTCGCGTCAGCGCCCAACGCGCCGGTCACGTCCCCTCTCCCCTGGCATGGAGCTCGTCGCCCTCCGCTATCTCGGAAAGCCAATTCACCAGCACTCGACGTGACCGTAGCCGACCCGACTTTATCTGCCAACGTCAACCTTTGAGTAACGCTAACGCATCGTTGCTCCCACACGGCACGCTGAAACGATCCTCGCGGCACGCGGCCTGCTCATACCAGCGGGCCGTGGCTGAAGCTTGGGCCAAATGTCCCAGACCGGGACAAATCTCAAGGTCGCAAGCATCACGGCGGGACAGGTGTGCCGATGAAGAGTCCTGCGAACCGTGACTTGTACGCCTATTGGAATGAACGGCGAGGCAATCGCGTTGCGCCCGAGCGCGGCGATATCGAGCCGAACGCCATTCGCCATGTGCTGGGCGACAGCTTCTTCTTGTCAGCCGATCAGGCGGCGAAGTTTCCATTCCGGCTCACCGGAACGCGCTTGTGCGCGTTGTTCGGGCGCGAGCTCAAGAACGACAGCTTCATGAATATTTGGTGCGAAGCACAGCAGCTGACCATGCACAACCTGATCAATATCGTCGCCGAGGAAAAAGTCGGCGTGGTCGCGCAAGCCATCGGACGCATCGCCAACGATAGCGCGCTTCTGGTCAACCTTGAAATGCTGCTCCTGCCGCTGCAGAAACGCGGTCCTCTCGATGCGCGCGTGCTTGGCACGCTTGTCCCGATGACCGTGCCATTCTGGTTCGGCGTGAGGACCGTCGCCCCGCTCGAGCTTGGCATGATGCGCCACATCGGGGCGGCGCTCGACCAAATTCCGGTCCCGCGCCTGGCCCCCGAACCGAAGGTGGCAATGGCCGTTAATGAAAACAGAGCCGACAGAACCCGGCGTCTCCCAGGCGGCCAGATCCGCCATGGCTTCGTGGTCTATGAGGGCGGCCGCACTGATTAACCGCATTTTGGCGAAGTTGGCTACGGCTAACATTGCTTTAACGCTGCCCGAATAGGCTTGCGTCAAATTTATTTGACACGGGGCATGCCGCCGCATGTCGATGCCGCAAACCATAGCGCCCAGCCTGCCCTATGCCCAGGAGCGGCGAAGGCATCAGCGCGTGCGCGTCAATTTGCTCGGCCGCTACATGCTGGCCGATCGCCGTGAATTTCCCTGTCAGGTCATCAACATGTCGCCGGGCGGCATTGCGCTGATCGCGCCGGTGAGCGGTCAGCCCGGCGAACGCGTGATCGCCTACATCGATCATTTCGGCCGGCTCGAAGGCATCGTCGCGCGGCAATTCCTCAACGGCTTTGCCATGACGATTTCGGCGACCGCGCGCAAGCGCGACAAGCTGGCCGCGCAGCTCACCTGGCTCGCCAATCGCAGCATTCTCAACCTGCCGGAAGACCGCCGCCACGACCGCATCACGCCGCGCAATCCGAACGGCCGGTTGATCCTGCCGAACGGAGTCAACGTCGGCTGCCGGATCATCGACGTGTCGCTTTCCGGTGCGGCGATCGCCACCACGCAGCGGCCCGAAGTCGGCAGCCAGGTCACCATCGGGAAAATTCCGGGCCGCGTGGTGCGTCACATCGAAGACGGCATAGCCATCGAGTTCACCCGTCTGCAGCATCCGGATTCGCTCGAAGAAAACGTCACGGCACAGTAAACGCCGTCCTGCCGGAATTTCCCGCGTTTCTCCGCATATTGTTGATCCAACAGCGACCCTTCGGCTTCGCGCGGCGCGCTGGCGCAACGCCTGCGCTTGCACCGCGCTCGTCCTGCGTTAACGGCGGGATGGATCGCGCTCCGAATTCAGCACAAATCCGGCCGGCACACGGTTAAACTTACAATTTGAACTAAATTGTATTTCCGACAATTTTACTCAACGTTGCTTCGAATTCAGCGCAAGCTTTACTTTCATTCACGTCAAATCAACTGGCTCAACTTAAGCCGCCCGCAAGTCCTTTGTGGATATTGTGGCCCTCATAAGACGGGAGAGGGTCACCCATGTTGGGGCTTTCAAGAACACTATCTCGCGCGTCCTTGTGCGCCGGTTTGGCCATAGGCCTGGTGGTCGTTTTGCACGACGCCAAGGCTGCGGCCTCCGAGCAGCCGCTATTCATCTCCGTTGGCGACAATACGCGGGCGCCAATCGGATGGGTCGAATTTTGCACCGATCAACCGCACGAGTGCGCAGGTCAGGTCTCCGCCCCCCGCGACATTATTCTCAGTGCCAAGGCCTGGAAAGATCTTGTCCGGATAAATACATGGGTCAACGAGACGATCAAGCCGATCACGGACCTCGAACATTGGGGTGTGGTCGAGAAATGGTCGTACCCCGACGATGGCTACGGCGACTGCGAGGATTATGTGCTGCTCAAGCGGCGCATCCTGATACAGGCCGGTTGGCCACGCGAGGCGTTGCTGATCACCGTGGTGCGCGACAAGAAAGGCGATGGCCACGCCGTGCTCACGGTGAAGACTGACAAAGGCGAATACATTCTCGATAACCAGAACCCTGAAATCTTATCGTGGGCTGAAACGGGTTATCGGTTTGTCAAACGCCAGTCGCAGAGCGACCCGAATATCTGGGTATCGCTCGGCGATTCCCGTCCGGCCAATGCAACCGCGACCTCGCGCTGAACGAATAGGAGCTACGCGACCCCGGTCACGTCCCCACCCCTCCCCGTCCCCAGACCGGGTTCGCGCGCGGCCGGTTCCCCCCCAGGACCGGCCGCACTTTTTTTTCTGAACATTGAAAACCTCATCGCCGGGAAATGAATCATCTCATTTCCGGCGCCGGCGAATGCGCTTTGTTCCAAGGATGTGCGCTGGCGTAGTAGAAGAATTTCCTATTCAAACCAATATTTTGCATCTTATATGGAAGATAATTCTCACTACCGAGGATTTCCTCCATGCGTTTTCTTCCGGTCGCCTTCGATCTCACCGCCGGCACCGTTGCACTGGTCGGCTCGTCGCCGGCCGCGCTGAACAAGTTGCGGCTGCTGCAATCGTCGGGCGCCAAGGTGCGCTGGTTTTCAAACAGCGTCGACGCGGTCGAGGAATCGCTGCTGGCTGCGCGGCCGCATCAGCTCGAAATCTCGTTCACCGATCCGCTGCAAGCGGATCTGAAGAAGTTCATCGCCATCGTCGCTGCCGCCGGCACGCCGCTCGACGACGCGATTGCCGCACGCGCACGCGGCGACAATATTCCGGTTAATGTGGTCGATCGCCATGATCTTTCGACCTTCATCTTTCCGGCCGTCATCGACCGCGGCGAGGTCGTTGTTTCGATCAGCACTGGCGGTGCATCGCCGGTGCTTGCTCGCCGCTTGCGCGAACGCATCGAAGTCCTGTTGCCCGCCCGCATTGGCGATCTTGCCGCCCTGATGGGCCGCTTCCGCACATGCTTTGCCCAGGCCCGCCACGGCTCGCAGTCGTTGCGCCGCTTTTGGGAGCGCGTGATCGACGGTCCCGTCGGCGCCGCCGCCCTGGCCGGACGCTGGCGCGAGGCCGAAACCGCGCTCCTGCGCGCAATCGACAATGCGCGCCATCCGCAGGAGGAATTCGGCCAAGTTTATCTCGTGGGCGCAGGCCCGGGCGATCCCGACCTGCTGACCTTGCGCGCGCTGCAGGCCCTGCAGGGCGCCGACGTCATTTTCTACGACGAGCTTGTCACGCCCGAGATTCTCGATCGCGCGCGCCGGGACGCAAAACGGATTTGCGTCGGCAAGCGGCGCGGCCAGCCCGGCATGCCGCAGGCCGAAATCAATGCACGTCTCGTCGAGGCCGCCCGCGCGGGCCTCACTGTGGTGCGGCTCAAGAGCGGCGATCCGTTCGTGTTCGGCCGCGGCGGCGAAGAGCTCGACTTCCTGCGGGCAGCCAAGGTGCCGGTCGTCGTCATCCCCGGTATGACGGCCGCCCTTGGCTGCGCTGCCGAGGCCGGCCTGCCGCTGACGTTCCGCAACGAAGCCTCGCGCCTGTGCTTGATCACCGCGCATCGCGCCGAGGATGCCGCCGCGACCGACTGGTCCGGATTGGACGACCCGCAAACGACCGTCGTGGTCTACATGGGTCTGGCATCCGCCGCCGCCGTCAGCGATTGCCTGATCAACGTCGGCCGCGATCCGAAAACGCCGGCCGCCGTGCTCGCGCGCGGCACGCGTCCCGACGCCGCCACGTCCGTGGGACGGCTCGAAGACCTGGCGCAGCTCGCAGCCGAAGCCGGCGACGGCCCGGCCTTGCTTGTCGTCGGCGATGTGGTCGCGCGATCCGACGCCTGGCAAGCGCAGATCCGCAATCCCGCTGCACGCGAGGAGATAGCCGCATGACATCGCCGCTGCAACAAAAACTGAAAATCACCGGCCCGGTCGTCGTCACCGCAAATCGGCTGGGCGACGGCGCGGTCGTCTATCGCACCGCGACCGGGGACTGGACCAAACGCCTTGAGCGGGCCGCGGTGGTGACCACTGCGCCCACCGCAGCCGAAATGCTCTCCGCGGCCGCGGCCGACGACGTCGGCGCGGTCGGCGCCTATGTCGCCCCCGTCCGGGTCGATCCCGACGGCGCGGTGCGGCCCGGCAACTTGCGCGAACATATCCGGCTCAACGGCCCGACCGTCGCGCTGCCGGTTACGCTCGGAATCTAGGTCATGTACCTCTACGACGATTTCGATCGCACGCTGGTCGCCGAGCGCGTGGCGGAATTTCGCGATCAGGTGGCGCGCCGGCTGTCCGGCGAGCTGACGGAAGATGAGTTCAAGCCGCTGCGCTTGATGAACGGCGTCTATCTGCAGCTGCACGCCTACATGCTGCGCATCGCCATCCCCTACGGCACGCTGTCGAGCGCGCAGATGCGCATGCTGGCTCACGTCGCGCGCCGCTACGACAAGAACTACGGTCACTTCACCACGCGCCAGAACATCCAGTTCAACTGGATCAAGCTCAAAGAGCTGCCCGACGCCATGGCCGATCTCGCCAGCGTGAAGATGCACGCCATGCAGACCAGCGGCAATTGCCTGCGCAACATCACCACCGATCAATGGGCCGGCGTCGCGCCCGACGAGATCGAGGATCCGCGCATCTGGGCCGAGATCATTCGCCAGCACACGACGCTGCATCCTGAATTCAGCTTCCTGCCGCGCAAGTTCAAGATCGGCATTACCGCCGCGGCGCACGACCGGGTCGCCGTGAAGGTGCACGACATCGGTTTACGCCTGCATCGAAACGGCGCCGGCGAAGTCGGCTTCGAGGTGATGGTCGGCGGCGGGCTCGGCCGTACGCCGTTCCTCGCCAAGACCATCAAGCCCTTCCTGCGCAAGCGCGACATCCTGAGCTACGTCGAAGCGATCCTGCGCGTCTACAATCAGTACGGCCGACGCGACAACATCTACAAGGCGCGCATCAAAATCCTGGTTCACGAGCTTGGTGCCGAGGCTTTTGCCAAGGAAGTCGAGGCCGAGTGGGACACGATCAAGGACGGCGCGCTCGCGCTCGATCCCGCCGTGATCGCCAATGTGGCCGCGAGCTTCCGCTATCCCGACTACGCCAAGCGCGAAGACAACCCGCCTGAATTCTCCCAAAAGCGCGCGGCCGACCGCCGCTTCGACCTTTGGGTGAAAAATGCAGTGAGCAATCACAAGGTGCCGGGCTATGCCATCGTCACGCTCTCGCTCAAGCCCGAGGGTGCGCCGCCCGGCGACGCCACCGCCGAGCAGATGGACGCGCTCGCCGATCTTGCCGACCGCTTCTCGTTCGGCGAAATCCGCGTCGGCCACGATCAGAATCTCGTGTTCCCCCACGTCGCCCAACTTGAGCTGCCCGCGCTCTGGCAGGCGCTCGAAGCCATCGGCGTCGCCACACCGAACGTCGGGCTCGTGTCCGACATCATCGCCTGCCCCGGCCTCGACTATTGCAGCCTGGCGAACGCGCGATCGATTCCGGTCGCGCAGGAACTCACGCACCGCTTTCGCGACCTCGATCTCGCCCGCAGCTTGGGCCGGCTGCATATCAATATTTCGGGCTGCATCAACGCCTGCGGCCACCACCACGTCGGCCATATCGGACTGCTCGGCGTCGAAAAAAACGGCGAGGAGTACTACCAGATCACCCTCGGCGGCAGCTCCGACGAGAAAGCCGAGCTCGGCACGCTGCTCGGACCGGCCGTCCCCTACGCGCAGGTGGCCGATGTGGTCGAGGACGTGGTCGCGGCCTATCTCGAACTGCGCGAGCGGCCGGACGAGATCTTTTTCGACACCGTCAAGCGCGTCGGCGTCGAACCGTTCAAGGAGCGCGTCTATGCGGCTCATTAAGGCAGGCCGGATCGTCGACGATCGTTTCGTGCGCGTGCTCGACGATGCACCGATCCCCGAAGGCGTGAGCGCGATCATTCCGGCATCACGCTTCCTTGCCGATGCCGACGAAATATCCCGCCGCGAAGGTCTGACCGGCGTTTTGTGGCCGAACAACCGCAGGGTCGCGGAGCTTGCGTCCCACCTGCCCCGGCTCGCGCTGGTCGCCCTGGTGTTCCCGAGTTTCCGCGACGGCCGCGCCTATAGCCAGGCCCGCCAACTGCGCGAGCATTACGGCTTCCGCGGCGAGCTGCGCGCCACCGGCGACATCCTCCGCGACCAGTTTCTGTTTCTGGTGCGCGCCGGCTTCGACGCCTTCGAGGTCAAGAAGGATGCCGACGCCGCGGTCTTTGCCGAATCCGTCAGCCGCTACAGCGTGTTCTATCAGCCTGCGGGCGATGGCCGCCCCTCCGCCTTGCGCGGCCGGCTGGCGAGGCCGAACGCCGCGAGCGCGCAGGAGTTCGCCGCGACCGTACGCTGAGGCCGCTTTCAGCCGATCCGCTTCAAACCCTTCGCGTAGCGTTGCCAGCGCCGCACGTAGATGTCCGCCCCTTCGGCGATCATCTTCGTGGCGTTCTCATCGAGCGAGCGGATCACCCGCGCCGGCGCGCCGACGATCAGCGAGCTGTCGGGAAACTCCTTGCCTTCGGTGACTAGCGCCCCGGCACCGACCAGCGAATTCTTTCCGATCTTCGCGCCGTTGAGCACGGTCGCGCCCATGCCGATCAGGCTGTTGTCGCCGACCCTGCAGCCGTGCAGCACGACGTTGTGGCCGATCAGCGAATTGGCGCCGACGACGATCGGATATCCCGGATCGGTGTGCAGCGTACAATTGTCCTGCACGTCCGAGCGCTCGCCGATCTCGATCCATTCGTTGTCGCCGCGCAGCACCGCACCGAACCAGACGCTGGCCTGGCTCTTGAGCCGCACCTTGCCGATCACCACCGCCGTTTCGGCAACATAAAAGCGTCCGTCTGCGGGAAATTCCGGCGCCTGACCATCGAGTTCGTAGATCGGCATCCGCGCCCTCCGTTTGCGGGGGCGAGCTTGCCATGTTCGATCAGGATTGGCGAGCGGGCGCGTTACGCGCCGAGAATTCCGAGCGTCTCGATCGCGCCGATCACCAGCGTGCCCGACATCAGGCTCCAGAAGCCCGCGATCATGGTCGCGAGCATCGCGAAGACGAAGTTGCGGTCTTCGATTTCGCAGCCGCGGATGGTGTTGCGGATTATGATGAAGGGCGCCGCCAGGATGAGGAACGGAATAGCGGCAAATGTCGCCGGACGCGGGCCCGCGTTCAGCAGCGTGAAGCTTGCCGGCCGCGACGTCACGAGCTGATAGAAGCTCGCCACCATTCCGGCCAGCGCAAAGCCGAACGCGAGCGACAGCAGCGAATGCACGGACTCCGGCGACATCGTAAACACGCTGGACACAGGCGGCCACTCCGATCGCCGCCTATCGCGCAAAATCGCCGCGCCCGCCAGAACATCGTTAAAGAAAGGTTAACGCCCGCGGCCTTCGGCCCGCTTGGTGCCGTGTCATACTCTGTCTCTGTCCCGATTCGCTCCATCCGCCTGCGATCGACCGCACATGGCCCACATCGCGCAAGACCTCAGAGGCGTCCGGCGGCGGCCGCAGGCGTCGCGCGCGGCGCTGTCGGGCCTCATGCTCAGGCTCGCACTGATCGCTGGCATACTCACACTGGCCGGCTGCCCGGTCGCCTACATCCTCTGGCCGCGCTGGCCCGACCAGGTCGCGCTCGACGCGCCGATGCTGCCGATTACCGTTGGCGGACTGTCGCTGAACGTACCGCCCGCGGCCATCCGTCTGTCGATCCAGCGCCGCAGCGGCGCCCAGGAACGCCTCGACCTCGTATTCCTCTGGCCATCGCTCACGCCTCCCGATCCTGCCGCCAAGATCGCGCCGGGCGACGCCATGCAGCTGACCGACCGCGTGTTCGTGACCATCGCGCTCAACGACGGCACGCCGCCGCCGCTTGAGCGCCTGAAGACCATCTATCCGCGCTATCTGGCGGGAGAAACGACCGCCGGCCCCGACGGCCTGCTCGCGCAGGGCTTCCGCAACGACACGCCCTATCAAGGCGAGGAGCTGTTCTACGACGCGGTCTCGGTGGAACGGTTTCTCGTCCGCTGCACGCACGATACGCGCATCGCGCCCGGCATATGCCTGCACGAGCAGCGCATCATGAACGCCGACATCACCGTGCGCTTTCAGCGTGAATGGCTCAAAGATTGGCGCGCGGTCGCGAGCAACATCGATCGCTTGATTGCCGATCTGCGGCCGAACGCTTGGCGCTAGATCGCGCTATTCCAGATCGGTTTCCAGGATCGCCATCTGGAAATTGTAGGACTTGTCGCCGTCCTCATCGTCCAGGAACAGCACGCCGATGAATTCGTCGCCGATATAGACTTCGGCGGAATCTTCCTTCTTCGGCCGCGGGCGCACCTGAATGCGCGGGTTGTTGAACAACCGCTTCAGATACACGTCGATCTTTTTGATTTCCTGCACGTCCACGGCGGGGCGCCTCCAAGAGCGTCATTTTGGTAGCACGCGGACAGGGAGCGCGCCAAGACGCAGAAAGTACCGAAATTCAGTGCCCGGTGTCGGGAAACAACTGGTCCATCGTGCGCGAAGGCTCGCTGCATGGCGCTTCGCCGATCACCCGCGCCGGCACGCCCGCCACCGTCACATTGTTCGGCACCGATTTGAGCACGACCGAGCCCGCCGCCACCCGCACGCATTGCCCGATTTCGATATTGCCGAGAATCTTCGCACCTGCCCCGATCAGCACGCCCCGCCGGATCTTCGGATGACGGTCGCCTTCCTCCTTACCGGTGCCGCCGAGGGTCACGTCCTGCAGCATGGAGACGTCGTCTTCGATCAC
>Ga0187765_10000136_pt1 | contig 25439 bp, 25 predicted proteins | sample 0216_QUI02_MP05__3_FD_133018 | JGI IMG/M metagenome (GOLD analysis project Ga0187765, IMG submission 133018) | Tropical peat soil microbial communities from peatlands in Department of Meta, Colombia - 0216_QUI02_MP05_10_MG | ecosystem: Environmental > Terrestrial > Soil > Wetlands > Peat ...
CAGGTGTGCATTGAGAGTGAGTCGTCGTTGTCTTCGGTATTGTGAGAGGGTTGCTGAATATCTTCTGGCATGGATTCACCAATCGTACGGTGGCCGTACGATAATTACTCATATGCGCATAAATAATTTAAAGGCTCGTAACCGGGCATGGATGGCAAAAGATCATCACTGGAGACTGAGCCGGGGCGGGGAACGGGCAAGATAACACCCGGCAGGACGCGATCACGTTATGATTATCCACGGGAGAAAAGTCCGTATTTTTTTCAATATCAATCGAAAATCCGCCAGGAGAAAACCCGGGTGAAAAAAGAAAAAAATTGGCTGGACTGATCTTACCTTGCGGGGATGATCAGTGAGCGCTCGCCGGCGGGCATGAACTCGCGGATTGCACCCTTTGCGAACTCGCGGCGTGGTTCGGAGAAGTCGAACTTGAGCGAGGGGTCTGCGAAGGTGATCTTCATGAGCGGGGACAGGGTCCAGGCATCCATGCGTCCGTAGTGGGCTGCGGCTGCAATGGCTGCGTATTCTCCCTGGTGTCCGACGTTCATTGCGTAGTTCGGGTAGTTCGGTCCACGGAGCTCGCCAATGCAACCCTCGTCGGGCCTGATTGACATTGAGTTTGCGGAACCGCACTGGTCCTGCAGGTCGTAGCCGAAGAAGCCGAGACGTGACCAGCCTTCCTTGTGGGCGAGCATGGACATGTACCATCCGTTCAGGCCGGCGTTGGAGTTTGCCGTTGCCAGTGAACAGGAGATACCGGATGCTGCTGCAAGGACGGATGCACGCTGGGATCCGCCGAAGTGGCTCTCGAGGGTGGTGGGGTACTGTTCGTACTGTTCCATACCGTAGAGAGTGACTTCGGTTGCGATGTCGTTGACGACTTCCTGGGTCTGCTTGGCCTTGCCGATGCCACCGTGCTTGGACTTGATGTAGTCAAGACCATAGTAACAGTAGTCATCGAGGATGTTGTCGGTGTATGCAGCGGTTGCATACTGCGTGAACCCGACACCACCGGACATGTAGCTGCCGAGCCAGATCTGGTCGAAGAGCATGGCGCCTGCACCGACGACTTCAAGGGTTGCCTTGACGGGGTCGTTCGGGTACTTGCGGTCTGCCTGGATCATGTCGGCGAAGTGTCCGAACTTGATGCCACCTGGCTCGTTCGGGCCACGTGCACGGCGGGCGGGCAGGATATCTGCCATCTGGATGACACCGGCGTGCTTTGCGGCGAATGCCAGGTCGGCGACTGCTGCCTCACCGGCGCACATCTTGTACGCACCGATGAAGGACATACCGATCTGCATTGCAGACCAGCGGGAGGTGGTTCCACCATCGCAGGTCCTGCTGACGGTTGTGGGGATGTGCACTGCCTGCCACATCGACTTGCCGACTGCGGCCTTGAGTGCTGCTGCACTCTTTGCCGGGAAGAGCTTGTCGAGGTTGAGGACGAACTGGGGCTCGAGGTCGTCGGCCATCTCGTCGTCGCCCGTGAAGACCTTGACGTAACAGTCGTCGACGAGGGACGGGTGGGTCTCGACCATGTGTTCCTGAACGACGGCTGCGCCGGGCATGGCGTGGTTCAGTACGTGGAGGTACTCGTTGATGGTTTCAGGAGTAACTTCCTTGCCGAGCCGCTTCTGCAGGGTGCCGTGGGCGAGGTCAAGACCGACGATGATGGTCCTGCGGATGTCGTCCCACATCTGCTGCATGGCAGCGTTGTTGACGAAGTGGAGGTCGTCGCCTTCCACGAAGACACCGGTGCCGCTGACCTCGTAGGTCATCAGCTGGCGCTGGCCGAGCGGGATACCACCGCAGTGGCAGCGAACGGGGTCGTACATGGAGATGCCGCGGTCCATCTCGGCCTTCTTACCGGCCTTGAGGAACTCCATCTTGCGTGCAGACTGGGAAAGTCCTTCGCGGGCGTAGACGGTTGAGGTTGCCTGGGGGTCCTCGGCAAACTTCGTCTTCATTGCCTTCAGGAAGAGCTTCTGTGTCTTCTCGATCTTAGCTGCTTTTGCCATAATCAGGCCTCCTTGGGCATGAAGCCGTATTTAACCCTGAGTGCGTGGATGCGCTGGATGTACTCGACGTATTCGGGGTCGTCGCGGAACCCGGTTCCGACGAGTGAGTGGAACATGGTGGTGTGTGACTTGAGCCACTTTGCATCCTGGAGCTTGCCGACCTTGACTTCTGAGTCGAGGGGTACACCGACCTGGTCCTTGACAATCTTGACAACGCCTGCCTTCTTGTCGAGGATGCAGCGCTGGAGCATATCGAACATCATCCCGTTCTCGTCGAGACGGAGGGAGTGCCCGTGCACGGTACAGCCACGGACGCCGGTAAGTCCTGCATCGAAGAGCTCGGTGTTGACGAGGTCCTTTGCATACTTCTCGAGGTCTCTCTCACGGCACTCAACGATCTGACGGCCTGACAGGGTACCCGGGTCGATTCCACGGAAGCGGTAGGCCTCGAGGTAGCTTCTCTGGTAGGGCTGGCAGGGTGCATTGTACATCGAGTCCGAGAACTGGATGTAGCGGATGCGGTCGCCGGCCTTTGCGCCGTCGGTCGGGGTCACGAGCTTGCGGATCGGGCATGCAGGTTCCTGCTGCTCGGCAAGCGGGGGGTGTGCACTCTTGTACGCTGAGCCGGGTGCACGGTGTCCCATCATGAGGACGATGTCCTTGTCAGAAACATCCCGAAGCTTTTCCAGCTTGTGGTCCGGGTCCATCTGCTTGCGCCGGTTCTCAGCGATCTGAGTCTGTCCGGGACCATACTGGGGTTTGTATGCCATTGTTTTATCACTCCAATGTTTGCTTGTTTTTCACGATTCTCATCACTGACGATATGACTTCTGCCATCTTCTCGCGGGTCGGGGTCTGACCCCGGGTCACGCCGCTGACAATGGCCATCACCGTACCTTTCGTACGGATCTGGTCTTCCGGCGGCATGACGAGCGCTGTCTTCACGCCCTCTTTTGCGAGGTCCTCGTAATCGATGGGTGCCTGGGAGACCACAATCGCCTTCACGTCACAGGCCTGGAGAATAAACCTGACCTTCTGGACGACATGGGAACGGACATTCCCGTGGTGAAGGATGGCGAGCTTGTGCTTCTCGATCTGCACGATCTCTTTTTCGGTAAGTCCCATGGAGGCGCCGAGGACACCACCGGCAATTTTCGGTGCATCCGGCGGGACGCCGCTTCCCGCGTACAGCACCAGCGTACTGATGCTGTATTCAACGCCCTGCTGTCGCAGGCCTGAGGTGATATCGCACACCGGCTTGGTCACGTGGCGGCGTCCGGGAGACATCCCGACCACAATGACGTCCGGGTACCGGCACTCGGAGATGGTGCCCCGCTGGGCTATTCCGCCTCCTTTACCCATGCCCATCGCCTCGCGGCAGTCAACAACCTGGGTTACTCTTCCGATCGGCATGATTATTTGGTTCCCTGGATGATTACGGGTCTTGATTTGCTGCTGGGATCCGCCATCCCGAGCAGGTCTTTGTCTGCGTTCGGGCCGTACTTGCAGTAATCGACAAGCGACGGTTCGGTCTTCATGTATCGTCCTTCCTGGATACGGAAGGTGAAGTTGGTGAAGAACGGTTCGCAGATCGCTGTCAGGGCAGGAATAACATCACGGTTCTCGAGCTCGAGCAGAATGGTGCCTACATGGACCTGGAGCTGGATCTCCTGGTCGCCGACGTGGATCGCCTTCCTCATGACATGAGGGTTGGCCATCCCCTTGGCGGGGCCGTAGGTAACGGTGCCGGGAAGGCGTGGTCCGTTGAGGACCATGCGCCGGATACCCGGTACCTCGATCAGCAGGTTCAGAAGGCGTTCTGTCGTCTCCGGGTTCATCAACCGCTCTGTGGAGATCCTGCACTGGGGGAACGTGGCTTCAGTCATTCGTATCGGGGGGTGATTATACACCCTTTGCAATTGCCTGCATCGGCTTCTTGAACGAGTCAAGCTGGCCGAAGGTGTCCTGGTAGATCTTGGATGTGTGCTCGGGGCCGAACATCTGCGTGCCGGCATCGAGTGCACAAGCTGCTACGATACAGGGCATACCGACACCGGCTGCGTGACGGGTAACGACGTGGTTACCGTTGAATCCGCCGGGGCCGCCGCCACCGTAGATCGAGTGGCTGAAGAACGAGAAACCGACTGCGACACCCATTGCACGACCGAAGTCGGAGCCTGGGAGACCGGTCTCGTGCTCGAGCAGGTCGTTGAAGTACAGCAGGGTTGCAGAGACTGCCTGGGCGAACCGGCCGGCACCACAGTTGACCATGGTTGCTGCGAGGGTTCCGGCAGATGCGTAGGCGTTCCAGAGCATCGGGTCCTTGGTCTCGTAGAAGACGAACCCGCTCTTGCCCTTCTTGCCTGCCTTGATAACCTTGTCCTCAATGGCACGCTCGACAAGGCTCTGGACGACAGTACCGATGGTACCGGTCTTGCCGTTCTTCTTGACGAGGTCGTAGACCATGTTGTTGGCGTTGAGTCCCTGGTATCCGTAGAGCAGGAGCTGTGCACGCTCGAACGGGCCGATTGCTGCGCCCATCTCGAACTCGCCGGCCTGCTCGAAGGTTGCACAGAGGGCTGCACCCTGCATGGCGTTCCGGTGGGTCATCATGACCGCGTGGTTAGCCGGGATGTTGCGGAGTGCATAGCCGAGGCCTTCGTTGTTCTGGGGGATGGACAGGATCGAGACGACGTTGCCGCCCTGCATGTCCATGGTCTGCGGGTAGGTACCCCAGACTGCTGCCTTGACATAGGAACCGTCGAACATGCCAACCTTGTACTGGTCAATCAGTGCATAGGTAGTGGCTGCTGCTACGGAGGTCGAGGCTGCATCGTAGGTTGCTGCTGCATCCATACGGGCAGTCGGGACCTCGACAAGGATCATCTTGCCGCCGCCGACCTTGGTGATCTTGGTGTTGTCACCGTCGGTGACCTGGACCATGTCCTTGATCTTGGCTGCGAGTGCATCGCAGTCCTTGACACAGCTGCAGTTCATGCTGCGGCCGAGGATCTGGTTGGACTTGCCGCCCATCTTTCCGGTCTTGAGTGCTTCCTCAATGCCGGCGAAGTTGACTGCTACGGTCCTCTTGGTAAGGTCGATGATGCCAGCAGTTCCCTTGTTGACCAGGGGGCTGACCTTGTCAATGGTGACATTGCTCTTGAGGAGCTTACCCTCATCGTCGTAGAGGTCGATCGTGTCTTTGTATTTTGCCATGTGAATTCCTCCAAATTTCCATTTAGTCGCGGTACAGTACAGTCAGTGAACGAGAGTATACCCTCTTCAGGGATACTGTAATGAATGAAAGTCGCTATTGCACGTCCCCTAAGATGGGACATTGAATAATTCCCGATTTCGCCATATAAGCGTTCCTATTTCATCTCGAAAACGGATTTTATTATTCTCAAAGAATAATTACAAAAAATGAAGCAATCTTCAAATATTACATATATTTCACAATTCATCGTTTTACGCAGTATTACGAAAACAGAAACCGGTATTACTGATTGTTATACCCGGACGCAACTTTTTCGATTTTTTTATGCGCTTCCGGGAAAAAAACAGGGGACAAGGAGGTGCTTTTCGCCGTTGTTCACGGCACGGTCACCCCGTTCCCCGAATCGATCGGGTGCGGTTTACCATGCACATTCCCCTGGAACCGGGAATGCCTGCACGGTGCTGGTTGGGTGTCCCTGCGGGACCCGGAGATGGGACCAGGGCCCTTTTGTTCCGGTGCATCTTTTTGCAGGCGGAAAAAAAGGAGTGATCCCGGGTCAGTAACCTGGAAGTTACTGCTGCTTGAACTCGGTGATGGGGCTTGGCCCGAGTTCGCGGACCGTGCTGACCACGTCCGTAATGACCGCTCCCCACTTGGCACCTTCGGATGCCGAGACAAAGGTCATCCGGAAGCGGCGGTCGTCAAGGCCGATGCTCTTCATCAGGCGCTTGACCATGAACATCCTTTTTGCTGCCTTGTAGTTGCCCTCAAGGTAGTGGCAGTCACCGAAGTGGCAACCGGAGACGAGCACCCCGTCTGCCCCGTCGGCAAATGCCTTCAGGACAAAGAGCGCATCGATACGGCCCGTGCACATCACGCGTACGATCCTGACATCGGGCGGGTACTGGATACGGCCGCCACCGGCAAGGTCGGCACCCGCATAGGAGCACCAGTTGCAGACGATACCCTGGATCTTTGGCTGCCAGATACCGGGGCCTCTTTCGGGAATTGCGAAGTTTCCTGGTGCAGACATTACTGCTCACCTCCGAGCAGGAAGGCATCGATCTGGGCAACGATCTGGGGCGTGCTGAAGTGGTTCATCCAGATGGCACCGCCGGGGCAGAAGCCCCCGCAGGTTCCGCAGCCCTTGCATTTGGCTTCGGTGACCTGCATGACCTGCCGGCCATTCTTCTCAACAAGGGACAGGGCGCTGTAGGGGCAGAGGTTGACGCACATGCCGCAGCCTGCACACTTCTCTTCGATACAGGTGGCGAAGTACGGCTCGAGCTCGACTTCTCCCTTGTGGATCGGGATACTTGCCGCAGACGCTGCACCTTCGGCAGACGCTACCGTGTCAGGGATATCCTTGGGTCCCTGGCAGACACCGGCAAGGAAGACACCGGCAGTTGTTGTACCGCACGGGTTCAGCTTGGGGTGGGCTTCGAGGAGCCAGCCGTCCATCGAACAGGAGACACCGAACAGCTTGCGGGTCCGGTTCGTGTCAGCGGAGGGCTGGACTGCTGCTGCGAGGACGACCATGTCGACTTCCATGTCGACCGGGCGGTCGAGCAGGGTATCATCGGTGTGCACATGGAGGTTCTTGGTAACCTTGTCCTCGAGGATGTTGGCCACGCGGCCCCGGATAAACTTCGCTCCCTCGTCCTGGATACGGTAGTAGAACTCTTCGTACATCTTTCCGAACGAACGGATATCCATGTAGAACAGGTACGGGGTGCAACCGGGGATCTTTTCGATGATCTGGTGGGCATGCTTCAATGAGTACATGCAGCAGAACCGGGAACAGTACGGTTTGCCGGTGCCGGTGTTGTCACGGGAGCCTGCGCAGAGCACGAAAGCGACTCTCTTGGGCGTCTGGCCGTCGCTCGGGCGGACAAGGTGACCGCCGGTCGGTCCGGATGCACAGATGAGACGCTCGAACTCGAGGCTCGTGATGACGTTCTCGAACTTCTTGTAGCCCCACTCTTCCTTCTTCTCGATGGGGAAGATGTCGTATCCTGTTGCGAGGATGGCAGTACCGACCTTGACCTTGACAAATTCGTCCTTGGACTCGAGGTCGACGGCGCGTTTCTCGGGACCGCAGGCGGTCACGCAGAGCCCGCACTTGATGCAGGAGTTGAAGTCGATGGTGTAGAGCAGGGGGACGACCTGGGGGTGGTTGATGTAGATCGCTTTCCTCGGCTTCATCCCGATCTCGAACTCGTTGGGCTTGACGACCGGGCAGACCGCTTCACAGTCTCCGCAGCCATTGCAGCCGCCGCCGACGATACCGCGGGCTTCAGCTTCCTTCGGGGTGAGGACACCGCGGGCTTTCTTGCGGACGGTGACATCGAAGTTGCCGATGTAGCCTTCGACTTCATGAACTTCTGACCAGGTCATGAGCTCGATCATGTCGCTCCTGCCGACATCCACCATCTTCGGTGTCAGGATACACTGCGAACAGTCGAGTGTCGGGAAGGTCTTGTCGAGCTGGGACATGCGTCCCCCGATGCTCATATCGGATTCGATCAGGTAGGTCTTGATCCCTGCTGATGCAAGGTCGAGAGCTGCCTGCATGCCGGCAACGCCGGCGCCGACGACCATTGCCGCCTTCTCGACAGGCACGGTCTTGGGGAAGAGGTCCTGGAGCAGTGCTGCCTTGGCAACAGCGATCCGGACTGCATCCTTTGCCTTGTCGGTCGAGCCTTCGCGGTCGTGCATGTGGACCCACGAGTTCTGCTCGCGGATGTTCGCCATCTCGAACCGGAACGGGTTCAGGCCAGACTCCTTGGTGGCAGTCCTGAAGGTCGGTTCGTGGAGACGGGGTGAACATGCTGCGACGACGACGCCGGTCAGCTTGTTGTCATGGACGGCCTTGTTGATGACACTCTGGCCGGGCATGGAGCACATGTACTTGTAGTTGTCCACGTAGGCGACATTCGGGAGGGTCTTTGCATAGTCCTGGACGGCTTCGATGTCCATCGAGCCGGCGATGTTGGTACCGCAGTGGCAGATGAAGACGCCGATGCGTGCGTCCTGCTTGGTGGTGCTGTCGGCAGCTGCCGGTGCAGCGGCCTGTGCTTCAGGTGCGGGTGCCTGCTTCTTTACTTCCTTCACGGGAGCCTCCTTTTTTGTGTCCTTCTTGGTCTCTGTTTTCTTGGGTGTTGCTTTCTTCTTTTCCGCCATCTTCACCACCTCACAGCACCTTCTGCAGGAACGGCTCGCAGCTGATCCCGTGGAGATCCAGCCCGAGGTCCTGCGGACTCATTCCCTGCGCCAGCCCGAGCAGTTCAGCAAAGTGGAGAACGGGCAGGTTGTAGGTAACGCCGAACTTCTCCTGGATCTCGATCTGGCCGCGGTCGAACTGGAGCTGACAGAACGGGCAGATGTCCGTGAGGGCGTCCACCTTCTCAGCCTTTAAGTTGATCAGCTTCTCGTTGGTGATGTCCAGCGAATGGACGATATCGTACCCGCGGACACCGCCACCGGCACCGCAGCACTGCATTTTGTTCCGGTACTCGACCGGGGTAGCGCCGATCGCGGTGACGAGTTCTTCCATCCAGGTCGGCTGTTCGGTATTCAGCATGCCTTCCTTCTCGAACTCGCGGTCCTTGTGGGGCTTGACGAGGTGGCATCCGTAGTGGACGGCGATCCGGGCCCCGGTGAGGGGGTTGGTCACGCTGTCACGGACCTTGTCGACGCCGATGAACTTGTCGTTGTAGAGGAGCTCGGCGGTGTGGTAGACATTGATGGTACCCTTGTACTCCATGTCCACTTCCTTGAGCACCTCGTTGACATTATCGCGGAGGTCCTTGTTGTGCTTGAGCTTGTGGTTGACTTCCCAGATAGACTTGTAGCACCCGTTGCAGACGAGGGCGATATCCATCTTCATCTGCTCTGCGAGGACGAGGTTACGGGCGGCCATTGCATAGAAGACATTCAGGTCGATGGAACCGAACGCTCCCGGGGCCGGGCAGCAGCTTGCTCCCTTGAGGGGGACGAGCTCGACGCCGAGTTTTTTCATGGCCTTGATGGACGCAGCCTCGACACCCGGGTACCGGTTGGGGGCGATACAGCCGAGGTAGAATGCGAATTTGTGGTTTGCGCCTGTTTCTGACATGGGATCAGCCCTCCCGTTCCTTCACGATCCGGTCGGCATTGGCCTTGAGCTTGTAGTGGTCGAGGATCTTCCGGATGCCGGGAATATATTCCGGATACATGTGGGTGGTCGGCGGGTCGCGGGTGAGACCGATCTTCTCGCGGGCCGCACGGTTCACGTCGTTGTTGGGCACACCGTGGCCCGAGCTGTAGATCGCCTGCACGGTCTTTAAGAAATTGACCGGGACGATATCGCGCTTGAAGGCGAGGTTCCTCATGGCCATGATGACATCGGTGGGCAGGATGTCCCGCGGGCAGCGGTCGGAACAGCTGTAGCAGGTTGTGCACAGCCAGAGGTCCGGGTCGGTCAGTGCCTCGTTCTCGAGCCCGAGTACTGCTCTCCGCATGAACTTGCGGATGCGGTAAGTGCTCCGGGGAGCAGACGGGCAGGAACCGGTACAGGTCCCGCACTGGTAGCACATGTGGGCGATCGTGCGGGAGATAGCCTTGACGTTCTTGGTGAAGTCAGGGTTCGAGTCTTCGCGGAAGTATCGCTGGTCGTGGAGTTTCTTCTCCAGCGCTTCGGGGTAACCTTTTGTTCTTGCCATGGTACTCACGCCTTCTCCATTACCTTGAGGTTGACCTGGCCCGGGATCGCCTCTTTCACTTTCGACGTCCTCTTGGTGAAGAGCTTGGCCTTGATCTTGTTGAACAGGTCGGTCTCCTTGCCCTTCATGCGGATACCGGTCCTCTGGAGGACGATGATATCCTCACCCGGGCATGCATCGACGCAGGCGCCGCAGAGGATACAGTAATCCTTGTTGACGGCGATAGTCGGCTCGATGCTGTCCTTCTTCATCTCCGCGGCCGGAATTGAGGACGGGAGGTAGATTGCGTTTGCCGGGCAGATCTCTACGCAGGTCGAGCAGCCGCCGGGGCATTTCTCTGCGTGGAACTCGATGTCGCCTTCAAAAATCTTCTCGACAGTGATCGCCTCGGTCGGGCAGTTCTTGGAGCACCAGGTGCAGGTACAGCAGTTCTCCTGGATGATGCTGACCTTGCCGTCGACCTTATCGGAAACGATCTCGCGCTCGACGGTGATGCACTCTTCGGGACATGCCTCCACACACACCTTGCAGGCATCGCATTTCGTCTCGTCCCAGATCACATCGCCCTCGACCTTGCCGGTCTCGGCGGTAAACTTCTTGTGCTTGACGACGATTGCCGGGCAGAGGGCCCCGCACAGGCCGCAGAGGGAACATTTTTCCTTGTCGACAGTAAATGTCGTCTTCTTTTTCATTGCGGCTGCCTTGGGTTTCGCGCCGGCAACCGGTCCCTTGTAGGTTCCCTCGTAGGCGGGAACATTGCGGTCGATGGCGTCCCGCGGGCAGACCTCTTCACAGATCGTGCACCGGACGCATTTGTCTTCGTCGATCTCCGCTTTCATATCGTACTGGGGGAAGCCTTCCTTCTCAATAATCGGAAGCCGTTCCTGTCCGTCAACCTTGAGTGTCAATGCATTGAACGGGCACATGATGACGCAGACGCCACAGTATGAGCACTTTACTTCGTCCACATCAATGGGAGCGGCGTAGTTGATTGCGCCACGCCTTGCCGCACCGACAAGCCCGAGGACGATGGCCTCCTCGGGGCATGCCTCGACGCAAATGCCGCATCCCGTGCAGGTCTCTGCATTGAGAATAAGGTTATTGACATTCTGAAGGAGTTTCTGCTCCATCACAACGTTAACACCGTCTTTCTTCTTAGAAAACTTTGGAAACAATGCCATGAATTAACCTCACATGTTTCATTATCGTACCTTTGCCACCATCGTTACGGAAACGCCCGGGTGCAGACACGGCCCGCAAAAAAGTCTTTCCGGAACCGGGGGCAACTGTTCTCCGGTTCCCGTGCGGATCGTATCATCCGGGGAAGACTCTCCTGTGCAAAGGATTGAGGTGTCTACGGGGCAAGCAACCGCACAATTGTTCCAGCCAGTACAATGTTCCATGGTTTGTGCACTGCAAATGCCTTTTGTTCTAATTTACGCACCAGCTAATGATCGATTCTAAAAATCGACTAACAAAAAGTGGTAGAAGAATGTAGATAAAGGTTCTGAAATAGTATGACAACCCGGCTGATTTTATAATCCGGTATATTATTTTTATTTAAATACCTCCGGCAAAAGTTAATGATAAAATTTAGAGAGTTAATTATTTTTTTTTTACTTTTTTCCCTTTTCGCCTGTATTCTTCCCTGCGCTCCGCAGGCCGGTTCCCGGGCAGGAATCCATTTAGAAAATTTATTCAACCCCTATCATGGTACCTTTGTAGTACCGGAGGTTATTTTATGGAACTCAACGGCGTTACAATTGACAACACCTACGCGGAAGCATTCCCGACCTGGGTCTGCAGGATCATCATCACTGCAGTGACAAAGGAATGGGCAAAGAAAGCGGCAACCGAGGCAACGGGCTTTGCAACATCGGCAATCGGCTGCCCGTGTGAAGCCGGGATCGAGGGCTACGTCCCGGCACGTGAGACTCCCGACGGCCGGCCCGGGGTTGCGATCCTGATCTGCGCCAGCAAGAAGAAGCTCAAGGAGCAGGTTGTCGAACGGCTTGCCGAGTGCGTCCTGACTGCACCGACAACAGCGGTCTTCAACGGCATCACTACTGCAGAGGAGAAGATCCCGGTCAAGCTCCACTTCTTCGGTGACGGTTATGAATACCAGAAAGAGGTTGGCGGCCGGAAATGCTGGGTCATTCCCATCATGAACGGGGAGTATGTCGGTGAAGAGGAATTCGGTATCGTCAAGGGTGTTGCCGGTGGTAATTTCTTTATCATGGGAGAAAACCAGATGGCAGCATTGGTTGGGGCGGAAGCAGCGATTGAAGCAATCGATGCCGTACCGGGCGTTATCACCAGTTTCCCCGGTGGGATCGTTGCCAGCGGCTCGAAAGTAGGGAGCCTGAAGTACAAATTCATGCCTGCCTCGACCAACGAGAAGTACTGTCCCACGCTCCGCGAGAAGGTGCCGGACTCAAAGATCCCTGCGGGTATCAAGGCTGTGTACGAGATCGTTATTGATGGTGTTGACGAGAAATCGGTGGCAGCCGCAATGGCGGCGGGTGTCAAAGCCGCCGTCACCGTTCCCGGTGTGAAGTTCATCTCGGCCGGTAACTTTGGCGGTACTCTCGGACCTTACAAGATCGAGCTGCACAAGGTCCTTTGATCTTTTTTTTATTATTCTTCAGTCCAAATCGAATTTTTTAAATAGACTTATTGCCGATTATTTTGTTAACGAAATTTTCGGCAATAAAAATGAGCAGGATTGTTATGGACCATCTCCCTGAACCCTATGTCATCCACTATCCGAAGATCGTGGCTGTCGCGGATGAACATGGCCGAAATGTCGAGCTGATCGAATTTTTCGATTGCATTGGCGGTGCCATGTGGTCGAAGCACCATTATGCCCAGAGTCCCCTGGTCCGGAGCGTCCGGTGTGTCGGGTCAACCATGCGGTACTCACTGAAGACCGGTACGGTCGATCTCGCACTGGAAGGATCGCGTTTCCCGGCAGGAATCTCCGGGTGCACGGTCGATGCGGGAGAGATCGCCATCACCTACATCGGTATGGGCGGCGGGGGAGTCGGGGCCGCAGCGTGCAGGTCCGATGCAGTCGGGGTCACCCGGAGCAGGAGCGATCCTGCCGGCGGGGGAAGAGTTGCCGGGGCAACTATCTGGCTTCCCCGCAGGCAGCGGGTGCTGATCGGGGTCGACGATACGGACACCCCTGAGGCCGGGGCGACATGGACGCTGGTTCACAATATCGCGAAGGCCGTGGAAGATGAACGGTCGGTCTACCTGTCCCATACGATCGTCCAGCTCTATCCCGTTCCCTACCGGACGAAGAACTGCGTGGGCCTGGTTGCCGAATTTGCCACCACCGCTCCCGATGATCTGGTAGCCCGGTTCCGTTCCCTGCTGGAAAAGTACACCCTCTCTGAAAAGACCGGGATGGCAGTGTACCGTGGTTATGCTCCTTCCGAAGAACTGAAGGAATACGGGAGGCAGGTCAAGCGGGGGGAGGTCGTGCCGGGACTGGTGGAGCGGATCCGGGATCCCTGCCTGGAGATCGTCATGAACGGGCGGGGAATCGTCGGTGCGGTTGCTGCAATTCCCTTCTTTACTGAGTACGAGGAGGCTCTTTCGCTATGCAGTGGAAAGAACTGAAAGCGCGGCTGCTTGCCGCAGGTTCGGTCCGCCTCAGCGGGGAGCCGGCCGAACAGTTCATTGCCCGATCGGCTGCCGGCCCGGGGGCAGGAGGAAGCGGGGCAGTCTTCTTTGCCATGGGAAGTCACCGCGTCAAGCTCGCCCTGAACCCGGCAAGCACCATCGAGATCGCTCACCGGGGCAATGGCGTTGCCGACCTCTATTTCGAAGGCCAGCTCATTGGCGGCAGGCTTCTCGAGCCGGGTTTTCACTGCCCCGACCAGGCATTCATCACCGTGACCGGGAGCTGCATCTTCCGGTGCCGCTACTGCTCGGTCCCTGCAATCGGGGGGCGGCGGAAGTCCATTGAGGAGATCGTGTCCATGGTGGAATCGGTCCGGCACCGGATCCATGCCATTTCGATCACCAGCGGGGTCCGGACGAGTATCGAAGAGGAGGAGGCGTACGTCCTCGACGTGGTAAAGCATCTTTCGTCCTTCAACCTGCCCATCGGTGTCTCCATTTACCCGACAGAAAAGACTCCCGATCTTCTGAAAGATCTCGGGGTCGTCGAGGTCAAGTTCAACCTCGAGGCCGCAACGCCGGAATTGTTCGCCCGGATGTGTCCCGGGCTGGATTATGACCGCCTCTGGCACGTGCTCGATCGCTCGGTCAGGCTTTTTGGCAGGAACCGCGTCTTCTCCAATGTCATCATCGGCCTTGGCGAGACCGATGCGGAGCTGGAGGCCTGCATCAGGAACCTGACCTCCCATGGGGTGATCCCGGTCCTTCGCCCCCTGAACCCGGTCGCCGAGATGGCCGGAACCCCGCGGCCATCTGCCGAGCGGTTGAAACAGGCGTTCGCCGTTCACTCCGAGGCCCTGAAGGCTGCCGGCCTCGATGCCGGTCTCGCCCTCACGATGTGCACCAACTGCGCCGGCTGTGACCTGGTGCCGGGGAGGGATGAATGAAGGGTACGGAAGTTCTCGCAGATGCCATCTGCCGGTACACCGACAGCCGGTATACCGTACCTGGATTTCCGGTCACGGCCCTCGGGGCTGCAACCAGGGCGGAGATCGTGATCAACGAGAAGACGGCGCTCGAATATGCGCTGGGGGATTCGCTGACAGGAAAACGGTCGGCGGTCATCATCAAGAATGTCGGCGTGAATGCCTGTGCAGATCCCCTGCTGCAGGCTTCAGCCCAGGGCCTGATCGGGGGTGTCGTCCTGGTCGTCGGGGACGATCCGGACGCCCGCGGCTCGCAGACCGCCCAGGACTCCCGGTATTACGGCGAGCTTGCGGAACTGCCGGTCATCGAGCCGGACCCTTCGACCTGTTATGCCGGCATCGAGGCAGCGCTGGAGGCTTCGGAAGCGTTTTCACGCGTTGCGCTGGTCCGGCTCACCCCACCGCTTCTCGAAGGGGAGGTCCTGGAAGAGCCGGTAAGCAGGAAGAACGGACGGGGAAGGCTCTCGGAACGGACATGGACCATGAACGGGCGGGTGACGGCGGCAGAAGAATTGTACCGTACCATGTTCTCGTGGGCTTCCGGATCTCCCCTGAACCGCTGGGATGGGAATCCGGCGGGGGCCGGGCCTGCACCCGGCAGGAGCCGGATCGTGACCGTCAACCCGGTACCGGAACAGGCAGCTTCCCTGAGCCAGGTGAATGAATGCGGAAGGACCTTTGTCAGGGACCACCGTGCTGTCCAGCCACCCGTGCCCCAGAAACGGCCCGAGGCCATGGAAGACCGGGGGTACTCCCGGACTTTCTGCAGGGAGTGCCCGTTCCTCCGGATGATGGGAATCCTGAAAGAACGGAACACTCCCCTGATCTGCGACGCGGGTTGCTCGGTGCTCGGTATGACACCGCCCTTCGGGCTCGGGGTGGCCAGCTATGGGATGGGGGCAAGCATCGCCGTTGCGGCGAGAAGTACCCGCGTTGCCCTGATCGGCGATTATGCCCTGCTCCATTCCGGGCTGAATGCGCTGATCGATGCTTATGAGAAGCGCCTTCCCCTGCTCTGTATCGTCATGAAGAACAACTGTGCCGCCATGACCGGCGGGCAGCCTGCGTATGACCCCATTCCGTACCTCCGTTGGGCGGACCCGGTTGTCTGCGGGACCGGCGATGAAGAAACGCTGAAGACCGAGCTCGTGGTGACGGACAGGCCACGGACGCTGGTGGTAACGGGAGAATGTCCGGAGGGAAGCACGCATGAAACCATTCCATATTGAGATCTGCGATGTGACGCTGAGGGACGGGGAGCAGACGCCGGGCGTCTCGTTCTCCTGCGAGGAGAAGGTACAGATTGCGACCATGATCGACAGCATCGGGGTCGAGGTCATCGAGGCAGGGTTCCCCGCGGTATCACAGAATGAGAAGCAGTGCGTGAAGACGATCGCGAACCTGGGACTCGATGCCCGTATCTGCGGGTTCTCCCGGGCACGGGAGCCTGATATCCAGACCGCGATCGACTGCGACGTCGACATGGTGAGCATCTTCATCCCGACATCGGAGCTCCATGTCCGGCTCAAGTTCAAAAAGCCGCGGCATGAAGTGCTTGAGGACTCCCTGAAGATGATCGACTTTGCCCGGGACCACGGGGTCCAGGTGCGCTTTGCTGCCGAGGACGCTTCCCGGACCGACCTGCCTTTCTTAAAAGAGGTCTACCGGCGGGCTGCGGAGCACGGGGCCGTCCTCCTCAGTTTTGCCGATACCGTGGGGTGCCTCATTCCCTCGGAGATGCACACCATCATGACCGATCTCACATCATCCATCGACCGCCCCTTCTGTGCCCACTGCCATAACGACATGGGATGTGCTGTCGCAAATACGATCACGGCAGCCGAGGCAGGGGCCTTCCAGCTCCATACAACGGTCAACGGGATCGGCGAACGGGCCGGCAATGCCTCCCTTGAAGAGCTCCTCGTCGCCCTGCGGATGAAGAAAGGCATCGATCGGTACGATCTCTCGAAGCTGACCGAGCTCTCCCACCTGGTCGAAAAGTACTCAGGCGTCGCCCTTCCCCGCAACAAACCCGTGACCGGAGAACTCGCCTTCTCGCACGAGAGCGGGATCCACATCGCAGCAATCCTCGAAGACCCGTCCACCTACGAGTATTTTCCTCCCGATCTCGTAGGGGGCGAACGGCACTTCATCCTGGGGAAACATACCGGTAAGAAAGCTCTCGAGCATGTCGTGGCATCGCTTGGCTGTGAACTCTCGGACAAGCAGATCTGCCGCGTGCTGGATCTCGTGAAGGATCATAGCGAGCACAAATGCAACATCACGCCGGACGTTCTCCGCAAGCTGATTAAGAAGGCCCAGGAGTCCCCCTCATGAGTACCCTCTCCGAACGGATCCTCGGCGCATCAGCCGGGGAATATGTGGACCGCAAAGTCGACCGTGCCTACGCCCATGACGGGACCGGCGTCCTTGCGCTCGAAGCATGGAAGAACATGGGGGGGAACCGCCTGGCAAAAGAGACCGAACTGTACCTCCAGTTCGACCATATCGTGCCGGCGAACAACAGCACGACTGCAACCCTCCAGCACGAGCTGAGGGAGTTTGCGAAGAGCTCGTTCATGCACTTTTCCGACATCGGCGGGGGGATCTGCCACCAGCTGATGAGCGAGGGCATTGCGCTGCCGAACGAGATCATCGTCGGTGCCGACTCGCACAGCGTCACCCTCGGGGCATTCGGGGCGTTTGCCACCGGTGTCGGTGCGACGGACATGGCGGCGATCTGGCTGACGGGGGAGACCTGGTTCAGGGTCCCGGAATCGGTGGGTATTCACCTCACCGGGAAGTTCACGGGAGCTGCCGAGGCAAAAGATCTTGCGTTGCAGTATGTCGGGATTCTTGGCACTGATGGTGCCACCTACCAGGCCCTCGAGTTTGTCGGGGAGGGAGCCAGCGGGCTCACGATGGATGAGCGGCTGGTCCTCTCGAACCTGTCCGTTGAAGCCGGGGCAAAGGCCGGGCTCTTCTATGCCGATGAGGTCACCGTTGCGTACCTGCGCAACCGGGGCCACCGTGTCTCCCCCCAGGAACCGGAACCCTGCACGTACGCCCGAGAACTGGACATCGATCTTTCGGCAATCGAGCCTCTCGTAGCAGTGCCACACCGCGTTGATACCGTCAAACCGGTTCGTGAACTTGCCGGGCTGCCGATCGACCAGGTATTCGTTGGCACCTGCACCAACGGGCGGTACTCCGACCTTGCCCGCTTTGCCGGCCTGGTCAAAGGGAAGAAGGTCGCGGTCCGGACCATCGTGATACCAGCTTCTGCGGAGATCCTCGCCCAGACCGTGAAAAGCGGGGTGCTCGCAGATATCATAGAGGCTGGCTGTACCATCGGGACCCCCGGTTGCGGGCCGTGCATCGGGTACCACATGGGTGTCCTGGGAGAAGGAGAAATCTGCCTCTCGACGGCAAACCGGAATTTCCGGAACCGGATGGGTGTCGGCGGGGAGATCTACCTTGCATCGGTGGCAACTGCTGCTGCAAGCGCGCTCGAAGGAGAGATTACAATGCCGGAGGCTGCATGATGGCAAACGAACCCGGTGAACCTCCGGCTGGCGGGCGGAATTCCCGGCCGATTGGCGGTCATGCTGTCTGTGTCCCGGCGGATATTGATACCGATCTCGTGATCGCGGGACGGTACCTCAGGACCAAAGATCGGTCGCTCTGGGCAGCCCACGTATTCGAGGACCTGGACCCCGGGCTTGCCCCGCGCCTGAAGGGTGCCGTGATCGTGGCGGGTAAGAATTTCGGTTGCGGCTCGTCCCGGGAACAGGCAGCCATCGCGATCCGCGAGGCAGGAGCCATTGCCGTGATCGCCCCCTCCTTTGCCCGGATCTTCTTCCGGAATGCCATTAATATCGGGTTGCCCCTGATCGAAGCCGATCTCTCCTGTTCCGACGGAAGCCCGGTGAAGTTCAGCCTTGACGAGGGGTGGGTGGAGAGCGGGGGAAAGCGACAGGCCATCCGCCCGCTCTCCCCCCGGATGAGGGAGATCCTGGCGGCCGGGGGCCTCGTGGAGTACTGGAGGTCGCACGCGTGATCTTCCCCGGGCAATGCAAGATTGTCGGTCATGCGTCAACGAAACCTTGTTGCGACAAAGTCTACTTCCTGAGCCGGTACCTGATCCGGGACACGCCGGGCGGCTGCGAAGTGGTGGAGGTAACGCTCGACCAGCAGGAGAAGGGTATGATGCGGACCCTGCTCTCTTCCCGGGTGCTTGCGCGGGAGGACGAAATCTGTTGTTATCCTGAGAAGGTGAACCTCAATAACCGCACAGGGCTCGTAGAGCGTGCTCTTGCTACCGGCTGCCGGTGTACCATTTTCACCGGTCCCGATGAGCACCGCACCTTCGTCCTGGATCCCGATCTCTCGGGTTTCCTGAAGATCCATGTGTACGATGTCAGCCCGCCCCGGCCCAGCCTTTCTGCCTGTATCCGCGAGCTCGAAGGTGTGGGGCTCTTCGGGGACCTTTCAGTACAGTTCATCCACCATGTCCGGGATATCTCGGCACTCCAGGCTGACGTGTATCCCTGTCGCGCCGCGGGATTTGAAAAGACCCTTGACGCCGATAGCATGCAGGGCGGGGAGTCGGTTGCCGGCTGTATGACGGCTTCCCAGTTCTACACCGAGTGCTATGGCCGCGATTTCCAGCTGGTGAACATCTGCCCCCTCGAGAGTGTCCGGGAAGAGCCGTTCATTGCCCGCTGCTGCCGGTCGGAACGCGAAGGGGCAAAATCCTGGAATGGCAGGACGGGTGCTGTTGTCCACTGGGGAGCCAGCCCGGTACAGATTTATGAAGCGGTGAGGGACCTCGTCTCCCGGCGGGTGTCACGGCAATGACCACGATCGCGATCGTTGAGGGAGACGGGATCGGCCACGAGGTCATCCCGGTAGCACGGAAGGTCCTTGAGGTACTCCACCCGGAGTTCGAGTTTTTTGCCGTGGATGTCGGGTACGGGCGGTGGGAACGGACCGGCTGCCCGTGCACGGACCCGGATATTGCGGAACTGAAAGGTGCCGATGCAATCCTCTTCGGTGCCATCACCACTCCCCCGATGAAAGATTACCAGAGCGTGGTGCTGCGGATCCGCAAAGCGCTCGACCTCTACGCAAACCTTCGCCCGGTGAAAGGCAACGGCTTCGACATCATGATCGTGCGCGAGAATACCGAGGGGCTGTACTCGGGAATCGAAGAGGTCACGCCCGATCGTGCGACAACGCTCCGCGTTGTCAGCAGGAAAGGGTCCGAACGGATCGCAAGGAAAGCCATCGAGATCTCCCGTAAGAGGAGGAACCTGCTGACCATCGGGCACAAGGCAAACGTCATCAAATCGGATGTTTTTTTCCGGGACATCTGTGCTGCAGAGGCGAAAGCCGCAGGGATCCCTTTCAACGATAAGTTCATCGATGCCCTCTCCCTCGATATTCTCCAGCACCCGGACCGGTATGACGTCGTCGTCACAACAAACATGTTCGGGGATATCCTCTCGGACGTCGCGGCATTCCTTGTCGGGGGACTCGGGCTCGTCCCCAGCGCAAATATCGGCAGCCGCTATGCGCTCTTCGAACCCGTCCACGGGAGCGCCCCCGATATTGCCGGGAAGAATATTGCCAACCCGATCGCAGCGGTGCGAAGCGCAGCCATGCTCCTCGACCATCTTGGGGATCCAGCAGGCTCCTTGCGTATCGAGGCCGCAATCCAGAAGGTTATCCGGGACGGGATCTGTACCCGGGACCTGGGCGGATCTGCCGGGACCCGCGAATTCGGGGAAGCCCTTGTCGCGGCCCTTGGACGACCGGTGTAGGCAGGAAAGTTTTGAATTGTCTGTCAGCGGATAACGCTGAAACCGTGCCGGGCGAGTGTCTCTTCGACAAATGCTTCCCATGCCCCTTCGTCGGGGATATTCATGGGCCTGATTTTCTCTTCCCAGAGCGTTCTGAGGCGCAGGTCTGTCGTCACAAGGTAACGTGAGGCATCCGTCACCCTGCCAATCCGCGTGCCGGCAGGATCGAGGACCAGTACGCGGAAACAGGAATACTGGCGGCAGAGATCCGGGCGGCTCCCGTGCACGGTACAGACAATCCTGCCATCTTCCCGTGTTCTCAGAAACGGGCAGGCCAGGGATGGTTTTGCCGTTGAACCGGTCCGGAACAACCCCGCCTTATCGGTGTCGACGGTCACCTCCCGTTCCTCGCCCGTGGTGGTATACCAGATCCGGAACTGCAACGGACCTGTCTCCTCGCGTATCCTGATGATCTCGCCCATCGTACTGCAGCAATCGCCGCAAAGCCTGCACCTGAACACGGTTGGTGAACTTCCTGACCGGGTGTTGTTCCGGCAGGGAATAAATATGGTGATCCATGCCTGTTCATCCGTCGGTAACGGGGAAGCTTCAACAAAGGGAAAATAATTCCCTCCCCCGCCCGCACATCGTTTTATAAAGAAAAGGAGGGGGAAATCATTCTTGCCCTCCCCCCGGTTCAGGAACACAAAAAAAGGGAAAAATCCCGTTCCGGGCAGGGTGATTTTCCGTAAACTATTCAATATCCCCGGGAAGAGTACTCAGGCTGGGAGTGGCAGAGCATCAGTACAGGGAGTTTCTGGATCGCAGCCTCAATCCCGCTGCTGATCCTCATTGCACGGATCATCGAGACCAGCCTTGAGACCGTCAGGACCATTTATATTGCGCGGGGGCATGCAGACCTGGCTGCATGCATCGGCATCGCCAAGACCGGCATCTGGCTCCTTTCCACGGGCCTGGTCCTGACCAATCTGGCGGATTACTGGAACCTTTTTGCGTACCTCGCCGGTTACGGGCTCGGAACGCTCCTGGGCATGGAACTGGAGAAGATGATCTCTCTCGGCCATGTGATCGTCCGTCTCATCACGCCGGAGGATCCTCAGCCGCTCGTCGCCAGGCTGGCGGGTCTCGGGTACGGGATGACGCGGATCGAAGGGTCGGGGAGTTTTTCCCATACTGTGGCCATCATCTTCATGATCGTTCCCCGCCAGGAACTGGGCCGGCTTCTCGGTATCCTGTCAAAAGAGTATCCGGCGATCCTGTACACCGTGGAAGATGTCAGGAATATCAAGGAAGGGGCCAGGATCTTCCACAAGGATGCGAAAAACCGGATCCTGGGTTTTTTCGGGCTTTGAGGCGGGGAACCCGTAAGACTGAAATCGTTTCTTCCTTGGTATCTCTGCGGGTTCGCCACCGACCGGAGTTGCCGATACCTCTCTGCCCGGACCGTCATCAGAGGTAAGAGTACCGCAACGAAAAACTATTTCACTGCATCTCCTTTTAGTTCAGCGACGCTTACGGGATCCCGGACTGCCTGCCTGACCGGAAGGAAACAGACCGAAAGGAGAAAAAAGGAGTTGTGGTGGATCCACCGCATGCCTGCTTACCAGGCTTCAGGAAATGCCATGTTGACGTAAAGATCTTCGAGCCGGGCTTTATGCCCCCGCTCCATATTTGCGAGCTGGGAAAAGAGCAGCTGGGTCTCAACGTCCTTGGAAAGACCTGCCAGCTGGGTATACATCTGCATGGCCTCGAGTTCCTTCTTGATGGCGACGATGATGCCCTCAATCGGTTTCATATCGACAGTGAGCGGGGTCGGGGGAAGGGTATCGGCAACCTTATAGTCGTGGGACGGATCGAAGCGCATCTTCGAAATGTCCTTGGAAAGCATTCCCTGCAGGAACTCGCGGTGCTTCTTCTCTTCGCCCGCCAGCTCGGCAAAGAGTGACTTTAAGGCCGGGCTCTTGACCTTGTCCGTAATACTCTGGTAAAATGTGAACGATTCGACTTCCCTGTCGATCGCCGTGGAAATAATTCTCTTGGCATCATCTGCTTTCATTGTTGCACACCTTTTTTTTTAGAGTAGTGCTGATGCCCTATATAATCACTTGGGTATTATCTTCCGTGGCCCATCCCCTGGATGACAAGCCGGATTTTATAGGAGGAAGCGGGGAAGGAAAAAACGGTAGAGAACCCGTTTTTAGTCGTCCTGTTTCATCTTCCAGACATGGAGGACCCACAGGAAGGAAGCGAGGGTAGCAATGATTGTTGAAAAGAGGAGAAGCGGCAGGTACCACCACTGGGCTGCCATCGTTCCCCCCATGATTCCGCTGCCGGCGATTGTGGCGATCGTGTTGGGGACCAGAAACGCCGTGCCGAGGACGGTAAGGTAGGCGGTAACCAGGGCAAAACGGTTGTTCAGGCTCTGGAGCTGGTTGTTGTAAATGCTCTGCATAACCTCAAGGCCGGAGGAAAGGACATTGGACATCTGCTCCGAGAGCTCGATATGCCTGTCGATATTATCCGAGAGGATCCCAATCCTGCCGAGCAGTTTTTCATCATTGGTGATCAGGTCGGCATCCCCGTAACGCAGGGAATCGACCACGTCCTTGGTTGACCAGAGGACGTTGAGGTAATCGATCAGCACGTGTTTCATCAGGTAGATGTCGTGGGCGATCTTCTTCTTGGCGAGGTTCTCCTCGATCAGGGATTTGCTGATCTGGTCGCCGTGCATCTCGATCTCCCTGAGGTACTCGAAGTTCCGGTCATTGTTCTCATCGATGATGCGTTCGAGTACCATGGTTGCCCTGTTTACCGGCGTCTCTTCGGCAATTTTTTTGAAAAACTGGGGGGCGTACCGCGAGAAACGCAGGAGACGGTTGATCTCTGTGCAATGGACGGTCAGGATCAGGTTGTCGCGGATCAGGACAAAGAGCGGATGGACCGTCATCTTCTCCGTTCGCACGGTTGCTGACGGAAGCATGATACCCAGTTCGGTATCATAATCCTCGTAAGCTGAGTAAAAACCCGTCGTAAGCTTCGGGATTGGGATCTTCGAGAACCCTGCACGCTGGGCGATCTGCTCGATCTCCCTGGTATCGTCCCTGGTGCTGCAGTCGATCCAGGCGATAGCTGCTTCGCCGGTCGCGCTCAGGTACTCTTCCAGGGAACGGTCAACCAGCCGGTCGATCCTGCCATCCTTGTACAGGAGGATACAGAAGCTCAGGGGAGTGGGTCCGTTCGCCGCCTGTGTCTGGGGCGTAGTCTGCATTTTCATTCTGGTCTCCGGAAACTACGACGGATACCATCACGTGGGAATCGTCAGGAGGTATTGAAACCGGAAGCGTATATAAGTAGCCCCGGCCGGACAGAAGGATGTTTTTGACGAATAGTCAGAGTTGCACGGAACCCTTATCTCTTCCTGCGATCCTTTCCGGTTCATGCATGCCGGCAGGATTGGGCCCCTTCTTCTCCTGATTGTTCTCATACTTCTTTCATCGGGATGTTCAACACCATCGCACTCGCCGGCGCTCCTGCCCCCTTCCCCCTCGGAAACACTGTCACCTGGTTCCGGTTCCCCAAAAGAATTTTCCCTGCATATCGATTCCCTTGCCTCTGGTTCCATTCTGCCTGACCATTACACGTGCAAAGGCTCCAGTGAATCTCCTGCGGTCTCCTGGGAAGGGATCCCTGACAAGACGAAGAGCCTGGTGCTCATCCTCGATGATCCTGATGCTTCCGGGGGGACATTTACCCACTGGATCGTGTTCAATATCCCCCCTGAGGCAGGGGGCCTGACGCAGGCCCAGCCGAACGCGAAGGTCCTCTCTGACGGGGCCCAGCAGGGCGATACGAGCGCGGGGTCACGGGGCTATTATCCTCCCTGTCCCCCGATCGGATCGACCCACCGGTATGTTTTCCGGCTGTATGCAGTCGATATGGATATCACCCAGCCCACCGCGAACCGGGATTCCATTGACTGGGCCCTGACCGGTCATACGATCGCGAAGACCGAGTTTGTCACCTCGTTCCGACGGTAAACCAATCCCCGGCAACCGGGGATTGAGCGAACCCTCCGGGATTACCTGACGATACTCATCATGGTGCAGCCGCAACCCGTTGTCAGCTCCAGGGGTATTCCGCAACAGATCAACACGAATAAGAGCGATAACTGCACCATCCTCTCTCTATGAAGAATTGCGCCCGTTATCCATACTTCGCCTGCATGATCGTTATGCTCCTCCTCCTCCTCATGGTACTCCCCGTATCCGGTGTCGCCATCGTTTCTGGATCACCGACCCCGGCGACCCCGGCCGTCAGCCAGAAAGCAGTGGTAACTGCAAACGCTTCTGCCGCGACGATCACCATCGGCGATCCGGTCACCATCAGCGGTACGGTGACCGGCAGCACGGTGAGCGAGGATGTCCAGATCTGGGTGTTCGCAGGCAATTACGTGAATGTGTCGACGGTCCCCCTCAGGGCTGACGGCACGTTCAGCAAAGCCTATGGTACTGCCGGGTTCCCGCCGGCGACATATTACGTCTTTGTCCAGGCCCCGGGAGATGACGGGGTGTTTGATCTCGACCTTGCCCAGACCGGTGTCTACTCCGGGCAGGTAGTGACTGCCGGGACAGGAGCACTGCTCTTCAATTTCACCGGCTCAGGCAGCGTCCATGACGCGGCAGCTTTGGCGGCCCTTGCCGATGCCTTGAACGAAGGCGGCAGGGACGATGTCTACACCAAGACCACCTTCCGGCTGGCTGAACCTGCCGCGCTCCCGGCGGAAACGCCTATGGAGCAGGCAACGACAGGTAATCTTCCGCCTGCTCCAACACGCTCGTCCCTCTCCCCGCTTGCCGCCATCGTCGCAACCGGGATCACCGGGGTTGCCTGCACGGCAGCCTCGCGCCGCCAGAAATAATTTTTTGCTGGAGAGAAATCTTTCTTTTCTCGTACAGTAACTGACCCCCTTTGTACTATCCACTTCCACGGCGGTGGCTCATGGCGCCTGAAGACATGGATTCCCCCTTATTTCCTTTCGATTCTGCTGGTACCCTTCC